>Ga0209390_10004554_pt1 | contig 20685 bp, 10 predicted proteins | sample BON01_FD_187212 | JGI IMG/M metagenome (GOLD analysis project Ga0209390, IMG submission 187212) | Freshwater microbial communities from Lake Bonney liftoff mats and glacier meltwater in Antarctica - BON-01 (SPAdes) (version 2) | ecosystem: Environmental > Aquatic > Freshwater > Ice > Glacier...
ACCAGGTGGTTAGCGGTGTTTAGTCCCATTCCAAATCTGGATCACAGATTGCGTGAAGTGCTGATGGCCGTAAGAATTCGAGACAATATGGCACTCGTGGGAAAATCCCAGTTTTTGGGACAGGCTCTAGCTAGAGCCGGACTACAAAATGATATTGGCTTCAGCGGTAGCGGTGTATCCAGATTTGGAAAATCGCATGCCCAGCGCGATTTCAAAAGCCTATAAAGAGCAGGCTCGCCGCTAAGCGAGTCGCCTAAATCTCAACGTCGAGGATTTCAATGAAACTCACCACCGCCGCCATGGGGGTGGTGCTCGGGACCAGTGGGTCCCTGCGGGCCGAAATCAGCCCGCAAGACGAGGCGAAAGCGGCTGCCGTCTTCGGGTGGTGTCGGGGGCTCGGCCTCCGAACCGGAGGCTTTGCCAGCAGAACCGCCACCTGATGTGCCGACGATCCAGCTGAAAACGAAGAAGGAGTTTTCCGACAAGTTGAAGTTTGCGAAGCGCACCATTCGCGTAGTGGTCGCGGGCTTCCGCGTGGGCTTTGTGGTCCGCGAAAGTGTGACTGCGAGTGGGGCGGCGGGTATCAGTTTGGCGGCACGCACTCTTTAGAGGCGAAGAGTAAGACCGCGGTGGAATTGGCGGAGGTTGATGCGGCGACGCAGCAAGCGATCACGGAATAGCTTTATCGCCGACTTGAAGGCATCTGGCCGCGAGGTGCTGACGGTGGATGAGGCCCGGGCGACGGGAGGATACGCGAAGCTGGGGATGACGGAAAAGTCCGACACTAAGGAGTCGAATTTTTTGCAGGATCGAGTGCTCTCGGTTTATACGCCGGAAGAACGGCCGTTGTGGTGGGAAGATGGTAATCAAATCGGCGATAAGAGCCCATTAGCGATTGGGAATTGGAAGGCGCTTGGTTCGATGTCCGTCGATCTTAACGCCGTGGGGTTGGCGCCGACTTACTTGATCAGCTTCGCGGAACTCGAATCGAGCGGGAACAAGCGGGGACTTTTCCCGGGCTACGGCACGGGGCGGGTGAAAGCGGCGGCCGCGCCGAATTTGAGTATATTCCAGCCTGAAACAAAAATGCTCGCGGTGCAGTTCAAGAAGAAAATCGCGGGCGATATGGCGAATGTCCAATTGAAGAAAACCGTGGTGGTGGGCGATTTTGGCACGAAGATGGTCACGCTCGGTGAGAGCGACAACAACAACGCGGCCCGAGCGGGCCTCCTCGGACTGGCGGGCGCCACGGGGAGTCAGGGCATTTTCGCGGCGGCGGGCGCCTCGCGTTCCTCGCAGGTATGGGCGGTGCGTACGAATCCGGGGCACTTTACGGCCTATTCGTTGGCGGCGTTGCGCGAGGTCAACAAAGCCTACATCGAAGCGTTAAAGCTGGGTCCGGCTAAATAGCCTGAAGGTGTGAAGTAGAAAAAATACCAATCGCATCGGCCAACGAGACTAGTTTAACGCAAAGTAGCCAAGGTGCAGCGTTCGCATCGCAATCTACTCCAGCGCCCTATTCGCACCCTACGTGGCGCTGCGCCTTTGCGTTAAAGTCTGATATTTGAGCCTGAGCACCTTGATATGAAGTTCACCGATGTTAGCCCGAGGACGGCGTTCAGACGCTGAGCTAAAGGTTCCGGGCCGGAGTGTATTGGCCACCGGTATTCGTGCGATTTATAGCGTGACGGGCGGGACGGTCCCAGGCGATCCGGGGTCGCCCCGGTCTGGTGTAGGTCTCCCTCCTCAGCATCGTTTTCATAATCCATTATCCCTGAATGTTTTGCGATGCGGGGTGATTACCGCGAGCTGATGCGCCGACGAAATTTAGGCTGAAGGCAGACCTGGATCGAGGAGGCGGTTCGGTTGGGGCGGTTCGAAGTGAAACTAATTAGTGATAAGTAATGCTTCTGATGAAAATCCTTTAAAATAATTATATTGAGAGTAAAAAAACATTTGAAAAATATCCACCGGTGACAGTGCCCTTTACCTTCTAATAACTAATCACTTGCAATACAGAATCTCTGAAGTTCGTGACAGCGACAGGTGCGGAAATTTATGGGCTGGGCTGCTGTCTGGGGATTCGGCTTCCGTGGATAACCGCTCGTCCGATGGCGAAAATCTATGGGGTGTTGCCCCGGCGGGAGGAAGGGCGTGAAACAGGTTCTGTTTACGGTGGAACTTCCAGAGGTAGTCTCAAGAAATGACGGCCTCTTCACGGGGAGACGGCGTCGTATCGCCTGTTGGCTCGTGAGTTTCGGAATGGCGGCAGCGTTCGCGTCGGCGTTTCCGCCGGCACCGCATTACACCGTTTTTGGCAATGTGCGCGACGAGTTCGGCGTTCTTTTGTCTGATGGTGGGGGCAACGTGGTGTTCTACAGGGGAGGGAATGAACTGGCGCGCAATCCCGTCGCGAAAGTCGAGAATTACGACTACAACTACCAAATCCGACTCCGATTGGATATGGCGCGGGCGGGCACGGCGACCTACACCTCACTCGCGACCAATCTGGGCGCCGCGTTCACGATCGCAGTCGAAATCGGTGGGGTGTTACATTATCCCATCGAGGTCACCACGGCCCGCACGGTGGGCAACCCGGCGGACCGTCGTCGGCTGGATTTGACGCTGGGGCAGGATACCGACGGCGATGGGCTCCCCGATGCTTGGGAACAACAACAGCTGTTTTATGCCCAACTTCCTCTCGAGGATTTGTGGCGCGTCACGCCCGACGGCGATATGAATGGCGATGGTATCGCCAACGTCGTGAAGTATGTGGCCCTGACCTACGGCAGTGATGTGGAGGAGACATTCTTCCTCAACATTGTGGAGATGACGAGGAGCCGGGCTACGCTCGAATTTTTCACTCTCACCAACAAAGTCTACCATCTGGAGAAGAGCACGGATCTCGTCAACTGGACGCCCGTGGCTTTCCGGGTCGGAAATGATCCCAATCCCGTTACCTCCTACACGGGAACGGCGGTGGGGGTTTGGACTTGCTCCGTCGAGGTCCAACCCGGCGAGACTAAGGTTTTCTACCGCCTCGGAGTTCAATAATGAAACGCGTTTCGGCCCTCCTCTGTATCTGGTTCCTGGCGATTCCCGCGTTGCGAGCGCAGTGGGTGACGCAGTCGTACCCCTTGGTCTCGGGGTGGAACGCCATCTGGCTGGCGGGGGATGCGTCCTACGAGTCGCTTGAGACGTTGATCACAGATGTGACGATCACCGAGGTCTGGCGTTGGAATCCCAACCCCAACAAAATCCAGTTCTCCCAGTCACCGTCGGAACCCAGTTCCTCCAGTGAGGAATGGACGGTGTGGAAACGCGATGTCCCGGCGGAGCAAAAACTGAGTCGATTGGTCGCCAACTCCGCGTATCTCGTGCGCACCACTGCCACTACGACCCTGACGCTCAAACAATTGGTGCGCCCACCCGCTGCCACGTGGCTGATTTCCGGGGCTAATTTCATCGGGGTTCCCGCCGCGCCCAGTGGCCCGATTCTCAGTTCGTATTTTACCAGTTTCATCGCCAACGGCACGACTGGCCTGCCGACCACGACTAAGGTCTACAAATATGTGGGTGGAAATCTCGGCCCCTCCAATCCGCTGCAGATCAATCTCAACGCCGAGCCGCTGCGGTCGGGGACCGCTTATTGGTTCGATTTGTCGGCGGTCAGCGACTTCACCGGTCCGCTCGCTTACGAAGTGCCGAACAACGATGGCTTGGCTTTCGGGCGCACGCTGCCGGTTATCACGGTGGGCGCGAGCAACCGCTCAACGGTGGCACGCACGGTCACGATCTCGCTTGATCCATCGGAGGTGGAGCCGGTGGGGTTGGCGGCAGTTTTCGGCGGGGTGCCGATCGCCCGGCGTACGTTTGACAGCACGACCAACGCCTACGTCTACACCCCGGTGCCGGAGACCACCGCCGGCGGGGCGGCGATGACAGTTACGATTCCGGCCAACGGTCGCGTTGATCTCGATTTTGCGCTCGACCACACGCTGCTCTCTGGCGAGGGGGATGCATTTTATGCGTCGATTCTGCGGCTACGTGATGCGTCCAACTTCACCGATGTGCGTCTGCCCGTGAGCGCCGAACCTGCCAGCGCCGCTGGGTTATGGCGGTGCGACGTCAGTGTAACCAACGTGTCCAATACCAGTGCTCAAGCCGGTAGCGACGCCGTCTCCCGACCGTTTGGCCTGCAATACCTCGTCCACCTCGACGCCGACCAGCGGGCCCGACTGCTCCGGCAAGCGTTCGTTGGCCAGCTCACCTCGACGGGCAACCCGATGGGCGTCGCCGTCATCGAGTCGCGGGTGCTCGACTTCAACGCGGCGACGCTCAAGCCGCTGCGTTTCTACGCGCCGATCATGCCGATCAATGCCATCGATCCTGTCACTGCCGGCACCTTTGCGGGCGGAACCTCCGTCACTTGGACGATCACGCACGGCTACACGGATGCCGCCAACCCGTTCGTGCACACGTATCATCCCGACCACGACAATCGTGACGCGAAGTACACGACGGTGCCGCTGGCCGAGGGCGAAGAAAGTTATACCGTCGGTCGCACCGTCACGTTCAACTTCACGACCGAGCCGCCCGACGGATCCACCGTGTTGGGGTGGGGGACGACGGTTCTCGGCGGCACCTATGCCGAGACAGTTGTCGGCCTCAACGCCAAGCCGATTCAGCTCTCGGGCACCTTTTCCATGCGGCGCATTTCCGAAGTCGCCGACATCGATACCAGCACGACTCCTCCCGCCGATCCCGTCGCCACCAGTTCGTCCGAACCCTGATCATCCCGACCTTCGCCTTTAACTCCGGTTACATTCGACCCATTTTCATCATGAAGCTACCGACCCTCATATTCCTTCTCGCCCTGGGTGCGATACCTCTGCTTGGTGCCACCAGCACGGTGCCCACGCTGCTCAGCTACCAAGGCACGGTGACCGACACGGCGGGAGTGCCGATTGGCAACTCGGCGTCGGTCAATCGCACAGTGTTGTTCAAGCTCTACAGCACTGCGGCGGGCGGCACCCCGATCTGGGCCGAGTCGCAGGTCGTCACGATCTCCGGTGGCGCATTCAGCGTAATCATCGGCAATGGCACCGGCATCAGCGAGTTGCCCGGCCCGAGCAGTCCCGCGACGCCGGTCAAGGCCGTCACTGCTGCAATCAATGGCGCGGCGGCCGAAGGTGTTTATCTCGGGGTTTCGGTCAGTGATGGCACTTCGGCAGCGCCGGTTGAAATTTCCCCCCGCCAGCGCCTCGTGAGCGCGGCCTACGCCGCCCGCGCCGTCATGGCCGAGACCGTTGCTCCGGGTGGCATTACCGCCACTGCGATTGCCGATGGTGAGATCACCGCCAATAAACTCGGTTCGGGCGTGGTCGACAACTCCAAGCTTGCCGGTGGCGCGGTGCATTCGAACAGCATTCTGGACGGCAGCATCCTCGCTGCCGACATCGCCACTGGCACGATCACGGCCGACAAGTTCTCATCCACCATTGGACTGTGGGCCACGGACTCCACCGGACTCACCTACTACGGTGGCGACGTGAAGACGGGCAAGGGTAACTCCGCCCTGCGGGTAAACGGCGCGCTGAACGCTCAGAGCCAGATTGCGAGCCACTGGCAGGGGGCTTATCTGGAGTGGAATAAGCCAGGCGGCGGCGGGCGGACTTATTTACTGAATCAGAAAGGCGGCGGGAGTGGAGGCATCGTCTTCGGTGAGGTCGACACGGGCAACACGTGGACCGAGAGCGTGTTCTTCTCGCCGGACGGCAAGGTGGGTATCGGCCAAATGGACCCGGGGTTTCCACTTAATTTTTCCAATACGCTCGGCGACAAAATCTCCCTCTATGGTAACATTAGCAACTCCTTCGGATTCGGCGTTCGGAATAACTTATTGCAGATTCACACCGATGTGGTGTGGGCCGACGTGGCGTTTGGTTACGGCAGTTCAGCCTCCGACACCAGCATGACCGAAGTCATGCGCATCAAGGGTAATGGCAACGTGGGCATCGGCACCAACTCACCCACCGAAAAACTCACCATCGCGAATGGTTGGATTAATTTTGCCGCTGCCGACGGTGCCGAGAGCGGCATCAAGGGGAGCATGGCCGCCAACGACGCTTGGGCCATTTATGGCACCGGCAGTAACAACAACGGTGCCCTTGTCATCAAGACCTACGACGACGCCACCGAACCGATTCAGTTTGTTCAGTCCAACAACTATCGGGGCGGTTTTAACTCAGCCGGTGATTTCGAGCTAAACGCTCAAAAATTTCAAATCAACAGTTCACGCAGTGGACAGCCGGCGTATGTGCAGATTTATCACAATGAGAGCGCCATGTACTTCATGCTCTACAATGGCGGGCGGGCTGGCCAAAGATGGCAGGGCTTCTCTTTCGACGGTGACAACAACTGGGATTTTCAATCCGACCGCCGGCTCAAGAAGGACATTCAGGATGCCGAGCCCATGCTGGACCGCCTGATGCAGGTGCAATTCCGTCGCTACCATTATCTTTCCGATGCGCCCGAAGCCAAATTGGAGTTCGGTGTCATTGCTCAGGAGCTGCAGCCGCACTTCCCGCTCATCGTGGGCGAGAGCCTGGACCGCAACTCGGGAGAGATGCGACTGACCGTGGGCCTCACCGAGTTCGCCACTATCGCGGCCAAAGCGGTGCAAGAGCTGAAGATTCGTCACGACGTCGAGCTCGACGAGCTCAAGATCCGCACGGGCGACCTCGAAAACCGACTCGAGGAAAAGGACGCCGTCATCGCCGCGCTCGCCGCGCGACTCTCCGTCCTCGAAGCCCGCCTCTCTCCGTCCAAGTAACCACCTAAGGACGCCCCGCGCCCCTCGTGTCCCCGCTACCCATCATGGATCGGAACTCAAGCGCTTCATTGCAGCGGACCTCGCCAGGGATGGCCTGCGGACTGTTCCTGTTGGTCTTCGCTTGGGTCGTGGCGGCTCCGGCCTTGCGTGCGCAATACGAGCTGGAAAGTGGCGTGCACAACTGGCTCACCTACCGTAGCCACGTGCAAACTACCGCTCCGGTGGGCCCGCTTACGGTGCCCACCGGGGCACCGACCCTGACGCCCCAGTTTGCCAATGTAGTGGAGAGTTCCTCCTCATCGGGTCCGATCTCTACCGGCGTGGGGCACCCGTCGAATCCGAAAGTCATCCTACTGCGCTCGAGTATCGGCACGACCTTCGCGTCCGGGGTGCCACGTTATTTTCTCGGCGACCAGATCACGCCGCCTAGTGCCTACACGACCAAGGCAGGAGTGCTCGTGGCGATTGCCGATCCAGCGTCGTTTTGGCGCGCCGAGCCGATCGCGGCCGGCGAGCAGTTGATCAATCCCAACAGTTCTCCCGCCATCGATGTGGGCACGGGCGTCAACGCCACGGTTCCACCTCTCGCGGATGGGGTGTTGCCGAGCTTTTACTACAGTCCCCACGCCAAGATGGTTTTCTCCCATACGCCGGGTTCGGTTGTGATCACCTGGCGCTCCCTGTTGCCGCAGAACGGAGCCTACGTTTTCTATGAGGAACGTTTCTCGGTCTCGTCCGCGACGGCCACGCCAGTGCGCACGATGTATTGGACGGAGAAGAGTTTCAACGGGCCGCGCGTGGACATTCCTTCGGGCAAGGTCGTCACGGTCAATCCGGTCTTCAGCAACGTCTTCCCGGAGACCGTCACCAAAGAGTATGTGGTCGTGGGTGCCTCAGGAGCTGATCCCAACGCCGAAGGTAACGAGATTCTGCGCACGCTGTGGTTTGAGAAATCCAACGGCGTGGGCGAACTGCACGCCTACAACATCACCGGTCGTCTGCTGGTGGAATATTTGGGTGATTTGCGGGAAGACGGTTCGCACGAATTCCTTGGTCTCGACATCGTCAACGTGAGCCGCGCGTTGCCCGCCCGGACCGCGACCATTTTGCTGGGTGATCAAATCCTGCCCTACGGCGAATTGCCGGAGCCCACGGGAGGCATTGGCTACAACCCCGATCCGGCCTTGGTGGGCAGTCCGGTAGCGACGACCAGCGGCGTTGACCAAACCAGTTATTACGGCTCCTCCCCCCGGCCCGACGGTTCGCTTACCTATAATGCCGAACGCGAGAACGACATCGAGGACCGCGTCACCTTCTACTGGCTCGAATCCCTGGGCATGGCGATACCCAATCCCGCCGCGGCGGTCGGCAACCTTAAGATCCAGTGGCCCAAATACCTGAACAAATACCTGCAGGTCTGGCCGTCCGATCTCGCTCATTTCGCGACCAACCGCATTGGGATAGACGGCAGTTCCCCCAGCACCGGCACCGGCTTGTCCTTCCCCGGTGGTAACGTGCCGGAGATCGTCTACCAGGACTCGCCCGAGGGTGATACCTACATGGATGCCACCACCCAGCGGCTCATGGTCAACCTGGTCGGCGAGGTCGACCAGATGAACCGCTCCCTGCTGCGTTTCACCGGCACCAACGGCGGCGTCTGGTATGTGCGCCTGCTCACCGGAGCGTCCAACCTGACTCAATACGGCACCGCCGGCGACCTCGCTTCGGACACGGGCCTCGCCTACGTCGGCGAGCGCATCAAACCGCCTTCCTCTGACCTCGTCACCGCGGGCTACATCGCGGCCGGCACCAGCTATTCTCCGCAAGCGTATATTAACCCGTTTGAGGGCGATGTTACCGATGCCGAAAAAGGCGCCATTATTCCGGTCAACGCTATCCCGGGGCAGAACACCCTCACGGTTTGGTGGTTCAAGCGCACGCCCGCCAAGTCTGCCGAGTTTACCGACTTTTACACTCCGGCCGCCATCACGGTTTATACGCTCGCTTACCGAGAGAGCAGCACGGTGTTCGAGGAGAACTTCGATGGCGGGGCCTCCGGTTGGAGCAACTCCACCACCACGACCCTCAGCGGCACCAACCGCTACCTCGGCAGTTTCGGCACCTACGCGGTCGGCTCCGCGACCAACGTGCAAGTCAACAGTCCCGTCACCTCCAAGACCTTCGCCATCCCCGATGTCGGCGAAGCAGGCGTGGAAATTTCCTTCCGTCTCCTCCGACTGGATACGTGGGACAACGAGTCGTTCCGCGTTTACGTCAATGACCGGGGCGTTATCGACCAGCGCTACCAGGTGAATCTGCAGGTGCTCGAGACTGCGTCGGGCAAGGAGTCGATCAACGGCATCACTTACACGTGGACCGTGCAGCCCGAGCCCAACGGCTACGCCAAACTCAACGCCGGCACTTGGTACGACCAGACGTTCAGTGTGCTCATCCACGCCACGCCTGATTCCGACGCCGCCCTCGGCTCCCTCGCCGCCCTCAAGGTGGGCTTCGGCAGCAACCTTAACGAGCCCATCGCCAATGAATCGTTTGGCATCGACGATTTTGTCATTCGCCAGCCCGTGCCCGCCATTGTGCTCGCCTCCAACCAAGGCACCGGCGTCCTGCCGACCAACGTTCCCACCTTCACCGTCTACAATCAGCCCGACTCCAACCAACCGGGCTACAACCCCAACGAGGAGCACGCCCTCCTGCTCAATGGTCGCGGCTACGCCCTGCGCGACGATCTCAACGTCATTTCCGGCACCGGATTCACATCCCTGCCACGCGTGCTGCTCGCTTACACCGATCCGGCCGACAGCCGTCCCGCGATGAAGGTCTACAAGGTCATGCGCGAGAATCAGATTTACGACTTCGATTATGGGGTCACAGCCGGCACGCAGCTCAACGTGCTCGCGCCCATGCCACTGCCGTTCCTGCCACTCCCCCTCAAACCCGATGGCACGGTGGCCAATCTCGAGGTCAACCCGCCGGCCCCCGCCGGTCCCGATCTGGCGGTCGGCAACGGGGTGCCCGCGCTTTACGCCGCCTTCACCTACAAGGATCGCAAGGGTTACGACTGGGTTTATCGCGGTCCGCACGCTGGCACCAGTGCCACTGCCGCGCTGGGCATGCAGTTTTACTACACCATGCGATCCGATTTCGCGGTGCCTGGGCGCACGATCGCCAGTGGCACGGTGCTGCCTTACCTGCGGCCCATCGCGAGCGCGACTCCCGCCATCACCTATGAGGGCGACCCCGTTTCCGGCACGGCGCTCACCGTCGTATTTCGGCCCGTGTGGCCGGACTCGTCGCCGACCTTGAATGTGGGCGAATCGCTGATCCTGCCGAAGAATGGTCTCCCTGCGGTGCGCGGCCAGACCAGTGCCCGCGTGCTTTACCAGCAGTCGCTCGCCAATCACGGCACCGAGGCGCCCAGTGTGACCCTGCATGATCCGACGCGCGGCAAGACCGTGCTCATCAATGCGCCCGGTGTCGGACTCAGTGCTCTGCCTCCGTCGCTCAAGACCACGGCCCAAAACGGCAACACCTACTTCCAACTCGCCCAGCCGCACCTCCAAGAGCGGTTCTTCTACAACCCGCTGCTCGGCGACAAGGGTGGCCTGCAACTCAACGGAGAGTTTGTCGACGAAATCGCCGGCGAGGATTACCTGCTGCTCAATGCGCTCAGCGACGCCGACGAACTCGCGCTCAAGGGCCTCGTACTCGCCGGAGCCGAGGGCAAGGCCAGTTGGGATAAGGCCATCGAGTTGCTCGCCACCGCCGTCGAAACGTTCAAGGAAGATCCGGCCCGTCCCGGGACTTATATCGTCGACCCGACCAAGACCGTGACCGTCAACGCCAAGACTCTCGCCGAGGTCAAGTATTCCGACACCGCCGTCGATAGCTACGCCCTCACCGCCCAGGGCAAGGGCGATGGCTACGTCACCTTGCTCTTCGGAGATGGCTTGGCCTTCACGCCACAAGGTGAACCCGTGGGTCTGCAGATCATCCGGGTGGTTGACGACCTCTACATCGGCGACCTCAAGGCCATCAACGCCGCCAATCCGCTCGACGAGCAGACGAGTTTGCGCCACAGCGGCGACTATGCGGCGCGCCCCGATCTCTACACCTTCGAGTGGGCTTACTTCACCACCACTAACGGCACTTACCCCGCCATCTATCTCTACTCGACCACGCTCGCCATCGGCGGAGGCACGGCCCCCCAGAGCAATCTTTGGCAGCAGCTCGTCAACCCCACCGGCGATCTGGGTGAATCCACTCTCAACCTCAATTACGGTGCGGCCACCACCGTCACTTTGCCCCGTTCCCTCGTGGTCAACGAGGCGGGCTACACCACGGCCACCACGCCGCCCAGTCCGGCCGGCAAGGTCTTCCGCAACACGTCGCTCGTCCTTGATCACGAGCTGCCTACCCAGCTGATCTTCAGCTCGACGTCGGGCGTCGATGAGGGCGACGGCTTCGTCGTTTACGTCAATCAGATTCCCGTGCTGGCCTACAACCTACCACCGGCCTCCCCCATTCCGCCCGGCCTCGCCCTCTCCTCGGCGCGCACCGGCCTGGTGCCTGCGTCGACCACACCCGGTGGCCTGCTTAACCAATTTGCACTTCCGCTCGGGATGTTCGTGCCCGGCGCCAACACGATCGAGGTTGCGCTCTACTCCGCGCAGTCGTCCGGCGCGTCGCCTCACGAAGTCGAGTTCCGCCTACATAAGACGACGCGCAAGCAGCAGGTCGTCGTCGATCCCGCCGACCCCAACGCCACCAGCTCCCAGTGGATCGTGCCCAACCCGCCCGCCCAAGGGTTTAGCAACACCATCGTCGTCGGGGGCTCCGCCGCGACCCCACTCGGCAACCCGCTCCTGCTCTTCACCGACAACTTCTTTACCATGCGCTACCGGGCGAAAGATCCGTCCAGCATCGTGAGCGGGGATCGCGTGAGTGAGTGGACCCAACCCGTGCTCGTGGAGAGCTGGGTGAAGCGCGTGCTCGACGGCATCAATCCCTTCAACCAGCGCCAGACCGATCTCTACAACAACCCGATCAGTACCGATGTGAGTTTCCTCACTCAGGCCGGCACCCGTTGGGAGGGCGACGTGGCGCTCAACCTCGACAATATTGACAGCTTCGGCCTCATTGAGATCTACGAGACGGTGCTCAATCGGGTGAAAGCCCAGAGCATCGATGCCGACATCAATGACGCGGCCGTGAACAACACCCTCCTGCTCGTCGCCGGTTACCTCAACGACCTCTACATGACGCTCGGCAACGAGGCCTACGACGACGCCCAGAACCCGACCATCCAAATCGACGGCGACGTCGATTCGTCCGACATCAGCTCCGCCCGCTTCTCATTCGAGGGCCAAGTCCGTACGCTGGTCGAAGAGACGCTTGGCCTGCTGCGCGGTCGCGATGATTTCTTTGCCACCAGCATCCAGGTCTCGCCCGCCTACAACCGCCTTTATTGGAACTACACCAACGGCATCAGCTCCGGAGAACCGATCTACGCGGTGAACTACAACATCAAGGAGAAGTCCGGCGGTCCCAATGCCAACGGTGTGCTCGACGCCGCCGACGCCCAATACCTGTTCCCGCAGGGCCACGGCGACGCCTACGGGCACTACCTCTCTGCGGTCACCGGCTACTACAAGTTGCTCAACAGCGACTCCTTTACCTGGGTGCCCAACACCGAATCCGTCTCCGTGCTCGGGCAGACGGTTCAGATCGACTATTTCGACGAACGCAAGTTTACTGCCGCCGCTGCCGCGCTAGCCCGCACCGGCGTCGACATCGTCGACTTTACCGCCCGTGACAACCACCTCGATGGTGAGGAGCACGGTTGGTCGCACCTCGGTGACCGACGTTACAACAGTGCCACCGGCAACACCCGCGCCTGGGGCACGGACGAATGGTCGTCCCGCGTCTACCAAGGGGCCTACTTCAACTGGCTCAGCGCCAACGCCATGCTGCCTGCGTTCAGTAACAAGGAGGGCATTGAAAAGATCGACCGCACCACCGTGCCCGAGCTGACGGATCTGGTCACGAGTGCGAGCACCGTGCTCTCGCTCTCCGCAGGTTTGCAGGCTCATCTCAACACCCTCGGCCTGCCGCATGATGCGATGACCTTTGATATCTCGCCGAGCGAACTCGCTGCCGGCAAATCGCACTTCGAGCAGACCTACGGACGCGCTATCCAGGCCTCCCTCAACGCCAAGAACGCCTTCCATCAGGCCGGTCGCATGAACCAGTTGCTGCGGCAGCAGAACAACACGCTCGACGACTACAATACGGCGGTCTCGAACCAGGAGTCGGCCTACCAATACGAACTCTCGACGCTCTTCGGCACCCCCTACGCCGGGGACATCGGACCGGGCAAACTTTATGCCCAAGGCTACACGGGCCCCGACCTCTACCACTATTATTTCATCAACCAACCCTCGACGATCATCGATCCGAGCCAGACGGTGACGGTGAACTTCCGCGAACCCAAGGACCTTAATCCGTTCACGGACTGGCTGATCCAGAGTATCTGGGACCGCGTCAATAACCCCGTCCAATACACGACGCGCACCTACCAGATTTCCAAGCTCGACCTCGCCCAGTTTCCTCCCGCCGGCTATGGCAAGCGCGCCCAGCCCGGCAAGATTCAAGGTGCGTTGCTCGCCACCTACACGGCGCAGGTGAATCTTCGCGAGGCGACCAACACCTTCAACACGAAGAAGGACCACTTCGACCGTGCCTATCAGATGTATATTGAGCTGATCGAGGCCGAAGAGGAGGTTGAGGAATCCCAGATCGCGCTCGCCCGGCAGGCGTTAACTTTCAAGCGCGCCGCCGAGTTGCTCACGCAGGGGGCCGCCCAAGCCCAGGCTGCGGCCAACTATATCGGCAACCTCGCCGATTCGGTGCGGGCCAGCATCCCCACTGTCACCGGTCCGCTCGCGTTCGACACCGCTTTTGTCGGTCGCGGTATCGCTAAGCTCCAGGGGGCCGTCGCTTCCTACGCCGAACAACTCCTGGGCATCGCGGCCGACGCTGCCGCCGACCGCCTGCAAGGCATGATCGACAATCTCGAATCCCAAATTCAAGGCCAGACGGAAGCGCTCACGGCGCAGTCCGACGAGAAAATGCAGGTGCTCGAATTCCAGCACCTCTACGAGCAAATGCTCGCGACCTCCTACGAGATCGCCCGCCGTCTCGCCGAAGTGCAACAGGCCAACGAAGAGGTCTCGCGCCTGCTCGCCCAGACCAATCACATCCTCTCCGACCGCGAAGTCTTCCGCCAACGCTCCGCCGCCGTCATCCAAGGCTACCGCACCCGCGACCTCGTCTACCGCGACCTGCGCAACGAGGAACTTTCGCAATACAAGTCGCTCTTCGATCTTGCCCAAACCTACGTCTATGCCGCCGCCAAGGCCTACGACTACGAGACCGGCCTGCTCAGCACCGAAGAGGGCGAGAGTTTCGTCAACAACATCATCGGCACCTCCAGTTTGGGCGAGTTTTCGGGCAACAATCCCGTGGCCTCCGGCCTCGGCGACTCCGGTTTAGCCGGTGTGCTCGCCGGTCTCGACAGCGAGTGGCTCGTCGCGGAGGGGCGCCTCGGCATCAACAACCCCGATCGCAACGGCACGGTGTTCTCGCTGCGCCAAGAGTTGTTCCGTATCCGCACCGATCAGCCCACGGCCGATGACAACTCGGTGTGGCAGCAAGTCCTGCAGCAGCACGTGATGAGCAACGTGCTCAATGACCCCGATGTCGCGTTGTATTGCGGCAACCTCGCCAAACCCGATGGTTCAGCCGTGCCCGGCATTGTGATCTCATTCTCCACCACCATCGAGCCCGGCCTCAACTTCTTCGGCTGGCCGCTCGCCGGGGGTGATCACGCCTACTCGCCGTCGACATTTGCGACCAAGATTTTCTCCACCGGCATCGTGTTCGAGGATTACGTCGGCATGGATCCCTACGCGGTGGGAGTGCCGGGTGCCGGCGGTCCCGCCAGCTCCAATCCCAACGCCCTGAGTGCGACCCCCTACGTCTATCTCATTCCGGCCGGACTCGATGTCATGCGTGCGCCGCCGCTGGGCGACGCCAACATCATCCGCTCCTGGGCCGTCAAGGATCAGGCGCTGCCGCTACCCAAGAACCTCGGCTCGAGCAACTTCGCTGACCAGCAGTTCTTCACCCCGCAGGGAACGCTCAATGAACAGCTTTGGATCCCGCGCAAGCATCAGGCTTTCCGTGCCGTCGACGACCCGGTGTATTTCTACAGCTCTATTCCAGCCGAGTTCACCAACACCCGTCTCATCAGCCGCAGCGTGTGGAACACTCAGTGGAAACTCGTGATCCCGGCCAACACCCTGCTCAACAACGAGCAGCTCGCGCTCGACCAATTCATTCGCACCGTGTCCGACATCAAACTCTTCCTTCGGACCTACTCCACTGCCGGTAACTGATCTGATCGCGCCAATGCCCCCGCAACCTCCATTCCGCCGTTTTCTCTTCGCCTTCGCGCTCATCGCGTTGGTCGGAGCTGGCGTGGTCTGGTGGATGAATCCCAAACCGTCGCCATCGCCGCGAGTGGAGACGGTGCCCTCCGTGACTCACGTGGGTCCAGACGAGCGTCTCGATGTCACGCACGACGCTACGCTGGTCTTCCAGAAAGCGCTTTGGCGTCGACCGACGCCCGACGATGTTATCCTGCGCGCTGAGCGGCGAGAGATCGCCGATGCCGCCCACGATAACGTTAAAAACTGGCAGTGGTTTCTCGCCGTGCAGCCGGGCAACGACCTACGCAGCTGGCTCGATACCAACCCCTTTTCTCTCAATTCCGTGCCGACGCGCGCGGCCCAAGCCGGAGCGATTCCCCTTCCGGAATGGTTCCCGCACGATTTGAATGGATTCGTCATGCAACAGAATGCGGAAGGCCGGTTGGTCTTCTGGTATTCGGCCGCACAAAACTTACTCTACGCCACCGATTCGGGCTTTGGCTTTTCCGATGTTCAACGATCTCTATAACCTGATTTTCGCCAGCGGGTGGGGGCGTGCCCATCACCCGCACTCGTGGCATCTGCGCCGGTCACCAGCACGGGCAAGTGGTCTTCGATTCAAACTCCTCTGGCTCGTGGTTGGCGGTGCGCTGACCTCTCCGGCTGAAGTGACCTACTCTTTGCCGGTGGGCGGGGAAGTCTTGTTCGTCGAAGCCGGCACCCCGGCGGGGCCGGTCACCAGTCCCTTCGCGCTGACCTTGGTCGATCGGGCCGCCGCGACGGGTAACACCATGGGTTCGCTCAGCGAGGTCACCGCCCACTCCGTGCGAGTGGTCGGCGCGGGTTGGATTGGCTCCGCCCTCGCGCATCCAGATTACCCCTACGACCTCCAACTGCTCTCGGGCGCGGGCGCGGGCGCCCGGCTCGCCGTGGTTGCCAACACCCCCGGCACGCTCGAATTGTCGGGACGTGATCTTGTTGCGCTCGGGGTCTTGGCGGGCGATCTCTATCAACTGGTCCCCGTCGATACCTTGGACTCGTTGTTTGGCGCCGATACGTTCAAAGGCGGCCCCACTCCCGCCGAGGCCGACATCGTGGCACTCGGCGAATCCAATCGTATCGGCTACTTCTTCGACACCACGTCCGCGCAGTGGCGGCGCACCGATGGCCCGACCACCAATCAGGGGGAAACTCGCATTCCCCCCAACGGCATGATCGCCATCGGCCGCAAGGCCGGCGCGTTCACCCTTACGCTCATCGGGGCGGTCCCAATCTCCCCGACGAACATCCCGGTATCCGACCAAGGCGCGACGTTTACCCATACCGGATTTCCCACCGATATCACGCTCGGTTCCCTCGCTATCCAGACCCATCTCGCTGGTTGGATCTCAAATGCCGATGCCGGGCAGGCGGACGTGTTGTCCGTTGCGGTCGGCGCGTCGTGGGTCTCCTATTTCCACAACGGCAGCCACTGGCAACGTGCTCCGGGCAACGTTACCAGTCGCGATGCCATCGTCATTCCCGGCGGCACACCGATCCGCATCCTGCGCCGGGGACTGGGAGGAGGAAGTCGCCCTCTCGTGCTTCCGTTGCCCTACACCCTGTGAAAACCATGTCCCGCTGCACTTCCTGTTTCGCGGCTTTACTTGCTATCTGTTCCCCTGGGGTGATCCAGGCGGCGCAGGATATCGAATCGTTCGATGATCTGAGCGGAGGCAATGCCTTTTTCGCTGGGACGTGGGAGGCCACCGTAGCCTTCACCGGCACCACCGCGCCTGCGACGAGCATCGTGCAGGGCGCCGGAGTTCTGGACATTACCGGCCCCGGAGTGACCAACGACGCAGATTCCTTTCTGGAGCTGCATTTTGCCTCGGTGCTCAACCTAGGCGACGACAACGCCATCTCGTTGGCCGGGGAAACGTTGGAGGGAAACGAAGCGACCTCGTTGGAGATCCGACTCTTTGATCTGGCCGGTAAATCCGCTCGGGCCACAATTCTCACGTCTCAGCTCCCGGGCATCGCGCCTTGGGTGGCGGGGCCCGGATTTGATGCTGCGACCGTTGAGATCGTGCGCATTTCGGGCGGACAACTTGACGGAACCGCCGCGGTGGCCGTTCGCCTGGATTCGGTAGTCGCAGTCTTTGAGGCGATTCCCGTTGTCTATCACGATGCCGATTCCGACCAGGACAATCGGTTGAGTCTCTCCGAACTACTACGGCTTATTGAAATCTACAACACCCGGTGGAATTCCACGCGAACCGGGCGTTACACCATGCAGGCAGGTTCCGTTGATGGCTACGCCAGCGATCCGGCTACGGCGGAAGGAACGACCCCGGAAGGGAGTCGCTTCCACACGGCGGACACAGATCACAATGCGCAAATTTCCCTGAGCGAGCTGCTGCGGGTGATCGAGCTCTACAACACCCGTTCCGGCACGAGTCGCACCGGTGAGTATCACCGCGATTCCTACTCGACCGATGGGTTTTCCAGCGGGACGCCCCCGGGGGTGTGAGCGAGGGTTGGCGTTCCCGCTTTCACCTCCGCACCCCGCCTGGGATCGTTCCCGGCGCCGCATCATGACCGATCGAGGTTGCAGGTCGCGGCGTTCTGCGAATGGTGCACGCGTCACACCTTCACCATGAGCTCACCGTCACCGTCCAAAATCATTTACTCGCGAGAGCCCGTTTGGGACCCGGCCCGCTGGCTGCCCACGACCCGCGAGGAGGTCGAGGCGCGGGGCTGGGACTATCTCGATGTGATTATCGTCTCGGGGGATGCCTACGTGGACCACCCGGCGTTTGGCACCGCCGCGGTGGGGCGAATGTTGGAAGCGGAAGGCTTGCGCGTGGCCATCCTCGCCCAACCGAACTGGCAAGATGACCTGCGGGATTTTAAAAAACTCGGCGAGCCGCGGATGTTCTTCGGGGTCACGGCGGGTTGTATGGACTCGATGGTGAATCGCTACACGGCGGCGAAGAAGATGCGGAGTGAGGATGCTTACACGCCGGGTGGAGCACACGGATTTCGACCGGATTATGCCACGACGGTTTACTCGAAGATATTAAAAGACCTGTTCCCCGAGGTGCCGGTGATGATCGGCGGGATCGAGGCGAGTTTGCGGAGAGTGACTCATTACGATTATTGGGCCGATGAGCTAAAACCTTCGATTCTCGAGGATAGTGGCGCGGATCTCTTGGTTTATGGCATGGGGGAGCTGCCGCTGAAGGAAACGATCCGCCTGCTCAAGCAGGGCGTGCCGTTTTCATCGCTCACGACGGTGCCGCAGACGGCGGTGTTGTTGCCCCAGGCGCAAGGGGCGCCGAAGAACAAGCGGTGGGAGGATTTCGAGCTCTATAGCCACGGTGATTGTCTCGAAGATCGCGCGCACTACGCAAAGAATTTTAAGGACATCGAAACGGAATCGAATCGGGTGAAGGCCCGGCGACTTTTTCAAAAAACGGGCGATAAATTGCTCGTCGTGAATCCGCCGTTTCCAACGATGACGGAGAAGGAAATCGATTCGGCGTTTGATTTGCCTTACACGCGGCTACCGCATCCGAAGTATCGCAAGCGCGGACCGATCCCGGCCTATGAGATGATCAAGCACTCGATCAACATGCATCGCGGTTGTTTCGGGGGCTGCAGCTTTTGCACGATCTCGGCGCACCAAGGGAAATTCGTCGCGAGCCGGTCGAAGACTTCGATTCTCAAGGAAGTGGAGTCGATCAAGCTGATGCCGGACTTCCGCGGCACGATCAGTGATGTTGGAGGGCCCTCCGCCAACATGTATAAAATGAAGGGCAAGGAGCAGTGGATCTGTGATGAGTGTGTGCGGCCGAGCTGTATTTGGCCCGAGGTATGCCGTAATCTGGATACCGATCACACGGCGCTATTGGATATCTACAAATCGGTGCGAGAAACCGAAGGCGTGAACCACGCTTACGTGGCGAGTGGCATTCGCTACGATCTGTTTCTGCACGAGAAAGGCGCCTCGCCGAAGGCCAAGGCCAGCCACGATCGCTACATTGATGAACTGGCGGCGCATCACGTGCCAGGGCGCATCAAGGTTGCGCCCGAACACACCAGCGATCACGTGTTACGGATCATGCGCAAGCCGACTTTCGACCTGTTCTACAAGTTTAAGGAGAAGTTCGAAAAGGCGGTTGAGAAAGCCGGCCGCAAACCGATGCCGGTCATTCCGTATTTCATCAGCTCGCATCCAGGCTCACGCCCGGAAGATATGGCGGAGTTGGCGTTGAAGACGAAGGACCTGGGATTCCGTTTGGAGCAAGTGCAGGACTTCACGCCTACGCCAATGACCGTCGCGACAGAAATTTACGCGACAGGCGTGCACCCTTACGACGGAAGCAATGTCTGTGTGGCGCGAACCCCGGAGGCGAAACAAGAGCAGCGCAGTTTCTTTTTCTGGTATAAGCCAGAAATGAAGAAGGTGCTGCGTGCTTCGATGAATCGACTCGGGCTCGGGCATATCGCGAAACGACTGCTCGACGACAAAAAGAAAACGCAGGATGTGACACCGCCGCTCCACATCACGCCCTGCGGGTTTCATGCGAATGAAGACGGCGATTCGGATTCGGTGCCGAGGCCCAGAGCTGCATCGCCCAAGCAGGGTGCCCGTCTCGCTGCCGCAACCAAGGGCGCCAAGCGCCCGATGCAAAACCCGCCAGCGGTCAAGAAGGCCGCGGCGTTCCAGAAATTCTTCAAAAAGCGCGGGAATTAAGCACCCCGTGGGGATGGCCGATGGGAATTGGGCTTCGCGATCAATATCACGGGGGGAGCGAAACCCCTCGGCTCCAGTCGCGGCGACTTCCGCTCGGTGTTTGTTGGCAATATTCTCGGGGATTTGATTCACTAATTGCGATTCGGTCCTCTTTGTGTACCTCGATTCAAATCCTGAGTTTCGGGTCTGTGATCGCCTGGCAGCGCATGGGAACTCCACTCTTCGCGTTCGGTTGGGTCGCCCAAAATTGGGAGCCGAGCATCTTTGAGGGTGTTGGAAAGTAGGGATCGCAATCTGAAATACTTTCAAGGAACTCCCCTGAGAACACTTCAGTCTTCCACTACAGTCTTTAAATGAAGGCGATTTTGATGAAGCGGCTATTCCGTGTGCTGAAAAACGGCTCCGCATCTGACGTGAACGCCATCCGCCGTCGCATTATGGCGGCAGAGAAAAAGTAAGGACGTAACCAGGTTCAGACATCCTGACCTGAGGAGTGAAACAGGGGTTGTGCGGGAAATGAGATGAACCGGAGCTGGCGTTAAAATCACGCAAATGTCAGTGAGGGATATGCCCCAAGTCCAACTCCCCATTTTCCCGAA
>Ga0209390_10004556_pt1 | contig 20679 bp, 14 predicted proteins | sample BON01_FD_187212 | JGI IMG/M metagenome (GOLD analysis project Ga0209390, IMG submission 187212) | Freshwater microbial communities from Lake Bonney liftoff mats and glacier meltwater in Antarctica - BON-01 (SPAdes) (version 2) | ecosystem: Environmental > Aquatic > Freshwater > Ice > Glacier...
GATGAGAGCTGATTTCGAAGGTATTTTCATATAAAAGAGAAGGAAGGTCTTTGATTTTTGGGAGCGATTTCCTCCCGGTAACAAAACGAACAGACAGCCTAAATTATGAAAAAATTCTTCCGATTTTTACCTTCGGGCAGCGAGTTGCCGAAGCCCGAATCAATAGTGGTCAAAGCCCCGGTTGCGGGCAGCGCGGGTTTTCGAGATCTCTGACCCGGCGAGTTGAGATTACTGCGGTCTTGCAAGGGTGCCTGCCATTGCGGCCGCTTCGGCTGAAATCCCGGATCCCTCGCCTCGCCTCCAAAACATCAAGATTTGATCGACAAAAGCCCCGGATTTCTTTTAGCGGGAACCCTCGGTTGATCACGATTTGCGCGTCGTGGCAGAAGGATTGAACTCCCAAACGTCGTGCGACGGTGTCGAAACCTCTTGCGGTCCCTTTAAAAGCATTTCAGAATACCGGTGCTGAGATTTCCAACCAAAGCAAGTCTGTCGAAACAATGGAAATTACCGCGAAGACATTGCTTTTAAGATTTCTAAACTTTTTAAGGACGTCGTCCTTAAAATTTGGAGATTTGAATCTTAAAGGTATTGTGACGTGTCGTTTCGTTTTCGTTTCGATTCTCGCCGTGCTGCTTTATACGGGGTGTTCGCCTCAGACTTCAAAACGGGTCAGCGAGAAAAAGGAAACAAAAGCAGAGCCACGGCAATACGCCGCCCACAGAGATGCGTTGGAACGAGTTGGAGTGCCCCCCCTCACTCCAGTTTCGGTTCCGCCCTCGTCTTTTCCGCCTTTCGTGAATAGGGCATCGCCCCGGTTGTTGCCGCCGACCGAGAGACCGGTCTACAGTAGCTTCTTCGGAAATGAAGCGACCGGGGAGCGAGTAGCTTACGTAATCGACTATTCCGGTTCAATGCTTGTTGATGGTCGTGAAGATCTGCTTCGTTTGGAACTGGAACGGAGCCTAGGTTCCTTGCCCGGAGCAGCGAAATATACGATTATCATGTTCATGGCAGAGGCTTGGCGGCACGAAAAGAGTCCCGAGCACGAAATGCGTTTCTCCGACGAAGTTGAGGGTTGGATACCCTCGACTAAGGCGAACATCACAAAAAGCATTGAGATCATCCGGACATTTTCGGTCGGGAAGGCGAATCAGTCAGGCAAGCTCGGAGGCACGAATTGGGAAGCGGGCCTTGCTGCTGCTCTGGCAATGCGCCCTAAGCCGGACGTAATCTACTTCATGACCGACGGACTGACGGATTCCGTTCCAGCCGGCGTAGCAGACGCAGTCGAAGGTTTCCTCGATCTTGTGAAAGGCTGGACTCCTGAATTGGCTAGAATCCGCGGTGAGACCGATGCGGATTTGGCTCTTCGAATGGGTCGGCTAAATTCCGCAGGCGAACAACTTTCTATAATTCACGCGGTATCAATGATGGAGCCGGAAGCCGCCCAAGCGCTTGGTATTCTTGCGAGAGAAAACAGGGGAACTTTCTCGATCGTCAGCGAAGACGGTTCAGTCAAAATTATCACAGAGCCGCAAAAAGTGGAGCGGCGAGGTAAGGTGCGCTAGTATTTTGAGTTTTGGTTCTGTTGTGGCCGTGGCAACCGTTCTCGAAGGAGTTTGGTGTTTTTGCTGGTTGAACAAGGAGCGTCTACGGCAGGACGCGGTTCCAGGGGACATACAAAAATTTCAAGTAGTCGAGCAGGCACATTGCGAATTGTTGAAGGGGATTTCTGGAGGAATTCCATTCAACCCCGGCTTCACTCGGCTCGGAGCGCCTCGGACGGCTGGATGCGCGACGATCTAACTGCGGCGACAAGTGACGCTACCAAACCAAATCCCATGGTCGCTTTCAGGACGTTTAAAGCGTGCGCCCGCTGTATTTTACAGAACGTTTCACCCGCTCGCAATTCCGATCCGAATTGGGTGTTGATCAAGTCGGCGAATGTCTTGAATAGGAAGAAAGCCAGAGCGAAGGCGCAGAAGGACAGGAAAGCGCTCTGCAGCATAGGAAATACGAAGATGTAAAGTTTCGGCATTCCCAAAAGCTGAAGGATTCCTAAATCCCGTCGCTTTCGTTCCACCGCCGCGAAAAAGCTGGCAACCAGCCCGAAAAATCCCGCACCAGCGGAGGCCGAGGCGATAATCCAAAACAGGCGTGTGAGATTGGTATCCAGTTCGAGAATTTGCGCGATCCGGTCTGATCCATGGTGCACCGGTATCCCCATTTCTTCGAATTCCCTGGCCAATGGCGCCACGTCCTCAAGACGGGCCGCAAAAAGGCGAAAATCACGGAACTTGTCTTGTTTCCGGTGGAACCCGCCATGATCATCCTCGTAGACGATTGATTCTACCAGCGCCCGGCGTATCTGCCCGCCTCGAATAGCCTCGACGAGCGCGGAACCTTCAGGAACGCCTTTTTTCTTTGTCACCAGAACTGGCACATCCAGCAGCCCGGCCATTCCATTGATGAGGATGCGAGCCTCTCCTTCGGATACCGTTGAGGAGTCGGCAATTTCGATGGCTATCCTGTTTAGAGCGGCGGGCTCGGTCTGAAGGCGGCGTCGACCCGCTGACTCCGGAGCTACTTTGCTAGGATTCGACGGTAACATCTGTTCAGCGTTCAAGAGCGGCGCCTCTGATGTCGGTCGCGATTCTGTTATATCTGGAAGATTCGTAGGTGACGGGGATTTGCTCAGCCCTGTTTCTCCACCTGTCGATGCGAGATTAGGCCCGGGTTCGGTTTCTACGGGCGTAGCCCTGATTAGAGGTTGGGATGTGCTAGAATTCTCTTCCCGCTCTCGGGCTAAGCGGCTTTCGGCGTCAAGAGATTCCGCATCTTTTGAGAAGATGCCACCGGGCCACTCGCGGGAAAAAAGTGCGTCTACCTCCGCTGCTTCCGGGGTTTGCAAGCTCTCGGAAGCCCCTGATTCATTCGATACAATAAGATTTAGGGCGGTGATCACTCCACTTGCGCACTTGATCTTAACGGGAATAGGCTCAATCAATGGCAGGACTACCGAGTGAATACCGATTTCGCCGAGGCGCTTTTCAAGATCGCCTATTGCGGTCGGTGGGACAAGGTTCCCAATAGGGCGCCACATGATGGCGGACGGAGTGCTCTCGCGCCGCGAAACAAGGCCAGTGAGTCTAAAAAGTTCGTCTGAATCGATGACACGCGCGTCCGAAAGCCCGGGCGGCTTCAAAGAGACTTCCATTAACTCTTTTCCCGCCAATGTCCTGCTGACGAGCGTCAGTAGCGAGTCGTAGCGAGGTCCGACTTCGTCCTTCGTTCCGGGCCAGCCAAACTCTGGAACGGGAAGATACTCCCGAAAATCCCTCACTCCGACCAAGAATGATAGAGGCAGCCACGCACGGTCTGCCGGGACCGTTTCCGTTACGATGGCGCAGACCACCAGCTTTGCTAAAGCTGTCTCTACTGGACTGCTCAAACCACCACGATCCACAAGAGCGGTCACGGCGTCTCCGTTTTGGATTCCTAGCTTTTCAGCTAAGGAGAGAGTCAGCACGACCTGCCCGTCGTCGGGAGCTTCGAATCCGAGCAATGGTAGCCTCGGGTCGCCGACCGAGGCCACTTGACAATTGGTAGCGTACGAGTTGCTTTCACTTGGCAGGCGCGAGAAACGAACCGTCAAATCTCCAGCAACGTCGAGGCGCGGACCTACGAATTCGACTTCTGGTCGGTCCATGGTTTCGGTGAACCATTTGTCGGGAAATGGCGTCCCTTGAATATCTCGTGGATAGATCTCGCGGGATGATGGATCGCTGAGAAGCCTCCCTCGCATGGTATCCACAATCCCGTTTTTGAGTCCAAAGAGCAGGAGAAGGGGGGCGATAATGGCGCTTACCGAAAGCAAAAGACAGGCAGTCAAAACCCGTTCATGCCAAAGATCACGGATGGCAAGGTGAATTGTGGAATTGAAGAATCGCATGGCCCGGTCACTTTGATGGAGCAGTGACTGTTTTAACAAGTTCGTGGCACCGCGAGACCACTAATCCGCCGACTTCCCGGCGAATTTCGAAAGAGTAGGCGCGGTCGCAAATCGGCGCCACCAACGTCGTGTCGTGAGTCACCATTATCACGGACGCGCCGGTGGACGCGGCGAGTTCCTTGAACTGGTCCGCGATCTTTTCTGCGGTGAGCCGATCCACCGCCGCTGTCGGTTCGTCAGCCAGAACAATTACCGGGTCGTGAATCAATGCCCTGGCGATGGAGGCGCGCTGCCTCTGTCCCCCCGAAAGAAATTGAGGCGACTTGGAAAGCTGATCGGAAATGCCGAGGCGAGTAGTCAAATCTCGCAGGCGCCTGCGTTTATCCGAAATACCGCCCTTTAGCTTTGCAGGGAGCAAGATGTTTTCTCCTACCGAAAGGAAGGCTAGCAATCCACCGGACTGGAGCACGTACCCCAGGGACTCCCTTCGGATTCGAGTCATCTCCCATGCGGGCATCCGTAGTACGTCTCGAAGTCCCTTGCGAGGACAAGCAAATTCAAACTGCGCTGCACCGTCGGGGCGAAGCACCAAGCCGAGGATATCGAGTAGCGTGCTCTTACCGCAGCCGGTAGATCCAACGATGGCGACGAACTCCCCCCGCTTTATTCGAAATTCCGGAACCTCCAATCGAAATCCAGAGTCACTTTGGCGGCGTTCAATCCAAAGGTTCCTGATGGTGTAGGCGTCGTCCTCCATTTCAATAACTTTCTCCGAAAATAAACACACGGAAAAACCTGCTGGCGACCAAAATCGAAGTCAAGGAAGCGACGTCAACGGGATCATGACGAAATCCTCGCCCTCGGGTGACAGCTTTTTCCAAAATCCCTGGTCTTGGAGTAAGTCTCCGTAGTAAGCAGACATGTTTCGCCAATCGTTGATATACTGAGTTTTATTCCCTGCTGACATGGCTTCCCATTGTCCCCGCTTCATATCCAGAATGCGACTGCGGTAGGGCAGGTTCGCTATGAACGCAGGGAAATCGAAGGCGGTCGAAAATTCGCTTGCCCCGGGATCTTTGATCGCATTCCCGGGTATCTCCTGAATTCGGTCGAAAAAGTCTCCACCCGCTTGAGGGCTACCGTTTGTCGCTTGGAGCACTCCGTCGAGCCTTCGCTTAAGATTCTCCAATTCCGGTCGTTTTAGCAACACATTGACCTCCATTGCGTTGCGCGCGGGATCTGCCAAGTCGTTCGGAATAACCCAGCCCTTAAAGTCGCGGTCCAATGGAACACGGTTCTGTCCGGCTACCCATTGCACGTAGGCATTGGCGAGCAAACCGCCGAACATTTGTTTCATGCTCGGTTGTGCTAAACCTTTTTGGATTGCTTGATCCGCTTGCCCGGCATCTTCGACGAAATCTTCTTTCGCCGTCGTCAGAAACTCGCCCATAAGCCTGAAAGGAGTTTCGATATCCGCCTTGAAGGACTCGGGTCGGTAATCCACGGCCAGATAGCGGGAACCAATCGAGTCGCCCGGATTGCGAGAGACGGCGGAGAAGTCCGCTTCCGCCTTCGCATGATCAGACTTGTAATCTGGCGCTTTGATATGAATCGCCTGCAAACTGATCCCCGCTTGGTCCAACAAGACCCGGACGTTTTGGCTCCCGAGTTCAGACTCATTCCCTAGATTCCTCGAACCGTTCGAACGATAGGGTTCGTTTCCGGAAGCATCTCCGACAAGAATGATGAAGCGTAATTCTTCGCCGGGGCGGTCGCTCCGCCAGGAAGAGCGAATCGCTTGAGCGATTCCCGTATTCACGTCCTCTGGGATCGGATCCCCGGGATCGCTCGCCAAAGCTTTGACCTCCACCAGAGCTTCAACGAGTTCGACTGCGCTAACGAGGTTTGGAGTAAAGTTCTTCACTGTGTACTCCATTCGGCTGCTAAACTGCGGGTCGCTGTCGCGATAAGCAACGACACCGAAGCGGATCGTGGGGTCCGATCCGCCGACACCAGCAGCGAATTCAGCCACAGCGCGCTTGGTTTCTTCCAGATACGGACCCATCGAACTCGTCGTGTCCATCACAAACACGATGTCTATTAGGGGAGGGCGGACGGGGGCCACCTCCATATCCTGCTCGGAGCGGGTTGCCGCTGCCAAGCGCAAAAGGCGTGTCTCCCGAATTCCGTCAATAGTCAGGGTCTCGTGGTCTAAGATCGGAATGATAACAGGGAATTCTTGCGTTCGTTGGTCAAAAATGGGCTCCATCGCGACTACGGACCTACCGGGATCTCCCCCTGCCTCGACGACCTCGATGAGCCGGGCGACCTCCTTACTGCGGTCGGATTCTTGCATTTCGGCAAGATCTCGCAGGTCCTCTTTTTCGTTGAAAAAGAGGACTCGATTTCGGTTATTCTGCGTCTCGTAGGCCATTACGAGAGATTGGTGCCACTCCAAGGCTTCGGCTTCGAGAATCCACCCAGAGGGAGCGCCCCCTCTCTCACTGACCTGGTACCAAAGATCTCCCCCAGCGCCTTTTGCGTGATCCACGACGTCGTACATGGTGAAGTTCGCCAAGCCGGAAATAGATATATCGCCGTCTGGCGCTGAGCGCAGGCTCGCGCCGGGTCGAGTGAGCAGCCTCGGTGGTATTTGATCATCTGCCCCGCCGATTGACCACTCCCATTCACCGGCCACGGTGGGAACCATTCTTCGCACCCCTGGAATCAAGCGGTTCCGTATATTCTCGGCGCGACGCTGCCCGACCTCGGAGGAGGAAACACCCGTAGCGCTTGAGATTCCGTCGTAGGCAGCTCTCCGATCCAGGTTCTCGTCATCGATCAGTTTGGTAGTCTCCGGGGCAGGTTCCCCGTTTGGCTCAAGCAAGCCGTCATTTCGTTCGCCCGCCTTCTGGTCCTTTAGGAGAGCTCCAATCTCGACTTGTCGCACCTTCATCCGCGCACACGCATCTTTCGCTCCCTCCAGATCCGCGTTCGCGCCCCACACTGCGTGGGAGACCGCCATGGCAGCTGCCGCAGTCGCGACAAAGCGGAGGAGTCCGGCTTGCCCGGACGGATACCGGAAAAATGAGGGGAATATGGTCATTGGCGGGGATGACTTCTTTGTCTACTGGCGCAGAGTTTGATTCGAAGAGCGGGCCTCTTCACTACGATGAGCCGTTAACGCGGATTCAGTGGCAGTTGGTTAAAAACAGGTGATTCGCTATCGAGGTCGTTAAAAACTTCAAATGCTTCTTCGAGGCTAACCGCGATTCTGCCTACAAGTTCAATCTCCCGCGAACTCGACTTGGGGTCGTTGGAAGCGATAGTGAGCGTGCCTTGAGGAGGTGTTCCTTCGACAGGCCGAAAAAGAACGGTAATCTCGGCCGATTCACCGGGACCGACCGTGATTGCTTCGTCTCCCTTCGCGACCGCAAAGACCGAGGGAATGGCCGACGCGGAGTGAATGATCAAGTCACCTTTCCCGACATTGCGCACCGTAAGTCGACTTGGTCGTTCTTCGCCGATCCGAGTAGCGTCAAACTGCAAGCCCACATCCTCGATTTCGATCCCGGGAAGTTTAGGGATGAAAATCAGAATTAAAAGCAGGACAGTGACGAGCACAGCCCCCCCCCTAACGAGGAGCTTCTTGGAGATCACTCTCTCTTTCGTGGGGGGAGCAATTTGATTCTCAGGCAATAGCTTGATTTTTCGCTCGCACGGGCATCTGCGCCGCTCCCCTTCAGCGATTTCTATAACGCAAGGAATTCCGGTCTGCGGGTCCATCATTGGACAGTCAACCTCGGGGCATTGGAAATGGTCGTAGTGGATCTTGGGCATCGTTTGCTCGGTTCGGCTAAAGAGAACGTCCTATCGGGGTAGGGTCGGCCTAGAAAAGGTTCAGGGTGCAGCCGCCGCCACCCGTTGTTGGGCGATTTCGACGGCAACGTCCCACTTACGGAAAATCTCGTCGTTATCGGGGGCACGCCCAAGTTCATGCTTCCGCGCGTCAAAAAACACCTTTCTGTATCCCTCTAGCGTCTCAAGAACTTCGTCGCGCCCCTTCTTCTGCTTGCACCGTTCTCCGACCAGACTGTCGATCTTCGCTCGAAGGAGAAAGTAGCTCGTCGGTTTGAAGCGGCGCTCAAAGTCGTTCAAGAAGACGGCGTGGGCCGGAGTGTAGGGTAAACCGATTCCGGTTTTCTCCTTCACCTCGGACTCGTGTTCGGCGGTTACTTCCAGCCCGAAGTCGATCATCCCTTCGTCGTTGACTCGTCCCGTATGGGTATCGACATCTCGACGGATCATTCCGTCGGCTTTCCGTTCCACATAGCGCAGATGGGAAACTTCCTGTTCATCGATGAAGACTTCCAGCTTCCCCAACGCGTCGGCGAGAAGAAGGTCGGCGCGGCTGAGGTTGACCTTTTCCCGGTCGTCGGGGAGCAACAAGTCCGGGAGAGCCCCGGGGCGGTGATCCTCGAGATACAGCTTCCAACGTCCATTGTATCCCTCGTTCTCGATTTGGGGCATCAAATGACGTGTTTTCAGTGTTTTGGCTATGCTGATGAATCGCGGCGAGAACCAAAAGGTGTTGGTGACAATAGTGATGTCCGAGCGGTTGAGGTTTTCATCGACATCGACCACTTCGACGGCGACACCGTCGCCTACCGATTTTTGAAAGGCAATCGCCAAGTCGGCCCGGAACTTCGAATGCTCCCGGCAGGTTGGTAGGAAGACCACGAAAGAGCGTTGCGGCTGGTCCGGCATGTTGGGACGACGCGAGACGATTTTCGGCTGATCCTGCCCCAAGTCGATTTTCAAGGAGGCTTTGGCCTTCGCCATGATCGTATTCACGACATTCCTTAGGCTGTGGCTCACTTCGCCGCCGTTGTCCTTGAAAAGTTCGTCGATCACGTGGAGCCCCATGATCGGTGATAGGGTGGAATCCTTGATCGCTATGATGTGGTCCTGCTTCGAGTGTAGCTGAGCCGACTTGATCAAGATATCCTTCAAGCCCCCGTCGGGCCTAACGAGGTATTCGGAAAGCTTGCCGAAGGCAAGGGGATCCTTGACGGTTGTCTGGAAGAGTTCGCGAATGTCGTCACGCACCTTTTTGCTAAAGGCCCGCGCGAGCAGCTCGTTGCCGAGCATGCCCAAGCGCATTGTTTTCGTAACTTCGTTTTCATCGAGATATCGAATGTTACGCTGATCGACTTCGGAGATCTTAGCGACAGGCGCATCGCTCTGACCCTTTCTGCCGACCAAGCGGGACTGGGCTTCAATACGCATCTCTTTCGCTTCGCTCTGGAACCATGCCTGAAACTTGCGCACCGAGTTCTCTAGGTCTTCAAGCCCCCGCACGATTTCCTCCAAGCACTGGTTGCCAAAGAGAGAGATAGCCTTCGTTGTGGTCTTTGACGAATAGAGGCGATGCAATGTGCGACCATAGGCCTGGAGAGCTCTCGTCTGGCTTGCGAGAGAAAGTCGCGACAACATGCCGCGGTTCTGGAAGCGGGCGCGGTCCTTCTTCTCGAGAGCCTCGTTTACTTCCTCCAGATCCGTTTCCTCCTCGGACATCTCCTTGAGGTTCTTGCGCACACGAACATCAATCTCGTCGCGGAACTTCCGTGTCAGGACGAGCATCGACTCCAGAGAGTAGAGGTGCGCCCCACCGTCGAGCGCGGTGTCGTTGAGCCAGTTGTGGATGAGGTCCCGCTCAAACCGCCGCACCACTTCAGCGGCGTAAGCTTTGACTTCGGTGGACTTCTTTTTGTAGTAGGAATCGACGCCGAGTTCCCGAAACTTGCTTTTATAGTGATCGTTTACCGCGCCATAGAGCATGTCCGCCCAGCGCTGACGCTCGGGACCAGTCTGGCTGCTCGTGGTGATCTCTTGAACTTTGTCATCGACCAACTGCTGCCATTCCGCAATGATACCGGGGAATTCGCGGTCTCCCGGAAGATGAAACCGCTCCGTGAGGTGGGAGGCGGTAGCCCCCCAAGCTTCAAGATCAGCTGGTCGGCTTACCAGTTCGGTGTAGTTCGCGATGGTGGAGTCGCTGCTGAATCCTGCCCGGTCGATGAAGACGTTGTAGAGCAATTGGTTCAGGGCGTTCTCGCAGTACGAATAGACAATTTTTTCCTCCACCTCGATATTCGGTACGCTCAGAGCTTTGATCCCGATCGCCCCGAAGTTGTAACAGCGCTCGCCCAATTCGTTGGGATACGACGAGTAATCCTCCAGAGTGTGAGCCTTCCGAATACGATCAGGAATGTTGTTCGCCATCTCAACGATCTTCTCGTACAGAAAATCCGCCGTGAGCTTTTCTTGGTCGGCAATATCGACTACACGCCCATCTTCGTTTTTGTCCGAAATGAGAAAACACATTTCGAAGGGGCCGCTGAGATTGTGCCTTGCTTCGGTCACGCCATCAAGCACATGGGGTTTAAAGATCCCCAGCTCGAACGCGTTCAGCTCCTGTAGAGCCGCATATTGATTCGAATAGAAATTTCCCTCTTTTCCCTCGACGTCGCTTATGAAAAGGTAGAGGAATATTTCGTGGTCGGGATAGGAATCTCGGATCATAGAAACCATGTCCACGATGCAACCGCTCCCGGTGCCCTGGGCAAGGCTCGCGCAAATGTGAAACTGAACTTTTTGCACCCCGCCCACGGTTAATGACCGGGTCCGCTCTTCGATAACGCTCCGGAAGCGACTGGCGTTGGCGGCGAAGAGAAGTCGTCCTAAGCGCCGGATTTGCTGTGCACCCGAACCCGCCTTGACGTGTCCCACGATACTCTTGACCGTCAACTCATCTCCAAGCCAGGGCCTGATCCCTGGACGCCCGGAGATGTCGGCGAGGATCTTTCCCACATCCACCTCGGAAATAAGAAATTGCTCGCTCGGGTCCAGCGCGACTGACTGATTCATGACGCGCCAGTCCTTCTCCATTTCCCTAAGATCGGAAACATTGGAATCGACGTTGAGGTAGGCGAGGTTGATCCCATCGGGAGGAGCCAGCTTTCCGCGCCGGGTGACCATTCTCTTGCGGAATTCCCGCACGACGCGTCCCCCGGTGCCGCCGACGCCGATCAGAAAGTGATTGAACGGCCCGTAGTCCGCCTCGGGCGCGAGCGCTTGTTGGTTGGTATCAAGATCAGACATGTCGGGTTTGGTTCAAATGAAAATCAGTTGTTAGGCGTGGAGAAGTAGTAATCAGGCTCCGAATCGGCGGTTCTGATGCAAACTCAAGTCGGCCTCTCGTCTAGCTGCGGTGCCGATCATCGTCAGAGGCAGTCCCACGGTGATCGCCCAAAGTCCGGCGATGCATAAAATTACGATCCAACGGACTCGATCGCCCTTAACGAGGGCATCTTTGACAATCTCGTTCGCGAGAATGGCGTAGTCCATCGCAAAATGGTAGGTTGATCGGTCACCTGCGGCCAATTTCGCCTCTGTTTTCGCCACCTCCTCTTCCACCTCCTTCATCCACTCTCCGATTGCGGAATCGATTCCCGCGCCCTCGAGAACCCATCTCAAGAGCCCCCCATTCTCCATCTGGCTGTCAATTTGACTGAGAAAGCCGGACCACATCGGAACTTGTTTTCCGACGTCAATCAGCATCCCTATCGAGGACTCTCCAGCCAGTGGCATGGGCTCACCTTTGAAAAAGCTATTGGTTCGCTGCTCGATTTTCTTTGCGGCCAGAGTGGGGCTGCTCCAATAGGCACGGCTGAGGAGGGGGCGTCTCTCCCGGAAGTAGAGATGTGCATTATCGGCTAGAATCTTGGACTTAATCCGGACGGATTCGGGGTCGTTGGTCGGAACGACCCCTTTTTCGAAGGGGTGCTTCGCAAAATCTTCGTAGCCTGCCTCCTTTACCGCGTCGTACACTTCCCGGAAGGTCTCGGCTTTCCATTCTTCGTCGAAAGAGAGTTCCGCCCGCCAAACGAGCGCGGAAACAGCCGAAATTTGCGGAACATAGGCGGAAGCAGCGAGCAGCCAGACAAAAAGTATCGAGAACACCGAAGCCAGGACTGTCCAAAACCAGTGGATCGGCCGTCGAGTGAAGGGGGTGTACCAAAGCTTCCCGAAGACGCCACATCCCCACCAAACTGCCGCCCCCGTTAAAAGAGAGGTGATCGCAATGACGGTAAACCATCCCTTGGAACTCAGGGCGAAGAGCATCAAAGAGCCGGCGAAGTAGGCTAAAAGTTCATGAAGCATTGCGGCGAAACGTTTGGTAATTTCCTAAATACAGATCAGAATGGACGCCAACGACAGGTCGGTCGGACGAGTATAACACCTAGTTGCGCAACGATGCGAACGAGCTTTCGCATTTTGAGGGCTTTGGTAAACGTCCTTCATTTCACTCATATATGATGACCTTGCCCCCCTGAAAAGATAATGCCCCGGGGTGGCCCCGATAAAATCATACAAGAAGGGACCGAAGCGGATCCGCCAGTCCCCGAATCGAATCGTGACATACGAACGAAACGTAGGACACGGAGGCGCACCCGGAGAAATTCGGTAGATGGGCGATCTAGTAGACACTGTCCTCAATTTTACTGAGTTCCGCTATTAATGAGCCCGTGACAGCGGAGCTCTCTTGAATCTCACTCACCGCAGCACTGACTTGGCTGGATTCTTGAGGCGGGAGTGTCTTCGCGTAACTCTGAAGGGAACTGGACTGTTTGGCGGCGTCACTCTGCTTTCTTTTCGCCTGCGAAATTGCCGTTCTCGCCCCAAGCTTCGACTTACTACTCTTCAACTGGGCGATTCGGTTTTGAAGGCTCTGGTTGTAGTCCGAAAGTTTGTCGTTATACTGCCTCGCGCTTCGCAGGCGCGCCTCGGCGCGACTTCGTTCGACAAACGAGTGTCTCGTCTTCGAGACCTGCTTCTCGCCTGTCTTGCGACCGATCCCCTTGCCAACCTGAGATCCGATGAGCGCTCCAGCGAGGCCAGCGGCGATCCTTTGGCTATCCGAACCATTCCGAGCCGTGAGAACGCCCGCACCCGCTCCTAAAAGGGCACCCAACCCGGTTCCGACACCTGTAGCCTCTCGAACCGCGCGGCCCTCCAAGTCCGAATACCCGGAGTTCTGGGCCGAGATTGTAGCGGTGCCTGAGTAACAAAGTCCAGCTATTACAGTAATCCGTACTGCGATACTAGACAGGGATTTTAGATAGATCTTCTTTTTCATGTTTTCGGTTCTCAATTTTCTTTTTTCTTTACTCAAATACCCGATCTGATCGAATTACAGCAGGGTCCTCTCGTGGAGACCGCCCAGTGTGCATCGATGAGAAGTCCCGCTTGATTTCCTCAATCGCGGGCTCCATGTCTAGGCGCCACTTCGATTCATAGAACACAATAGCTTCGAAAATTGACGAGCCTTCCGCAGGAGCCACTTGCCCTGAGGAAGCTCGAAAGCTTTGACCGGCTTTTGCAGTCAACTCCGGCGGAGATTTCCGGAGATCTCGAATCGCTTCTTTGAAAACCTCCGCAGACTTTTCCCAATTTTTTTCTGATATTGAAACCGCGGAAGGCGCATCCTCTGTAAGAACTGAGGCTACTGAAGGATTTAAGGTTCGCTGATTTTCAGCGGCGCGATAAAGTGCGATTCCAGCGTTGAATGCATTCTCAAACCGGCGGGCTGCAAGAATGGTTCTTTTACTCGATTTTTTGGCAGACGAGTGTCCTGGACTGTTTGAGGGTGTGTTACCCGAGGCGGGTCTGACGCCGGCCAATTCATTGCATCCGACTGTCGACAGGAGCGAAAAGGTTAAGAGACAGATCAGAGCAATCAGATCTATGGACCTGTTACATCGATTGCCGGGTTCCGACCGATTAGCAAAGGTAAGTGGGCGCGGAGAGGAAATCATTTTATACGGTGAGGTTCGCCGGCCTTGTCGAGGCGATCGAAGACGGGCTTTTGTTCGGGTGACATACCGGGCCGAAAGTTCTCAACCAGGTCTTCGACAACGTCAAGCTCGGCCTTCTGAATCAAATTCTCCGCTGGAAGTTCTTTTCGGAACAGCCGAAAGGCGTTATCGACATGGTTTTCAGAATTAAAACCCTTCTTGAACGCGCGGTCTATTTCGCTCAGCGATGAAAGCTCTTCCAGCAGACCGGACCAGGTAGACGCTGCGTCTCTCTCCCATACCGGCATTTTGTCAATAACGACCCTCGTCTCTAGGTCGTTCAGGCCTGACTTTACGGGGTCGATCAGTAGTCTTCGAGAGGCGATGGCGAATTGAGAGGCGAAACGGCTCGCCAAACGTACTGATTTTTGAGCGATTTCCTGATTTCTCTTGTCGATGAGGAGTTGGACGGTATCAAGGCCTTTTCCCATCAAAAGAAGTTCGGTTTGAAGCGCTTTTGATTGCACGGCGGTTTGACTTAACTGTGAGATCAGACGCTCAAAGGTGGTTAGGCGGCCCCTCACCTTTTCGAGCCCTTCACTTGTTGCCGCCGAACTGCTCTCCATGGCCTGACCCAGATCAGCTAATGGAATTCGAACCGCCGATGTTGAATCTTCCGTCATCGCAATCTTTGAAATCGTAGAAACGCTCGTGATGATGTTGCTCGCGATTACGGGCCGAAATCCCACCAACTCCCCGGAGTTTTGCGTTCCGTTGGGAGTATAAAGGGAAAATTCGGTGCGCATGCCGGAGTGCGCTTTTTCAAGGGATGTTCGGACATCCCCGCCTTTGACGACCATTCCACCAACCCGTCCGGAATTCGGGTCAACGGAGAAATGTGAAGCCGTCAACTCAGACGCATTGCCGAACATGTCAAAGAGCCCGAGAGGATTGGGTCCTTTTGAGCGGGCCACCGGTTTTACCTTCCCGGATGATGAGTCCGACCCGAAGAGCCACTCATGTCGCCTTAGCTCGTCGGGACCGGAATATGGGATTTGACGGTCAAACTGCTCGGGGAGAACCTCAATTCCTCCGCGTGCGGCGAATTCCCACTCGTGCTCGGTCGGAAGTCTAAGAAACCCAAGGGACTCGTCGTTGGAAGGGAAGCTGTCTCTCGCATTTTCGTAGATCCAAAGATTACATTGATTTAGGAACTCCAACACTTGCAGGTAGGATACACCCGTCTTGGGAATGCTTCCATTTGAGGGTTCGCCCCCGCCCATCACAGCGTTCCATTGACTTTCCGTTACTTCGCTTTCGGCGAGATAGAAGCACCAGTCGAGGTTACCCGAAGGAGCCCTCTCAAGGAATGCGCCTCCGATTCGAACAGGAACAAGAGGCTCCGTAGGATTGTTTTCCGAACGATCTCCCGCAACATATTCCCTGCTCGGTATTACGTCTGGGGGCAGCCCTAAAAAGATCTGACGAAATCGGAGGCTTTTCCCGTTTGGCAGCGGAACTTCCAACGTTGATGAGAAAGCTATCGTGCTTTGGCAGGTGACCACCAAGACCGCGACCAATGCGGTGACCTTCAGTCGTAAAGCGCTGTCCGTCATTGGCATTGTGTTCGAAGTGTCAATTAGTGTCAGGTTGTCCCAAAGATCACTACCCGGCCGAGGTTAACCTCGCTTGGCGAATTTGCGCTTCACGAATTTGCGCTTCATTCCTGGCGATTGCGGATTCATTGACGGCGATCTGCTTTTGAATCTCAGACGAGCCGGATCCCGCGCTGGAAGACCTTGTCGGGCTGGACCCCCCGCTGGAGGACCTTGAACGGCTGGACGCTCCGCCGGAAGCCCTTGTCGGGCTGGATCGGTAGCTACTGGCGATCATCGAAAGGCGGCTCCTCTCGGCGAGAAGTTGATCGCGTATCACTAGAAGTTGATCGATTTCTAGGTTGGCCTGCCTAACATAGGCGTAGTTGTCGCGCGCTTGGTGCTGAAGTGTTCGATAGGCGCACCCTGGGAGAGAAACGAGAGTTGCAATTGCCAGGCAAAAATTTATCCCAATAGGGACGCGCTGAGGATTGATGGCCATGATTTTAGAAAAAAATTTCGAATCGCCCGCTTAGTCGCATTCAGTTCTACAGAAGGTTCTAGGTTTGTCCATAGGAATCGCCGTAATAGTTGAATTTATTTTCAGCAGCGCGCTAAGCGTTTGCCCGCGCCCAGACCATCGCTGCACAGGTGCGGTTCTCGACACACAGTTTCTGAAGGATCGCGCGCACATGAACGGTGACGGTGCGATAACTGAACCCGAGAATCTGGGCGATCTCGCGATCCCGCTTTCCTTCGCAAATCCATAGGAATACCTCCTTCTCCCGCTGGCTCAGTTTCCTCAGCACATCCTTGGTTGTGTCGTTGGAAACCGGCGCATTCCCTGTGGCATTTGATCCGTAGGTGTTTTTGTCATTCATCATTAAAATAGGGAATTCTCTTGCGCTGACTCTCTCCTTTTCCCTTTTTTCTTGAAAGGTTACCGAAAAAGTGAAAATCCTTCTTTCCGCAGGCCCCTCAATCGAGTACTCCTCGCGGGAGAATGAATGCTCCGACGTGTCCCAGTTGCGGTGTGGCGGCGCATGCTAGTGCGGGCAGGCGCGTCTGCCCGGCTTGCCTCCTGAGGATCGGGCTCGAACCCGGGCTCGAGAGTGGGGTCGAGGAAGACGGGGCGGAGACGAGCGAGGGCGACGACTCGAGCACCCGCATCGGCCCCTATCGGCTCATCCGCATGCTCGGGGAAGGCGGCATGGGGACGGTCTGGCTCGCCGGGCAATCAGCTCCGGTTCGCCGCGAGGTCGCTCTGAAGCTCGTGAGAGAGGGCATCGTTTCCCCCGAGTCGCTGGAGCGCTTCGAGCTTGAGCGACGGGTGCTCGAACGTCTCGACCATCCGGGGATCGCCCGGCTCCTCGATGCGGGGCAGACCGCCGAGGGGCGTCCCTTTTTCGTTATGGAGTTGGTCCCCGGCGTTCCTCTCACCGACTTCTGCAGGGAACGAAAGCGGAGCGTAAGGGAACGGATCGAGGTATTCCTGCAAGTCGGCGAGGCCGTCGAGTATGCCCATCAAAGGGCCGTCATCCACCGCGATCTGAAACCGTTGAACGTCCTCGTGGACGACGAGGCAAAGCCCCGCGCCCGGGTAATCGACTTCGGGATCGCCAAGGTGTTGGTCGACCCGCTCTTCGATACGACCGCCCTCACCGTCGCCGGGCGACACGTCGGCACGCCATCCTACATGAGCCCGGAACAGGCTGGCGGAGCGGCGGTCGATACCCGCAGTGACATCTATTCCCTCGGCGCGATTCTTTTCGAGCTGCTCACCGGCGAGATGCTTATCACCCGGGAGAGCCTGCAAGCGTCCCCGCCGGATGAAATCTATCGACGTATCCGTGAAGAAGAGGCGGAGCGGCCCTCGGCTCGGCTCAAGCATATCCCGAAAGACCAACAGTCGCGCCGAGCGGATGATTTTTCGGAATCGTTCGACCGATGGCAGAGTCAACTGCACGGCGACCTCGATTGGATCGTCCTCAAGACCCTGGAGAAAGATCCCGCGCGTCGCTACAAGTCAGTGGGGGCTCTGCTCGACGATCTCCACCGTTTTTTGAAGAACGAAGTGGTGGCGGCCCGCCCGCCCTCGGTAACCTACCGGGTCAGGAAGTTTGTTCATCGTCAACGCAGTCTCGCCGCGTCCATTCTCTTTGCGGTGCTTGTCCTGACCGCAGCCACTGCGCTGAGCACGCGATGGGCAATCCGCGCAGAGAAAGCAGCGCGTCTCGCGGAAGATCGCCTCGCAGAAGCGGACGCGGTCCCGACATTCCTCTTTGACGCGTTTCGCCTGCCTCATGCTTCCCCCGACCGGTCCGGGATGCTGGCGGTCGAAGTGCTCGACTACGCCGCCAAGAGTGCGCCCGAAGAGTTCGCGAACCAGCCGGCGATCCAGGGGCGGGTCCTCGAAGCGATCGGCAGAACCTATTTCGATCTGGGGTTCTACGACAAGGCGAGCGATGCTCTCTCGAGGGCGGAAGCGGTGACCCGCCCCGTGTCGAAAAAGACGGCCGATCTGCGGAGCCGATTGTCCCAGTTCAACTCGGAAGCGCTGCGATTGGATCGAAAGTCTGACGAAGCGCTCGAGATCAGTCAGCGTAACTGGCGCGAGGCGATGGACCTGCGAGGGAGCGGGAGCCGCGAGGAGATCGCTGCCCGGCAGGAATATGCGATGGCATTGATCACGGTCGGCAATCTTGATCTTGCCGAAAAGCTCGTCGAAGAAGCAAGAGGGGATCGGGAGCGCTACCCGGAAGCGAGGACGGGCGGGTTCGAGGATCTTCACGCGCTCCTTGCGTTCGCCCGGGGGAATAAAATCGAAGCCCTCGCCCATTACGAACGACGTGTCGAAGAGCGCCTCGGCCTGTCTGAGACGGACAGAGATAAGGACTTCATGTGGCATCTGCGTTATTATTCCGGGTTTCTTGAGGCAAACGGAAAGGAGGAAGACGCAGTCCGTTGGACAGAGCTTCTTACCCGCGTCTGCGAAGGGATCTACGGACTCCGGCATCATCTTACCCTGGAGGCCTATTCCAGGCTCGCCCGCCTCTACCGGTCCAATGAGGCACCCGTGGCAGCCTGGTTGATTTACCGACTCCATTACGACGGACTCGAATCGTCAGGCTTGACTCGTGAGTCTCTGGACAGTCTGGAGACTTTCTCTTCGCGGATCGATCAGGAAACAGGGGTGGCGGAGCGCTTGCACCCATGGCTCGCTGCCGTGACGAATGCCCCGCTTTCCCTCCCCGACCTGCCCCCGGGAATGGAAGAGGCGGAGATCTGGTTTGTCCTGGCAGAGTTTCGTGACCGCGCCGAAGCCTTCGCCAGTGCCTCGGGAGCCTACCGCAAAGGTCTCGAGGTCGCCGCGAACTCCCCGACTTCCCGCAACGACGATACGCCCCGGAAAGCCAGGTATCTCGAGTTGCTTCTTCACGAGGGAAAACTCGACGAAGTCGAGGCCGAGCTGCTGGCCCGGCTGCCGTCGTTCGACGCCACCGACCTCGCGGAACGCCTCTACCTGGAGCCACTCTCGAGATTGATTACGGCCTACGATTCCTCGGGGGCAGTCGAACGAGCGAGGGCTCTCGACCTCCAGTTGATGTCGGTGTGCGCGGCATTGGGCGCCCGCCACACGGGGCGTTTCCTCGCGTCCTACCAGCGTCTCTTGAGCGCCACGTTGGAAACGGGGAAGTCGGACGACATTCTGACGTTTCACCGCGAAGCGCTGGGCGCGGTGAAGGCAAAGCTGCCATCCGACCATCCCATCCTGGAAATGCTGTGGCTTCGACTTGCAGAGTACCACCATGCTCTCGACCAGATCGGATCGGCCCTGGCCACTCTCGACGAGATCGAAGCGGCGATGGATGAATCGGGTCGATCGCGGAACGCGCCGATTCGTTTTAATCTTACCCTGTTGCGCTGCGAGTGCCTCAGTCGGAGCGGGCGCCACGACGAGGCCGGGCCTCTCTTAGACTCCCTCGAGAGCCTCATCGCGGCTATCGCGGCGACGCCAGCGGCCGGCACTATTTCGGAGGGAGAAGCTGCGAAATGGAAAGAACGCATCGCCCGCAACAGACGAGAGATAGTGCGCCTGCGACAGATCGCCGCAGGTGCGGGGGACTGACTGCCGGCCGCACTTCTTCGCGTGCATTGGCATTTCCTTTCATTGGCAGTAGGTTGGACTCTTGCTCCAGATCCGCTTGGGATGTGATGAAGACCAACTCCTCCAGTCATCTTGTTGGTTTCCCGGAAACGCACTGGGCCCGGGTTGTCGATGCGGGCAAAGCGGGAGACGATCTGAATGCCGCCAATGCGCTGGCCGCGCTTTGCGAAGACTACTGGCGCCCGGTCTACGGATTCCTGCGTCGGCAGGGTCACTCCCCGCACGACTCCGAGGATCTCACCCAGGGATTTTTATCTACCATTTTGAACGGCACTTTTCTCGGAAATGCCTCGGCCGAGACCGGGCGATTCCGGAACTACCTTCTCGGTGCACTACAGAACTACCTCAGGAGGGAACATCGGAAAAAGAACAGCCTGAAGCGCGGGAGCGGGCATATCGTCCTCTCACTGGACTTTGCCGGCGCCGAGGAATACCTCGGCTCATTAGCCATTGATCGTGAGTCCCCTGACATCATCTTTGACAAGTTATGGGCCATGAGAGTGCTCGAGTCCGTGCTCGCGCGCCTCGAGAAGCGCTACCGTGACGACGGGAGGGGGGATTTCTTTGCTGCGATGCAGAGTCGCCTCACCTGCGACTCGGGTGAAAGACCGCACGCTGACGTCGCTGCCGAGTTCGGAATCGATGAGGGCACTCTTAAAGTGGCATTCCACCGAATGAAAAGGCGCTACCGGGCCATGCTCATCGCGGAAGTGGCGAGGACTTTGACGGATGAGAAGGATGTCGAAGCGGAGTTACTCCATCTCATCGCTCCGTTTTCGGGGCGGTGAAGCCTGAGTCTACAGGTAACAGGTAACAGGTAACAGGTAACAGGTAACAGGTAACAGGTAAGGCGCAGGACAAAAAACCCGCACCGCCCTCAATACCCCGCCCGCAGATCCAACCACTCCTGCAGGATCTCGATCGCGGCGGCCTGGTCGATGATCTTTTTGGAGTTCTTCGTATTGCGACCGGCAGCGTGGAGTTTGTCCATCGCGTTGCGGGTCGTGTGGCGCTCGTCCATCTCGTGGATGGTGATCGATTCGGGCAGGAGGGGGCGGAGGCGTTCGACAAAGCGCCGCACCCCGGCGACGGCGTCGCCCT
>Ga0209390_10004560_pt1 | contig 20667 bp, 16 predicted proteins | sample BON01_FD_187212 | JGI IMG/M metagenome (GOLD analysis project Ga0209390, IMG submission 187212) | Freshwater microbial communities from Lake Bonney liftoff mats and glacier meltwater in Antarctica - BON-01 (SPAdes) (version 2) | ecosystem: Environmental > Aquatic > Freshwater > Ice > Glacier...
GCATCGGTCACGATCACCGGAATCTGCGGTCACGATGCCGGAATCTGTGATTTAACCCCCGGTCACGATGACCGGAATCCCTGGTCACGATGCCGGAATGTGCGGTCACGATGAAACGGAATATGCAATTCAAGTGTGTTTAGAGTGACGTCCATTATTTTTCTGTTCTTTTGATTTCTATGACTTGGAACGTTTTGGAAGCACTGCCAGTAAGGTGAAGTGCAATCTCATCGCCAACTACAGCTCCAAGAAGTGCTTGAGCCAAAGGACGACTTTCATTGACGATGCCGTTCGAAAAATCATCTCTACCACTGGTGATCTGCACTGTCAGAACATCGTTTGAATTGGAAAGATCAACGTAGCGAACTACATCTCCAACTTCAATCTCTAAATCATCCTCTGTGTCGATCAATACAGCGCTGACGGCCTCGCGATCAATAACAGCTTGAGCGGTGTTTTCGATCTGGACGACTATTTGAGGTGTATTCGTTGTCGGCTGTCCAGCACCCTGACCCTCTTCAATCCATGCCTCGCCAGAAGCATGCTGAGGTTTCCAGCTCTCGCGCAGATCCTCAAGAAAGCTGATGAGCTTCTCAGTCTCTTGTCTTGGTGTGCGGAACCAGTCCGTAGACCAGATTCGCCAAATGCGGCCGCGCCAGCCAAGAGATTCAAGAATTTCTTGCCGAATTCGGTCTCGATCGCGAACCGACATTGCGGAGTGATAGGTAGCGCCATCACACTCAATGGCGGCTAAATACGAACCTTGTGAATCAGGATGTTTGACTGCAATATCAATGCGATATCCTGCAACACCAAGCTGCGGAGTAACTTCATAGCCTCGCTGCTTGAGCATATCCATGACAGAAATTTCAAAATCACTATCTGCCTCACGACCTGTTTCTTCGACCGTAGCCAATGATCCTGTTCGTGCGTATTCGAGGTAATTACGCAATGCTTTCGTTCCGTCGGGTGTTGTCCCATCCATAACGATGTCTTCTGGGCGCATTGACGTGTAAAGCGCGATCGATCTTTTTGCTCGTGTGAACAGAACGTTAAGTCTCCTCCAACCGCCTTGGCGACTGATTGGCCCGAAGTTCTGACGAACTGCACTAGAGCCGGGAGGTTTACCAAATGTTGTTGAGATGATGATCGCGTCGCGCTCATCACCTTGCACGTTTTCGAGGTTCTTGATGAACAGGGGCGCGCCTTCAGTGATCCAGTTCTCACGATAGGTATCTGCACCTCGAACGGACCTGAGGCGCTCTTCAAGCAACTCAGCGATTAAGTCACGTTGCTTGATATTTAGCGTCACGATGCCCAATGACTCGTTGGGTCTGGTTGCAATGTGCTCCACAACCGCATCCACCACCCGCTTAGCTTCGCGCAAGTTAGTCTGGTTCTCGTAGATTGCGTCAGCCAAGTAAACAGCACGAACCCCCAGCTTGCCACCTTGTCCATAAGGCGAAGGAAAGATGATCAGGTTGCCACGGTAAAAGCTCTGATTTGAAAAAGCTATTAGCGAATGATGCTGCGATCGGTAATGCCAGCGAAGCGACCGGGTCGGCCTGAAATGTGATGAACAGACATCCAAAATGCTTTCAGCGTCAGTCGTGGTGAATTGATCATCACTACCGTCGCCATCTTGAGACATCCGTGAGAAAAATGATGTGGGGGGTAGCTGCTTTGGATCACCTACAACCACTAACTGACCACCGCGAGCAATTGAGCCAATTGCTTCTTCAGGTTTCAATTGAGACGCCTCATCCATGATGATGAGGTCAAACTTGATGACGCCTGGGGTCAGGTACTGAGCCACCGCTTGCGGCCCCATCATGAAGCAAGGCTTCAATGCCTGGATAGACCCACCCGCACGGGTGAGGATTTTCCTCACAGGCATGCGTGGACGTTGCTGAGGCATGAGGTAGTTCAAAAGAACCATCTCAGTGCGGTCATCTACACGGGCCCCACTTCTGCCTGGCGGAGGCGAAGCCTTTCGAGAGCATTCATAGGCGATTGCCTTTCCGCGCAGTGAAATGATTTCTCTGTCCAGTCGCTTGAACTCGTCTCGGATCTGGTTGTGCTTAAGTCCAGTGAAGCGACCCAGCTCAGGGATATTTCGGAATGCATCGCGCGTGATCGTGCTGTAGGTGCAGTAAGCGTAAGCATCAGTCAACTCGTCCGACTTGATGCGTTTTTTCTCGAGTCGTTCCACGAACTCAGTCAAAGTCAACTCACTTGCTTCTTTGCGGCGGGTAATATAAAGAGACCACGGAATCAGAATGTCCTGATCTTGAACTGCCTTTTGAACTGCTCCATGTAGCGCACTGACAAAAAGCTCCAAGTCTTCGTCTGCAGGCGCTCCAGTCCACGTGTCCATCTCGAACTTGCCAAATTGGGACAAGGTAACGACCAAGTTTTCTACGTGCTGCAGGCCCGTATACACACCCTCCAGCGCGGCAGCCAACGTACGACAAGTTTCAATGGGATGTCCCGAGCGCAGCTTGTATTTGACCTGAGGCGACAAGTTGAGGCCGTCAATGCTTTGACCAAATGACAGTGCTTCGATGGCAGTTTCACAGTCCGTGTCCACTCCCAAATAGAGTTCTCCGAGGAGCGTTTTGACGCGAGCATTTGCTTGAATCTGTGACCTCAAGGTAGATCGCTCCAAAGCTGCATCACAGCCGTTCAACACTTGCGTGAAGGTGGCTTGGCTTCTTGCCTCCAATTCGAGCCACTCGAATCGATCCTCAAGAGCTACGGTAAATTCCCCAGTCTTCTCCATCACTTTTTCAATCAGATGGCTTCCACTGAACTCGGAGAGTCGCTTGAGCTTTTCGTTGATGGTCTTAAAGGCTGAGATTGCCGTTGTGATTTCCAGTTTGACTGCTGAGAATTCACGGCGCAGGGCACGTGCCTGGTCGGCCGTGAAGCTGATTGGGTCGATCAGTACAGCTTGAATGTCCTCAGACGCGACTTTGATTCCGCGATTCCACTTTGCCAAGGCGAGGTATCCCTCTAAGGGCGACGGTGTCGCTGGCGCAGGCAAGCCAATGAATTGTGTCCAGGTCGGGGAGGACTCCCACTGTTCCTTAAGGCCCAGTAATTTGACGATTTGTTCGAGCTGCTCCAGTCGCTTTTGGCCAGGCATCTTTAGCTTAATTCGCTGCAATGCTTTGTGCAGTCCGACTGCTTTACGCCAGCGCCCTTGGAAGATTCGATACCAAGCATCGCCTTCGCGCAGAGTCAGAATTGCTTGCTTGATGACTCCTTCGTGCGGCAAGGTGTCCACATAGAGTGAGTCAACCAGTTCCTTTTCGAGTCCAGTCCACTCAGATTGAAGCGCAAGTAATTGATCGATGGCTTGGACAGCGCCATCACGAGTCAGACCGGGGGTCTGAAGATGGAAGTGCTCTTCAGGGGAATCCAATACTAGATCTGTGAAGCTAAGCAATTGCTCCAGTTTCTGCTTCGAGCCGTCATAGGGAATATTTCTCCCTCCGAGAAAGCTTATGACGGCCATATTGGCTGCCGAAAGCTTGGCCGCTGTCTCAACAAGTTGTTGATGAAGACTTTGCAGTTCATTAAGCCTGCCCAGCTCAGCGCCCAAACTTTCGGCTTGACGTTTAAGACTCTTTAAATCATCTGTGCCGGACTTGGTGACGCTCGATTCCAGTTTGAGAGCTGCCTTGACGGCACCCTCTAGGCTGTGGAACTGTTCGACCTGTTTCGCAAAAGCTTCGATTGTTTTTGCCGCTGCTGCGCCTGTCTCGTCGTCTTCGAAGAAGCCAGGGATCAGGTGCAGGGGCAGTTGTTGATTTGCGGTCTCAAGCAAGCGATTGAGCACAACCATCTGCTCCCTGCTGAAAGCCAATGAGAGGTTATGGACGCGGCCTCCGAGAACCTGCGAAAAGTGCTTTGAGGCATTTACCAAAGCCTGCCCCCAGCCATCGGCTGCTTCAAATAGTTGTGTTAGCTTGACCTCGTCACCCGGAATCAGCCTCTCAGGGTAAAAGCCCCAGAAAGTGCAGCTTGCATCGAATCCGCCAACTGACTTGTATTGAGAATCAAGGTATCTGAGACAGTCCATTCGACGACCGAACTCAAATTCGGAAATCTGAGTCGCGTCATTGATGTTGATCTGGCTCAGCAAACTCTCTTCGTTGCTGAGGCCTTGGCGGTGCTTTTCAGCACGCCACATGATTTGGTGGAGCGTCAATCCAAACGCGTTGTGAGCGATAGAGTTGATCAAGTCCGTATAGGCTTTGAGATCTTTGCGGTGTGCTTCCAGTTGCTGTTGCAGACGAGGAAGGTCATTGGGGTGGTTTGGTCTGAAGGTCGTTCGCTTGGCGATTTCCTCCAGGACTCGTTTTTTATTGGTCTTGTTGCTGTGCAACTCAAGCACGAATGGATCAAGACCGGCGAGTGATAGACGGTTTTTTACGACCTCAAGCGCGGCCAACTTCTCAGCGACAAACAGCACCTTCTTGCCTTCGGCAAGACAAGCAGCGATTAGGTTCGTGATAGTTTGTGACTTGCCTGTGCCTGGAGGTCCTTCGATGACCAGGTTCTTCTTTAGTGACAAGACATCAATGAGGGCGCTGTGCTGGGAGCTGTCGGCGTCGTAAACGAGTGGAATGATCGCTCCGGGGCCTTCTTCCACCAGATGTTCTTCCGCTAGGCTGAAACCTGCTCCGCCGTCATCGGCTCTGCCTTCGAATACTTCCCGAACGATTGGGTGGTCGATGAGGGAGTTTTCATCACCGTTTGACGGCCATTTGTTTGGATCCAAGTCTCGAACCAGCAGCATGTTGCTGAAACTGAGTAAGCACAGGGAAACGCGATGCTTCAGTGCAAATCCAGGTTGCTTTTTGATGATCGCCTGAATTTCGGCGAAGTAGCCGTTGACGTCAATCTGCTCTTCGGCGAGCTCCGGTAAAACCAGTCCGAAGTCGTTACGTAGCTTCTCGCGCAGTGAGAGGTTTTCCGAGATGTCGTCACCGGTGTACTGCAATGAGAACTGCTGGATGCCCGCAACTTCCTTTTTTTGCAAGGACACTGGGACGCTGATCAACGGAGCCGTGAACGTCTTGTCGCTGTCTCGCTGATCAGGAAACTCCAAGAACCCGAGCACCAAGAACAACATGTTCGCACCGGTTTCCTCAATCGCCAGTGTGGCCTCACGCTCAATCTTTCGGCAGTGCTTAGCCAGATCGTCGGGGTACATCAGCGCTCTGACATTTGACTCATCAGAGTCTTCCCCTGCGCCTGAGATGTCGTAGCCCGTTGAAACACCAGCAGACTTGGCCCACTCTCGAGGTTCGGGACGCTGCAGACGCCCATTGCGCTCAACCCAGTCTCTGCGAGCGGGTTCGGGCAGTCCGAGAACACTGATGCTGGCTTTGTTGTTCGCCTCAACCAGCTTTTGATAGATAGCGGCAGGGTGTCCTTCTACAAACTGTAGCGACTTGCCAGCAGTGTGCTTGAAATTGATGAGGCGATTGCGCCCTGTCAGATCGAGCAGTTTTAGACGCAACTGCTCGAGCGCGGATGTAAGTGAGGATGCACTGTCGCTCATGCCAGTCCTTTTGTTCTTTTATAGCCCGGGGCTAGGTCAGCACTCTCTGTGCTGGCCAGGGATTCAATGTTTTGAAGGGCGAGGTGGTATTCCTCTGGATTGAGGGAGCTTTCCAAGGAGCAGTCCACTCCCCAGCGCCTCAGCATGTATCCAGCGATAGCCGCCCGACAAGACACTTCTATTCGGCGTCCCTTCATGCGGTAGTCGGCTTCGATGGCTGCTTGATGAGTGATCTTGGGGTGAGGAATCAAAGAAAGATGAACGATCTGCGCCCACTGCCCATCTGCCGCTGCAACTTCATGGGAGGAAATATTTTCATCAAGCGCATGGGCAAACTGGATTCGGTTGATGACAAAGTCAGAAAACCTGTCGTTTTCCCGATCGAACGCACGAACGTGCCAACGCTTGCCGTTATCTACCAATGCATGGGGGGCAATCTGACGAGTTTTGTAACCGCTGGACAAAGATAAGTATCTGATTTCCAAAACTTTACGGCGATAAATGGCTCTGGTGACTTGAGCCAACATATCACCATCCGGAATACAAAGAGTATTTACAGATTCAGTAGGTAGGCCGGGAGGATTAGGCAAGCCATCTCCCAACCCGGATTTCAGCCACCAAAGGACGTTTTCTGTAGAGAGCTCAAAGATGCGATTGAACTTGCCAGATGGCTGATAGATTCGTGCCCGATAGTCATAGTCGAGATTCTTAGGCGCAAGTTGCTTGTAAAGCGAAAGATCTCTACTGGCTTGAACCGAGGCAACAGAGAACCTTTGGGCAATGTCTTGCCTCTGCAGTTCACCCAGGAAGTAAAGCCTGGCCTCTATGTAGGCGAGCCGCTCCACCTGCGAACGGGGCGCTTGGGCTAGCTCTTTGTCAACTCGGGTCATCTAGGCTGGGCAGTTCTTAAAAAATTGTCTTCATCACAATACCACTGTATCCTAATGATAACAACTCTGGTAACATCTTATGAGATCAACGAGAATTTGTTACGCCAACGACTGGAGGAGCGCAAGTGCATGACATCCCAATGTCCGAAGTAACGTCCGAGTTTGCCCGCTGCTGGCGCGCTGCAGGCGCACACATCGAGCGTTCGGCGGGAGGTCGTTTGGACGCTTGGCTGAGGGCTCATTTGAACCCACCCTTCTTAGAACATCTGTCTTTCAGGCTGGGTAATCAGCTGTTCTTCCTCAGGGTGGAAGACGTGGATGGTCGGGTTGAGGGGCCTGGCAGTCGACAAGGCCTGCTGAGTGTGGCCAACGGATGCAATGGGCATGCATGCCTTATGCCAATGCAAAAAAGAGGTGGTGAATGGGGGGCGGCCCTGCCTGGCTGGGGGCTGCAAGATGTCAAGACCCAAAAGCCCGTAAACCCCCCTGCAGAAATCAGCGATCAAAAAATCGAAATGACCGACTGGGAGCTGCAGGATTTTGCCGTCCAAATTGCTCGCCAACAAATTGAAAAAGAAGGCTATGAGTTGATGTCGTGGCAATCCAATCCGGGTGTTGATCCCTCGATTTGGTTTGTCGGCAACGACGGTCCTGAGTGGGTTATTGTCAAAACAGCACGCTATCCACAAGAGGATGCCGAGTTGCCTGCCAACTGGCGAACAGTGGCAAATAACTCCTCCCGGATTAGCAAAAGAGGCAACTTTGCATCAGTATCAGTTGTATGTATGCAGACCATGTCTGAAGATGGGAAGCTCTACAGAGGTTATCCGTTGGTGACGAACTATGCAGGTCTACAACCTATACACAAGATGGGGCGCTTGGCGTAAGACGAATGGGATTTCGATTTCAGAAACGCATTAGTTTGTTCCCCGGTATTCGACTCAATTTAAGTAAGTCCGGAGCAAGCGTGACCTTGGGTAAGCCTGGGCTGTCTGTGAATCTTGGCAAAGGCGGCGCAACGGGTAACGTAGGCATCCCCGGTACGGGGCTCTCCTACCGAGAAAAAATCGGAGGAGATCACACTTCTTCTCAAGAGCATGTGCCGAGTCAACTCGAACAAAATGATCAAACTGGATCAGATAGATCTGGGTTCTGGAAATGGTTGTTCTTTGCAGCCGTTCTGGTGATCGTTGTTTTACTGGCTGCTAGGTGATCGCAGATGACTCAAGCAGTTTGCTTTAAATGCGGTGAGATCAAGCATGTAGCCTTTACTGACTCTCCTCATTGCGGAGAGAGGCCTGCCAGTGACGAAGACTTTGTAATCTCGTTAGCAATGACCGATCACTACTTTGACTTGGCCACCATGAAGCAGATGGGGGCGGCAGTTGCAGAGGGAAGGCCTCCGCACTTAGATGAGAAGTCGAGGCAGGACTTGCTGACTCAGCTGGAAAACGTCAGAAAAACACCCGTAGGACGTTTTATCGGCGGTGGGGCTCCGGCCCCGGAAAAGAACAAAGTTAATGGTGGCCATCCTAAGAGGTTGATGCGTGGAACTCGTTTTAAATAATCCGTTTCGTGTACTGGGTTTGCCTGCAACGGCAACTACGCGTGACGTTGCCAAGCGAATATCGGACTTGGAAACATTTGCTGAGTTGGGCAAGGTCAAGTCATATCCGCACGACTTCTTGGCTCTGGGTGCTCTTGACCGAAGCCTAGAGGCGATCAAGGACGCAGCCCGAAAAATAGAGCAGGCCGAGGGACGTTTGTTTCACTCTTTCTTTTGGTTTCGTTCAGGCGACAGTGTCGATGAATTGGCACTGGAAAGTCTGACTGCTGGAAGTGTGGATGAGGCTGCGGACCTGTGGAATAAGCAGCTTGGCAAAAAAGGTGCAAAAAAATACACATGGCGTCTGAACAGAGGTGTTCTGCACTTGCTCAAAGCAAGTGGTGAAACTCTCGACAGTAGCGAGATGGATGAGGCGCTCGAGGCCTTAGGGTTTGTCATCGACGATGACTTGGATGAGTCGGTCCACGATGTTTTGACGGGCAATGAAACAGGCCTGAATCGCGATAGTCTTTGGCGGCGGGTGGTTGATGAGATGGTGTCACTAGTCCAGTCTTACTCGAACAACTCCTATGGAAAAAATGCCGTCAAGGTCATTGACTCACTCTGGTCATTTCCTGCCGATGCGCGTGACTATGCGTCTTCGAAAATTCTCAATCCACTGATTGAAGAGGTCAACGACGCGATCAAGATCAGTGAAGATTTGCGCGCGAATGATGACCTTGAAGCGCTGAAGTCAAAAAATCGCTTGGACAAAGTCGAAAAGATCATCATGGATCTCAAAGATGTATTGGGTGAGGATGACATTCGATTTCAGACGGTGGCTAACGCTTATGCAGATGAAGCCTGTGCCTGCGCTGTAAAAGCACTCAATCACTTCAAAAATCCAAAGCTTTCGAACTTATTGATTCAGTGGGCAGCAAGCCTGCCTTCCTATTCACGAATTAGAGCTCGAATTGAGGAAAACCTTGAAACGATCCAAGGCTGGGTTGATGACGATGAGGAAGACGAAATCTTTGGAGAAATCGTTAAAAAGCTGAAGTTGGATGTCTACACATTAACCCAAGCGGCAACCTTGCTGGAAGATATGAAGCGTTTGCTTGCACAGATTAAAGTAAAAGTTGGCGGTGGGGATAAGCGTTATCTCAAGACATCATCCGCATGTGCGCATCACATTTTGGGTTTTCTGATTGACACAGTGAACTCAGCTCAAGACACATTTGACAACACTAAAAAAATCACAGACCTTCAGTCAACCATCAGCGGGTCCACGGGTTTGACAAGAAAATTACTCCTGCTCGATTTGGATTTAGAAACTCGGGCTAGAGTGAATAAGAACTTGGAGACGATTTCTGGCATAGATTCGCGATTGAGTTCCGCAATGACAGCTCGAGCTAATCAATCATCAAACTCAAGCAACATTTTTGAACAAATTCCAGGTTGGATGTGGCTGGTAGGAATTGTCTTGTTAATTTCAATGTGCAGCGGAAAGTGAAGGAGAAATATGAATATGAAAATAATAATTGGATTGATGCTTGCCGCAGCTCTAGGTGATGCACTGGCAGATGAACCGTACGACCAATTGAAGGGTCAGATTCAAAAGGTTGAAAAACGAGCTGATGGACTTGAAAAGAGCATCAAACAAGCTCAGGACTCGACAAGTGAGCTAAAAAAACAGTTTGGAGAGCTCGCTGCATCTGGGAAACTTCAGCAGCAGAAGTTGAGTGAATTGAATGTAAAGCTCAATGCGCTTGAAGCACGGCAGACCACTCTTGGCGGATCTCTTGATCAATTGAGCCGCGATACGGAGCAGAAAACCCAGACGATCGACGAGACGATCATGTCTCGCTCCAAATGGTATGGAGCAGCAATTGCAGCGCTCCTGTTGTTGCTTGGAGGATGCTATTGGTATCTTCGTCGCCGCAACGATGCAAGCGAGCAAACTTTGACTGCACAAGTGAAGAGCGCCATGGAGACGGTTCGCTCTACGGAAGAGAAGATTGCCAAATCAGACACGGCTCTGGCCGACTCTCTGTTTGAAATTCTGAATAAGTTGAAAGTGCAGGAGATGAGTGCAGTAGCCAGTGGACAAGCTAAACCGGCAGAGGTAGATCATCACTTGCCATTGAAGTTAGCTGATGAAATCCATCGAATGCGCAAACGCCTGGCCTCTCTTCCTGAAGACACAAAGGGGCTGACACCGCTTCAAAAGTCTCTAGAGCGCCTGGAGGCTGAGTTGGGCGAACAAGGCTATGAGATTGTTGACCATACAGGCATGACCTACACCGAGAACTTGTCCGTGAAAGCGCGTTTTGTCCCTAGTGACGATCTTGGTCCTGATCAAAAAATAATCAGCAAGGTGGTAGTTCCCCAGGTGAATTACAAAGGCGTGATGAACAGGATGGCAGATATTGAAGTAAGCATTGGCTCTTGAGCGAGGATTAGAAATGAGACAAAAAATTGACTACGGCATTGACCTTGGCACAACCAACTCCGCCATTGCCCGAATGGATGCAGGTGAAGCCCTCATCATAAAGAGCGATGACAACCAAATGGACACTACGCCGTCCTGCGTTTCTTTTAATAAGAAAAAGACGATGTTTGTAGGACAGAACGCCAAAAATGCTATTGAGAGTGAAGCCTCTTCCGCATTTCGTTCGCGTCGGCAATCGCCGAGCAATGGTTATCTTGAGTTCAAACGAACCATGGGGACTGACCATAAATATGAGTCTCTACACATGGAGCGAACCTTCACGTCTGAAGATCTTTCTGCCGAAGTCCTGAAAAAGCTCAGAGGCTATATCCGCGACGAAGAGGTGGGGTCAGTTGTGATCACAGTCCCGGCTATGTTCAAACAGAACCAAATCGACGCTACACAGCGTGCGGCTGAACTTGCAGGTTTCAAATATTGTGAGCTTTTACAGGAGCCAATTGCGGCATCTATTGCATACGGAATCAAAGCAAGTTCCAACAGTGGCTATTGGTTGGTATTTGACTTCGGTGGTGGAACATTTGATGCGGCACTGATGCATGTGGACGATGGGATCATGAAAGTCATTGATACCGAGGGAGATAACCACCTTGGAGGCAAGAACATCGATTCAGCAATCGTTGACCAGCTGTTTGTCCCGGCGATTGCCAAGCAGTGTGAGATTGATGGCATCTTGGATGACGAGCTGAGCAAAAAGCTGCTGCAGGATGCACTTAAGCGCTATGCCGAACAAGCAAAGATCGCACTTTCATCAAAGGGTTCGTGGGATCACTTCCTCGAGGACTTTGGCTCCGATGATGATGGGGAAGAGATGCAGGTCGACCTGACCATTTCACTTGAACAATACGAGAAAGTCTGTGGGCCCTTGTTCCAGAAGGCGATCGATATCTGTACTCAACTGCTGGAGCGGAATAAACTCAGCGGCAGCGATCTGGGTTCAATTGTTTTAGTTGGTGGTCCAACCTTCTCGCAAACGTTGCGTCGGATGCTAAAAGAGCAGATTTCAAGCCGAATTGATACTACGGTTGATCCCATGACGGCTGTTGCCAAGGGGGCCGCGCTCTTTGCCTCGACAAAGGACATCCCTAGTGATCTTCAAAAGCGCGACACCAGCAAAGCCCAGCTTACTCTCAAGTACCCGGAAACGACTGTAGAAACCCATGAAAACCTCGGAATCCGCATTGATCGAAACAAATCTACATCCAACCTTCCGACCTCTTTCTCGATTGAAATTATTCGAGCTGACCGAGGGTGGTCCAGTGGCAAGGTGGAGATGGACGGAGACACTGAGATCGTTGAAGTGGTTCTTAATGATGGTAAAGCCAACCAATTCGATATCAAACTGTTCGGTACTGATGGTTCGATCATTCCATGTGAGCCCAGCTCTATCACCATCATCCATGGCCTGAAGATCGCAAACCCCACGCTGCCTTACTCCATTGGCCTGGAGGTGTACAACACCATGGACGGTAAGCAAGGTGTGTACGCGTTTAAAGGTCTTGAGAAAAACAAGACGCTACCCGCTAAGGGTAAAGGCTCGTATAAAACGGCTAAAGACATCCGTCCAGGCAACCGCGCTGACAAATTCACGGTTCAGTTCTACGAGTTTTCATACGGAGATGAGGGGTCAAGAGCGATCTTGAATGACCTCTTTGGTGGAGCCACCGTTACGGGCGAACAGTTGCCAGCGATGCTCCCTGCACAAAGCGAGGTTGAACTGACACTGAGCATTGATGCATCCCGTCGTGCATCGCTGTCAATTTACATTCCAACCCTAGACGAGACGATCGAATTGCTGTTCGAAAGTAGTACGCAAAAGTCTGAAGACGTGGCTGACCTCATGGGCGATGTAGAGCAGGCTCGTGAGGTAGCCGAGAAGCTCGAGTCGAGTGAGAAATCAGCAGATGTGTCCGAGTTCAAGAATGAATTGAACGAAGTAGAACGTCTGCTTAATAACCGAGGCAACGATGTAGACGTTAAGGTTCTGGCGCGGCAGAAGTTGCAAAAGACGTTCCTTGCTTTGGACAAGATTGAGTCCGCCAACAAGTGGCCAGAGTTGGAAACTGAATTGGACTCTGCAATGGAATACTTGGTGGTCAACGATCAGCGCTATGGGAATGAAAAATCCCACCAACTGATAGGGGACTATCAAAAACGTGTCGGCCACGCCAAGTCTGAGAAAAACTACAACGCAGGAAAGCAACTTCTCGATGAGATCCGTGCCTTCTCGTTTGCCTTGATTGGGCAAGACATCGGTTTGTGGATGAGTTGGATCAAAGACTACGACCAAGACTTTGAAACCACCGAGTGGACCGATAAGCGCGAAGCTCGCCGAGTACTGAATGATGCAAAAACCATGATCGCCACCAATCCCTCGAAGACAAAGGTAGAGGAGGCGGTGCGCACCCTTTGGTCATTGTTGCCCAAGGAGAAGCGAGAGGCCGCTCAGCGCGCCAGTGACGATATCTTGCGTCAGTGAGGCATAGATGAGAAAGCGCGGCACCCTCGCCAGAGGGCACGTCATCGATGGAACCTACGAGGTCCTCTTCTACATTGGAGAAGGGGCTTTTGGGGAGGTGTACCGCGTCCAACACAAATACCTAGGCGTTCAGGTCCTCAAGCTTTTCAAAGAAGACTTTGAGAAATCTGTCGACATTGAGGAAATTTCCAGAGAAGCTCGAGTGCTGTCAAAGGTTACCCACCCCAATGTGGTCCGAGTCTTTGAGTGCAACTCGTTTCAGTTGGACGATAAGTCAAGGCACTTTCTCACAATGGGATTCGTGTCTGGTGAGACACTGACTCAACTTTTGGCTCGCCGCATCAACTTGTCGCGTGCGGAAGCTGTCAACATCATGATTGATGTGCTCGAGGGACTGAATCACGTCCACTCGATGGAACCTCCGATCATTCACCGAGACATCAATCCAGACAATATTCTGCTGTCTTACGACGGAGTAACTCCTCGCGGCTTGCTTTCAGATTTTGGTTTAGCACAGCCTCTGGACACTAACGAACACTTGCCAGGCGCTGCTGGTCGCTATCCCTATATGGCTCCTGAGTGTTTTTGGGGTACGTACATCCTGTCAAGCGATGTGTTCTCTGCAGGCGTTACCTTGTATCGTGCTGTGACGGGGATACATCCATGGCAGTACGAGATCGAGTGGGAAGACACAGATCCTGAAGACGTTGTCACGGAAATTTCTAGAGCACGTAAACACACGCCTCGCGCTGCCTCCTTTCATTTAGAAGATGAAGATGATCTCCTTGATGAGATTCTGTTTAAAGCGATGGAGCGCGACCTAGAAAAGCGATATCGCAATGCTGGTGAATTCTTGGCGGCTTTGAAGAATTGGCGCGACGATGTAGTTGAAGATTTGCCTAAGAGGTTGCGTGACACAACAAGTTCTGAACTTCCAAACAAAGACTATTCAGCTAAGACGCAGGGCAAAGGTTTTGATCTCATCGCGGGCATGCACGAGCTCAAGGAGACCTTGTATCAAGACATCATTCGCCCTCTGTCGGAGCCAGAGCTCTACAAAGAGTATGGTGTTTCACCGCCGAATGGAATGCTGCTTTATGGTCCTCCTGGATGCGGCAAGACCTACATTGCACAGAAGTTGGCAGAAGAAATTGGTTATCACTACATTGAAGTTAAGCCGTCCGATATTGCCAGTATCTACATTCACGGCACACAGGAAAAGATTGGCAAGATGTTCAAGGAAGCCGAAGAAGAGGCCCCAACGCTCATCTTTATCGATGAGGTAGATGCGGTTTTGCCAAGTCGCGATAGTCGAATAGATCAGCATATGTCGTCTGAAGTGAATGAATTTCTAGCGCAGATGACCAACTGTGCTGACAAAGGAATCTTCATTGTGGCTGCGACAAACCGTCCTGAGAACATCGACGCAGCAATCATGCGTACAGGGCGGATCGACAAGGTTGTTTACCTTTCACCGCCAGATGTTTTTGCCAGGCAGGAGATGCTGCGGCTTTACCTGAGAAACAGACCGGTATCGGATGACATTGATCTCACCACCTTGGCTGGACTCATGGATGGGTACGTCTCAAGTGACATCAAATTCCTAGTCAACGAGGCTTCTCGCCTTGCGCTGAAAGACCGACTCAAAATTTCGAACGTCCAATTTGAGGCAGTCTTAAAGCAGCACCAACCTTCGATTTCACGTGAGCAAGTTCGTTCATACGAAAAGTTCCGTGATAAGCGTACCTTCACATCCGAAGGCTGAGGTGAGGTTGCATGGAATTGGTCTTGAGAAATCCGTTTCGCATACTTGGTCTGCCTGTCACAGCGAGTAGTAGAGAAGTTGCCAAGCGAGTTTCAGACCTAGAGATGTTTGCAGAGCTCGGCAAGCACAAAAAATATCTTAGTGATTTGGCTGCGATAGGCGAGATCGATAGATCTCTGGACTCAATCAAAGATGCCGCCAGACGTATTGAGTTGCCAGAGATGCGAGTTTTCTACTCGTTCTTTTGGTTCCACAGTGGTGATGCAGTAGACGAGCTTGCTCTTGAGTGCTTGGAAAATTTCGAGTTGCTCGAAGCAGATAACGTTTGGAGCAAGCAGCTCGAAAAGCAAACCGGCATTGGCAAGGCCTCATGGCGAATTAACCGGGGCGTGTATTCCGTCTGGATGGCGGATGAATTGAAGGATTCTGGAACGGCACATTTCGAGCAGGCGTTACAGGACATCGCATTTGCATCTGAAGATCTTTACGACGAATCGACGAAATCAATACCTGGCGCTTCTCAGGTGTCATCAAAAAAGATACGTGAACTGATCGCTGATGCCTTGGTTGGCATGGCTGTGAATTCGCAAGATCAGGTATACGGCCCAAATGCTATCAAAGTTCTCCAGCATTGTTTTTATTTTCACGAAAAAACATTGGAGTATATTGCGGCGAAATTGACTAATCCTTTGGCTAATGCTGTTCGGGATGCAGTTAATCTAAGTAAGTTAAGGCGTGATCAAGGAACTTCGATAGATGACCTTAGGCGGAAAAACGGTCTTTCCAAAGTTGAAAAATTTGTCTATGCGCTCAGGGACTCGCTAGGGGAGACGGATTCAAGCTTTCAAGCCATTGCCAATTGCTTTGCTGATGAAGTGATCGCTTGTGCAGTCAATGCAATAAATAAACACGAGGCGGTACAAACAGCCATTGTGTTGGCAGAGTGGGCTGCTGAGCTTCCTGCATATGGGCAGTCAAGAAAATGGCTTATGGAGCAGCGTAGAAAGATTCTGAACTGGGATTCGGACTATGTACCCGAAGAAGAGCCAGAGGATGACCTTGCAGACATCGAAGCGGAATTGGAGCCCGATGATGAGAGCGAAGAGGAAATTGAGCCACCTCCATCACCAAAAATAGTTCCAACAAGGACTACGGTATGTCCCCGATGCAAAAGTGGATTTCAGCCAAGCGAGGTTCTTGAGTACACCATTGTTGGAGTACGTTGTCCTCATTGCAATCAATCTATTGTGTTGTGAAGCGATTGATATGTGACCCTCAAATTTTTGAAAAATTGCTCTTTAAGGGCGAGAAGCACAAAATGTGTATCAACCTACTTGGCGACTAATGTGCGCTATGCGGGGAGTTGCCTAAGTTTGCATCAAATGCAGTCAAAAACTAGATAAGGATAAGTAATTGAAATTGTCATCTCGTCGGCATCGACGCATTCTTTGCGCGATCAGCTTTCTGTGGGTTTGCATGTCTGCGATGGCCTCGGACATTTCTGGTCGCGTGGTCGGAGTTTCTGATGGAGACACGATTACGGTGCTGGTTGACGGACACGAAAACGTGAAAGTTCGATTGACTGGTATAGATGCCCCGGAGAAGTCACAACCGTTTGGTGCAGTTTCTAAGAGAAATCTTTCTGACCAAGTATTTGGTAAGAGCGTTACCGTGGAATGGGACAAGAAAGACAAGTACGGTCGTGTCCTTGGACGGGTTTTGGTCAGTGGTACTGACGTTTGTTTAGAGCAAATTAAAGATGGCCTAGCATGGCACTACAAGCAATATGCGAAAGAACAGGCAGAGAGTCTGAGATCGGCATATGCAGAAGCTGAACAGCAAGCTCAATTCCGAAAAATTGGGCTGTGGAGTATGCCTAATCCGACTCCCCCATGGGAGTTTAGGCACTCTGAAAAGCCTCAAGGAAAACGATGAATCAACTTGAAAAAACTGAGAAATAGACGGGAGACCAAGATGGGATTATTTGATTTTTTAGGCGGCAAGAAGCGCAAGGAAGAAAAGGATGCAATGGAGTTGCTCGCGATGTTTGCGCAATATCAATCCGATTCCCGGCAAGGTGCGGTGGATGCCGATGAATTACCTAACGGTGTGGGGCCATTTGGACTGGTTAAGACAAACCCAATCCCGACACGAAACGTAAGAGGCTCAGATGACTACTTGTCACGCCTCAGAACGATGCGTGGATCACGACTAGAGGCTCAACGTGTGGGTTCAACAAGTGCCGATGAAATCACAAGTGGGATGATTGATATGTATGTGGTCAGTGCTGAAGGACAGGAAGTGAGACTGTACATATGCCCGTATCACAAAAAAAATTCAGGTAAAGCACCTGACGGTTTTATCTTGACGTGACCAAAGGAGATAATAATGGGACTTTTTGACTTGTTCGGCAGTAAGAAGAAACCAGAATCCGCAATGGATTTATTTATTAAAGCCATGTACGGTGATCCGCCGCCACCTAAGCGTGCAAAGTTATCGGAGGCTGTTGATCTTGCAAACGATCTCTTAATGGGAGAGGTTACTGAGCGGGAAATCGCGACGCTAGCAACGCAGTTGAACAGCGGGCCGATTCCGTACTCAACTCACGATCTTGCTTTGTCGGTTGCTTTGAGCTTCTTCAAAGACCCCGCCCGAGTTTCGAGGCTAGGAACAGCACAACTCATGGCTCGGATGTCGATGATCGAATGGTTGCAGGAAAAGAAAGTTGCTCCATTGCTGGTGCAAAGCGTTGAAGACACTCTCTACAAGCTCTACAAACCAGGTGCATAACCTTTAGCACATGATGCCTTGATGGCAAGAACGGAATTGATGAAACGCTTTTTCTTGGTGATCAGTTGTCTCATATCGTTTGCTGCAGCCAGAAGTGGCGCAAAGCCATTTGTGCCTGCGTACACATACGAGAAATATCACATCACTTATCAGGTGCGTGCTGATGGCGGATATGAATCGACCACTGAGGTTCAACTCAAGATCAATACGCCCCAGGGCATCAGGTCAGGCGGCAGTCAGTCTGTTGATTACATCGCTAGCAAGGATGAAGTCCTTTCAATTGAGGCGTGGACGATTCAGCCTGATGGGACAAAGGTCAATGTGCCTGAGTCATCAATCCGGACTCAGGATGAGCAAGCAGATGAGTCTGCAGCCAAATTTAGCGATACCAAGCTTAAAATCATCATCTTTCCAAACGTCGAAGCCGGTAGCCGAATTTATTACAAGGCTAGGCTGAATCACCATTCCCCAACCTATTTCGGGCACTTCCACGATTCGACAGCATTTCCGACCAGCACTATTTGGGCGGATGTACGCATCGACTATATATTTCCTTCCTCTATGAGGGTCCATGAGGAAAAGAAGGGTGTGTCGGGGGGATTTCAGCGTGGTGATGGTAACTTCAGCTACTACAGCTATAGGTACAGCACAGACGCAGCCGAACCCGCGCAACGCGGGCGAGTTTATGTAAGCGACTTTTCGGATCGTGTATCAGTATCCACTTTCCCCGACATGGTTGCAATCGGCAAGGCATACCAGGACACAGCAAAGCCAAAAGCCAGGGTCACTGAAGACATTCAACTACTGGCAATCAAGCTGACAGATGGCTTGAAAGACGAGCGGTCAAAAGTTAAGAGGCTTTACGAATGGGTCGCAACCAATATCCGATACGTATCTGTTTCGCTAGGTGATGGTCGACTAATTCCCCACGACGCACACGATGTTTTGAAGAATCAATACGGGGACTGTAAGGACCATGTGGTTCTTCTTGAGTCGCTGCTAGACGCCGTTGGAATCCAGAGTAGTCCCGCCTTGATCAACTTGGGGTCTGCGTACAAGCTGGCAACTGTGGGCGTCATACAGCCGCTCAACCATGTCATCACCTATATCCCAAGCCTAGATCTTTATCTGGACTCCACAGATCAGTTCACCCCTTTTGGCCTGCTTATTTTCGAAGACATGGACAAACCGACAGTGCTGACGGCTCTTGGGAGGATTGGTCATACCCCGCGCATGAATGCAAAAGAGAACGTAGGTAAGGTCCAATCAAAACTGAAAATTGATCGGGATGGCGTGATTCATGGCACTTCATACGTGACCTACCAAGGTGTTCAGGAGATTGATTCGAGGAGAAATCGGTTTTATGAAAAGAGTCGGTCTGAGCAACAAGTCGTAAAGGAGTTATTGCAACGATTCAACGAGACAGGTGATGGCTCGATGGATTTCCCAGACCCAGAGCGCATCGACCAACCATATTGGATTCGGGCAAATTTTTTCTTGAACCCTGTAACGAACATTCCGGGTCGAGGCGGCATGATGATTCCAGTTGGTATGGCGCCTGGTGGTATCGCGTGGGCAGGAGCCGATCAACCGCTGGTTAAAGACTTTGATCACACCTGTATATCTCAGACTCATCAGGAGTCATATTCAATTGAATTTCCAAAGAACGTCACTATTGACGGCGTACCGGAGAGCGTTAGGTTCAAAAATGAATCGGTCAACTATTCCGCTACTTACACTATTAAAGATCGAGTTGTGGAAGTGAAACGAGTGCTTCAGATTCAGCATAAGAGGTCTGTCTGCGGACTAGAAGAGAACAAGCTTTGGCGGTCGTTTCACAAGGTATTGCAAAAAGATTTACGTTCGCAGATTTTTTATAAATGAGGAAATTTAAATCGTAACGGGGTGTGCATGGCGTTCTTTGAAAAAAAACAATCACGTAATTTTCAACGTACCGACGATGGATTCGTCTACAAGGGTACGCACCATGCGCTGAGTGAAATTCAACATCTGTTCTTCAACCGAGTCGTGACGACACAGCGTATGAACTTCGTCAAAATGGGTGAAGCAGAGAGTGCGCTCTTGCTGGTTACTTTTCGTGATGGTCAAAAGATAAAGCTTTCATTTGATGAAGCTGGCCTTTTTATGGGATTCAATTCCAACAAGAAAGACGACATCCAATTTCTGATCGACTTGTACCTTGAATTTGCCAAGAAGACAATCCAACAAAGGGCCGATCAGTATTTGACCCAAGTTCAGTACACCGGTTACTTTGTTTACGACGGATGCAAGTTTTACCCTAGAGACAAGATCGTCTTCAAGGACAAAGAGTTCCCCATCCAGTCAAGTTCCTTTCTTAAGAGTTATGGCTACATTGAGATGCGGCCGAAAGACTACGGCCTCATGAACAAGGTGCTTCGAGAGGTAACTTTTACCAAGATTCCGCAGTTCAACACGCAGACCGACTCAGATGTCATCTTCTACATCTTGGATGAACATTTCGGACTGAAATGGAGCTGACGCCGTGATCACAGGGCAACGAACTGCTTATTACCTGCCAGGTCACGGAGGGCAGGTTTCGACAGGCCTTGGGCAAGGTCTTGCAAGCCGAGGCTGGGCTGCAGTTGGCCGAGAAACGATAGGTGATTTTCGAAGACTGCCTTTTCATCAGCAGGTTGATGCTGTTGCACAAGATCTCACAGACCATTTCTGGCGTGAGGATGCACACGTTGTGGCAGTGTCTTTTGGGGCGTATTTATTCCTTCACGCGCAAGCACAACTTCCACCATACGTAGGCAATGTTTTATTGCTTTCGCCAATCGTTGGGCAGTTCTCAAGCGATGAGATGGGTTTGGGCTTCATTCCACCAAGAGCAGACAAGCTAAAGGATTTGGCTGCATCGAATCAGTATCCAGCCCCCCTCAATTGCCATATTCACGTTGGATCAGAGGATTGGCTGTCTGCGCCGATTGAATTCTGACCCACCGGGGGTGCGGACAATAACTTGGACTACTTGGAGGTAGTTCATGTATTCATACGAAGACCGTATTCGAGCCGTCAAGCTCTACATCAAGTTCGGGAAACGGACAGGACCGACCATTCGACAGTTGGGC
>Ga0209390_10004562_pt1 | contig 20662 bp, 18 predicted proteins | sample BON01_FD_187212 | JGI IMG/M metagenome (GOLD analysis project Ga0209390, IMG submission 187212) | Freshwater microbial communities from Lake Bonney liftoff mats and glacier meltwater in Antarctica - BON-01 (SPAdes) (version 2) | ecosystem: Environmental > Aquatic > Freshwater > Ice > Glacier...
ATTTGGTTCATTTGAAACTTTAACTGTAGCTCTTGTATGTCTAGAATATCATTAAAATTAATAGTGCCAGTTTGATAATTCTCAATGAGAATTTCTTCAGCATCCTGAGCCTGTTGCAAATTTTTCTCTTGCGTATAGTATTGAATTTTTGCCTGATTGCGTCTTGATATAGCTTTGGCAAAAGTAGATTCTAAAACATTTAATTTGCTCTCTTTTTGAAAGTTAATTTCTAACTGTCTCAATTCATTTTGTTTTGTAATAGACTTAAATTTATTATTAAAAAGAGGAATGGAAACAGTCATCATTGGCATAAAAACATCTTTTCCATTGTCATTGAAGTTCATGTCTGTACGTTCAGAAACGGGAATATAGTCTAGGCCAAAACCTATCATTGGGTTTAGTTCGTTTTTATTTAGCAGTTCTTCTTTTGCAACAGATTCATAGCGTTTGTCATATAGAAGTAACTCTGGATTTAGGGTTAAAACACGCTTAAGAGGCAATACATCTTCATTTGGCAAAAACAGTTCATTTGGAATTATTAATGCCGTTGCTCCCTCTCTATGAAGCAGTTTATTAAAGCTAATTTGAGCCGCTAAATACGCCTCATCTAATACGTCTTTTTGTTGTTGCAGCTCATTTTGTCTAATCTGTAATCTAAGAACATCTACTGCAGAGGCTTTGCCAACTTCTAATGATTTAAGCGCTATTTTCTCATAGGTTTTTAATAACAGAACATTCTTACTAAGTACCCTTTGTTGCGCTTTTATTTCGTAGAGTCCAAAGTATGACTGAGAGACAGAAAGAGACAGTTTGCGTTTTGCAATTACTATTTCTATATATTCTGCATTGGCCATGGCAGTTGCATAATTTTCTCTGGCTGTTATAGTGCCAAACCAAGGCAGCATTTGTCTTGCAGAAAACCGCGCTCTTTGCGGTCCCGTTCTAGTTTCAGGTTCGCTCACAAAATAACCCGCACTGAATTCTGTGTTGGGGACCCAATTAACTTCATTTACTTTTTCTTCTGCAATGCTATAACGGAGATTAAAGGCTTTTATCTCAGGATTGTTATTTTCTGCTTCTAGAATAAAGTATTGCAATTCTTGTGCCTTTACCACAGAGGCAGTAAAAAACAAAAACAGGATGCTTATTATATTTTTCATTTGTTTAATCTTTTTAATTTAAGCTCTTCTCTCCAGCTGTATAAAACGGGTACAATAAAGTAAGAGGTAATGTCTATAACCATTCCTCCAAATATGGGTATGGCCATTGGGATCATTATATCACTTCCTTTTCCTGTAGAGGTCAATACAGGGAGTAAGGCAATAATGGTGGTAGCTGTAGTCATTAAACAAGGACGAATGCGCTTTTCTGCAGCCTCTAGTGTTGCGTGTCTAACCTCATTTTTATGAGTTGGTTTCTCACGCTCAAAGGTTTGTGTAAGGTAAGTGGCCATGACCACACCGTCATCTGTAGCTATTCCAAATAAGGCGATAAAACCAACCCATACCGCTACACTTAAATTAATGGTTTTCATGTTAAATAGGTCTCGCATATTCTCGCCAAAGAAGCTAAAATTGAAAAACCAATCTTGGCCATACAGCCATATCATAATAAAACCACCAGCAAAAGCCACGGAAATTCCTGTAAATACAATCAGTGAGGTACTCACAGATTTAAACTGAAAATACAGAATTAAAAAGATAATTATTAGGGCTAATGGGACTACCACAGAAAGTGTTTTTTCTGCTCGCAACTGGTTTTCATAGGTTCCTGCAAACTGATAGCTAATTCCTTTAGGTAAGATTAATTCGCCAGCTTTTATTTTTTGTTTAATTAATTCCTGTGCACTTTCTACTACATTTACTTCTGCAAAGCCGTCCAGCTTGTCAAAGAGCACATAGCCTATTAAAAAAGTATCTTCACTTTTAATTACCTGAGGCCCCTGCTCATATCTTATAGTGACCAGCTCTCCTAGCGGCACAGGACTGCCTGATGAGACTGGCACATAAATTTTTTTAAGCTGGTCTGGATTTCCGCGTAATTCTCTTGGGTAGCGCACGCGAACTCCATACCGCTCCCGGCCTTCTACGGTCTGTGTAATGGGCATGCCACCTACGGCAACTTGTATAATTTCTTGTACATCCATAACAGATATTCCGTACCTAGCCAGTTGCTCCCTTTTTATGTCTATTAATAAATAAGGTTTTCCTACAATACGGTCTGCAAAAACAGCTTGCTCTTTAACGCCTTCTACTTCTTTTAAAATAGTTTCAAGCTGTAAACCAAAAGCTTCTATTTGGGCTAAGTCTTGGCCTTTTACTTTAATTCCCATAGGGGCTCTCATTCCTGTCTGAAGCATTACAAGCCTAGTTTCTATAGGCTGTAGCTTTGGCGCAGAGGTAACCCCTGGCAATTTAGTGACCCTTATAATTTCATTCCATATGTCATTTGGATTTTCAATTTCTGGACGCCAATTGCGATAGAAATCTCCATCTTCATCTTCAATTAAATGTTTGCTGTCTATTGGAAAGTTATTTGCAAAGCTCAGCTTGTTATCTGTATTGATATTTGGATTTGCAGACACCGAGCCATTTTTCATGATAAAAAACCCCTGTTCATTTACTTTATAACGCTGCTTTTTACCTGTAGCATTATGCATATATTCAGATTTGTACTGAATCATATTTTCATACATAAATAGTGGGGCTGGGTCAAGGGCACTCTCTGTTCTGCCAGATTTTCCAACTACAGTTTCAATTTCAGGAATGCTAGCAACTGCCATATCTAGTTGTTGTAATACACGTTTGTTTTCTTCTACACCAGCATGAGGCAAAGAAGTAGGCATTAGCAAGAAAGAGCCTTCATTAAGTGAGGGCATAAATTCCTTTCCTGTATTATTCATAATCCAAATACCAGAAATAAGTACACTGAGTGGAATGATTAGAAACAGTATTTTATGGGCCAGTGCCCATTTTAGAATTTGACTGTAGTATTTTCTAAATAGGGAGAAAAGTCCTAAGATTCCAAAGCAAATAATAGATACAAAAATGAGGTTTACAACAATATTTCTGTCAAAGCCTAAGGGTCTCCAGTATGTGGCTAGTAGTATGACTATAGCGCCAGACGCTATGGTAATATTAATTAGGTTAGCGCGTACTTTAGAAAGGATCTCATTGAACGTTAATAAAGCTACTACACCAAAAGCAATTAGAACTAATCCTAGCCAATACCCGTAAATAATAGCTATGACGCCTAAAATCATAATTAAAATATTCAATAGGTAACGGAATGATTTTTTAATTTTCTGTTTTCTAAACAAGTAAGCCGCTAGTGGAGGAATTATAAAAAGTGCAATAATTAAAGAGGCTGAAAGCGCCATAGTTTTTGTAAAAGCTAAGGGTCTAAATAATTTCCCTTCAGCGCCAATCATGGTGAAAATTGGCACAAAACTAATAATAGTAGTGAGTACAGCTGTTAATATAGCTCCTGAAACTTCTGCCGTGGCGTTGTAAATAATTTCGTTTGTAGTGTATGCTATGCCGTTTTCATTGGAGCGCAGTTTCTGATCTTCCATATGCCGTATCATGTTTTCTGCCAATATGACCCCAACGTCTACCATGGTGCCTATAGCAATGGCAATACCTGAAAGCGCCACAATATTAGCGTCTACATTAAATAGCTTCATGCTTATAAAAACCATTAAAACAGCTAAGGGTAACAAACCAGAAATTAGGATAGAGGCCCTTAAATTAAAAACCATGATAATAATAACTAAAATGGTAATTAGGATTTCTAGCGTGAGCGCCTCTTTAAGAGTGTCTAAAGTTTCTGTAATAAGCTCAGTGCGGTCATAAAAGGGAATTACTGTAAGCTGTGAGGTCCTTCCATCTGCCAATACTTTTGAGGGCAGACCCCCTTTTAGTTCCTCAATTTTAGTTTTCACATTATTAATGACTTCCATAGGGTTTGCGCCATAGCGCGCCACAACCACACCCCCTACTACTTCTGCTCCTTCTTTGTCTAAAATGCCACGCCTGGCTGCTGGGCCCAAGCTCACGTGAGCCAAATCTTTTATACGTAAAGAGGTGAAATTCTCAGATGAAACTACCGCATTTTCCAAATCTGCAATAGACTTTACATAGCCTAAACCTCGCACTAAATATTCTGCCTGATTTATTTCTAAAGTTTGCGCACCTATGTCTTGATTGCTTTCCTTTACTGCTTTTACAATTTGAGCAAGACCAATTTTGTATTGACGCATTTTCTCAGGATTGACATCTATTTGATATTCCTGAACATAACCACCAATAGAGGCTACCTCTGAAACCCCACTTGCACCTGAAAGCGCATATTTTACATAGTAATCCTGAATGCTTCGCACTTCTTGTAAATCCCAACCGCCTGTGGTGTTTCCTTTTTCATCTCTACCCTCTAAGGTGTACCAATAAACCTGACCTAAACCCGTTGCATCTGGTCCCAACGCTGGGTTTACACCATCTGGCAATAGGTTTGTAGGCAGTGAATTAAGCTTTTCTAATATGCGGCTCCTAGACCAATAGAATTCTATATCTTCTTCAAAAATAATATAGATACTAGAAAAACCAAACATAGAAGAACTTCTAATGGTTTTTACTCCAGGGATTCCTAGCAATGAAGCTGTTAGAGGATAGGTAATTTGGTCTTCTATGTCTTGCGGAGAGCGCCCCTGCCATTTTGTGAAAACAATTTGTTGGTTTTCTCCAATGTCTGGAATAGCGTCTACAGCCACAGGATTAGAGGGAAGAAAGCCAGTGTTCCAGTTAAAGGGCGCATTTACAATACCCCAGCCTACAAATAAGGTGAGCATTAAAACGGCAACGAGTTTATTCTCTATGAGGTATTTAATTGCTTTATTAAGCATATGATCTAATAATTAAACAGTTATGAAAGGATTGAAGATCTAAAAACAGAAAAACAAACACAACAAGTTAAGCCCTTCACGGAAAAACCGTTGGGCATAAGAGGACTGTTTAAAAATTAAATTAAGAAAGTCTGTTGCCATACTTGCACATCCCTTTTAACAAAGGGCGGTGCATAGTCAAAGAAAGCAACTTCTTTAGATACTGTTCCTTCAAATAGGCTTGTATAGGAATATAAAAATAATGAAACAAAGAGCTGCTGCTGTGGAGTAAAATTGTTAAAAGCACCTTTTAAATCAGGAGTTCCCTCAACAATTAATTGTTGGTCTGAACAACAAGGTTTTTTATTTATTTCTGAATTTTCACAATGATATACTAACGGTGCCTTTTCCATTCCACAAGATTTTACATTGTGAAAGAGCGAAAAATCCACCATAGTTTCTCCGCAATAATGCATATCTATAGTCATAGATATAGTAGATAGCAACACTACTAAAGCCATTGAGATAGACATTATTTTATGAATATATATTTTCATTTAATGTAAAACTAGCAATTATTTTATGATTCAAATGATTTTTAACTGTTTTTAAAGTTTTCATGGATGTTAAAGGGACGTATTTTATGGCAAGCACCTTTAAAAAAAAGGCCTCAGCTCTATGACAATAATAACATTAAAAAAGCAGCCAAACAGCCTCCTAAAATGGGGCCTAAGATAGGAATGAAAGCATAACTCCATCCATTAGGGGCTTTATTTTTAATAGGTAACAAAGCGTGAATAATTCTTGGGCCAAAATCTCGTGCAGGATTTATAGCATAGCCTGTTGTGCCCCCTAAGGATAGCCCAATGGCCCATACTACTAAAGCTACTGGAAGTGCACCTAAAGAGCCTAAACCAATAGTAGTTTGTGTTTCTGTTAAAGAGGCATCAGAAAAATAAAGCACTGAAAAAACTAGAACAAATGTCCCTAATACTTCGCTTAATAAATTTGAAAAAGTATTTTTAATTGCGGGTGTAGTGCAAAAAATAGCTTTTTTAGTGGCACCATCTTCAGTAACTGAAAAATGATCTCTGTACATAAGCCAAACAAAAAAGGAACCCAACATAGCGCCTATTAATTGGGCAAAGATGTATGTAGGTACTTCTTTCCAAGGAAATTTTCCTGCTACCGCTAAACCAATACTAACTGCTGGGTTTAAATGTGCGCCACTATAGGGAGAAGTGATTACAACACCAACGTATACAGCAAGTGCCCAACCAGTAGTAATCACTATCCACCCACCATTATTACCATTAGTTTTGTTTAGTAAGACATTTGCTACTACCCCACCACCCAATAGAATAAGGATGGCTGTTCCTATAAATTCAGCTATAAAAGGAGTCATATTTTTATATTTTTAATTTTTTGTCCAATATTCTAAAGCACGAACTGCTTTATACCAACCTGATATATTTTCTTTCATTAAATTCCTGTCAGAATTTGGAATAAACCGTTTATCTGTCTGCCAAATCTCTTGAATTTCCTCAGAGTTTTTCCAATAACCAACTGCTAGTCCAGCTAAGAAAGCAGCTCCCATGGCTGTTGTTTCTACAATTTTAGGCCGGACTGTTTCTGTATTTAAAACATCTGACTGAAACTGCATGAGCAAATCATTAATAGTGGCACCTCCATCTACACGTAATTCTTTAATAGAAATTCCAGCGTCTTGTTCCATGGCTTTTAAGACATCCATGGTTTGGTATGCAATAGATTCTAAAGCAGCACGCGCAATGTGTGCATCAGAGGTCCCGCGGGTTAATCCAAAAATAGTTCCTCTAGCGTCTTGATTCCAATGTGGGGCTCCAAGACCTGCAAAAGCAGGAACAAAATACACCCCGTCAGAATGGCTTACCGATGCTGCTAGGGATTCTATTTCCTTTGAAGTTCTAATAATTTTCAAACTATCTCTTAGCCATTGTACCACGGCTCCACCAATAAAAATACTTCCTTCTAAAGCATAAGTTGTTTTATTATTTATTTTCCATGCCACTGTAGTGAGTAAGTTGGTCTTAGAGACTAGGGGCTTTTCTCCAATATTCATAAGCATAAAACAACCTGTTCCGTAGGTATTCTTTACCATACCTGGCTTGGTGCACATTTGTCCAAATAAGGCTGCTTGTTGGTCACCTGCAATTCCAGAGATGGGAATTCTGGCATCGTAAAAAGTAGATTTTGTATGCCCGTATACTTCACTAGATTCTCTCACCTCTGGCAGCATAGTCTTAGGAATGGTCAGCAAGTCTAATAATTCATTGTCCCATTCCATGCTATGGATATTAAAGAGCATGGTTCTAGAGGCATTTGTAACATCTGTAATATGTTTTTCTCCATTGGTGAAGTTCCATACAAGCCAAGAGTCAATGGTGCCTAGTAGCAAATGACCTGCCTCTGCTTTTTTTCTAGCACCTGTTACATGATCAAGAATCCATTTAACCTTGGTGCCAGAAAAATAAGAATCAATAACAAGCCCTGTTTTCTCTCTAACAAGTTTTTCAAGTCCTTGTTTTTTTAAACTGTCACAGTATTCAGAAGTTCTTTTATCTTGCCAAACAATAGCATTGTAAACAGGCATGCCAGTACTTTTATCCCAAACTACAATAGTTTCTCTTTGATTGGTAATTCCAATGGCAGCAATATTTTCTGCTTTTAAGCCTTTTTTAGCAATGGCTTCCGCTGCCACCCCTGTTTGGGTTGACCAAATTTCTATAGGATCGTGTTCTACCCAACCTGGCTTTGGAAAAATTTGAGTAAATTCTTTTTGGGCTTCTGATATAATATTGCCTTTTTTATCAAAAATAATAGCCCTAGAACTGGTTGTTCCTTGGTCTAAGGAAAGAATATATTTTACCATTAAGTAAGTATTTATGATTCTAAATGTATAAAAACATAATAATACTTAATGGCATTTATTGACTTTTTATAGGTAGCTAAACCTTATGCTCATTTATTAATCTTAATTCAAAATAGAATAAAACGAAAAATGTTTCTTTAAAACTATTAGTATTACTACCTTTTTTTTTGTGAGTCTTCAAATTAATTGCTAGTGTTATTCCATACTTGGTAAAACTAATAATGGAGTTTTAATATTATAGGCTATTTCTTTAACTACATTCTCATTAAATAAATTACTTATAAAACTTTCTTTATAATAGAAAATAGAAAGTATATCTAACTGTTCTTCATATACATAATCCATAATAGTTTCAGCTTTGCTTTGCATTTCGGGCAGCCAATTTAGATCAAAGTCTTCATTTTTTGAAATTTCTAGTAAATCGTGAAGGTTGGCTAGTTGTAAATCATTTAGTTTTTCGTCTTCATAAATATGAATTATATTAGTTTTTGCGCTAAATAATTCACTAAACTCTTTTAATATTGCCAGTTGTTTATCAGAATAAGTTCTTTTAAAACCCGAGGCAAATCCAATTTTCTTTGGTTTTTTATAATTTAATTGGCCCGGGATTATTAATAGAGGTATTTCTTTAATTGTTTTCACTACTTTAAAGCTATTGCTGCCAATAAATATTTTTTCTGCAGCAGTTTTTCCTTTACTTCCCATGACGATAAAATCGGCATTTTCTGAGATACTAAGTTCTTCAATAGCCTGTGTTAAGGAAATGGAGGTGGCAATTATCTTGAAAGTGTGTTCAGTAGTTTTTAAATCAGCTAGAAGCTGGCGCTTTACTTCTAAACACTCTGCTTCTGAAGCTTGTAACAAATCATTGATTAATTCTTTTGATTTACCAGTATATATGGTGCTTACAAGTTTAGAAACTTGATCTTCAATAGAATTGAATATTACAAAGTGCGAAGGCTCTTCTTCAAGTAATTTGGCAGCATAAAATAAAGCGCAATAAGCGTTGTTTGAAAAGTCTGTGGGTACTAGAATATTTTTCATAGTAATTGTTTATTATTTATTTATCTGTTTTCAGACCATGCTATAAAGAGCAGAATATTTGAATAATAGGCTCCTTTTTTTATGAAAACTTATATTTGATTTTTTTAAAATATAGGTTTTTGACTACAGCAATGAAATCTATCATTTGCGCATACGCAATGACACAATTCAGTCTTCTGTTTACTCAAGCTGCCTTCGTTGACCATACTTTAGAATTCCTACAAAAAACACGCCACCTAACGCATTGCCTAGAATTGAGATAATTTCAAAAATTAAATAGTCAATCACACTGATTGTTGGATCTATCAATAATCCGGTAAACACCTCTATAGATCCAACAATAGAATGATGTAAACCACCAATTCCAATGGTGGCAGTGACTAAAACTATCATAAAAATCCGGCTGATAGTTTCTTGTGAGGAGGCTAATAACCAAGAAAGAAGTCCCATAAGCCAACCTGCAATGACCGCACTTATAAGAATCATCTGAGGTGAGATATCAAGTACTTTATGAGCTAAATGAAGAAAGGCTTCATTTGTGATAATTCCAATCCCTGGACCAAAATACACTAATATAGCGCCAATGATATATCCACCAATTAAATTACCAAAAAGGATAATACCCCAAAGAATAAAAAGACTCTTAATGCTAGTGGTTTTATTTAATACTGGAAGTATTGCCAAGGTGGTGTGTTCTGTAAATAGTTCTGATCTGCCTATGATAACAAAAATGAAGCCTATAGGGTAAGCGAGAGAGATTAAGACAATTAAAAATTCATTAGAAACCTTATTGTGAAACAATGTAAATAATATAGCCATCAAAAATACACTGAACCCAATTTCTAACCCTGCAGAAAGTGCGGAAACAAAAAGTCGCTTATTAGATCGCTCATATTCATAGACTGCAGTTGAAATCTGTTCGTCCAATATATCATTGACTCCTTTTGGCTGGTCTGTATTATCTTTCTTATTATCCAATTTATGTACCGTTAAGATTAAGCTATTTTTTAATGGAAGTCTGATATTTAAACCATAACTTACAAAATATAAATTTTATAAAGCCATTAAAGGCTATAAAATTTATTAAAAAGCGATAAGAAATTTTATCATTTCTTCGAGAACTGTATGTGGTTTGTGGCTCACAAACTAATTTGTTCATATTGATTAAAATCATTATTATTTCTTTTCAGATATTATCCATATCAGAACATATTATTAGGTATAAAAAGGTATTTAGCGAACAGAAGCTAAAGTAATAAGTCACTCCTTTAAGTTTTCAGCGTTTTTAGCAAAAAATTTAGAGTATACTCAGACAAAGCTGATGCTCACTTCACAAATATTAAAGTTCCAAAAATAAGATGTTATTTTGGTCAACTGTCCGCAGGAAAGTAAAGCATTCTTGACGGTAATATTATTTTATATGATAAAAAAAAAAGTACGAGAAATCACAAAACATATTGCTGACCCGTTTGAGCGATTCCTTAGGCTTCAATCTTCAGGAGGACTCTTATTAATAATAGCTACCATTATTGCAATGGTTTGGTCAAATTCCGTTTATAGCACTTCATATTTTGCTATTTGGGAACATCAATTATCAATTAATTACGCATCTTTTCAATTTTCAAAATCATTGCATTGGTGGATTAATGATGGGCTAATGGCTATATTTTTCTTTGTAGTTGGTTTAGAAATAAAACGCGAAGTGGTTGCAGGGGAATTATCTACCGCTAAGGAAGCCATATTTCCTATAGTTGGTGCTATTGGAGGTATGCTAGCGCCAATAATTATTTTTCTACTTGTTGTTGGTAATGGAGTGCCTGCAGACGGCTGGGGTGTTCCTATGGCTACTGACATAGCATTCGCTCTTGGTGTATTAAGTCTTTTAGGCAAAAAAGTTCCTCTAGCCCTTAAAGTATTCCTTACTGCATTGGCAATTGTAGACGACATTGGGGCTTTGATTGTTATTGCATTATTTTATAGCAATGAAATCTATTGGACTTATTTACAAATAGCAGGAGGGCTATTTGTACTGTTATTTGTTTTTAACTATTTCAACCTACGGATAATGAATGTTTATTTATTGACAGGTATTGTTATTTGGTTTTGTTTTGTGAAATCTGGTGTTCATCCTACAATAGCTGGTGTATTACTCGCATTAACCATTCCAACATCAAGAAAAATCCGTATGGATAGTTTTATTGAGCGGGCGAATGCTGGACTAAAGGAATTTCAAAAGGCTAAATGGCCTGATTCAAAAGTAGTTTTAACAATTCCACAGATTAACGCTATAGAAACCATAAAAGAAAGTGTAACCAAAGTTCAATCACCTATTTATCGTCTAGAAAATAGCCTTGGTGGTTTCGTGACAAAATTTGCAATGCCATTATTTGCGCTTGCAAATGCTTCAATTGTTTTTGGAGGGGGTAATATTAACTATTTCAACCAAGTGACGCTTGCCGTGGGAATAGCCCTCTTATTAGGTAAGGTAATTGGAATCAGCTTATTTTCTTGGATAAGTGTTAAATTGGGTTTTGCAAAATTACCCAATGGTGTAAGTTGGATTCAAATTATAGGTGTTGGAATTCTTTCGGGAATTGGTTTTACAATGTCATTGTTTATAACCAACCTTGCTTTTACAGATGACACCATAATCAATCAATTTAAAATAGGGATATTCACTTCATCTTTTTTAGCAGGGCTCATTGGTTTTATTATTTTAAAACGCAGTTTAAAATAATAAAAAGCTAGGGTTAAGTGTTAGGGTAACTTGAGGAAAAAGTTCCCCTATTTAGCAATAATTATGTTATTATTTTTTTAGATTTTGAGCGTATTTACTTCCAGCCACTAATTCCTCCACAAACACAAAACCTCAATCACTACTATTAATTGTGAAGTGGAGCAAATCTTCAAAACACCATAGTAGATAGGGTCTTAAAGGTCTAAAATGTCTTAATTACTTGGTTTTCATTGATTTATTTTGTATCTTGAAAAAAACAAGATTGATTTAAAAATCATACTAATAATACTCTGGGGCTTAATAATTGGCTCTACCCCATTAAAGGAGCAATCTGTCAACTCCTTAGCTATACATTTCAATTTTCAATTGTTTATCCTTATTCAAGAGACGATCAATTTTTAATTATATGTTTCCTTGGTCAAAAATAAGAAGCTAATTGTCGATTGCCTGTAAGACAATCTCAAAATCTATTTATTAAAACTAATCACTTAAAAAAATGAATAAAACAAAATTAAATCTACCCTCAGAACTAGAGAAAATACTTAAGTACTGGCGGCCTATAGTTTCATTAATATTTTTAGGAATCATTTTTTCTCTATCAATTTTTCAGATAAGCACTGAAGAAGTAGGAGTCATTACTCGATTTGGGAAATATGTAAGACAAGTAGAGCCAGGATTAAACCTTAAAATACCTTTTGCTGAGTCTGTTTATAAAGTTCCTGTAGAAAGGCAGCAAAAACTGGAATTTGGTTTCCGAACTGCCAATACTGGAATAAAAACTCAATATAGCGAATCATCAACCACAAAAGATGAATCCCTAATGCTTACAGGCGATCTTAATCTTGCAGAGGTGCAGTGGGTTGTGCAATACAGGGTTGATGATGCTTATAATAATCTGTTTAAAGTGAGAAATCCTCAAAGTACCCTTCGTATTATCTCTGAGGCAGCAATGAGACAAATTGTAGGTGACCGCACCGTAAACGAAGTACTGACTATTGGCCGTACAGAAATAGCAAGTGAATTACAGATACTCATTCAGCAAATATGTAGAGAGTATTCTATGGGCATTAAAATAGAACAAGTAGTACTTCAGGATGTCAATCCGCCAGAGCCGGTAAAAGCAGCTTTTAACGCGGTAAATGAAGCGCAGCAAGAAAAAGAAACATTGATTAATCAAGCAAAATCAGAATACAATAAAGTAATACCAAAAGCAAGAGGACAAGCAGAGGAAACTATTCAGCAAGCAAAGGGATATGCAGCAGAGCGTGTAAATAATGCGGATGGGGAAGTGGCCAGATTTACGGCACTGTACAATGAATATATCAAGGCTTCTGAGGTAACAAAAAGACGGATTTACCTTGAAACCATGTCAAATGTGATACCTAAAATCGGAAACGTAGTCATAACAGACCAAGAAGGCAATAATGTGTTGCCATTACTACAAATGCAGATGAACAAAAAAGTAGAAAACAATGAAAAGTAAATCAATCATAATTTCAATATCTACCATTATTATCCTGATAAGTTTAAACAGCAGTGCTTTTATTGTGCAGGAAAAGGACCAGGTGGTAATCACTCAGTTTGGAAAGCCAGTTGGAGAAGCAATTATTGAGCCAGGGATGTACTTTAAACTTCCTTTCATACAAGTTGCTAATTACTTTGAAAAGCGATATATGGAATGGAATGGTGATCCAAACCAAGTGCCAACGAAGGATAAAAAGTTCATTTTTGTGGATACTTACGCGAGATGGCAAATTACAGATCCACTTCAGTTTTTTAAGCGACTAACCAATGAACGAGGTGCCCAATCGCGTATAGACGACATTCTAGATGGAGACACAAGAAATTTTATAGCAAATAATGATATTGAAGAAGCTGTAAGAACCAGTAACAGAGTCCCAGAATCATCCGATACTGGAATTATTGGTGATTCTCTAGAAAAAATTAATGTAGGTCGAGATAAGATTCAACAAATGATATTAGAATCGGCAAATAAACAGACAAAAGAGCTGGGAATTAAGATACTAGATTTTCGTTTTAAGCGTATCAATTATGTGCAGGAAGTTCAGGATCAAGTGTATGAGCGAATGAAAAGTGAACGCTTCCGTATAGCTGATAAGTTCCGATCAGAAGGTCAAGGAGAGGCCTCACGTATTAATGGTGAGAAAGAACGCAAACTCAAAAACATACAATCCATTGCATTCAGGGATGCTGAAATGATTAAAGGTGCGGCAGATGCCACAGCAGCTTCAATTTATGCAAAAGCTTATAATAAGTCAAGTCAATCAAGAAACCTTTATGGCTTCTTAAAATCAATGGAAACATTTGAAAAGACTTTTGATGGAAGAACATCCATTTTTATTTCAACAGATAGCGAATTGTATAAATACTTAAAAACTATGGATTGAAAATAAAATAAACATTAAGCTAAAAATTAAATATTATGAAAATAAATCGGCTTTCAGATAAAATCTCAACAGCATTAAACGAACAAATGACAAAAGAAGCGCATGCTTCTCAAATCTATTTATCATATGCATCGTGGGCAGCCAGCAATGGATACGGTGGTATTGCAAATTTTCTGTTCCGCCACGCTGCAGAGGAACGAAACCATATGATGAAAATACTCGAATACATTTTAAACAGAGGAGCAAAGGCCATAGTTACTTCTATTCCAGCACCTACACCCGACCCAGTAAGTGTAAATAATTGTTTTGAAAAAGTATTTGATCATGAAGTGGATAATACAAAATCTATTTATAAAGTGGTAAAAATGGCCCTAGATGAAGAAGATTGGGCTACTTGGAATTTCTTGCAATGGTTTGTGAAGGAACAAATTGAAGAAGAAAATCTTGCCAGTCTTTTACTGGATAAAATTAAAATTGTAGGGGGTGAAAATGCAAGCGGTGATGCACTATACCTATTAGACAAAGATTTGGAAAATAGGTCAGGCGAGCTAAGTTTGGCTCAAGATGCTACCACTACTAATCCCTAATAAATAAACAAATGAAAAATTATATAGTAAAAATAATTTTAGTTGAATTGGTAACTCATGACGTAAAGCGCTTCACAATTCAAAAGCCAGAAGGTTTCAAATTCACACCAGGTCAGGCAACTGAAGTTTCAATAAATACGCCTGCACTTAAAAACGAAAAACAACCATTTACTTTCACCAGTTTAAATGACAACAAGTATCTTGAATTTATAATTAAGATTTATGACAGCCACAACGGTGTTTCCAAAGAATTAGGGAAATTAAAATCTGGTGATGAACTTATTATTCGTGACCCTTGGGGTACCATTAAATATAAAAACGAAGGGGTATTCATTGCTGGTGGTGCAGGTGTTACACCATTTATTGCAGTTCTGCGACAGTTAAAAGCTGAAAATAAAATTGCAAATAACAAATTAATTTTCACCAATAAAACCAAAAAAGATATAATTCTCGAAAAAGAATTTAACGAAATGTTAGGCACAAACTTCATCAACACACTCACTGATGAAAATAAAAAAGGTTACGACAATCGCAAGATTGATTATGCTTTCCTAAAAGAAAAAATAGACAACTTTAAACAGCACTTTTATATTTGTGGACCGCCCACATTTGTAGAGGCTATTGTATTATCGCTTAGCCGTTTAGGAGCTAAATCTGATGCTGTAGTGTTTGAAAAATAGTTCGTTAGATTTTTAAAACTCCTTTAAATATTTGCCTCTTCTTTTCTAGCTTGAGAATTATAAAATAACCACTAAGATTAATTTTTTAAGAGGTAATAAGGTATCTAGCACCAATAAATCATTAACAATAAAATACAATTGATATGAAAGCACTACAAATAGTAAAATACGGTGAAATCAAAGACAGTTTATCCATTAATGAGATCGAAAAACCTTCTTTAAAATCAAATGATATTTTAGTTAAAGTTAAAGCAGTTTCTTTAAATCCAATTGATTACAAAATAGTAGAAGGTAAATTGAAAGATATGATTTCTTTAGACTTACCAAGTACAATAGGTTTTGATGTTAGTGGTGTGGTGGTCGAAAAAAGTGCAGCTGTAAATAATTTCGAAATAGGAGATGAAGTATATTCTAGGGTGTCACAAGAACAAATGGGTACAATTGCAGAATTTGTAAGTATCAATAGTAAGCTTGTTGCTAAAAAGCCCAAAAACAGCTCTTTTGAAGAAGCAGCTGGATTACCATTAATAGGACTCACTGCAATACAAGCCCTAGAGCGTGTTGGCATTAAAGAGAATGATAGGATTCTTATTCATGCAGGGTCTGGTGGCGTAGGTAGCTTTGCAATTCAGTATGCCAAAGCCAAAGGAGCCATCGTATATACCACTACCAGCAGTAAAAATGTAGATTGGGTTAAGGCTTTGGGTGCCGACAGAGTAATTGATTATAAAACGGAAGACTATAAAGAGATTGCAAAAAATTTAGATATTGTTTTTGACACTTTAGGGGACAACTACACCTATGATGCCTTTGAAATAATTAAAGATGGCGGAAAAGTGACCACGATAGTAGGGCCTCCAGACAAAGAAACAGCCAAGCAGATGGGTATAAAAGATTATGAATTGCCCGAAAAATTATCAAAACTGATCGAAAATAAATCTGCTATTTATAAACTAACATGGATGCAGCCTAATGCTAAACAATTGAATAATATAAGTAGAATGGTTGAAGATGGGGATATGAAGCCCATAGTTGACCTGATTTATTCTCTTGAAGAGGGAATTGATGCCTACTTATACTTAGCTTCAGGAAGAGCCAAAGGAAAAGTGATTATAAGCATGTCTTAAATTACATACAGGCATAAACCAAATTATTAATTTTTAATAAAAAAATATGACTAACAGAAAAAAAGTGTTGGTAGCCGGTGCAAATGGCTCAACTGGAAGAATTATTATTAATTTATTAAAAGAATCTGAAAGTTATAGGCCTATTGCTATGGTTAGAAAACAGGAGCAAAAAGGCCATTTCGAACAGGAGAATATTTCAGTGGTACTAGCCAATTTAGAAAAGGATGTAAGTCATGCCGTAAAAAATGCAGATAAAGTAATTTTTGCTGCAGGATCTAAAGGTGAAAATGTGATTGGAGTAGACCAAGAAGGGGCAAAACGACTAATTGATGCTGCTAAGGATGGGGGCGCAAGAAAGTTTATTATGTTAAGTTCTATGGGAGCAGACAATCCTTCTATGAGTGACGAACTTGAGGATTATTTAAGAGCAAAGCAAAATGCTGACGATTATTTAAAAGCCAGTGGTTTAGACTATAGTATAGTAAGACCTGGTACACTGACAGATAATGAAGGTTTAGGCAAAATTCAACTGAAAGAAAAATTTGAAAATCATGGAAGTATTTCAAGAGCAGATGTTGCTAAAACCTTAGTTAGAGTGTTGGAAAATGATGTAAAACAAAATCAGGTTTTCGAAATTATAGCGGGTGAGATATCTATTGAAAATGCGGTGACTCAAACTATCATATAAAAATTTAAATATTTCAAAAATGAAATCAATCTACACAGCAGAAGCGACTGCAACAGGTGGTCGAAATGGTCATGTAAAAAGCAGTAATGACATTTTGGATTTACAAGTAAGACCTCCTAAAGCGATGGGTGGAGCAAATGACGATTATCCAAACCCTGAAATGCTTTTTGCGGCAGGATATTCAGCCTGTTTTGATAGTGCCTTAAACTTAGTTATTAAAAAAAACAAAATAAAGACAGGAGAAACCAGCGTAAATGCAAAAATAAGCATTGGACAAATCAAAAATGGGGGTTTTGGCTTAGCTGCAGAATTAACAGTAAATATTCCAGAAGTAAGCTCAGAACAAGCAAAGGAATTAGTAGAGCAAGCACATCAAGTGTGCCCCTATTCTAACGCTACACGTGGGAATATTGAAGTAAAATTATCTGTAAACAACAATTAAACAACAAAATTATGAATGTCAAAAATCTGATGGGTTTTACAATTGGTGCTACTGACGGAGAGATAGGAAAAGTAAAGGACTTTTATTTTGACGATATAACGTGGACAATACGCTATTTCGTTGTCGAAACAGGTAGTTGGCTTTTAAATCGAAAGGTACTTATTTCACCAGAAGCGCTTTTAGAGTGTGATTGGACAAACGAAACATTTCCTGTAAACCTCACAAAAGAACAAATTAAAAAAAGTCCAGAAATAGACACTGATCAATCTGTTTCGCGGCAGCATGAAATAGAATTATATGCACATTACCGGTGGACAGATTACTGGGGTGGAGGCATTTGGAGTGCTGGTATGGGTACTTCCAAAAGTACAACGCCCATGTCATCGAGGCCTATGAAGGAAGCATTAAAAAATAGTAAAAATACTCCTAACACTAAGGCAAACAACGATCCTCACTTACGTAGCGCTAAAAGCGTGAAGAGTTATAATATTCATGCATTGGATGATACAATTGGTGATGTAGAAGATTTTATAATAGATGACAGCAATTGGGCAATACATTATATGGTAGTTAACACCGGCAACTGGTTTCCTGGCAAGAAGGTAATTATATCGCCCGATTGGATAAAAGAAATAAATTGGGAAACTTCAGAAGTGACTGTAAATGCATCGGTTGAACAAGTTAAAAACAGCCCAGAATATGATGTTTCAAAGCAGCTAAGCCCAGAGTACGAGTCTAGTCTTAATGACTATTACGGCAGGTTTAATTCTCATAAATAAGTTTAAAAAAGCCCAAGTGTTAGCAGTATAAAAAAATGTAGAATATTTTTACTCAAATATTACAATCAGAAATATTAAATTAATATTAACTATAAAACCATTAAAAAAATGACAAGTTTAAATAAACAAGAGACTCAAAATAGAATGAAAGAAATTGACACTTTGTGGGTTTTAAAAGACAAATTCATCCTTAGAGAAATTATTTTTAAGGATTTTATAGAGGCATTTTCTTTTATAACATCTGTTGCAATTATAGCTGAAAAGGCAGGTCATCATCCCACCTGGAAAAATGTATATAATAAAGTTAATATTTCGCTTAGCACTCATGATTCGGATGGACTCACCAATAAAGATTTCCAATTGGCAAAAGGAATTGATGAAATACTTGAAAGCTATAAAAGACCAAATTAATACCACACCTATAAATTCACTAATCACATAATTTGTAGGAGCAATTCCTGCTTGTTAAAAGACTACCAAAAGCTTGACAAGGGATTAATAAATGATATTTTATAAATAAATCTATTATTATATTTTTTTAAAGTTTCATTTTAAATTAAACCAATATACATTTCCATTTAAATATGAAAAAGCCAGTAATAATAAAACAGATAAGTAAATTAATAAATAAAAAACCTGTTCATGCTCAAGTAAACGGATTAGATTTAGTAGTTATAAAATTCAATGATGACATTTCTGTACTCTATGGAAGATGCCTTCACAGAGGTGCCTTAATGTCAGACGGCTATGTAGATGGCCATAATCTTATTTGTGGTCTTCACGGTTGGGATTATAAAGTAGATACTGGTGTTTCACAATACAATAACGAAGAAATATTACAAAAGTTCTCTACTAAAATTGAAGGAGATAATTTAATGGTAGATGAATCTGAAATTAACACTTTTTTAGTTAACAATCCACAACCCTTTAATCGTGACGAATATCTAGGAGATTATGCAGATACAAATCCAGAAGACACAGAGCCTTATACTGGTTATATAAAAGAATTGGCTCAAAATGGATTAAAAAACGTTGGACAACACGGCTCCTCTGCTTCGATGGGAGTGGATAGAAATACCTTGCCAAAATGGAATGATATTCAATTTTTACCTGCTCAATTGGCATCTAGACCTTTGTTAGACTCTGAAAATGTAGCAACCAAAGTTACTATTGGTCCTAATGCAAAAAAACCCTTAGAATTAGATATGCCCTTGTTTGTTAGTGACATGAGTTTTGGCGCTTTATCTCGTGAAGCTAAAATAGCACTATCTAAAGGGGCGCAATTAGCTGGAACGGGGATATGCTCTGGTGAAGGTGGAATGCTAACAGAAGAACAATCTAATAATTCTAAATACTTTTACGAATTGGCATCAGCACAATTTGGTTTTTCTTGGGACCAATTAGATAAGGTTCAAGCATTTCATTTTAAAGGGGGTCAGGGCGCAAAAACAGGAACTGGAGGACACTTACCAGGTAATAAAGTCAGCGAAGAAATTGCAAAAGTTAGAGGGATAACAAAGGGAGAGGATGCAATATCTCCAGCTGCAAATCCTAATTTTAACAGTATACAGGACTTTAAAGACTTCTCAAAAAAAGTGCGAGACCGCACAGGAGGAATTCCAATTGGGTTTAAAATTGCCGCAAGCCATATAGAAAAAGACATTCAATTTGCGCTAGAGGTTGGTGTTGATTATATTATTCTAGATGGTAGAGGCGGAGGAACGGGTTCTGCGCCAACTATTTTAAGAGATCATATTAATGTGCCTACCATTCCCGCTTTAGCAAGAGCAAGAGCTTATTTGGATAAAGTGGGTGCGGTAGACATTACATTGGTTATTACTGGAGGTTTACGTGTTGCTGAAGATTTTGCAAAAGCACTTATGTTAGGCGCCGATGCAATTGCAGTATCTAACTCTGCATTACAAGCTATTGGCTGTTTAGGAATGAGAGCTTGTGGTAGTAATTACTGCCCAGTAGGGATTGCCACTCAAAAAGAAAGCTTGCGCAGTAGATTAATTATAGATTCATCAGCAAAGCAATTGTATAATTTTTTTGACGCTACTAATGATTTAATAAAGGTAATTGCAAGGTCTTGCGGTTATGATGATATTAGTCATTTTAATCAAAATGATCTTTCTACTTACGATAAAGAAATGTATTATTTAACAGGAATAAATTACGCAGGAGTAAAATGAACCTACTCGTTAGTTTAACTAGTTCATTTCTAGTTTAATAAAGCTCCAAAAATGAAAGAGACCCAAGTACATAAAGAACTTGAGTCTCATTTAGTAGCGGGGATAAGATTTTTTCTACTGTGCTACAAAATGGGTTTAGAGAGGTCTATTGTCAAAGCAAAAGTGCTTTTTTTTGTGGTTATTAT
>Ga0209390_10004563_pt1 | contig 20660 bp, 27 predicted proteins | sample BON01_FD_187212 | JGI IMG/M metagenome (GOLD analysis project Ga0209390, IMG submission 187212) | Freshwater microbial communities from Lake Bonney liftoff mats and glacier meltwater in Antarctica - BON-01 (SPAdes) (version 2) | ecosystem: Environmental > Aquatic > Freshwater > Ice > Glacier...
AACCGATACATGAAATGAAAGGCCATCCCCGCATTACTATACTTATTCAAGGCCCTCTGTCGATGCTCGCCTGTTGCTGCTTCCCTCAACAAAACCAACCACCTCTTCCCCTCCCACAATTTTTCCGCTTCTGCTCTCACTGCACACGACGCCCTGAATTGCTCCGGGTCGTCATTCGCTGAAATTAAGACCAAAAAAAGCTCTTTCTCCTTATCTAAACACCCTATATATGCATACAAGAAGCCCGTGTCATTAAAACGGGGTAAGCAGAGAGGGGTCCAGGATTCGGAGGACGCGCCGGAGGAACGGAAGGAGGGTTGGGTGGTGAGGAAGTTGAGAAGGAGGAGGAGGTCGGACGGGTGCAAACGGTGGTGGAGGGGGAGCAAGGGTTGAATTAAAGTGATCAGACGGGGGCCAGAGAGGAGGAGGGCGTAGAGGACGGGTCGGAGGTTGGGCGTGCTGCTGCAGATGGTGAGGAGGGATTGACCGAGGTCGTGCCGGAGGGAGGGGTCGAGGGGGAGGGTGGGCACGCTGCTTGTGAGGAGGCAGGCGACTGATTCTTCGTGTTGAGAGGAAGAGGAGGAGGAGGGAGGGAGGGAGGGAGAGGCCATGTCGAGGATGCCGGAGAGGACGCGGTGGGTCCCGCCGAGGAGCTCCCGAAGGTCATAGGAGGGGTTGGCGGCGAAGCAACGGGTGATCCGACGAGCGGTGAGAAGGAGGACGATTTGATGGTATAAGTACTCAAGTTGTAGTTTGAGAAAGGGCTCGGGTTCTCTTGTGCTGGTCACGACGAGCAAGGTGAGTTCTTGACGGATCAGGAAGACGAATTGACGACGCCCCCCCGTGGTGCGGATGGAGCGGAGGCAGCAGTCGTCGTCGTCGCTGAGGACGTGCCCGCCCTCCCTCCCTCCCTCCCTCCCTCCCCTCCCTCCGAGGCTTTGAGATAAGGCTAGGACGGCTTGTATCATACCCATCACAGGCCCGAGCTGCTGCTCGTCGCCGTGCCGGGAATAGATGGGTTTGCCTGCGTGACTGAGGATGAATACGTGCTTGCCCTTGCTGAGGTCGAGTGGTGGTGGTTCGGGTGGTGGTGGTGATGATGGCTCTGCTGCTGGTGATGATGCTGATGCAGGAGCAGGAGCAGGAGATGAAGCAGCAGCAGCAGGGCTGGAGGGAGAGGACGAAGGCTCACCCTCACCGTCGCCGTCATGGTGGGCGGCATAGGGAGAAGCGGAGGGCGTGAGGAACTCTTCATCGTTGCTCGTCTCCAAGCTCAGGGCCTCCAGTGCAGTGGCTGCCGCCGCCGCAGCGTCTTGCTCCTCCATAAGCCGGGGCCTGTGTGTGCCCGGGTGGTGTGTAGGTGAGTGTGAGTGTGTAGTGTGATGGTGGGCTTGAGGGCATGGAATCGCCAACAAACGGGCAGCGATTGACGCACGAACGGTGAGGAGGTTTTTTGTTTTTTGCAAGCAACAAGTGACAAGCAATAGTACTGCATTCTGCGTTCCATTCGCTTTCTTTTCGCAACGACCTTTTTATTTGCTGTTCTTGCCTTTTGCTGCTTCTTGTGTTTAATTTCAACCCATTTTCCTCGTCCCCGACATACCCCGCCCCCCCTACCAGGTACCCCTTTCCATCTATGCCCGTCTAAACCTAAAAGTCACTGCCTGCTCCTCCGCTCTCCCCTCCTCCCCCTCCTCCCATCCGCCTTGCCCACGACGCCTTCAAATCCTCCCAAACAAAAAGCACGGGCAAGATCAAGAACGCCGCCGTCACACACCAATCGTAATGCTCAATGTACCAAGCCAGCCACGGGTTGATAGGCCGGGCCTCGACTTGCTCTGCTGCTGCTGCTGCTACTGCTGCTTGCGCAAGTGGCTGCTCCTCTTCTCCTACTTCCTCTTCCTCTTCTTCTTCCTCCGGTTTTGAATGTCCGGCTGCTGCTGCTGCTGCTGCTACTGCTGTCATCGTGCCAACCACCGCAACATCCTCCCCCTCCTTCTCCTCACTCTCCACCTGCTCATCCTCCTTCCCCTTCCCCTTACCTCCCTCCTCCTCCTTGATCCCAGTCGCTGCAGGAGTCATCAAAAACCCACCCATCTTCTTCATCATCCTCTTCTCCTTCTCTACATACTCAGCCCTCTTCCTCTGCAGGTCCTGCACGGCCGCGCGGACCAAAGGGTCTTTAGGTGCCAGTTTCGCTGCCTCCCTTAAAGCAAGCTCGGCCTCCTCGAAATTGTCTTGTTTTAATGCGGCTTGCCCCCCGCGGAAGAGCGCCTTGACGTTGTCCTTGTCCACTTCGATGACTTTGACGCAGACTTCCTGTAGTTGAGAGAGGGAGGGAGGGAGGGAGGGAGGGAGAGAGGGAGGGAGGGAGTGGATGAATGAGTACTGGCCATGGAGATTGCTTGTACTTAATAGATTAGCCAAATAGCCCTCGGATTCTATCACTTCTCCCCGACCTCAACATCAAGTAAATGCCCCTCCCTCCTCTCCCTCCACCAATCCAAACGTACCTTGGCATCCTTCCACCTTTCCAGCTTCATCAACGCCGCCGCCAAATTATTACTCACATCACAAAACATCTTCACCATCCCCCTATACACCTCCTCCTCCTCCTCCTCCTCATCCACACTCTCAGCATCCAACGCTTTTATCCCCGCCTGATAACACCGTATCGCCCTATTGAAATCCAAATGATGAAAAAAAACATTCCCATGCCTCTTCTTCAACTCCGCCTCTGCCACCCGTGCCAACAAGGGTGCATCCTTAGGATTAAAATGAGGCAACACATCCACCACCTCGATCTCATACTCCAACCCAGCATCCTCCGGCACCGCCACCTCCGCCCCCGGTGCCACCACCGGTCGCCCAGGTGGACCATACCCGTACTTGGCAGCGCAACGCACGATACCCTTCTCGCCCATACGCATGTGACGCAGCCCGAGTTCCAAGGCAGGGGTGGTGTCATTGTCACCGATTCGATAGCCTGTGTCTTCGGCCACTTCGAACACCTGGCCCGTGGCCTGGAGACGGCCGATGTACTTGCAGCGGAGGAGCATGTGCACCTCGGCGATGCGGCCGTGGCCGGGGGTGAGGACCTTTTGGGGGGTGGGGATGGGTGGTGTGGTGAGGTGGTGAGTGGACGTGTGGGTGGACGGGAAGAGTATTCGGGCCGTCGTCCGCATGAGAAAGCATTGGCTGAGATGTGGGAATGGTGGCGGGGTGGGTGGACGTAGGGATTTGCGAGTGCGGGGCGCGTGTGCGAAGCGGCATTGCATGCGCCAGTCGGTCCGTCATCCGCACCAGGCACTGGCTTGACCTAGGGGATTCGTGGAGCACCAACGCACAGTTTGCAGCAGACCACATGGACAACTCCCTTTCCTCATCTCTCCCCTCCTCGCCCCTTCCCCTACACATACACGTACCTTGTACTGGATGTCCTCTCCAATGAGCTCGTTCCAAACGCCAGGCGCAAAATTAAAGCCCACGTCCCCACCGGCCTCCTCCTCCTCCCCCCCTTGCTTGGGGTGCTCGTCGTTGTTGTCCGCCATGGCTTGGCAAGATGATGAGTGCTGTGTATTGTGGTTGTGGTTGTGGTGGAGGGTTGCAGGGTTGGTGTGGTGGAGGCGTGATGACGATCAAACGACGGCAGTTGCTGGCAACGGAAGAGAGAGAGCCAAAAAAAAGCTGCAAAACGGCTTTCTGCGCCTCGCGTCGAGAGTTTTCCCGGGGCCTCCCCGTGAATGCTCGCGTCTATCCCTTGTCATCCTTGTGGCGCCCAAGGTGCCTTGCGCATCTCTAGCCAGATGGGTGGCCTTTCCACAGCCTTGGCTTTGGTCCTGGGGACATCCTTGTCGCCTTCCAGGCTAGGCCCATGCTTGCCTCAAATAGCTATTATAATAGGCGTGGCACATACACCAAAACCCAACACCGAGCAGGCGTCCCAATCCCAATGCAGGCAGTCACGCCACTTGTTGCACGCCCAAGCTCTCATTGAAAACCACAGGCGGTCTGCGTAGCCGCTGTGCTATCCAAAGTGCGTGCCAGCAGCTCCCCACTGCGGCATGCACCGCCGAGCACACGTTAGGACCCTTCCCACCAGCACTCTTCCCACGCCACGGCGTCGCCACCACGCCACCACACCCATTGACCGTTTGGCTAGCATGGCAGCCTGAGAAGCCCGGAGCATCCCATCCTGACTTCCTCCAATAGCTCCAATAGCTCGCCACATCTCACCCCACCGCCCCACCAACCAACCCACACACCCACAGGCATGGCTTCGCCGGTCCAGCCCGAGGAGGCTGCTGCTGCCATCATCAACATTCCGATTGATGACGATGTCACGACAACCATCCAAGACGACTACGCCCTGGACTTGAGTGCGACCGCCGCTGCGGGCCTCGCCGCGGCCGTCACTGGGGCCGGGAGTGCTGCTGCTCTGACCGTCGCCGCCACGCCCACCCCCCCGGCCACGCCCGTTATTCCCAGGGAGCCGGTCAAAGCCATTGGCTTCTTCGAGTTTTATTTGCGCTTTGCCGACAAGTGGGATTTGATTTTCATGGTTGTGGGTACCGTGGGTGGAATTGTTACGGGCGCCTTGATTCCTTTCTTCCAATACTTATTTGGTCGCATTTTGGACAGCTTGAACAGCGGCGAGAACATTGTCGAGGCCGTGAGTGGGGTGGCCCTGCAATTTGTGTATATGGCAGCCGTGGCCTTTGTCGCAGCCACACTCCAAGTCTTTGCGTGGGGCGTGAATGGGGAGCGGCAGACGGCCCGCATCCGAGGGGAGTACGTCAAGGCCCTGCTAAGGCAGGACATCAGCTGGTACGACACGCAGACGCGGGGCGAGACCGCCACCATCGTCTCCGAGCTGACTGCCTCCCTCGGCGATGGGCTGGGCCGGAAAAATGGGGATGTGGCCGAGTATATTTGTCAATTTGTCGGTGGGTTCGTGATTGCCTTTATGCAGAGCTGGCGGTTGACTTTGGTCCTTCTCTGTGCCATCCCGGCCGTCATTGCTGCCACCGGCGTCATGGCTACCATGGCCACCCGTGCGCAGAAGAAGGAGGCGCTGGCATATGCAGCAGCAGGGAGCAAGGCTCATGAATCTTTGGCGGCCATTCGTACGGTGCAGGCGTTGCGTTTGCAAGACAAGGTCAAGGCTGCTTATGATCGATTGCTGGGGGAAGCAGAGAAGATGGGCTGTGAGAAGGCACGCCAGGGGGCAATGGGCGTGGGGCTGCTGAGCTTTGTAATATATTGTACTTTTTCGTTGGGTTTCTTTTATGGAGCAAGGCTGGTGGCGGCGGATGTGGGGTGCAGTATGAATGATTCGGGGTGCATGACGGGTGGGAAGGTCCTCTCTACATTTTTTGCTGTCATCATGGGGGCCATGGGACTGGGCTCGGCCTTTCCTTGCATTGCCTCCATCGTGCAAGGCCGGTCGGCAGCCGCCACGATTTTCCACGTGATTGAGCGAGTGCCGGCCATTGATGCTTACTCAAAGGAAGGGCGCGTGTTGGCCCCAGCAGAGGTCCGAGGGCAGATGCAGTTGCGGGATGTCACCTTTGCCTACCCCACGCGGCCAGAGAAGCAGGTGTGCAAGCATTACAATTTGACGATCGAGGCGGGCAAGACGGTGGCATTGGTGGGGCCTTCGGGGGAGGGAAAGAGCACGATCATGTCTTTGGTCCTTCGGTTCTACTCGCCGCAGGAGGGGGAGGTCTTGTTGGACGGTATTCCATACTCGGAAATCAACGTCAAGTCCCTCCGCGAGCGCATTGGGTACGTGGGGCAAGAGCCCGTGCTATTCTCGGGCACCATCGGCTCCAACATCAAGGCGGGGAAGGAAGAAGCAACAGACGAGGAAATGGTGGCCGCGGCCAAGATGGCGAATGGTAAGGATAACTGTCTCTTGCGTTTTTCTCTCTCCTTCATTGCCCCGGTGTTGCTTATGTCTATTTTCTCCTCTTCCCCCGACCCTGAAGGAAAGCTTGCGCAGGCACTCACCTTTTAATCTCCCTTTCCCTTTCCCCCTCCCTTCCTTCCCTTTCTTCCCTGCAGCGCATGACTTTATTACTTCGTTTCCTACGGGCTATGGGACCTTTACGGGGGAGTCAGGCGTGCAGCTTTCGGGGGGGCAGCGCCAGCGCATCGCCATCGCGCGGGCTTTGATCAAGGACCCGGCCATTTTGTTGTTGGACGAGGCGACGTCGGCATTGGACAATAAGTCCGAAAAGGTGGTGCAGCAGGCCTTGGACAAGCTTCAGGAATTCAAGCGCCGAACGACCATTGTCATTGCCCACCGCCTCTCCACCATCCAGAATGCTGATGTCATCTGCTACGTCAAGGGCGGCCAAATTTTAGAACAAGGGACGCACGAAGTTCTTCTGGCCGCCAACGGTCTCTATGCCAAGCTCGTGGCCAGCCCCGAGGAGCCGCCCGAGGACAAGAGCCGTGTCGAAAAGGACTCCGCGACGACCACGGCTTCTGCGTCTGCAGTCGATGCCGGCGGGCGCCGGCAGTCTTTTGGTGCGCATGCCGGGGCGGGGAACCGCTCCATGCACAAGCGCAAGACGTCCTTGCTGGAGGCATTGACGACCGTGGGGGACATTGGAGGGGTCGACGAGGAAGGCGGGGCCAAAAAGCCTGTGCAGGCGAGCAAATTGCTGTGGGGGTTGGCGCTGCAGGAGCGCGCCATGTTTGCCTTGGGTCTCGTGGGGTGCATGGTCAATGGTGCCGGCTTTCCTCTGATGGGGTATTTGCTGTCACAGGCTCAGACCATGCTGTACGACCGGAACCCGGCGAAAGTTAGGGAGGGCGGCGAGTTTTGGGGGCTTATGTGGTTCATCCTCGGCGTGGTCATTTGCGCGGCGCGGTTTGCGCAGGACTATGGCTTGGGCGTCATGTCGGAACGCCTCACGCGCAAGCTGCGCACCTTGGCGTTTGGCGCTATGGTCCGAAAGGAAATCAGCTTCTTTGATAAGGAGGAAAACACAACGGGCGCCTTGACCACCCAGCTCTCCGACGACGCCGCCAAGGTAAACAAGGTGTTGGGGGCCTCCCTCGGCCAATTGCTGCAGCTCATCTTTTGCTTGGTGGTGGCGCTTGCGCTGGCGTTTTCAGCGTCGTGGCAAATGGCGCTGCTGACACTGGCGACGTTGCCGCTTCAGATTGTCGGCCGAATCATTGCGCAGGTATGTTAATCGTCAGATCGACCGTCGCATAGTAGCGTGGGTGTGAGTGTGGCGCTCACTTCTCCTTGTCCTTTCCCTAAGTGGTGTTGCCCCTCATCTCATCCCCGCCCTCTCCCGCCCCCTCCAGTCACAGCAAAGGGGCCAGCAGTCGGAAGGCTCTAAAGATGATGGCGCGAGCGCGGGGGCGGTTCTCTCGGCGGCCGTGCTGGGCATTCGGACCGTGGCCGCCTTTTCGATGGAGTCCTCGATGCTTGCCGAGTATCAGAAGAGGTACGCGTCGACTCTCAAGACGCGGTTGAGGGAAGCTGTCATGGGAGGGATTGCGCTGGGGTACACGCAGAGCATGAGCAATGTTACGAATGCGCTTATTTTCTATGTGGCGGGACGGTTGATTCAGTCGGGGGATGTGGACTTTGGGTCTGTAATGCAGGCCATCATGGCGCTGATGCTCGGCACGTCCGGCTTGGCCATGGCGTTGAAGGAGCTGGGCAACAGTCGCAAAGCCAGCGAGGGGGCCAACCGGGTGTCGCAGCTCATTTGGAGCGCCAAGAACCAGGCGATTGATGCCGAGGCGGACGGCGGGGAGAAGATCAAGGGGTTCACGGGCGCGATCGAGTTCCAGGGCGTGTCGTTTGTGTACCCGAACCGGCCCCTGCAGACCATTTATGGCGGACCGCATTTTCCGGAGGGGTATAATCTGAAGATTGCCGCAGGGGAACGCGTGGCCTTGGTGGGGCCCAGCGGGGGCGGCAAGTCGACAAGCATGCAGCTGGTGCTTCGATTCTATGACCCGACGGGCGGGAAGGTGCTGTTTGATGGTGTGGACGCCAAGCTGCTCAACGTCCAGTGGCTTCGTTCGCAGATGGCTTATGTGGGGCAAGAGCCGACCTTGTTTATGGGGACAATCTATGAGAACATTGTGAATGGCAAAGCCGATGCGACGGCAGCGGAGGTACACGAAGCCTGCAAGAACGCGCAGATCCATGAGTTTATCACGGGCTTGCCAGAGGGCTATCTGACGAAGATTGACGAGGGGAGCATCAACCTGAGCGGAGGGCAGAAGCAGCGTCTTGCCATTGCGCGCGCCATCATCGGCGACCCTGCGGTGCTGCTGTTGGACGAGAGCACTTCGGCTTTGGACGGTACCAACGAGCGTTTGGTGCAGGAAAGGTACGCTTATCATGCTTTGGGACTGATTGGGGAGGGGGCTTTTCTGATTCTTGTTCGTGTGTGCTCACTTATGTCAGTTTTCTCACCCCAACATCATTGTCTCACTTACTCCCTACCCCACCCCTCTTTCCACAGCTTGGACTACCTGCAATCTCTCAAGAAGCGCACCACCTTGGTGATTGCCCACCGTCTCAGCACGATCGAAGGCGCCGACTCGATTGCGGTCGTCGGCAACGGCGGCGTAATGGAGAAGGGGACGCACGACGAGCTGATGCGCTTGGGCGGCGTGTATGCCCAGCTACAGAAGACAGGCGGAGGCAAGGAGAACGTTGCTGGTGTGGCGCCGCCACAGGCCTCGTAGAGAGGATGCTGCGGTGGGAGTAAAGTGGAATTCATGTTTCTATATGTATACAGAATATACTTTTATTGGTGGCAAAAACCTGTGTGTGTGGCAAGGTGTCTTGGGTCTGTCTGAAAAGCACTACAAGTTGACAAGGAGAGATGTAATCACGGTCAAACAAGACTTAAGAAGCGGAAGGGAATAGAATAACATTACGATTTATATGTACGGACCAGTCCCCCAACCACAAGAGTCCTTCGTGGGTCACGGAGGCGACATGTTGAGGGCTGGCGGTGGGAGGTACGCCAGAGGGTCTTTGACTCATCTTCTTTTCCTCCCTCCATCGATTCTAGTCAGATATAGTATAAAGAAAGAAAGAATGAAAGAAAGAACTCAATGAAAATCAACAAACAAACCCTTTGCTTGCGCCTCGACGTGTCCCACGAACGACGAACAACTCGCCAAACCCGGAGTTGAAGCGTGGAAATCGGACCCGGCAGATGAGGGGGCGAAGCAGGGCGAAGTGCCCGGCTCCTAGCTCACCTCATCCCACCCATACACCACCACCGACCCCTCCTACAGGACTAGGACTCGCATAGCAAAAAGCCGCCGGCGCGCCCGCAGTGTTTGGGCCAGGGGACAGACGCATTCGCCCCCTCCAGCGACGCCGGCCGTTGGGCGATCGAAGAAGCAAGAAGCCAAGGCAACATGAGTCAAAGGGTAAGTATTCATGCTCCCCCTGTCCCCAGTGCCCCTCGCCCACCGCTCTCTCGTCCCTCACACCAACCTCACCCACTGTCCCCCCTCGCAGCTCTCGGAAAGCGGCGGCGGTGGGGGTGGTAATGCCAGCAACCCAGCCCCCTTTGACCCTTCCAAGCCGCAGCAGCTGCCCCCCCCACGGATGACCCCCAACATCTTCCAGCGCCTGCAGCTGGGTAAGCCCAAGAGTCGGCGTGCCTTGCGCTCCGCCCCTTCTTCCACGGCTTCGCGGAGCATCGGGGAGGAGGAAGGAGAGGAGAAGAAGAAGCAGGGGACCCCCGCCAGCAGCAGCAGCAGCAGCACCGGCAGCAGCAGCAGCAGTAGCAGCGACAATGCCTGGATGGGAATTGGCAGCAGCGGGAGCGGGACACCTCGAAGGGCGAGCGGCAGCACTGGTGCTACTACACTTGCACATAGCATGAGCTTGGGCATGAGCAGCAGCCTCAGCAGCAGCACAATGATGGGACCGTCGCCACGCCTAAGTAGCAACAGCAACGCCGTGCCGGGACACCTCAAGATGAAAACCCGCCCCACTCCTCCCCCACCCCCGCCATCTCTACCTTCTTCTAATTCCGCCGCTTCAGCCGATGAGGGCTCGGCACACGGGTCTGGCGACGGTGATCCTGCTCCCTCACGTCCACGCCCTTCGCATCAAGCCATGCTGGGAGGGACGGTCTCGAAGCTCAACGCGCACTTGTCGCCGACGCGGCGGAGTAGCCGAGGAGGAGAGGGAGGAGAAGAGCTGCAAGCCAGTAGGAGTGGTGGTGGGTTAGAAACGGGTATCCTGAGCATTGACCTGACGTCGGACGACGAGGCGGCGGAGGATCGACAGCAGCAGCAGCAACGGAAGCAGCAGCAGCAGCAGCAGCAGCAGCGAAGCAAGAGGAGCGGCCGTGGGCTGCAGCAGGAGGACGTGGGAGGGAGCTACTCGTCAGATGAGGACAGTTCGGCCAGCAGCCACCAACAGCAGCAGCAACATCACGAGAGTGGGAGCAGCAGCAGCAGCAGTAGCAGCAGCAGCAGCAGCGCCAGCAAGAGCAAAGGCAGTGGTGCTGCTGGCCGACGACGCGGGATAGGCGACATCCTTGGCAAGCTCGGAGGAGGAGGTGGAGGTGGAGGAGGAGGAAGTGCAGGAGGAGCAAGCAAATACCACAGCCACCACCCCTCCACTGCTGCTGCAGCTGCTGCAGCCGCTGCTGCCGCCACGGCCAAGTCCTACACAGAGCGAAAGTTTGAGGAGCTCATGGCAGCAGAAGTGGTGGATTTGAATAAGCTGCGAGAGCAGAGTTGGGGAGGGATCCCTGATCGGTATCGAGGAACCATTTGGCGGTTGTTGTTGGGTTATTTGCCTGCTAATCGGGATAGGAGGGAGGCGACGCTGATGAGGAAACGGAGGGAGTATGCAGAGATTTTGCCGTTGTATTTTAATATTGCCCCCGAGGAAAGGACGATGCAGGAGCAGGAGATCTTGAGGCAGATTCTGGTGGATTTGCCCAGGACACAACCGGAGATGCCTTTGTTTCACCAGGAGGAGACGCAACGGTGTATGGAGAGAGTGTTGTATGTGTGGGCGATTCGGCACCCGGCGAGTGGGTATGTACAAGGGATGAACGATTTGATCACGCCGTTGATATTGGTGTTTTTGGCAGAGCAGCTCATGCATCCACCGGCGTCCTCGTCCTCGTTCTCCTCCTCCTCGCCCTCCTTCCCATCCTCCTCCTCCTCCTCTTCCTACTCGTCGGAGCACCCGCACGACTCCCCCTCCGCACAACCATCCTACCTCTCCTCCTCCTACTCCTCCCCTCTCTCCCCCCACTACTCCGCCTCCTCCTCTTCCCTCTCCTCCACTCCCCGCCGCAGCGGCCGGACCGCCAGCGGCGCTGCTGCCGCAGAAGCCCAAGCCCTGGACGTGTCAAAAGTACCACGTGAGATCCTAGAGCAAGTAGAAGCAGATGTGTATTGGTGTATTACTAAGCTGCTTGATAACATTCAGGATCATTATACCTTCAGTCAACCTGGGTTACAACGGATGATATTTCGGCTGCAGGCGCTGGTGGAACGGCATGATCCCGCCCTTCATCGGCACCTCGAGGAGGAGGGGCTGCAGTATGTACAGTTTGCGTTTCGGTGGATGAATTGCCTGCTGATGCGCGAGTTGTCTTTGGACGCAATTATTAGGATATGGGACACGGAGCTCGCAGAGGAAACGGGGGGGTTTGAGGCTTTTCATGTGTATTTGTGCGCGGCGTTCTTCTTTCGATTTGCCGATCACTTGCGTACGTTGCCCTTTCAGGATTTGGTCTTGTTTTTACAGGATCTGCCGACGCATGATTGGACTTTGCATGAGATTGAGCCGTTGCTGTCGCAGGCGCACGTGCTTCGGGCGCTTTACCCTGAGTTTGGACAGCCGGGGGGAGCACGGGTGTTGCCGCCTGGGAGGGGGGGAGGAGGGAGGGGGTAGAAGTGGAGGGAGGGAGGGAGGGGAGGAGGAGGGAAGGAATTGGAATGTAGAGTTTTGGATATAGAAATGGGAAAAAAGAAGTAGCTATTATAAAACACAAAGAAAAAAAGGGTACAAGCCCCGGCATGCGGCCTTGCAAGTTAAAATACTTCTTCCTCTCGTTGCTTTTGTGCTTCACACTTTCTTTGATTGGTTCACCTGTTTTTTCCTATACATCTAAATTTACATCTCTATCCCTTTCCATTTTACTCTCTCATTTGCCTTTCCTATCCGCCCGCCGCTGCGCCACTATGATCTTCCACTCCTTCTCCCGCTGCTCGATGTAGTCCCTCACCAAGGGTGTGGTTCGGCATGTACATATCGCCCATTGGGTCACCGGTCAGCGGCGAGGTTAAAGGCTGTCCCTTGGCTGCACGATGCGCAATGTGCGCCTTCAGCGACGACTTCTGATACGAGAACCCGTCCATTGCCAACACGGCCTCCGTCATGAAGCAGAACCCGATGGGGCATTTCAAGCCGTCCGGGGCGCCCTCGAAGAAGAAGTCGAGATTCTCCTCCTCCAGGCCCTCCTCGCTGCCTGATTTCTCCGCGTCTCCCTTACCAATTATGGCCATGCCACTGCCAGGCGCGCGCACGGCTTGCTCCTCCCCTTCCAAACTCAAGTTATCCATGCCGATCGCTGATATTAATCCTTCTGCGGCCTCACCTCGTGGTGCCCCACGCTGCTGCTGTTGTTGTTGTTGCTGCTGCTGCTGCTGCTGCTGCTGCTGCTGCTTCTCCTCCTCCTCCTCCTCCTCCTCCTCCTCCTCCGCCGACGACCGCGCCGGCTGCGGGGCAAGCTTCTTGCCATGCTCCTTGCCCTCCTCGAGACCCGGCGCTTGGCCGGCTACGCTCCTTGTAGCAGTGGACGCCGCAACCGATGTAGGCCGCGCCTGCCGGCCTCCCGTCTCATTCTTCGTCTTGCCCTTCCTGGCCTTTTTCTTTTCAGCCGCCGCTGCTGCTTCTCGTTCCTCTGCTTCCAACTCCGCGAGCAAGGCGGCGGCCGCCTCCTTTGCCTTGGCATCCTGCTTGTCAATGAGTGATTTTACTGTCACTTCTCTTGACTTGTTCATACGCCGCACTCATCCAGAAAATACGCAACCACACTCAGGTTAGTAGTGGCAGCGGCGATATACAGAGAGTAGAACTCGTACGCATCCATGTCTCTTCCCAGGACCCGCACACTTGCCCCCCACTTCTCACTCAAGCACCGCACCATGGCCACCCGAGCCTCGTCTGCGATGTCGAGCTCGTCATTGATCGCGTGAATAAGAAGGGGATGTCCCTTCTCCTCTTGCCAGCAGGGGCCATCTAAAATCGCCCGCACGCCTTCGTCGCTACCGTCCTGCCTGGCGTGTGCTTCCAACAACATATTCACCACCTCGACATCGCAATTGGTCACTGCCCTACACACGGCCAGGTGGCCTTCCTCGTCCCACGTCATCAAGTCGACGTTAATGTTCAGGAGCGCCTCGACTACCCGCTTCTTGCCTCTTTCAGCGGCCAGCGTGAGGATCGGGTAATCCCTCCGACATACATTCAGGGGTGGGCTGTCTTCCCCGCGTGGCAGAGCGAGCAAGCGCATGACAATGTCATCGTGGCCGTGGTAGAAAGCCATCATGAGGGGCGTGTGAAGTCCAAGACCGCCAGAGCTTTCAGAGGTCTCATCCGGCGGCACAAAATGCACGGCCACGCGTCCCCCGCATATGTACATCACTGCTTCCATGTTGCCTGCCGCAGCCGCCCTCGTGGCTGCATCGCGAAGGTAAGCCTGGCACTTGGGTGGGCATGATGCCTCCGCTCGCTCTAAAAAGGCTTTCAACTCGACGGCAGACCCCGAGCTGAGCAGCGCTTCCAGTCCTTGCCGCACACTCTCACCACTGCTCGTGACTGCGGGGAAGTAGTTGAGGGTGAGCTCGCGATGCCTGCAGGAGGGTGGACGGTGTGGTGGTCGCATAAGGGGCCCGGGCTGCTGGCATCGATCTTGACGTTCGGCTGTGTGTGTGTCAAATGGACAGAGTCGTGAAGGAGATGAGTGACTTTAGGTTGGTTGAGGGCGAGCTTCGGGAGGGAAGGCATCGTTAGCGGCACGGGGCACGTAAAAAGCGTCGCGAGCGCTCCAAGAATGCTCACATGAGCATCACACACTGCTCATTCTAACACCTTGCGCACACACAAACACAGCACGGCAGCAGGGGGCTTGGACAGGCAAAGGACGGCCACGACGAGGAGCCAAGCGACGACGCGGCACAAGCAAGACGCAGCCAACCTCCCCTCTCGGTACATCTTCGCGACACCACCACACAGCGCAACGACAAGACGACAACGCCATGCCGGGAAAAGAAGGGCTCCAAGCATAGCTTATCCACCCTGTTGCCAGGACGCCATGCCGTTCGTCTTCCCACGCCTTGCCGCGACCGCGGCTCGCACGCGTCCTCGATCTTTCCCTTCCCTTCCTCTTGTCCCTCCAGTCAGCCCCGCTGCAGCCATTGGCCATGCCATGTCCGTACATCAATGGATGCAGCGGCACGTCAACGACCCTTATGTCAAGGCCTCCCGCAAGCAAGAGCTCCGATCTCGCGCTGCGTTCAAGCTCAAGGTAATGGGGTGTGGGTGTAATGTGTGTGCGGCGGGGGTGGGACGGGGAGAAGGGCTGGCAAAACCCAAGAACAAGTAAACTCCTTTACCAGTCCTGCTTGATATAGCTATGGTGATTCAATGACAAGAATGCAAACACATCCTTGCGCTGCGCAGACACGAAGGAACGATAGGTCAAGCATTGCCTCCAGCACTCATCTCGCTCACGCTCCGCACACTCAAACTTATCCCACACCATCCACAGGAGATCCAGGAGAAACAAAGAATCCTACGACGTGGCGACTGGTACGTACTTGTGATTGAATGCCTGAATGAATGCATGTCTATTTGGTTCAAGCTTTGGGATTTGAGTGCGTGAACGTGTATGTGTGCGCTCGTTGCTGATAGACCTTTGACACTTATCGTCTTCTTTCCCGCCTTCCCCACTAACTACACACACACAGTGTGATTGACTTGGGCTGCGCCCCCGGTGGGTGGAGCGAAGTAGCCGCACAGCTTGTTCTTGTCAAGGCTGCCCCCTCGTCTTCTTCCCCTTCCTCCACCGGCAGCAGCAGCAAGCTAACAACGATAAAAGTAGAGGCAGCAGGAGTAGCGAAACCCTCTCCTCCACCAGCAGCAGCAGCAGCAGCAGCATCAACCCCAATAAGAAGAGGCCAAGTTATCGGCATTGACATACGGCCCATGTTGCCATTGCAGGGCGTGGTGTTCATACAAGGGGATTTCACCGACGAAGGCACCCAAGCCGCGCTTGGACAGGCTCTTGAATCCGAAGATGAGGAAGAGGAAGAGAATGGAGAAGGAGGAGGAGGAGGAAGGGGGGGAAGACGAAGGATAGTGGACGCGATTTTGTCGGACATGGCCCCTGATTTGAGCGGCGACAAGTTTCGAGATCATCGACGGACGCTGGATTTGGGGTATGAGGTGAGTTCAGTAAGGAGCGGAAGGAGGGAGGGAGGGAGGGAAGGGGGGGGGTGGTGTGTGGGGTGTGTGTGTGGGGGGGAGAGAGAATAAATAATGAGACAGGAGCTGTAGTTGCTCGCGTGGCGTGGCCGTGTCGCGGTTGCAGAGCGATGGATGAGACTCGCTTGTCCACCTCCTGAAGTACAGTCTATAATCGCGAAGTGTGCTTGGCCTTGCTTTCCCCCCCCCACTTCTTACACAAGAGTCTCCCTCTCCAAATTCACCCACATAGGTGCTGGCCTTTGCCGACGACGTCTTTCAAGCACCAAGCAGCAGCAATAATAACAGCTCCACCGCCACCAGCTCAAGAGGAAGAAAAAGCAACGACAAAAAGACGGTGCTCATCAAGTTGTTCAAGGGGAGGGACGAGGAGGAGTTTTTGACGCACGCCCGAGCTCGCTATAACGAAGTCCGGCTGCTCAAACCCAAAGCTTCGCGGAGCGAGAGCGGGGAACAGTACTTGCTGGCCCGCGGCTTCAAGGGTTTGGGCGGCGCCAGTGGCAATGAGGGTGGTGGGGAGGTGTAGGAGGAAAGGAAGGGAGGAGGAGAAGGAGGAAGAGGGAGGGGGGAGGTTCAAGTTGACTATGAAATAGAAGGAAATATTAACAAAAAAATGCAGCTGGAGAAGACGGCCAAAACGCACTCTCAAGTTATATCCTTTTGTTTGATAGTTTTGAAACGCGCAGAAGACCTAAATTTTGTGTAGGTTGTAGGTTGCCCTCCTAAAAGCCCGCGGGCCCATCTCGAGCGCGTGTGGTGTGCGGGGGACATGGAGGGATTTTGTGTGCCTTTTGCAATGTGTCCCTTGCAAAAAAGAACCTGCCGTGGTCGACAAAGCCAGACAAAAGCATAAGCAGGCATAACGAAAACCCTGCAAATTGCCCGCATGGGACGCGTTAGGCAACGTCATCGTGTTACGTCGTCGCCGTTGCTGCTGCTGCTGCTTCTCCGCTTCTCCGCCGTCGCGGCCGTCATCGCACGATTTTGTGACTCCAAAATTCACACACAAATCCCCGACTTTTGACCGCACACGAAGACTGGCTACACAGCTGGGAGGGACACTAGTATAGTATAGCAGACTGTGGATGTCTATTTTGGCGAGACGGGGTCTTGATTCGTTCTCGCCGATTCGGATCTGCCTAATCAGTGGGCAACGCCTGCCCGAGCCAGCCGCAAGCAAGCAAGCACACACATAACGCTACTCTAACTCTGACTCTAGCTCAGCACTCCTTTTCAGGCCCAACCTGTGCTTGCTGTTCATTCTACTCAGGTACGCCCTGGGAAAGCTGGGCATATTGCGTGGCTTGCGGCGTGGGACCCCCGCATCAAAACACACACCCCTCGGCGCGGCGAGCAGGCCCTCGTCACGTGATGACGTGACCACATAGGGCAGGCCGGGGCCGAGCGGCAGCAGCACAAAGGCAAACGCCAAGCCTGTTTTCGCGACACGCCGTGGAGAGTGCCTGCTTGTGGTTGTCACGCTTGTCGTGGTGGCGCCGCGAGTCTTAATTTTTGGGTGGTTGTGGTTGTAGGCAGCGCACACGGCGCACGACCTTTGTCGTGCTGGCGCCGTTGTGCCTTCCGTCCTCACTGTCCTGACCAGGACACGATTGTGGGAGGACTGCGCGGCTGCGTTTGTTGGCCACCACACTGTGTCTTGTCAAGGCATGGACAGCGCACACATGCGCTACTTTGCCTTTCACGTGTCTGTTGCAGTCTCGTGCCCAACTTAACTTACTAAGCTCATCCATTCGTCCTTGGCCCACACACCTCCACAACCACACACCCACAACCACCCACCCACAACCACAGCACATCCACTCGTGCCTGACTCAACTTACATAGCTCATCCATTCGTCCTTGGCCCACACACTCCCTACCCCCGCAACCACAGCTAGCCAGCCACACCCTACACAAGAAACATGAGCTCAAGCGCCCTCGCCTCGACAGTAACTCCCGAGATGGCCGTGACCATGGTGTGCTTGGCGATAGTGCTGACATTTTACCCGCCTTCCCGCAAGGTCATCTCCGCGGCGGGCTTCATTGTGAAGGGTATGTTGGAATGCGCAGATGAGTACAACTCTGTGTACATTGATGATGAGGACCGCCACTAGAGGGTGGGAGGGATGGAGGGAGGGAGGGTGTGTTTCGTGTATTGGGAGGTATGGATGCGATTCTTGTGGTGGGCGTGTGGGTGGTGGGAGGGGGGGTGGGTATATAAAAGCAATGCAGGTGATGTGTGCTTTTATCGAATAGTATCATAGCATTTATACGAGAAGTGCAAGGGGAGAGATGATTAACCAGCAGCAACAACAACAAAGCGAAGCGCCAGAAAGCACCTCCTTGACAGTGCGGAATTGTGTTTGTGTTTGTGGAGGGAGGGAGGGAGGGAGGGAGGGAGGGAGAAAGGGGACATATATACATAGAAATGGGGTAAGAAAGAAAAGGAACGTCGCAACAAGAACAGGGGGTGGTGGGGGATACGACATGGGGAGGAGGGAAGAGGCGGAGAAGAGGGAGTGAAGGAGGGGCGGTGGTCATTAACCTGTCTCACTTGCTCTTTGGGGTTTTGAAAAGGAATTAACACAAAGTCAGGCTTTGTGTCTGTGTGTGTGTGCGTGTATGTGTGTGTGGGAAGCAACAAGGTGATGGGAAAGGGGGAAAAGGGGAAGGGAAATAGAGCAGCCGCGCCTTGCGCGTGGTGTGTGCGAGCCCCCGTCCTTGACTGTAGGTAGGAACTGTTTTGACAAAGGAAGAGTGTGAGGGAGGGAGGGAAGGAGGGAGGGAGGAAGGGAGAGAGGGTGGGGCAGCAGAAAAACGTGTGTGTCCCGTCCTCTGTTATTGTTTTTGTACGAGGGATGGATTGAGGTGCTCCTGCTGGCCTCGTCCTCCTCCTCTTCTTCTTTTGATACTAGACGTGTCAGTCACACGATGAGAGAGAGTTTTTGACAACATAAGGAAGAGGGAACGGGGAAAGGGGAAAGAAGGTGCCTGTAGCAGCAGCAGCAGCAGCAGAAGCAGCAGCAGGAGCAGCAGCAGCAGCGCAGTAGTAAGAGCAGCAGCAGTGGCCTTCTTTCTTCTAACCTTTTGCCTTCTTTCTTCTACCCTTTCCTCCTCACCCCCTACGATTTTTCTAAGGCCCAACAGCGAGAGAAAAAGAGAGAGAAAGAGTGTCTGTGTCTAAGTGAGTGCGAAAGAGGTAGAAGAGCAACAAGAACATGAGGAAGCAAGCATTTGAAAGAACCGAAACGAAGAGTGACGTCGACGACGATACGATAATGACAGGAGGATGACGACGTATGACCCCGCGCGCCCTAATGACAAGATGGAGAGAAACGGATATACGGTAACGAAAAGAAGACAAGAAGTACCACCAGCAGAAAACAAAAATAAGGAGGAGCAGAAAAGACATTGTTTCCCCACAATCCGCATGCAGAAGCACCGCAGCTATTCCCCCCTCCTTGTTCTTCCGTCTCGTTTTTGGCTTTGCTTTTCGTTGGGTATGTGCTTCTTGACGCTCCCTTAACTTCCTTTTCCCCATCCTGTCCCTCCATCTCTTTCTCCTCTCCGCTTTCGCACTCCCCTCCCTGGTGTCCCGCGTGCTGTGTGGGCAGCAGCAGCAGCAGCAGCAGCAGCAGCAGCAGCAGCAGCAGCAGCAGCAGCAGCAGCAGCAGCAGCAGCAGCCACCGCCGTTTCTGTCGCTGTTATTATCTCATTTATTATGCCTCTCTTTGCTCTTTCCTCTCTCTCCCCCTTGCTGTTTCCTGTTGATTCTCTCTTCTGCACCGCACACACGCACCCATCTTCGCTCACCCCTCTCCTCTCTTCCTCTCTCTTGGGAGGAAGTCGAAGGAAGACAGCCTGTTCTTAAGAACCTTTTCGGCTGCTTCTCCCTTGCGCAATGCCCACTGCTGCCCTTGCCACCGACGCCTCTCTCTAAAAAAAATACACCTGCCTCATTGTCGTCGTCTCCCTCTCTCTCCCTACTCATTCATCTCCTTCCTATCATACACAAGCAAAAAACCATATTCCCCCTCTATTTTCTCTCATCAAGCTTTAACCCGACTTGAACAACAGAATCGCCACCTGCCCCAAGTAGAAATAAATGAAGTGCTTCGTCTCATGCGTGACGTAAGACCCAAAATTCCGACCCACAATGCAATGCCAAGTCGGGTTGTACTTCTTATCAAACTCCTTCTTCACATACGCCGCAATGTCCTTCTCGATATTGAATTGGTCCAGGGCCTGCGACGCGCAGTCGACGGCGTCTTGCTGCATGTCTTCTGACATGTCCGCGTTCTTGATGACGGCCTTGCGTTCTGCCATTTTTCCGGGGTTGGTTTTTGTGTGGAAGGGGGCGCGGGGCGGGGGAAGAGGAAGGGCGACGACGGGAGATGCGGGCGCGGATGGCTGCTGCAAGCGTAGGGCGGTGCGTGGCCTGTGGTTTGTGTACGAATGGGAAGGAGAGGGAGGGCGTAATGAGCAAAATTTGGACGGAAAACGGAGGCTTGAGAATTGTTCGAGTCAGACAGCCGCGCCGCCACCACCACCGCCTGGATATGGTCAAGCGGCTCGTCCTCGTCGTGGTGATCGCGGTGGCTTAGGCGCGCAGGCTGCTGGTGTTGTTTTGGAAGACGACCTCGAAAATTGCGGGGGTGTCAAATTTGGCGAGCACGATGATGATTTGAGGGCGGGAGCTCTGAGTCCACATTCAGCTCGTCCACCAGAAGAAGCCCCGCGTGCCGTACCAGGTACCATGTGTGTGGGTTGTGTGTTGAGGTCGTCGTGGTGGTCCTGAGTGAGCCCAAAAACGAAGACAGGAGAGGCTCAAAAATGCCCTCCAAAAGTTGTATTCGTCAACGGCTTCGACGCCCTCCGGCCTGCCTGCGTCCCTCATGTGCCATTTGCCTTGACCCAGTACTGACCCACGCACCCCCAACCCACCCCCATACAACCTTACAGGCCGCTACTACCGGGCTTTGGCATTGGAACCCACGGCCAGCAGCCAGAAGCAGAGCGCAGCGAGGCCAAAGCCACTCTCCCCAATTCTCCACCTCCTGCCCTCCTGCCTTCCACCACCACTCCTGCCTTCCACCACCACCACCCACACCACACCAACACGACGATGGACACC
>Ga0209390_10004565_pt1 | contig 20653 bp, 9 predicted proteins | sample BON01_FD_187212 | JGI IMG/M metagenome (GOLD analysis project Ga0209390, IMG submission 187212) | Freshwater microbial communities from Lake Bonney liftoff mats and glacier meltwater in Antarctica - BON-01 (SPAdes) (version 2) | ecosystem: Environmental > Aquatic > Freshwater > Ice > Glacier...
GTCGCCTTGCGCGACCAGAAGACAGGGAAGCACCCGCTGAACACACGGCTGCGCTGCGTCCATGTCTTGCATGAGGCGCGCAATGCACACCACGTCAAAGTCCATCTTCAACTTGTGAAAAGGCCGCATGCACTGTGCTTCGTGTCCGCTCCAGTGGTAGTGTATCCGTGAGTTTGCAGGCTGGGCATGCAAGCATTGGTGCACCAGTATGTGCCTCTGCAAGGCGTCGAGCTTGCGCACGTCTTCGCCGTTCACACGCGAGGCGTCAAAAATGGCCACGTGCGAGCGAGCACGGCGATTGCGGTACAGCCATCCATGCACTACGGAGTCGGTCCCGAGGACATGCTGTGCTGCGAAGGCGGGCCTAGTGAAGAAGAGATTGCTGCTTGTGTCATGGGGAAACAACGCGAATGTGTCCGTTTCCGTGGTTATCAGGGTGATGATCTCGCCGTCGCGCGGCACCAGCGTGCTCATTTTTGAGGCGTCGGTGGCGGCACAGTGTTGCACAAAGACCTTTTGCAGGGCGCCATAATTGATTTTCGACCGGTCAATTTCCACGCACAAGTCAATTGGAATGCCGCAGATATCGTGCCGTTGCGAAGTGCTGGGAGAGGCCATGCTCAGATGGACTGGGCTGGCTTCGTACGCACACAGCTGATTTGACTTTGTTCGGTTTCATCTAGAATTTGAAAGCGCCAATATATTTTGGCGCCATTTCTCGAAAATGCCTTTTGCAGTGAAATATCAAGCCACGAGCACAGCTGGAGAGAAGAAAGACTTGCAGCCATGTTGCACGTGCACACATACACTGTTGTTGATGTGCAGGTTCACAACCCTGCTGTTGTGTCGCATCACCTCCATTGGCCTTACATAATCAACAATAAGAAAAAGAGCCAGCAGATGTCTTCCTACACTGTTCTCGAGAAAATGCGTGTGAATTTTCTGGATGACAACAAGGCCTGTCTCAGGTCCAGCGTTGTCATGGACGTCTCTGACGTTGGCGTAGTGGAGCACTGGTCCAAAGCATCCAAGACGTATGTGACGTGTCTGCAGGGCGACAACATGCTCTGCCTGCAGCACGAACCTGAATTTGCGACAACCAAGCTGAAAATTGCTTCCGCAAAGGTTTCGCAGCACGAAACATTCTTGTTGGGGCAGAGCACCAGTGTCGCGGCGTGCGATTTTCCTGGAGTCGGTCCAGTGTCGGTTCTGGCTGGTCTCTATGTCACAACATACAAGCCAGTGCACGTGGATGCTTCCTTCAAACTTTTTGAGACGTTTTGCTCGCAGGCAATCATTCCGGTCGAGTTTCACATTTACTTCGAGCAAATTGGCTGTTTGACAGTGTCCATGGCGTACACCAGGGACACTGCCCTCACGGACTACATTCGGGATGATCGTCTCAAACACTTGGCCGCTCGCATGCCGACGCAGGACCCGCATGTGGCTGTAGTGGAATGCAAAGAGGTACCGAGTGCAATGACGGAGGAGGAGGAGGAAATCATGCAGACCTACGTGCCTTGGCCAGACAATTTGTGCGACCTGAGCACGTTCGACTTGTCGTTTTTTGACTAGCTCGCAAGAAGACATGCAAGCGGGCTGATGCACAAAATGATTTTTTTTCCTGATCTCAATAAATCAATATTTACACATGAAACATGTAGACTCTTTTGCATTTATGTCTTTTATTGTTGCAAGATAAATTAAATGGCTACTTGAGCCAGATTTGGCGCGCAGACACATCTGCAAGGACTTGCTGACGAATATCGCGTGCTGCTTCCTGCTTCGAAGTGTAGACCAGGTTGGAAAAAAATTTGTTTTCTGGGTCTTTGTGCGTGGTCACAATTGCCTGTTTGTCTGAGTCCACAAGCTTGACGTTTACAATCACCTTGTGTTTTTCGTGCTCGTTGTAGAAGTAGGAGCCGTCCATGAGGTTCAGCGAGTGCACGATGATAGCCAGGCGAATGACATGCTTGCCATTGTCGGTGTGTGCGCTGTCGCCGAGAATGTAAAACGCCTCCAATTGCACGTAGTCGGTGCTCTCTTGGCAGATCGATTCGTGCATGTCTGGTGCAGCCCGCATGACAAATCCACGGCGCATGCATTTCGGAACACACGCACAAAGCTCAAAATACCTCGTTCGATCCAGGCGCAGCACAACGCTCTGTCCTTCGCGGACGAGGCACCTGCTCGCTGTCGCAAAATCCATCAAAGCGTGCACGGGACTGGCTACGCCGGGCATCATGCACTCGACGTGGTACTGGCCTCGGCGCAGAAAAACGTTGGCGAGTGGATCAGCGCTGACATCGTCCAGGTCGTCCGCACCAATGCTCAGCGCAGGGTGTTTCGTGATGATACCCAGGCCCGTGGGCCCATCCTGGTGCCAGTTGTCCATAGGGCCGAGCGTCCACTCGAGATTGAACTCTGAACTTTTGCAGAGCGGCAAATGGCAGCGTACGGTGCGCGTCATCTTGACACTCGCGCTGCGCAGGGATTGTTGCGCATGCTCTTGTAGGCGTACGGTCAGCAGCTGTCGCCTCTCGTCCAGATCCGCGTCACACGGCTCGTGCATCCCGTTCTCGGCATCACGAATCCATTTTCTGACGGCCTGCACGCGATCCTTGCATGTGCTGAGGGATTCGAGCTCGGCCTGCACAAGGCGGTCGTCGTGGTCCGCCATGTCCAGCACGAGCGTGCGCCCCTTGTCGTGCGTCTCGATGCGATACATGAGCACGAAGCCTCCGGAGTCGTTGTCGTCGTCAAACGGGGAAAACACGTTGCGGCCCGGCACCAGCAAGTGCTGCGTTGCAGCGTGCCAGCGCGTGTTGTGCTTCGCCTCAAACGGCTGTCCCTTGGTCTCGACGAGGTGCCACTTCAGGTGCGAGCGTGTGTTGAAATATAGATAGCGAGGCGCTGTCACCATGGCACTGGCCTCCACCTCAGGATCAGGAGACAGCACCAGGAAAAACGTGGTGATGTCGGGCCTGTCTCGGACAGTGAGACGGGTCATGCGGCACGAGACTAATTGGTTCTTGATCTTGGGAATGTCCTTGTTCTCTGCAAGATACGCTGAAGTTTCCTCCAATGAAAGCATCAGGTTTTTTTCAAGGTACTGAAACCACCTGTCTGCATGTATGACGCGCACATACGGCTCCGCCCCTCCAAATTCGGCTGGTGGCATTTTGTCAAGACGCAGGATCTGATCGCTGCAGCGCAGGGTCACTGCATGTTTCCACAGAATGACGGGAAAAAACGAGAAGGGCATTTCCACTCCAACCAAGTCATTTGGCAACGGATGCAGGTACACCTCGCGCACGTTGTCATCCATGCACAGACGCAGGCCGCTTGTCATCATTTCCGACATGCGGTCAATCGAGAAGGCAATGATTTCACCACGCGCGTCCTTGATTGGCAACGCCGTCGGAATGCGCGCCCCAAGGCCAAGGGTGTCCGAGTCGTGCACCGACGTGGCTTGGGTGGGCACGATGAATACCATGTTGTGTTCTATCACCAGGGTGAAGAGAAAACCCTGCTGGAACGACATACAGGGAATCTCGCGCTTGTGCGCAGTGACGCTGTGCGTGAGCGACACCGGAATGTGGCGCACCATGTCTGCGGTGACGGCGTTGCCATACAGCTGGAAGGCAATTTGCAGCGTCTTGTCGGCCTGCGGGATGTCCATGGCATACAAGCGTCGGTACGCCGTCTTCATGAGCACTAGGTGCGCCTGCATGTGATACACGCTCTCAGGGGGAAACATGAACAAGTCGCCCTGCACATTCGGACTCGAGCGCTCTTCTGCGGCGGCAATGATGTTCTTGTAGTAAAGGCATGCTGTGCCGTCTTCGAGATACAGAAACTGAAAATTGGCTGGCTTGCGAAGACGGTGGCAGATCTGGTTGTCGAGCACAGCGACCGAGCCGAGGTATGTGTCCACATGCAGACGCTCGTCGTAAAACAGCGCAGCCGGAAGAGGATTGTCAGTGACGGGGTTGAACTGGTTCAGAAAGATGCTTCCGCTGTTGGCCGGGATCGCGGCGCGCTCGACGCAGCTGTGGATGAACAGGCTGAGCATCGTCAAGCTGCAGCACGAGAGGTTGCGGAGGTGCACCACTGCCACACTGTCACCGCCCTGGTTGCCTTGGCCCTGCCACTCGTGCGCAAACAGACCCTGCGCGAGAATGAGCCACAGAATGTCGATGTTGAGAGACACCTCGACCCCCTCCATCGCATTGGCTCCTTCCTTGGGCATGACTCCCCACTTGAAGCACGAGTACGGCGCGGCTTCTGCGCCGACAATTGGTGTCAGCCAAGACTCGCTGGACAGGAACTGGCGGTTGATGCCCTTGCGCTGCATGTAGGGCAACAACAGCTTCTTGAGCACGTCAGCCCGGGTGCAGTTCTTCTTCATGTTGCACAGCGCGAGGAAGTGCGACAGGACGCCGGGGATTGCGTTGGTGTTCTTGCACGTGTTGGTGTAGAAGACTCCAGTGGTCCACACCGGCGCAAAGACCAGGTCGTTGTCGTCCATGGTCTTGCGGTCGATCTGCGGCAAACGCGTGCCAGCGCTTGCCGCCTGCCAATACACGTCGGTTTTTTCAAATTGCTGGAGAGGAATCGCCGAGCCGCGCTCGATGTCGTGCTCCTTCGTCTGCATGAGCGCAAACGCGGTGGCGATGATGTTTTCCGCGCTGCCCATGGTAGCCGCGTCGAACTTCTGGCTTTCTCGAGACTTCGCGGGCCCTTTCGCTTCCGACGTCGTCATCCACTCGGGGGCCTTGCGCACGACGAAGCATGCTCCGGGCGTCACAAAGGTAGACGGGCTCTGGCGGTTGGCCCGCCGCTGCATCGCTGCCTTGATTTCGTGAGACTTGCCCTCGACCTCCCACTGGTGCCATTCGATGAGCTCCTCCTTCGAAACCTCTTTGAGATGTCCCGACATGCGCAGGCCCATGCCACGCACGCGGCGCGCGCGGGTCGACGCCCACTCCACGCGCGCGGTCTCGACCGACGGCATGGTCACAGTTTCAAGGAGGTAAGCTGCGAACAGGTCGTAGACGCCCTCCTGCGCTGGAGTCAGCTGATGCTCCGTCGCAACGAGGGCCAGGATGTTGAGCGGGCAGTGTGTCGTCATGCCGGTCGTGAAGAGAAAGTAGCACGACAAAATCATCACGCTGGCGTCGAGGATCGTGGCAAACATCCACAGGTGGAGCGCGCTCAAGATGCAGTGCAGAGACATGGGCACATTGATGGTGGCCAGCACCATGTTCTCAAAGGCGTCGTACAGGGGCACACAGGGCTGATTCTTGCTGTTGGTTCCGACCGCATCGAACGCAGCCCGCAAGCACCGCTCAATGGTAAAGGTCACGGCGCTCGGGTGCAGCGTCACGGTCTTGAAAGGGCCATCCCACGTGCGGTTCATGACGGTGGGACTCTTGAGGTAGGCGCGACGCAGGCCCTGAGAGATATCGCGCACTGCGTTGCCCATGCTGCGCAGGTCAATGCCGATCACGTACGTCGCGCGCATGAAGTTCTGCGTCATGACTCGGTTGACGAAGGGGAAAGCCTTGCGGCGCATGTGGTTGATGAGGCAAAAGACCATGTTGTTGCGCGTGCGCTCCTCGTTCATGTACTTGACATTGGTGACGTCCTCGGAGCACTCCATGTTGTCGCGAAACGATTCTTCCATGACATCGTCATCGCTCTCCTCCTGTGCCTCGTCCTCGCGCACTGAAAAAATCCGGCCCACTGGCCCGTCTAGCGTGGAAGAATTGACCAGGCGCATGCGACCGCCCTCGATCGTTGACGTCGGCACCTTGGTCTCTTGGCGGTTCCCGGTGACGACTCCTGCTGGCATGGGCCAGAACTGCAGGAAGGAAACAGTCTTGTTGAGCACAGTGGTGATCCATCCCTCGCGCTTGGTGCCCTCGCCCGCCCCAGAGTCTCCAAGCCAGTTTTCGAGATTAGCCAGGAAATTCTGCGCCGCCTCAGAATCTCCACAGAGCTTCCTTGCTTCCGTAAACCAGCTGGCTATGCCCGCCTGCTCGAAAATAGCCATGTCCTCGATGCGCATGCTGCCATCGGCCGTGACGGGCACGCCGCTGCCATTGTAGGTGGCCATTGCCATGGGAGACACCCACTTGGCCGTCTTGTCACGGCACTTCTCCGAGTTGTAAAACGCCATCAATTCGTTGCACACAACAAGCCAGCGACCATACGCGTTGTCGTTTTGCGTTTTGACCTGCGTGCTGACATCCGCGCCAGCGCCGGAAGTTTTTTTGTTCTGGATGAGCTCGGCGCGCGTGCCGTTGCTCTGCGTGACAGTGATGGACCACGTCGAGGCCCCGTCTGTCAGCTGGACAGGCATGCCCCACGCTGTCGGCGAGCAAAATTGCGCACACATGCCGAAGTCAAAGAGCTGGACGAGCGACTCGTTCATGAAACACACGTCCATCGCCACCCGATCACGGGCCAGGACAAACAAGAAGGCCGTGTGCGACTCGGCGCTCAGCAATTCGTGCGCCGGCCCGCGCGACAAGCGTTTCTGCACCAGCGTGCGCATAGGCACGTAGTCTCGCAACCACAGCGCACCCTTCACCTCCGCTTGCTTCTTGAGGTCTAAGACGCTCCTCGCCGCCATGGCAAACTGCAAGAGCGGGCCCACATTCATCTGGCACAGCGTTGTGCGAATGCACGCCTGTGTTTGGCGAAAGAGCACCCCGGCCATTTTGGTCAGTTCCCCGCCCTCGCGTGTTTTTTGCAGCATGCCGTCCAACCTGTTCTTGCGCACGCCGTAGAGCGACAATATTTCTTCCTCAAAGATCCTTGTCTGCTGCAAGCTCTGCATGGTGCTTGCGGTCGCCACGTCGTGCACGTGCTCCACAAAGGAGGACATTTGGGCGTTGAGCTGCGCAGCATTCTTCTGAAGCCACTCGAGGTCCAACACCACCTTGTTGTCGTCCTCCCACAGGCAAGCGAATTGGTCCTCGACACTGCGCGCTTCCATGTAGACCTCAATGACAGGGGCGCACTTGTACGGCTGTGGCGTAATCTCAGCAACCACACTCGAGAGAGCAGCCTTGGGATTCGGCTTGACGTAGGGCGAGAAGGCGTCTGGGTTGTATTTGATCAGCACGCCACAGTTCCACGCCATGCCGCCGCCGACCTCGATGTAACACCAGGTCTTATCGCGCGACCTGAGAATATTGTGCAGCCAGCACTCAGTCATGACACGCACGTCCTCGCGATTCTCCTCTGGCGCCGCTTCGCGCATTTTTTCTATCTGCTCCTCCAGATAGTCGAGGCGCATGCTGCGATAGTGCATGCCCTGGTAGTATTGCGTCGAAAAGTCTGCGCACGGCTTGCTGGCATGTCTGTATCCGTTGGGACTCAGGTCGGCTGCAACCGACACAGAAATCATGCGAAAGTGTTCGTGTCGCGCAAGCTCCACCCCCTTGAGATACTCCAGATACAAGCGCATCTCGCTTGAATCTTGCACGTCGATTCGCATGCCACCAAAATGCATATTGACTAGTCCCTCTGCATGTGCGAAATTGAAGATTGCCAGAGGCACATGCGCCTCAGTGCATACAGTGGACAACTGGCTCGACTTGCCGACACTGAACACGTCTGCCAATCCCATTGTCATGGCATGCGGCTTGCATAATGCCATGTTCATGTGCTTGATCACGTTGAGCAGCGGCATCTTCAGAGTCTCCATGCGAGACGCATTTTCGAGAAAGATGATCGGCTCCACACCCGGCATCTTGGCCTGGATGCGCACAAGGTCGATGCGAACCTGCCTCTTGTTTCCTCCCTCGTCTGCACAGTCCATGACATGCGACCAAAGGAATATGTTAAAGAGCCCCTTTTTCACAATAATTTCGTGCCTGTGCTCGGCCTCAGGCACTGTCTGGCCGCGCACGCGCGCACTGTTCACGGCATGCTCCACAGGAATTATGCAAGGGCTGTCTTCCTCCAGCTCGGCATTTCCTGCAGCAACCGACCTGTACTGCCACAGCGTGTCAAGAAGCGTCGCGTCGATGTCATGGCTCATGCTGGTCGTGCCGCGCGCTTGTAACATGTCGCTGTTGAACTCGTCAAAGTAGCGCCCCCCTTCCTGCACCTTCGCTCGGCTGTTCGTGTTGAAACTAGGCTCCGTGTAGTGTGTGGCCACACCAGCGTACGACTCGTCAAGCCCGCCAGCCAGCGCCTTGCACAGCAGCGTGATGACTTGCAAAATTTCTGGGTCGACAGTCAGCGTGTCGGTGCACACCGTCAATTTCCACAGAAGACAGTCTGCCACTCCGACCGACCCTCCTTGCGGCCCCTGTTCCAGCAGAATGCGGCTCTTGCGGTCGCCGTGATGCTGCGGCAGACAAATGTTTTCGACTTGCGGCGTGCGCGGAATGTCCAGATGCGTGCTGCGATGGGTGTTGATGAAAGCAAACAGGGCCTTGGAGCAGCAATCTGGAGTCATCATGACGTCCACCGTGTCCGAAGACGACACCTCTCGCAACGGCATGAAGTCCTGTATAGGCAGAGCAAATCGCTCGGCATGCAAGCGCTGCTTGTCAGTGTTTTTCCACCACTCCTCAATTTGCATGATCTGGAAGGGACCGTGCTCCACCTCCACCATGCCGCCCTTGAGAATCAGATCGTCACGCTTGAAAAAGACCTTTCGCAAGTTGCCTCCAACGCCACGCACATGCCGACTGATATCATTGGTGCCCAGGCCAATTTGTGCAAGCGGCGTGAGATCGCGCTTGGTCGGCCGCATTTTTTTTTCAGCCTCCTTATCACGCTCGCCTCCACCCTCCCCGCCGCTGCCGCCGTCTCCATCTTCATTGTATGCGTTGAAGAATCGCTTCTTGGGAGTGTTGGCCTGCGACTTGGACTTTTTTTGCTTGTTTTTGGCCTTGTCGAGACGCTCGTTATCCTTGACGATAATTTGCAAGACCCATTTCCTGTCTTTGACATTGGCGTGGCTGATGGACTCGTCGCCATCACCACCCAAACGCAGCTTCTTCAACACCGTTTCGCGCTTCTTCTGCGGCAAAAGCAAGATACGCTGATCTATGCGGGCATCGTCAGTCATGTCTTCCCCCTCCTGGCTCGCGACCTCCTCTCCGGCTTCCTCGCTGTCCTCCCCGTCATCGTCTTCGTCGTGGGCCTCCTCCTCAACGTATTTGGACATTGCACTGGCAGCCAATCAAGATCCCTCGCCTCTGCCCCTCCTTCCTCTTTGAGACAGCTTGGCAGAATTCGGAAGCCTTCGGAAGGGATTTGCATTTTTTGTTTCGAGTTCGTGGATGCAAAAATGCAATTTCGAAACAGTCGGAATTCGTCGCGTGTGCCAGCGCGGAAGGAGCATATGCGATGAGACAGGTGAAACCCACCCTCAATACGTGTGTTTTTTGTATTTAAGGTTACATTGCACTGCTCACGAAGATTGCGACACAATGCAACATCCAAACGCAACTGCGGTTGCTACCCTCATCGTGGCAGTTGCCGAGGTGCAAAGCGGTGCTCCTCCTGTCAGAGGTGCAGGTGGTGGGGAAGAGGCAGAACCTTACAACGAGGCTGCAAATGCAGGACACCAGGGTGATGCGAACGTGCAGCAGCAGCTGAAGGGCCTGCATGCACGGGTGAAAGCCACTGAGCATGACCTGAAAATGCGTGTCTGCAGAGTAGATTGGCAAGATGAAATTAAAGCTATTCAGACTGACTTGCAGGCGAGACATGCCTTAGAGATGCGGGCGTTGGAAAGGTCCATCGACAACAAAGTCCAGGCCGCGCTTGACGAATACAAGCAAAAAAATCACTTGGAAATGAAAATCCTAGTGGACACAATGTTTGCAGGTCTCGTGGACAAAACAAAAGAGCTGACAATCGAGCTGGGTCAGTACAAGTTTTTGCTTAACGCCAAACTTGAGGAAGCTCAGGCAGAAGCAACGGAAAATATGGACTCTGCGGTGAAGAGGATGACCACATCGTCACGTGAAGCCGACATGGCGCGCACCACGGCACAGGCGGAATTTGAACAGAAACATGCTCTCAAGATATGTGAAATTCAGAGCATGATCAACACAGAGCAGGTCGAATTCAATCAGCATTCGATCCAACAGAATCATGCTGTCATGCAGCAAATGCGCTCACACCATGACAGCATGCTGGCTGCAAACAAGGTATCAGTGCAACAGATGGCAGACAATGTATACGCGAAAATTAATGCCTCGTATGATGATTGGACGCAGACAACAGGAAAATCTCAGGAAATGCAACACCACGAGAATCAGAAGGAAATAGCAGATGCGATGAACGAGGTGAAGTTTCGTCTTGCTTCTCTGGAGGAAATGCAGGATGATTCCAGGAAACCCACGGACCATGTGGCTGGCTCTCGACGTGAACAACGGCAGGGAGTGGCATCGTATGATAATGGCATGGACGCCGCACTCGGCCTTCTTTCAGAATGTCTGCCTAGACAAACAAGCGTGTCGGCATATTGGTCAAGAGGTGCAGAAGCGCCCGCCACGTCCATGAGAACAAGAACACATTCTGCCAGGTTAAATTCGGCGAGGGCAGATGTAGCAAGGACAAGTGATGTGCCAGCAGATGCGTACAAGCATCCTGACGGGACGCCAATGAGCCCAGAAGAGATAAAAAAAGCGATTGGTTCGACGACGCATTCATTGTTCGATTCTGAATCATCAAAATATCATTCAGGGTCGACACATTCTTCAACAGCAGACATTCAAGTCTTACAGATGGATTCAATTGATCGTCGTGCTGTACCTCAGCAGGCACTAGGAAGCTTTGGTGCAAGTGCATTTCCGATTTCTTCAACACGGGGGGGGCAGGCTTCTCATGCAACATCGTTCTTTCGGCAAGGTGCTGTAGAGATGCAGCAAGGTGCTGCACAGGGGCCCCCAAGGACTTAGAGTTCAACTTTTTTGGGAAATAAAACACCCTTCGACTATATTGCCTTTCCATATTTTATTTTATGTTCGGCGCGCTCAATTTTATGTTCGGCGCGCTCATTTGTCAGCGTTTATTTTTTTTGCAAATACGGACAATGTCAATGTGTGAGCACACGACTGGCCTAGTTTCATCGCAAATAGACAGTATCAGAGACAGTGCCGCATCCACCAACACCACTCGAATGTCTGCAATCCGTGCTGGGTTGTATGTTTGTACAGTAGATAACTGTGCCATGGTGACACTTCCGGACAGCACAGTGAGGCTGATTTCGTAGAGGTTGCTATGCACTCGCAGCACTGCTTGTGTTATGTTCACACACGGCAGCGTGTCTTGCAAAACTGTGAGAATGTTTTCCACCACCAAGACGTCTGCTGGTCGGCACTGTTGCAGCAGATGCTCTGTCACTCGCGCCCGCTTGCATCCTGTGAGCACGTGCCCCAGACTCATTTCTTGCAAACGTCGCAGACCGCGAAATACAGGTGCTGTACTGTTTGTCAATTACAAGAATATCGTGTTAGTTTTGATGGCAGTGTCGCATGAATTTTTTAATGTGCATCAGCATGCGTGCCCCGTGCAGCACGTCAATGTCGTTGTGTCCTGCGTCCACGTAAAGCGGTGGGTAGATACTGCGCATGGGCACGTGAGCCTGGATTTCGTATGCATTTCGGATGTCAATAGTTTGATCTTGCATGCCGTGAATGATCAAGACGCCTTGCCGGACGGACTGTATGTCTTGCACCACTGGGCAGAAGAGTCGGTCCAGCATGCTGTACAAGGAAGATGCGCCATCCCCCACCCGAAACAAAACGCGGAATCCGGATGCCAAGGGGGACAAGAGAATGAGGCCGTGAAACAAGCGACTGTCAGAGTCGACCTGCTGTTCACATAGCAAACGTGCAAGGCGCGTGCTTGCTGTCGATCCCAGCGATCTGCCCATCAGGAACAGGGAACTGTTGCTCGATTGTACCGTTATGCGATGTGCGGCATGCTCATACACTGCCTGAATTGCCTCGTACATGTTGGCCTCGCTCATGAGCGCCACTGATGAGTGTCCGTATCCGACATAGTCGTATACAAGCACGTCGCAGTCGAGGTTAGTCGCCAGCCATTGCAAGTGGTCGAATGTGGTGCCCAGATCCTCCGCGTTGCCATGGCTGTAGAGCAGAAGCGGACGGGGTTTGTCGCTGACAACTGTTTGTGCCGGTGCCTCGCCGAAATCTACGCCAAGATCAATCAAACTATCCAGCGGGGCAGCTCGCTGCATCTTTGACTGCTCTGGTTGCACAATTTTCATTGCTATGCGCAGACCATTCTTGGTCCGCACATAAGTGGCTTCACGCTCGAGGTATCCGGGAGTGATGGGCGGCTCAAATACAAGTTTCTGAATGGCATATGCAAACATATTCGACAGAACCGACATTACGCTGCCGGCAGCCACATTTAAATAGAGCTGCTCTTTTTATGCGCCAACTTGCGCAGGCACGTCCACCCGCCGGATTGCAGCGGGTCTTGTCTGATTGAGATGTCTATTTGTCAATCTTGCGAGGTTTGGCAGACGTTTTTTGTTGTCACGTCGAGAAACTGCAAGCTGTGATCGATGTTGTGCTTGTGCTTCCTGTCTCAATTGTTGCACATTTATCCGGCGATTGTACAGATCGAGCAAGTGCACACGGCTCGGTGCCCGCGACTCCACTCCCAGCAAACGCCGAGCGCTTGCGGCATTGACGCTGAGCGACCAAGCGAGACTGAGCAGCGTCTTGTCTTTCAGACCGACGGGCGCCTCACTTGGCCAAGCGTACAGAGGCCAGATCCAGTATGTTCGCGTGTACGCTGCGCTGGCCTCGGGGACAAGCCCTCGCACACGCTGCTGGAACGCCTCTGCCGCACCACCCCCGACGTCGGATTGACCAAAAATATTGCTGCGCAACCACACCAGATCTTCGCTGGTGCCGCGCACTTCGTAAACAAAGTGGGTGTTGACTCCCGACACCGGGCGCTTGATTGCCCCCGCGAGGCTGAAGTCCTGCGTGGTGACACAATCAAAGGACAGAGGCCCGTACGTGAAACCTGCCCCCGTTTCAAGTGGACAGCGCTGGAGCAGTCCGGCATCCAGAGCCACGCCCAACCGGCCTGTTCCCGCCGACACGACTGGCAGCAAGGTGTTCTGCACGCGGCCAAAGTCCACATTTGGCTTGGCGTGCGACATGTACACCTCGTCGAGACGCACGCGCTCGGCTGGATTCTGTTCAAAATAAGCCAGCGCTCCAGGAGTGTCCCCGGGAGACAGCACGAGCGTCAGCAGCGCGTCCGCCATGGTGAGCGCCGCCACGCCGTCCACGGTTACATTCGACATGGTGTGCGTGCTGCTTGTGAGGACCTGGGGACGCAGCGCAAGGGACTCATACAGAATTGCCTTGGCAAACACAGTGGGGTTGAAGGCCGTCACTGCGACTTCAGTGCACACAGGACGCGGCGTGTTTGGCGTCTGAAAATTGATGCTCGAAAACAACTGCGTGCCGGTGCCCACATCGCGTGTGTCGAGCAGCGTGTTCACCAGCAACGTGTCGTCATCCACCCCAACGATGTCTGGGACAGGCACGGTGTAGGTGGCCCATACTTCTCCCGACGGCGCCCCGGGGGGGCTGTACACCTCGATTTCGCAGATGCGACGTCCGGCCAGACACAGAGGGTCTGCCAACTCCAGAATCCTCGAGCGGGCGGTGTCGCAGTCTGTGCTGCTCACGGCGTGTCCGTTGACCGAGGCCGTGATTTCATGCAGCACGTGCCCGGCCTCAACCAAGTATTCGACAGAAACCAGACGCACCCTGGCGTCGCCGTGCACCACCTCTGTGAAAAAGGACACGTGTTTTGCGACCGAGTACGACACCGTCTTGGAAATGAGGGCTTGCAGGTGCGCATTCTCCAAGAGTTCAAACGAGTCAAACAGAACGGTGTTTTTGCCCGGCAGCAGAAACAGCACACCCACCCCAAATGTGTACTGCGTCTGCTCCCCAAACGTGGCGGACGCCCGAACTTCGCGTCGTGCCAGGTGGCTTTTGACCGTGGCGTGAGGCAGATAAATGTCGAGGCGCTCTACGAGAGTATGCGCCCCGGCTGTCAGCGTGCTGCGAATGTAGAGACTCGCATCTGACATGGCGGGGAAAATTAGGTGGTCGGCAGACGCTGTCAACGCCGCATCGGGCACCACGTATCCGGCTGCCAGCTGTTGCAGGCACTGCGCATCCGTCACTTCAGCGGACAGGCATGTGTTTTCATGGTCGCCAGTGTGCGCGTTACCCATCTTGGTGAAATACAGGGTGCGCATGAACTGATTGATATCGCTACTCGTGTCCCGACCCATCACTTCGTATGCCAAGTGCCACGTCTGTGTGCTGGACTCGAAGTCGATTGCACTCAGAAGACGCAGCGTAGGCACCGATTGCGGAACCGTTGCCAGAAACTCGCTGTCAATGTCTACGACGCGACTCATGGTGGCCTCGATCGTGCCCAGCGTCACGCGCGCGTTACCACTGTAATCGCTGGCCGACGCCAAGTTCACTGCTGCTGTGAGCGCGTCCATTTGGTCCTGTGTCTGCGACTGTATCGTCACAAGCGTGCCGTGCGTGGCACTCGCAAAAATAATCCCTAACACAAATCGCAACGCTGCTCGGCGCGGACCGTACCATGCATGTGGGTTGCTATGCATTGCCGTGCATGCCACGGGTCTTTTATAGCACAACATATCAAAACATGCGAAACATTGTTGTTCTCTCAAGTTTATTAAGAACGACGAATTCTGCGCTTGGAACTCGAAATCCCACGGATTCTGGCCGGAGCAACGACCTGCACGTCATCAGAATCATTGGCCGGTTCTTCGTCCGACGAGATGACAATCACGCCTTCGTCTAGGGGAGGCGCCACGACTAGGGGAGGCGCCACGACTAGGGGAGGCGCCACGGCTAGGGGAGGCGCCACTTTTCTCGATTTGTCCGCACTGCTCTCTCCAGCAGCACCACCTTGTGCTCGTTCGCGTTTTCCGCTGGATTCAGCTTTGCTCGCATCCTTGCCTCCAGTTTCATCCCGGCTAACATCCTTGCCTTTGGATTCATCCTTGATTGCAACCTGGCGGTCTGAAGCTTTCTGTGTGCGCAAGAGCTCGGCCTTGTTGTAAGCTTCCAGCTGGTGGTGGTATTCACAACTGATCCCCAAGTCCAAAACAGTAGATCCCGCGGGAGAATCAGCATCATACAGGACTCGCATGCAGTGCGAACATTCTAATGGATCTGTGTGGAAGTCAGTTTTTTCTTCCACAGTGCCGAATTTGACGGGTCCCTCATGAAGGTCTCCACAACAAGGACAGGCACGGCATACTTTGTCTGGGTCACAGCAAGCATCGCATCCCAAATGATAATCTGCATGCTCGCTGCCCTCCTCGCCACCCTCCTCGCTGCCCTGCACACCGCTATCCTGGCCGCCCTCCTCGCCGCTATCCTCGCCGCCATCCTCACTGTCGCCTTGGCATCTCCCATTGCAGGTACCACACACGCATCTGTCAGTGTCATTCTTGCATCCCACGGGGCTCGAAAAGTGACACCCGTGTCTACAACGTTTGTTCGCAGGTCGGGGACCCGGCATCGTTGTGCTCGCAGCTTGTTGCGCGCATGCAGAATATTGTGCAGAACTTATATACTCAAAACCAATTGAATTGGTGCCATGTCACGATTACTACACTCAGTACACCGTAGCCCAACCAAATTCAATCAAATTTGGAAAAAAAATATGAATAGAGCTAGTGCAACCCAGGCCCTCGCATGACTCAGCGATGACCATCGACGCAGGCTGGGTGAAAATCCTCAAGACCAATGTGCCGCGCGCATTCGCAGACGCGCTGCCGGCGCGACCCGACATTGTCTTCATTGACGGCCAGATCAAGCTGATGAAGGGCGACTTCATCACCACATGGGACGCCTTTGTGCAGTGTCAGTTCATCAACACCATAGAGAGCGCGTTTGCGCTCGGCGCCCCTGTTGTGGTCATGGGCTTTGACGACTATGCCTACGTGCCGCGCTCCAAAAATATGACCCAGAGCAAGCGCAACCGCAGCGTGCCTGAGGTCGACTTTTCCGAGGACGACGACCTGCCGCCGCGCCCGCCGCAGGATTGGATGGCAGCCATGCGCAACCGCACCTTCAAGGTGAAGGTCATCAAATACGTCGTGTGCCGCCTCAAGCAGCACTTTCGCCTCGAAGACCGGCGCAGCGTGGTGCTCGACTTTCATGGCGTGCCTGAGGTGGTGGGAGGCTCGTTCAAGCTGCCGCTGCTTTTTGCAGAGCACACGGAAGAACACCCCCTGAGGCGTGGCGAATGCGACATCAAGGGTCCAGACTATCTGCCACACAGGGGCAACTTGCTGCTGGAATCCACGGACGGGGACTTCATCCCGATTGCACTGATCCAACTTGAAAAGCGGCGACGTGAGAGCAATTCGCTTGCAAATATTTTTGTGCACCGCATCAAAGTCAAGACCACGACAAGTACCAAGCGCGCGGCGTCGGGCGCAGCCAAGCGTGAGTTTGAGTTCGTAGATGTTGGCGCCCTGCTCGCCTATCTGCAAGACGCGCTCCCATCCACGCAGACTCCAGCAGCATACTTTGGCACCATGGTGGCGCTTACCGGCTGCGACTTCTGCATGAACTTGCCAGCACTCGGTCCGACCAAAATATGGGCCGCGCGCACCAAGCTCCGAGACAACGCCATGATGGATTGCGCCGACATTGTCACGGCCCTCATTGTGGTGTATCAACAGCTCTTGCAAAACAAGGCCCGTGGCGTCGGGCCAGAGACAATTCGCAGCATTACGTGCACAAGAGAGGCGTCCGGCGTGTATGAAATGCAGCACGCCAGCGCCCTCAGGTGCCTTGCTCTCAAACCGCGCACAAAGAATTCGCTGTGGCCTGCCGATCGTGTGCTCGCGCACGCGTGCAACGTCCTGTGGACACTGCAGTACTGGACCTTGTTGCACGAGGCGCCTGACCCCTTGAGTGGCAACTTTGGCTACATACAGGTGAAGAACAGTGTGGATTTCGAGGCTCGTGTCAAAGTCAACGCCACGCCAAAGACACGCCCCAGATTGCATGCGGGTCCAGTATAAAAGAAAGTCTTGTGAGCGCGCAATGTCAGATTCAGTCTCAGCCCGGCAAAAGCTGAAGAATATGAAGGACACTGTAAAGAATCTGAAGGAAACTGTCGTAACACGAGGCAGACAGGTGGATTGGGTCGCTGTGACCGCCGGTTTGGTAGTGATTGTGTCTGGCGTCCTGATGTACAACCACACAACCCACACAATGCCGCAAACATCAACCACATTTACGGTGCTCCCGGTAGAGGACCTGGGCAAATTATTGGACCTCAAGGCAAAAGATGTGTTTGCATCGCTCGCCTCCTACGAGGCATCGCCCTACCACACAGCATCAAATCTGCATACGGTAGCCGCGCTGAAATACACCCTGGGCTGCTACGGCCGAGTTCAGCCCGTCCTGACACCGGGTGCAGCCGCCGCTCGCGACATGTGGGCGCTGCTTTCCACCTTACAGCTCGACGCCTCCTCGTCCACAGCAATCTCAGTGTGCACATGCATTGACGCGCATGTCGATTTGGCCTTCGGCGAAGTGCAATTCGACACACAAACTCTCAACTCAAGGGTACAAGAGTATCTCGCGGCAGTGGCCTCTTTCACCACAGGCACGCCAACCTTCGCGCAATACGCCTTGAGGAGCCACGAACAAGACACACAGCTGTCTCGCATGAGCGGCAACGTGCCCGTCAGACTCAGCATCGACACACAATATGAACAGCTGGCAGAAATTCACACGTGGTGCAAGCAGACGGCGGCTCCCGTGTACACCATGCACACGGCCTCCGTGTGGAACTCTCGTCTGCTGTTGCTTGTTGGCGTATCTCTGGTGCTGATTGGTTTGGACCTCTTTTCAACCCGTAACATGCGCGAAGAAAATGTGAACGTGTTCAAGTGGACTCTTCTGTGGACGCTTGACATGATCCCCTTCGTGTTTTTCGTTGTTCGTCTTTTTATGGAGACATGGCAGTCGCCTCTGATTGCTTCCGGGTCAAAAAGCTCCTTCCTCACGATCTTTATTTTCTCCGTCATTCTTGCAACCATGCTATTACTGGTGGTTTTTTCCTTGTGGGCCAACTGGAAACAAAAGCGTAAAGGGATCTACAATGCCATTTGGAACAAAATCTTTGTCGATCTGCCCATGCTCGTTGGCCTCGCCGTAATGGGAGTCGCGCTCAAGCTGCAAAACGACGAACACGATGAGTTGGTGCTCATGAGCACGCTGCTGCTTTTGCTGACGGGAGGACTCCTGCAGCACATTAGTAATGTTGTCAAGGTCGTGTACGACATTGTCTGTAACAGGTTTGATGCAGATTTGCTCACGGCCCTCAACACCGGCGCAGATTTTGTCAAAGATAACAACGACGCCACCAAACTGCTCCGCACACGCATCGTATTGCAACACTTTGGTTGGACGAGGCTGTATGGCTTCTTCGCCGTTGTGCTGTGCGCCATATTGTCATGGACCATTTCGGCAACAACAAGTCTGAGTCACAACGCCTTGCAATTTATCACTCAAAATCAATATGTGTACTTTGTTATAGCGTACATTGTCGCGCTGACGGGATTGGATCTCTTTTACGAGGCAATCCCGTTTGTGACTGAAAAAGACACGCAGTATGGCGAGGTGGCCGCCGACAGGCTCCGCAAGCTGTTCGTGTGTATATATCTGAGTTTCCTCCTCTTGTCACAGTACATGATTGAAGTGAGTGAGATGTGAAAGCAACCTGGCCACGCACACGTAATTTTATTTATTAAACGATTTAAGCAAATGTCGCCTGATGGCCAAAGCTCAGCGGAAAAAAATAGTGTGAATGGACTCCTCTGCAGCGCCGTTGGTCTTGGTGCTGAAAAGTGAGATCTTGCGACTGAGCACCTCCTGCGTGCTGAAACTGTGCTGCGCCGTGTCAGATTTGCTGGCGAGCCGCACGTTACCAGCATGTACTTGCTGGCAGTTCAAGCGGTGTGTGCGATGTGAAAGAGTTTTTTTGCTTCCTGGCGCCCTGTGCTGCAACAACATCGGCACACAGGGAGGCGTTACCGAGGCACATTGCACATGGGTTTGTCGAAAACACTCAGAATACAAACCATGTACCTTCAACGGTGAGATTTGTGCCGACAGACGGAAGGACTCATCCTCGACTGTGCAGTCGACGCGCACCGCACATACGGATGTTTTGATCGTGTCACCCGGCACAAGAATACACAGCGAACCTAGCGCAAGCGCGACATTCTCGTGCAGCAAAGTTTGTTCCACTTGCAGCATGAGCGAGGGACTGGTGCTCCGACCCACCAACGGTATATTGGTGAGCTCGGCGTTGTCGTGTACAATTCCGTTCCGCACCGCATTGATAATACGGTGCGAGACCTCGGCACTGTGCTCGTGAAGCAGATTTTCGGAGCACACCCATGCACTTATGTGTTGAAGCAAGTCCAGACGTGAAACAGGGCCGAAGAGCTCCGTAGTGAGCACCTTTTCAAAATCTGGCGAGTTGGGCTGAGCCTCTGGTAGCACATTTTTCGAATTAAGTCCTTCCGCATGCAGGGTGACTCGAAATCTGTTCCGTCCGCATGTCATTGATTTGAACGGAACAGTCTTTAAATACTCAACCGTTGCAAAACGGTTGAGGACAGCGCCTCTTCGCGAAGCGCCGCATGCGTTTGACCAACCGTCGAAAAAGGCATTTTTCATATTTAAGCAAAGGTGTAAGAGATCCAACCCATCAAGCAGGAAGGGTACGAGCATGGCAGCTCGGTCGTCGAAAGACGACAAAGAGGCTGAGCAGTCGGATGATGGAGGCGAGCCTCGGGAAGAGATTGACCGCGATAATGTGACTGTCAACGGGTGGACTGGCGTCGAGCTGTTGGTTTCGAAAAAGAACGTCCTCGAGCCCGGCAAATACCTTTATGTATGGCAGGGTTGCGTTGCCAAGAAACCCGTCGGTGAGCAAAGCGAGTGGCTGTATGTGCCAGATCCCCCCGATTCGACTGATCCGAAGCCAAGGAAGAAATCCATGGGCGAGGGTGGCGTTGCAAAGATCAAGGGCGGAGAAGGCGGCAAGCGCGGAGAAGGCGGCAAGGGCGGCAAGGGCGGCAAGGGCGGCAAGGGCGGGGGGGGCGGGGGGGGCGGCTCGCGCAAGAGCAGCAAGGGCGGGGGGGGCGGTGCTCGCAAGGGCGGCAAGGGCGGCGAGGGCAAAATCAAGGCAGAGGTCGTGCAGATTTCAAGCGATGAAACCAGCCGCGAAGCATCCCCGGGTGGGAGTCCGATGGAAAGGCGCCAGAGCAGTTTGAAGGACGGTCATTACGACGAGGGAGAAGAAGGTGAATTGAGCAAGAGTGATCAGGACCAGATGTTCCGCGGTTGGAAGAACTTGCAGCGAAAGTATTCCAAAGCATTTGTGGACTGCCCACGCGACAAAGTTCATGACAAAGTTCTGCAATCTCTTTTCAAGGATCTCGTTCTCACGTGGACTGAAGAGTCAGAAATCCCCGATGCAGGTATTGGTTGCTTTGCCGTAAACCCATTCAAGCCAGGTGATT
>Ga0209390_10004569_pt1 | contig 20642 bp, 14 predicted proteins | sample BON01_FD_187212 | JGI IMG/M metagenome (GOLD analysis project Ga0209390, IMG submission 187212) | Freshwater microbial communities from Lake Bonney liftoff mats and glacier meltwater in Antarctica - BON-01 (SPAdes) (version 2) | ecosystem: Environmental > Aquatic > Freshwater > Ice > Glacier...
GAGATATAGAGCCCTAAGGTATTACCTTAAGCTCTATACTTGGGGGTAAGACGAGATAACCATAGTATTTAGCACCTAGTAGACAGTAAACCAAGACGTACCGCCACCGAGGCGACGCTACGACTTTAAGGCCGACTACAGGCACGGGCATGACGAGGCGACCTCTACAAGGCCAACTCGACGTACAGGAACAGGAAGACGCAGAGCGTCTTGAGTATACAGTAATATCCCCCTTATATAGCAGTTGATAACCGCGCGAGCTGGTGTTCTTCCGAACACTGACCGCGGCCACTCAGCTTACATGTATTGCCGAGATGTAACCTGAGCAATCAAACCCAATGATGAGACGTATTCAAACCCGACGACGAGGCCAGTGCGCACCGGCCTCAGTCATCATCATCACAGGAATCAGTAACGGTTTACAGGCACCCATACCCCCCAGATTTATCGTCTATCTTCCAGAGTAATGACTAAGGTTAAACCTTATTCCTTACTCTCCAAGATAACGACCCCCTCACAAAAGATAAACACCCAGATTCTCGTGAATGACCATTGCGATTGCGGACGGGCGACAGTTTTGCCGACGAACGGCCTCAGCGTGCCGACCAATCATCCGTGACAAACCATCAACCAGAACCCAAAAACCAGAACCCAGCAGTCGCGTGCCCCGGCCACCATGCCGGAGGCGCCCCAACCATGTAACCCAGCGGGCTTATGCCCGAACAGCCAACTACCAGGAGACATGAACATCCAGTCGCAGATCAACCCGCTCGCGTCAGCTGACACGGGCGGGACGGCTGGCTATGATGCCGCGGCGTGTGTTAGCCCACGCGGCAAGTGTGATGGCGCGAGTGTGTGCGACGCGCGCAATGCCAGAGTACCTTCTCCTACAACCTTGCCTTTACAAGCACGACAAGTCGTAGCTCCACAAGCACAGAACTCCGGCACCGGCGCCGCGGTCAGCGAGCTCGCCATCAACCCTACCATCGAGAGCGCGGGCAGCAACACGCCCGCCGCCTCCACCTCCACCTCCAAGGACACGACCAAGGGCAAGATCACCGCTTACTTCGTCAAGTCGACCGCGGACGGTCGGGCCAGGCGGTCTGCCGTGCGCGGTCCTTCCGCTCCCTCCGTCCCTTCCATTTCCATTCCAGTCCCTACCCCGGCCGGCGTTGCTCCTTTCGACGCTATCGCTCTCGCCGTCCCTTCCGTTTCCATTCCAGTCCCTACCCCGGCCGGCGTCTCTCCTTTGGACGCTGTCGCTCCCTCCGTCCCTTCCGTTTCCCGGAGGGTCAAGTTCGACCTTCCTCCGGCCGGTGTTACTCCTTCTAACGCTGTCGCTCTCTCCATCCCTTCCGTTTCCCCACCCGCCCCTCGCCGACGGACGGTTGCTTCTACGAACGACTCGTCCATCTCGCAGCCGACGAGAGCTGCTTCGCAGCATTCTACGAACGAATTCACCTCCAGGACTCGGCTCTACGTCGTTTGCGGATCTCGTCTCGTCGCATCTGGTATTAAGCTAAACGCAGCCGCGGGAACCAAGGCCCCGCCTGCGCAAACATCCAATAAAACCATATTTACCAACAACACCTCTCCTAACCTCGGGCGCTCTGAAGAGTCGCACAACGTCACCATCGAGGAGTCGCCCAACGTCACCATCGAGGAGTCGCCCAACGTCACCATCGAGGAGTCGCCCAACGTCACCATCGAGGAGTCGCCCAACGTCACCATCGAGGAGTCGTCCAACGTCACCATCAAGGAGTTGCCCAACGTCACCATCAAGAAGTCTAAGACGAGGCTGCGGGAAAACAAGAAGTTGAAGAAGCAGGCCTCCGAGGCTAAAGACAACTCTTCCGATGCCCTCCTCCCCTGGGCAAACTATACCTATGCCGAACTCCGTAGTTATCGCGATGAAATGGAGATGGCGTTCACCGGGTACACCTACGCCCTTCTACCCGAGAGCCCCATTGACGAGTTCACTCCCACGCAGGTTGTTTCTGGGCCTCCCACACCCAAACCACCCACTCGTTCCCCCCGTCGGCCTACACCACCAACCCCTCCTATGAGCCGGTTAGCGAAGGAGACCGCGAAGAACGCACGCAACACCCCGAAGGCGGTTAATACTTCTCTCGCCCCCTTGCCTTTGCCCCAGGTCGTCGAGGCGGAGCAGGCACCCACCACGGGTATTCCACCCGTGCCTGATCCCCTTGAGCCCACGATCTTGCCCCAGGCCGTCGAGGCGGAGCAGACACCCACCACGGGTATCCCACCCGTGCCTGTCCCCCTTGACCCCGCGCCCCTACCCCAGGATATTGAGACGGCGGGCGTCCACACCCCCGAACCAACAACCTCTCCACTTGAGGCCGTTACTCCGGCGCCGGTTCCCCTCACCGGTGCCCAAACTACCGCCACGAACACCACCCGTAAACGGTCGCTTAACGCCGCTCGCCTATTCCGTTATCGACAGGGTCTTAATAGCTCGGAACTCCCAATTTCGGAGGCATTGGCATTAAATATCGCCGCCCGCACTTCCATTACCGCCCACACCACGCGCCATTAACACGTTCGCCTTCAGAAATGTAACCGTGCAGCACTCTCCAATGCTAATAGCGAACTTTCTACATTTAAGGCTACCACGTTCAAGGATGCCCGGATCTTAGCCATCCACGCATCTGTAGCGAGTCGCGTTAGCCAAACGGCGCCGTCCGTCTTACGCACCTCTGTAGTGCAGGAGTTAGGCGCTCATTTGCTCTGTGTTACAGAGGATCGTCTCGCGCCCTTTAGCTTGAAGAAACTCTTTCATCATCTTAGCCAAATGGCGCCTTCGTCCCCTAATTTAGACAAACCCGGCCTCGCCGCTAAGAAACCAACTCGGAAACGCATGCAGGCGCCCGATCCAATTCGCCTATACAAGGCCGCCACCCGGCACGTTAAGGCCGCCACCCTTAACCTTAACCATCTGCTTGAGACGCAGAAGCGGTTAACCGCTACTAAGGATGGGCCTTTTATGGACCCAGGATCACCCCCCCCGGTATTAGCGGTGCCCTTCGTTCCACCATCTTGGGCGGCGATAATGACCGGTGGCTACCGCCACCATCGTCTCCAATGCAAACTCCACGCCAACCACCCACCTTCTCGCAAGGAAACACGTAGGGCCAACCGCGCAAACCGTCGCAAGACCCCCCGTAGCTGTGCCGGTCCCCACCATGGACCCGACCGACCCCTTTCTGGTTCCCTTCACTCCGTCCTTCGGTTCACCCCCACCCACTTTCTCGCAAGGAAACGCGTAGGGCCGACCATTGCAAGACACCCCGTAGCTGCGCCGGTCCCGACCCTGGGCCCGGCCGTCGACCTCGTTCTGGTCCACCTCACGCCACTCCGTCACATTCATCATACACCCCCTCTAGGCCTTATCGCCACAACGACGGTTACAGACACGGAGAGAGAGGCGATGACGATAGGGGTAGATCACCACCCCCACCACCACCGAATCCCCCCCGTACAGATCTTCCCAACTTACCGATTCGGTGCCATTATTCGAACCACAAAGGCCAGTGCGAGCGTATTTGCACACTCTATAAAGGCCAGTTCCGTTATAGAGTGGTCAGGAAACATACCACCCTCACGTTTTGCACTGCTAATTGCATGGAGTCTTTTATAGGCGAAGAGCGGGATACACTAATAAGCCAACCGTTCCCGCCACACACACGTCCGACACGCCGCCGACGCGTTGCTTAACCAACGTGTTCGGGCGCTCCTCAAGGGCAAGTGTCCCGACAACCCGCGGAGTGGGTACGCTTGGCCACTTAGGGGTCTATTGGATCGGACGGTGCACGGTGCGCGTGACAGCAGGTATGGGCTTACAAGATAGAAGCACGTGTGCTGTTTTCTCGCGACTCTTGTATGACATCGCTATCAACGCTGTTAATTACCGAGTAGAGGAAGATGGGCATTTTAACATGGCTAGCGTAGGATTACTTCGTTGGGCTGAGGATGTTGAAAACCAACACCTTTTCCGAGTCGTTGGCCTTGACGCCAACTCGGCATTTCACTGTGATAGGTGGGGCCTCGAGTCACCCGGTAGGAATCCCACTAAAGGCACTTATGTCCCGGTAGATCGGGCCCCGGGGGAAAGGAGTAACGGTAAGCGTCGTCAGGACTTCCCTAACCCCTCGGTTGGTCGCTCCCCTCATTTCTCTTCCGCTTCCTCCTCTTCCTCTGACCCACGGGAGCCTATAGCTGATGGTAAGGGGCAAAGTCGGGGGGAAGCCAGCTCCTCCAACTATGTCCACCCACCTCCCGCGAGTGTCGCGGCCCCTCCGGTATCTACTACCATTCCACACCTTATCCTCAGCCGAAGAGTCCCTAGACTACTAGAGAGCAAGAGATCTTGGTGGTCTGTTAGTGACATCCTCAACTACTCTATGGATCCGACTAACCCAGAGGAATGCAAATCCCTGACCGCCTATTTGCACTCTTGTGCTCGAGTTGGTTATATCTCACCTAAAGATGCGGATGCTATCGAACACGCCACTTGTTCAGGGTTAATAGATTGGGCCAATCTCGCTATTAATAAACCTCGCTTCGCAACCTTGGGTATTCCTGCAAGACAGGATCCTGTCTCGCTAATGATCGACCAACACCCGGGAGATAACTATTTTCTTAGCTGCCACTGGGATACGCCACTCTCTCCACCTGTTCCGCAACTTGTCGGAAGGGCACTAGTTCGAAGGAGGCTACCGAGGTTTATCGACCTAGCCACCGACAGGAGTCTTATTCCTGCGGATCTTGACCCTTCTCCAGGGGCCGGAAACGTCCTTCGCGGTATTATTCTCGGCTTACTACGCCAGCCACCGGCACCTAACGAGCCTTGGTGGTCTATTGGCGCTCTCTTAGAGAAGGGGATAAATCTACCCGATTCCGGTTCTCACAGGTCGAGCGTCGTTCAAACCGCTGAATGTTTAGTCAACTATTTACAGGCGTTGGGTACAATCGGAGTCTCCCCGCCTACAGGCTACAGTATTATTCTTGAGGCCGGTTTGTTTGTTTGGGCCAGACTACCCAATTATAGACACCTTGTGGTAATCTTCGAGTATAATGATATCTATGGGCCAACGGCCTTCGGCCGTCGCCACCTCCTTCAAAACCCCGTCCTCGGTATAGGAGAGATATATTATTTCAGGCTTCCTGACCGCCCACTTACGGAACCAAACTCACCAGCCACGCCAGACTCACCAACCACCCCAGATTCACAGCCTCCACCTTCGCCTCCCCGAGACGACAAAGGGCCGCCCATTATTATTAAGGATAACCCGGATGACACTCCGGCCCATTCCGACCCATTTACCTCGAACCCCGACCCCAATCACACGGTCAATCCTCTCCTTGGTAAGGCAGTTACCGCTTTATTTTGCTTTCAAGGGCCAACAGCACAGGATTCCTATACCGTTAGCGAACTTATAGGGCACCTCACGGAATTATCTGAGGATATGACCTACGATAAAAAGTACGAGGTTCGCTTATTCCGCCGGTACCTACAATTGTGCGCCGCAGAGTACTCGGTAACTACCGGAGACGATCATGGCATCTTATGTATCGGATTGCTTCGATGGGCCAAGTTCCCTAGAAACCATCTTATCTATATTTGCTTTGAATCCTACCCACCCGCTTCTCACCCAGGACATAGATGGCGTCTCAGAGTTAACGATGAGGTCCATCCTGACGAGAATGCACTTTCCACTCCGGTCACTACACCCGCTCCGTACACGACTCCCCCTTTGCATCTGTTTGCCGACGCCATCCTTAGTAAAATCGTCACCGAGTTGCTAAAGAAACCTTCATCCCGAAATGATGAATGGTGGACTGTTAATGAGCTTCTAAGTCAGACCACGGAGGTGTGGATGGATATGGGCCCCACTCCAGTAGAGAATTACACACTCCTCACTGTCTACCTGCACTCGTGGGCGGGCAAAACCAAACCAATCCAAGACGCCCACCACGCATCGTGTGTAGGATTATGCGTGGTAGGATTAATTCATTGGGCGACTCAACCAAATAAAGAGTCTATATCTACTTGGTCTCCCAAGACACCAATATCTACTTGGTCTCTAAAGACACGGACGGACCGCACCTAAGTATGGAGAAGGCGGAGACGGCTACCCAGGAAAATTGTGGTGTATTAGGCTTATTAGGGCGGTCACTGACTCCAACCCTGCATCCCCACCTCCAACTCCCCCTCCGCCGGACGATGACCCACCGGAGGATGAGCAGAGAAAGGATAAGGCTGGAGAAACCCCAGGCCCTAGCGAACTATTTTGGGCCATGGAACGGCTATCGAGTGGCCTAAAGGGTTCCACTTCCCAAGGCGGCACTACGGCCCCCGCTCACCAATCTTCGTCCACCCTACCACAACACAACCTCGGGTTACACCCGGATAGTGTTCATGCAGATGAGCCTGGTAAAACGATAAACATACCTCCTGGTTTTATTGACCCAGCCGCTCACGTGGAGGAAGATGTTGATTTTGGGGAAGAAAGATTATTCTTCGGACGATAATTGTGACAACTTTGTGCCCCCACCATCGCCTCCTGATTCACCTCCGCCACCATCGCCTCCCGGCTCACCTCCCGATATGCAAACCGGTATACCGCGCGGGGACCCTGTGGTCAACCTCCCCACACGGCCTACTTCCCGCCGCGTTACCCCTGTAGCACAGACGGAGTCGGAGATCGAATCTATTCGACGTCTCAAACTCACTAAGGAGGCTCGTGATAAGGAGGATAGGTATGAGGCGCTTCACGGTGAAAATGACCGTAGAATACGCGAACTTAACGCGATCACTATGGCCGAGGATGCTGAGCTTGAGCGCCAGATAGAGGAGACTATCGTGCAACTACATATCGATCAACTGACCAGGCTCACCGTGCCACGTAACCACGCTATGTCCACTAGACAACATTCACCCCCGGCGGTAGCTCAATGCGCACTCAAGGACTGCAACAAGGATGCCTTCGTTATCGGGGGTACAGCGTCCCTCTGTTGTAGCCGTAGCCACCTTAGGTACCTACAGGCCATACGCTCTAAAACCAGGTGCGCCCTCCCGGAATGCGAACGCCCGGTCCACTTTAGACCAGACATACTCCTTGCTTACGATTTTTGCTGTATTAACCACGCCAAATTGGCAAATAAATACGGTAATAAACCTGAAGCAGGACCAGGAGAGATCAAGTGTGGCTTTCCAAGCTGCAACAACCTCGTCTTTTATTACTCCACCGCAGGTCACTACAATTTATGTGGTATGACCTGCAGGGAAAGAATGGCTAACCTTCCAGTCACCCCTCCCATGTTGGAGTTAACTTGTACTCGGTTTACCACACTTGCCGCCGGCGCTGTGCCCCCGCCTTCTAATCCTCCTTCCGCTCCGGAATCGATTATTGACTACGGCACGCCACCAGATTCACCCTCTATCTTAACCACACAACCAGCGCCTCTGGCGATCCACCCGCCCCCACACCCAGCGCCTCCGGCGACCACCGATCCACCTACCCACATTCCATTGGCGCTGCTGCCTACTCCAATGCCAGAGTATGCCAGAGGCCTATGTTTCCAATTGGGCCGCCCATTACGTAACAACGGGTTCATCTAACCCGTCCCCGGTTAGAACGAACCCTTTTGGTAGCCAACACACACAGTGTACGCAGCACGCCACCAGTTACACCACCCCTACCACACACAGTCAGAAGTAGCGGTTTTCATAGTTCGTATGGAGAATGAGCCTGGTGAGACCCCCTCATCTAGCTCTTACGTTCTCCCCCGTATAGACCACGAGGACGAGGCTCCGCCACCCTCGAACCCAGCCTCGGCTCCAGCCAGTGATTACGACGAATCCGAGAGCGAGTCGCTCTCTGACTCTTCTTCACATGGAAGTTCACACGCGCAGACCTCGGTCTGCTCATTTTTTTTTCCTAGTACCAGCCTTTTGAGTCGCGCCCGTTACGCCTTTAGCGCCGCTTCGCGAAGTTACTTGGCCGTATTCAAAGAAATATATACCTCCCCCGACTTAATTTGTCGCCAAGCTACTAGAGTCATCACAGACGCACATTCTAAATTCGGCCTCGACTTGCATGCTCGTCATTCCAGGCGGGTAAACAAGTCGCGACATACATATAACGGCGATCTAGACTCTGACCCTATTTCACTTCCACCTTCGGCAGGAGGTTCGTACAAAAACTCCGAGGACGAAGCATCTCCATTAAGGGGGGGAGAAGCCAGGACTCCTGAGTTCGCTCCTGAATATGGCCCTTCTGACCCACCCGGTGTCCCACCAGGACCTCCTAGGAGAACTTTCAATCCTGAACAGGGCCATCTTTTCTCTCAACCTATTTCCGCGGCGCCAGCCGAGGGAGCAGCGCCACCTTTAGTTCCCCCCATTCCATCTCTTCCATCTACGGCTCCCCCGGCTTATAGTGGATTGCTATCCCCACACCTTAGGCCTTCTACGCCTGCTCCCTACCCCACCCCAAACCCTAATTTTGGGATGGATAGTGGATATGATGCTTTCCACACGTGGTATGACCCTAACGGCGATCTCGCATCCCATGCCTCCCTTTAGAGTGCCAGATCGGAACCCGTTGCCGCCCCCGTCCCGCCATGGTTGAATTTAGGGTTAGAGTTAGGGTTAGGGCCTGCCCCCCCTATACGCCGGTAATCGCCACAACTCCACATGTGCCTGTAATCGCCACAACTCCACACGTGCCTGTGATCGCCACAACTCCACACGTGCCTGTACTCGTCGCAGCCCCATACGGACCTATTCCTACGGTGCCACGCCCCGCTAGCGCGTATGCGGAGAGTAATGCTTCTGCCTCCGATGACCTGCGGTCAGAGAAGAACTTCCATGCTCGCGAACAGGCGGTTTACGATCAGGAACGTAAGCTTCTAATTGAAACCCAGAAGTACGAAAGCCTAAACCAAGAGGCTGCACTTAGAGACCTACGGGCAGGTCACGCGGAGCGAAAGAGACTCAAGGACGTAGAGCTAGCTCACATGCACGCTCAAAACGAAACCGCCGCTAACGCTCCACAGCCGCGCCACACACGTTTTGACTCGCACGAGCCTACACGCCATCATCATCGGACCTCCACGGTCCCTCCTGTCCCCGCCACTAACCACTCGGCAGAGCTCCAGGCGTATTTTAACGGCTTGGACCCTACAGGAATGGCCGCCTTTGGTAACCTCAATCCCGCGCCAGCCCCGTTGCATACACCCGGGCCGGGTTGGTTCAATGCTCCCGCCACTCCCCAAACTCATATGCCTACCCCTGGCATATCAAGGAAGAGGGTGCCCTATGGACGGGACGAACCAGAGATAGAGTCTTACAAAACGCCTTGCCCACGGGACCCCTACGGTAAAGTATTCCACCCGGGGGACCCTAAAGACCAAAGGAACGTCTCCACCGACGCCAATTCCAGCCACTGGATAGCCCTCTTTGAGTTATCCGCCGCGGAACACGCCGCCGTCTACATAGACTCGGAGGATTCAGAGTGGGTTCGCCTAGTACTATCTATGATTAAGAATAGATCAGGCGATAAATGGCATAGTAACTCTATCTATTTGAGAGAGATCTTGGCGCAATGGCTAGAGGCGCGCACCCTACAACGCACCAAGGGTGAGTCTAAGGACTCGACAACCGCCCTAAACACGCTAGAAGCCCTGAAATTTCATAGCGATTTACGAGCCGGTGACGATACCACTAAAATGGCGGAGGGATGGGAAACGTTTCGACTAACCTTTATCCGCGCCATTACTAATGCACTCACCCACGGTTGCGATTGGATGGATATCCTGCCTGTTTGCATGTTTGTAGCCGCGCTCTCAAGACCGGACAGCAGCAAGTACGATCCATCGTAGTTACGGCCATGAAAGACACGTCCCTCTTCTGTAACCCCGTCCTTCACGCTATGGTGATAGTTGCTAAACTCGATAGCTCCTTTTCACAGGGCGTCCCTGGCTATTCCAGAGAAACACCTTCCGCCGCACGGGAAGCGTGTGTCTCCCGCCTCCCAGGCGAGGACGCTCTTAGCTTAGCCAACCGCGTCTTTGATAGCTATTTGCAGAAAATAGGAGACGACATCGACCACTGCACCATTTGGGGTAAAGAAGTTTATGCTAGCGAGATAAACACCCGTACCGCCTACTGTCTTGGAAACGACGTTAGTGACCCCGCCCGTGGCCGCGCTAACCATCACCAGTTCACCCTCCGTTGGCACGAGGCACAACAAAGGATTCGCTCCGGAGGTGGTAAAGTACAGGAGATGAGTAATACCTACATCGCCTCTCACCATATTCAGACCTTTGAATTGGCTAATGACGCTGTAAAGGTATTTAACGCACAACATCCGAGTAGCTCTACTCTCAGACGCGTAGCGGCCGTTCAACGTCCGACCAATCCCACTCCAACACTGAGCCGGAGAGATGACGGAGACCTTCACAAAATGGTGGCTGCCTTATCCAAACAAATGTCTACCTTACAGACCAGTACGAAGAAAACACTTACTTCGACTGTTGCAGTGGCCACCCCTTACACACCAAGCGCTCCCGCCCCACAGTGCGGCGGCGGTAAGGGAGAAAGGAGCACCAACACTGGTCGCGGAGGAAGGGGACAACCCTATAACGCGGTCCCTAGGGTAGTCGTAAGCGGAGGCGTAAGCGGATTACCTCCTCCTAATAGTAGGTCGGACCCACGTGAACGCACTTACTCCAATGGACGCAAATGCGCGCATCCCGAGGGCGCCACTGGTAATCCTAGTAACGTTAATTGGACACCGGAACTCTGGGAGTACGGTATATTCGTTGATTTTGATGAGTGGCTACGTCTAGGCAGTTATGACGAACTCACTACCCTTCTGGCCCAGGCTAGACCCAGGGATGACACTTGCTCTACCCACCGTGTAGGTCGCGCTGAGAGCGATAATGGGACGTGGACCAACGATAATGGGTGCGCTTACTGTTTATTTAGACCCCGAGCCCCGGCTGGCACCGCTGAGTCTGACAAATGGATGTACGGCACAGGTCAAGGAGCTCACTCCCCATACCGGTGCCAGCGCTTCATTCGATTCCTCGCCGAGGGAGGAGGACCAGACACTCCGGATAAACACCGACCCTACCTTCAGGGAATTCTGCTTAAACGTTTCGACAAACAGTAGGAAACCGGCGAGTTATCCCCTTTCGTTCGCGATAGGGAGGTCCCTAAGACGCCACTCCACGTCCATTTTTCGCCTTCGCCTCCTCCGTCCCCGCCAGGGCACGGAATATAATTAGAATCACTTCTTACTAAGGTAGTAGAATTAAGCCTAGACGCCGAAACTAGGCCTAATTATACCTTTTGGGAAAGGATCACTAATTTTATACACAAGCCTAAATCTTTTAGGCAGCATGGCTACATTCATGATATGTGCCCATGTCCCCCCTCGCCGCCACCTGAGGCTCCTAGCCCCCCTGCTTCCCCTCCGTCTCACGCCACGTCGGACCCTATTATCTCCGTTCCAAAACTCCAACGCCCCCTGACCCCCACAGAGCAGCTGCTCGGGAAACAGTGCCGGAGTAATAGTGACGGAGATGGTCCCCCCCAGACCTCTGGTAAGCAGGACAGGGAGCTCCTCAGACCACCCCACACACTCCCTTCCACAACCACACTAGTAGATGCGCTATCCATAGCTTATGGAATAGCGTATCCGTCACCCACTCAGGAACACAACCCCTCTCTCTTGAATCGGTTAATTGATAAAGCACTTAGTATATCCCTTATTAAGAGCTCTCACGCCCTTACCCCCACCGCGCTAATGGAAGCAGCCTGGACGATTAATCCAACTGCCACCCCACTAATGCCATTAGTGGAGGTGTTACCTCTCCACTACGATGCTTTGTTTTCAGGCTTATCCGACATCCACCAGGATAGCGCCGCACTCGAAGTAAAGGGTATAGGTAGACCTCTCGTATTAGTAGTGGGAGATACTCACGGCGTTATTGCATCCATGTTTCGCGCTGCAGGGGCAGACGTCGCTACTAGCGACCCACTCCCCTCCACAGTATCTCACATTCCCCATTTTGTAGGAGCCCCTGACGTTCTTCTAGACGCAGGATTTGACCTAATTATTAGGTTAAATACAGACTCCAGCCCATCCACCTTTAGAACGCCCCGGGCGCCTAAATTTGACGTCCCGTACCTCGTTTACGAGACATCTTATTTAAACCCCGACCCGTTTACAAACCGCTCCACCACATCTCAAGTTGTTTGTCCCTGTGACCACGGCATCAATTCAGCCCAACGTATGGGCCTTAACCTTAGTGCCGGCCTTCCCCAGATTCAACCAACTTGCGTCAATGCCACCAAAGATAAGCCTATACTTCCACACCACGACCCGCGCGCCGAAACCACACGGGCTAGTTACGTAATCGCTATAGCTATGGCAGCACAGTGGACCCGTTTCCTAAACAAATGGCGTAAAAGTAATCCTATACTTATGCCCCGGACGGTAACAGATATATTTAATTCAATCAGCGCCCCTAGCGATATTGGTTCTACAATAAGCAAACCAGAAGAAGCATCTACACTTCCACTCGTTCGCGTATTTGTGGAATCTAATACCCCACCCCAGGCCTTCCCGAGGTGTTGAGTTGGGTGACCCCTACAGTAGCCGCGGGTCTCGTCCAGGATAAGCTCGCTAAGGCTCAACGCAAGGGTCTACCTGTCTTCACTTGCTCTACTCACACCGGCCCCTCCGTTAGATACGAGCCCTGGTTAGACCATACACCACGTATACCTCTACCCCTGCGACCCGTTCGCCACGTACGCAACATACGAGGCACGTGGAAAGCATGGCAAGTAACTAACGACGGACCGGAGGCTAGACTTTACGGTTGGGTAGCCCTCTCTGATTCCATTAATATAGAACTGGAACTGAATGCAGCCCTTATTCCCGGTTCGGTTCTCACGGTTTCCTCTTCCTCAGACAAACGCGTGCCCCATCACGCATCACGTCACTTCTCGAAGGAAACTGTTTAAACCATCCCTTAATGCGGTTTCGGAACATATGGTTTCATTAATGAAACACATTAATCCGAATAGTCACTTTATAGCCAATGTTTCTACAAAGGCACCACTTTATAAATCCCTTTACAAGGTTTGGGATAAGCTCCCACCCCCCAGAGGTTGTCCTAACCTAGGTTTAGGAGCCACCCCTTACACACCACGCCGACTACCCCTATCTAAACGCCTTAGCCCCGAACAGCTTGCAAACAGTATACGTGCGCAACATAAGCTTTTCGTAGCCCAGACCCAGGCCGAGCCTAGCGTTCTCATAGTAGCCGCCACCATGCCTATACACAGCAGCACGGTCACCGACACCCCCACTTTGGGTTGCCATAGACACTGCCTTTTTGTAGAAGACTTTATAATATGTAGATCTCGCGGACAATCTAATTATGTTAGTGACGATTCTTTTCGAGTGCCCAGGGCTCTAGCAGATACGGGTGCGGGACCTTCAGTTGTTACAACGGAACTCCTGTTAAACCTCCCCATTGATGCTTCGGTCATACGCGATTATGATGACACTAATACTAATGTATGCGGACCAGACGGTCGCGCTTTAACCACTGCCGGACATGCTACCATAGTATTCACTTTAGCAGGTCTAGCATGCCGTCACCGTTTTCTTGTAGTAGAAGGCTCATCTATGGTGTTGCTAAGCAACGATTTTCTCCATAGTAGAGGAGCCACTATTAATCTTAGTATCACAGGCCCATGCAGCATGACCCTCCTCACAGGGGAGGATGATAGAAAGGCGCATAACGTCCCGGTCACCACCATTCCCCCAGGGGAGGAGCGGCCTATGGCACTCACACTTTCAGAAGAGCCGAAAGCGCTAGCGCCTACGACTAAACCGGAAGCAAGTCTTCCGCCCCTTGAAAGGCCTGACTTTAGCACCCCTATCCAGCCCTTAGATTTTAATTCTGACCCTAGTCAACCTCGAGTATTCACGGACGGGCAACAGGTCAACATCGACCCTATTCCCGAACCACCAGACCCCACTACTCCTAATACTAACGGAAACCCTCCACGCATATGTTCAGAAGAGTGCTTACTGTTTACTCACGAAGCAGTACGCATCCCCAAAAGATGCAAAGCAACCTTCCTAATTAAGCTTCCGGAAACTTTCCAAAGCCATTTAGACTCGGCTGTAATAGTAAATCGGTTACCCAACCGTGTAGGCCTGGAGGACCCGCCTCTCGTGGAGATGCGCGTAGAGACGCCTACCCCCGAAGGAGCAGTCTATGTAACCGTATGGAATACTTCTAACATGGACGTAACACTCCCTAGCTTCTCAGCAGTAGCTTCGGCTAGTATAAAGTTTAAAATCCACGAAGCCTCGGGTTAACCCTCTGACCCCCTCTCTTCTTTGTCCGAAGCCGAAAGGATACTATTAGACTCTATACAACTCGACCCCGACAACCAGCTCAATCCAACTCAACTTGAGCGGGTTCGTCAACTACTAGCTAAGAGGATTAAGGCGTTCGCCCTTGACCCGAAGTCCCCTGGTCACACGCACCTTATGGAGGTAGAGCTTCCTTTACTACCCGGAGCTACCGCGCACCGACACCCCCCTTCTAGGGTGGGAGACGTAGGTCAAGGTATCATAGATAAAAATGTAGCAGAAATGGAATCTGCCGGAATTATTCGTAAGTCCAACTCAGCTTGGGCATCTAGAGTAGTTTTAGTTTCTAAGAAGGACGGCTCCGTCCGTTTCTGCGTAGACTACAGGGACCTTAATAGTAAGCTGCGCCTTAGCGACAGCCCCCTACCACTAACCGCAGAGGCAATCGATCGCCTATCCTCCGGGAATGGGTCACTATTTTTAAGCACACTAGATTTAGCTTCTGGCTTTTGGGCTATGCCTGTTAAAGAAGAAGATAAGGGTAAAACGGCTTTCTGCACTCACCGGCAAAAATATGAGTTTAATTACTTACCCTTCGGGGTACAGTCCGGACACTCATATATGTGCCGCCTTATTATGGACGCGGTCCTACAAGGCCTGGCGTGGGAGGTATGTATGCCTTATTTGGATGATATCGGTATTTGGTCTAATGGCACAGGCGGCACCGTTGAGGAGCGTACAGAACAATCCTTCGAGCAGTTGATGCATCAACTCGACCTAGTTTTAGAGCGCCTCATTTGGGCTAACCTTACCTGTAAGGCTACTAAATGTCTGCTCTTTGCGATTTCTGCCGAATACCTCGGACATATCATTTCACGTAAGGGCCTAGAGATGGCCCCGAGTAAGATTGACACAGTCAGTAAAACGGTTATATCTTCGATCAATGATATTGGTAAAGTGCGTTCCTTCTTGGGCTTATGCTCCTACTACCGTTGCTTTATTAAGGGTTTCTCCACTATTGCCACTCCGTTAACTGACCTCACTAAGAAAGATATTAATGTAGAGGAGGAGATCAAGAGTGATGAATGCCAGAACGCTATACGTACCCTTATAGAAGCCATTACCTCAGCCCCAGTACTCACCACTCACCACCCCTAGGGGAGACCGCGAGCTTATCATTAAGACCGACGCGGCCAGTAAGGAGGGTATCAGTGGCGTGCTTAGCCAAGTAGATGACAACGGCCACGAGAAGGTAATCGCCTACTATAGACGCCGCCTTATTCCTGCCGAACGTAACTATTCCGTTACGGAAATAGAGCTTTTAGCTGCTTTGAAATCCATACGTAACTGGCGACCCTACTTATGGGGTCGGAAGTTCCGATTAGTAATTGACCACTCCGCGCTACGCTGGTTACATACTATGAAAGATACAGTTGAGGGTGGACCCGCCTCACGGTTAATGCGTTGGGCCCTTAAACTGGCCGAATATAGATTTACTATCGAACATAAACCGGGAGCCCTTCATAAGGACGCCGACGGTATATCTCGACTAGTCGCCTATATTGATTTAGACAGGCCCACTTACATTAACGCCGTCCAATCTCTTAACCCTGGCTCCTTCGAGTTCGAATCTAGTAGAAAGGCTCGTACCCGCACCACTACCGCGCGTTCCCTCCAAGCCGCCGAGAGAGCCATACGTCGCGATAACACGACCCATTCTTCTATACTAGAGGACTACCTCCACTCTAACGCTCAGAGCCATCAGGCGATAGCTGAAGCACAACAGTCGGATCCAATCACCCGAGAGATTATTACCTTCTTAATCACAGGCTTACCATCGGACCCTATGTCCTCCGCTGCCCTAAAACACAACCATTGGTTATATAAGGAGTCTAATAGATGCGTCTATAAGGACAACCTTCTATACCGCCGTGTCGGTCTACCTGAGGATAGCGATAGCCAATCACCTGCAGCCCTTAGGCTATACGTCCCTGCTTCATTGCGCCAAGCTTACTTAGTTTTGTTCCATGAGCACCTATGCCACTTAGGTTCAACCCGCATGGCACAAGTACTCAGAGCGCGATACTACTGGCCAGGCCAGTCTAAGGATATTTACACACATGCTAAAGAGTGCCACGAGTGCACTTTGGCTAAACCCCCTTTTAGGAGGCCACCCGCACCCAAAGGCCCTCCCGTTGGTTCTTACCCCTTTGATAGAGTCTTTGTTGACGTCGTCTCGATGGCGCCGACACATGACTATATAAAGGGCGAGCGGGGCTATTCTAAGTTGTTAGTCTTCGTCGACTCTTTGAGCAGATGGATAGAGGCTACACCTTTTAATACCGACCCGACTTCAGAACAAGTACTACACACCTACCTATCAGACGTAGTCTGCCGCCACGGTACACCTAGAGAGCTCCGCAGCGGCTCAGGCTCTAACTTCGTTAGCGACCTTACGTCTACCATACTTAGACTCATCGGTACCGATTTAACACCTACTGAGGCATATTATCATGAGGGTGTGGGTTTAGTAGAACGCGCCCAACAAACTTTAGTTGCCTTGGCACGCGCTACTAACGAAGGCGGCGAATATTGGGCTGACCATCTACCGTTCTTTCTTATGAGCATGCGTGCTTCCCCTAACCGGTTAACTAGTCAATCACCCGCTTCGCTATTGTACGGGCGTGAGCTTAGACTTCCTAATCAGATAGGGGACCCTCGCGCAGTAGCAGAGGTAATTACTCTGGATGACCTACCGGCCTCTATTCAAGAATACGCGAAGCTCCTTCACAACCGCCTGCTTACCTCTTGGACGGCCGCTAGAGATGCCACCTTGGAGTCTCAGAGCGACGCTGTTGCTGACACGACGCGTACTCAGGACACCCATGTCGCATTTTTACGTGGTGACAGAGTCTGCCGCCGCAAACCAGGTCACTCTAATAAACTAGAATATCACTATTCTGGCCCTTACCGAGTTGAAAAGATCTTAGGCTCCGGCAAGTACCTAATTACCGATCTAGAGAATAAAATGATTAAGGACGAGATACACGTATCTAACCTTAAACCATATTATACGAAGACCGATTTGGTACCCGTCGAAATGGATGAGTATTTAATTGACTCTCTGCTCGATCGCCGAGGCCTAGGCAAAGATCGTCAATATCTAGTTAAATGGCGAGGCTATTCTAAGAAAGAAGCCACATGGGAGCCATGTACCGAACTCGTACGTCGCTGTTCCGATATGCTAGATGCTTACGACTTATTACCCACCCGCAAACCTAAACACGGAAAGAGCTCACCTTCAGTATTCCCTCCCCGGCCTTCGGCTCAGGAAGTAACACCAACTGACGACACTGCACTTCAAAACAGGTCGGCAGGTAGGTTCTCTCTCAGGAAACGGGCACCAGTGCGGTATAAAGAAACCGCTAGTAATAAGGTTAACGCTATCTACCATCCGGTACATACCTACAAGACCGATACACACACGGTCGAGTACAAACCCCTCTCGGCTACCTTTAAACTCGGCGAGTGGTATTATTATACTACCCACGCCGTTGGCGGCCCTCGCTGGCCTTCCCAAACGTTTTCACCACAGGAGCTCACTCCTCCTCCCTTTTCAGAAGCTAGAGATAATGCTATGAGAAAGGTAGGACGGTACGAACTCGCCCTGTACGCAGACGCAGCACTCGTTTGGAATAACAATAACAAGCATCTGTGGTACCCAGACAGACGGATTATTTAGGTTTAAAGACTAGATTAATATTATACCTTTCGTTTTACTTACCTATACCATTAAGAATGTATGCCGCAAACATTCCCCAAAGGTAAAAATCTGCAAAAGAGAGACGCACAAATACCGGCATTGATCCGCCAAACACTGACTGGGCAAAACTTCCGTAAAAGGAAGCAGAACAAAGGTGGGTATTTGTGTAGAACCTTGCACCCATAGGGGGTTCATACCCCCGAGCGTGTTAACTACGCGCTGGATGCCAGTTCTGTGCTCGTTGTTCTAGAACACGATCTCTTAGAACTTAGAATAGATATGAAGCCTTCTACGAGGGATTCACTATCGTTTATACTTAGCAATACCTCGCTAAGTCTGTTCTATTTTTACCAATGGAAGATAATTTTGTTTAGCTAACAAGATTATATATACACGGGCCTACACCTTATTGATATTACGTATGACGATACGATCGGTAGCCTTTAGGCTAGTTACTTATTTTCAAATTCATGATAGGAATATTTATAATCGGAACCAGTTTCAAAGCCAGTAGGCAGGAAACACATTTAATATCAAACTCCACAGCCTGGAAGGCAGAGTTTAATTAAACCGATCGTTTCGAAACCAGTAGGTAAGAAACACAAAACAACAAGGTGATATTATCTAAACCTAGCCCAGCTAGTTAGATAATACAAACCAAGATCGGATGATAACTCATGTGTTATCAAGGATTATTCTCTTTCAACCAGAACCAGTTTCAAAGCCAGTAGGCAGGAAACAAAATTAAACTCCAAAGCCTGGAAGGCAGAGTTTAATTAAACCGATCGTTTCGAAACCAGTAGGTAAGAAACACAAAACAACAAGGTGATATTATCTAAACCTAGCCCAGCTAGTTAGATAATACAAACCAAGATCGGATGATAACTCATGTGTTATCAAAGATTATTCTCTTTCGACCACAAGTCGCACGGATTTTTTTTTAGTTTCAAGCTTTATTTTATTCTTAGTTTATTTCTCTTTTATTTTTAAATTTTATTCTATATATATGATTACCTTTAGAGCTATATAGATACTTTACTTTATGATTATTGGACGCGTTGAAATAGAACCAGGACATGCGTAAATACTTATAGTAATAGCACGGCCGTTCTAACTGGTTACATGTTGAGACACCCAGTAACGTACGTCACTATACTTATAACTATAAAAGCATCGGAGATCTATTCGGTAGTACTTCAATTTTATCTTATTATTCTATTTAGCCTCCACTTGTTTAGTATCGGATTCAGTATACATACTTAGGTATGCTTGCTCAACGGAGTTTCGATCTTAGTTGGGGGATGTCGCATCCGCGAGAGACATAGAGCCCTAAGGTATTACCTTAAGCTCTATACTTGGGGGTAAGACGAGATAACCATAGTATTTAGCACCTAGTAGACAGTAAACCAAGACGTACCGCCACCGAGGCGACGCTACGACTTTAAGGCCGACTACAGGCACGGGCACGACGAGGCGACCTCTACAAGGCCAACTCGACGTACAGGAACAGGAAGACGCAGAGCGTCTTGAGTACACAGTAATATCCCCCTTATATAGCAGTTGATGACCGCGCGAGCTGGTGTTCTTCCGAACACTGACCGCGGCCACTCAGCTTATATGTATTGCCGAGATGTAACCTGGGTAATCAAACCCAATGATGAGACGTAGTCAAACCCGACGACGAGGCCAGTGCGCACCGGCCTCAGTCATCATCAGCACAGGAATCAGAAACGGTTTACAGGCACCCATACCCCCCAGATTTATCATCTATCTTCCAGAGTAATGACTAAGGTTAAACCTTATTCCTTACTCTCTAAGATAACGACCCCCTCACAATAGATAAACACCCAGCTTCTCGTGAATGACCATTGCGGACGGACGACAGTTCTGCCGACGAACAGCCTCAGCGTGCCGACCAATCATCCGTGACGAACCACAAACCAGCAACCATCAACCCAGAAACCAGCTGTCCAAGATAGATGTACCTACTACCGTATTCGCCTGCAGTAGTAAGTACCCCCTGCGATATCCCGGAGGATGCCCGCCGACATTCCTAAGTACGCTCTTCGGCCACATTCCTACAAACGACTAGCACATCCCGTTCAACGCATTGCGGGCGCCCGCCGGGCGCCCGCCCTTTTGTATGTTGTGTTTCCTGTGCCGAGATTCATTGTGAGGACAGTCCTTGATGAATCTCGATTGGTGTTTCGTCGATGTTTGGCCTCAGAGGCAAACATTCGTAAGAATTCTCTTACAACTCCAAAGAATTCTCTTACAACTCCAGAATCGGCCGTCTGCACGTCCGACGTTTTTTTGCGAGGCTGTACGCTCGTCAGCGTCACCATCGCCTCCGCCATGGCCGACTTACTCGACCCTACCGCGGAGCGCTCCGCATCGAAAGCCGTGACCGCCCTCCAGCGGAATATCCTGCTCACTGCAAAACACCC
>Ga0209390_10004577_pt1 | contig 20620 bp, 24 predicted proteins | sample BON01_FD_187212 | JGI IMG/M metagenome (GOLD analysis project Ga0209390, IMG submission 187212) | Freshwater microbial communities from Lake Bonney liftoff mats and glacier meltwater in Antarctica - BON-01 (SPAdes) (version 2) | ecosystem: Environmental > Aquatic > Freshwater > Ice > Glacier...
TTGCGGGAGTGCCCCCGGGCTGGGCGCTTCCGGGCTACCCTATTACTGCGCACCATTCGTATGCGTTCTCAACGGCTTGGGGGGGTTATACACAAACAAACAACTATGAGTCAGTTGCACCTGTGGCACGGCAGGACTGGCGGGCAGCGGTGCAGCAAGGTGAGCAAGGTTGATGACATGCGCTGCCAATGCCCTGTAACCACTGGCAAGGGCCTGCGAGTAGCCTGGGCCAGGGGTACCCAAATGAGACTGATTGGCACGCGTTGGTGGGTGCATCGAAAAGTAGATGTTGCCCGTCATGGAGGATTTCTCGTGATGTAGAAGAAAGCCCGCGCCGCCAACTACTGTTTGTTCGTTTGTTCAAATTTGTATATAAAGCCACCACATCGCTAACCCTCCCGAGAAATTGAGAACGCAGTAGTGGCGGAAAACGTATAAGGACTCAAGAGTTTTGAACCATAGGTTACCCGTTTTGTTCAGAGAAGTGACATGCGTCAGTCGCAGGGGGAAAAAAGAAGGAGGATAAAAGAAAGAAGAAAAATCAAACAACTTGAAAATTTCACCAGTTACAATTTCTAGATGTATTTTCAACATATGAATACACCACTTTAAAACAACATTCATGTGTCCAAGGTCCATTGCGGGAGTGCCCCCGGGCTGGGCGCTTCCGGGCTACCCTATTACTGCGCACCATTCGTATGCGTTCTCAACGGCTTGGGGGGGTTATACACAAACAAACAAACAAAGACTCTGATGATTGGATTTGTTTTTAGGGGAATTGGTCCTCGTACCGCGTCCGCGGAAATCAGGCAGTAACCTTGACCCTGTCAATCTCCTGTCACCTTGTTTTGAGTATTGTATCCGCCTAGTGCAGTGGGATTATAACAGATGCACTTTGACTCCAGTCCTAAAAGTCCTTAATGGTCCAATCGGACTTCAGAATAAATGCCCTTGGAGAAAGAAAGAAAGAAAGAAAGAGATTGAACCCAAGAAAGAAACAGCCAGAATGGTTAAGCGGGTTACCAATCGAGTCTAGACTTGGTTCGCCATGGAGGGACTTGGGCCCTTGACCTCTCTGGCGCGGGTCTCTCTCCCTCGGGTTTTTTTGGATCTCCCACTCCCCTAGAGTGGCTTTCATTTCTGCCTCTAGTTACTGCGGTTTTAATTTCATCAACACCCTACAAGTTGACGGGCTGGCTCGCATCACTGGACTTAGCGGCTCCTACTCAACGACTCATCCTCAGCCACCGAACAGCGTCCCTCCATGCCTTGTATGAAGGATTGGTTGTGGACGGGGGGAGAGATGAATGATTTGGTGGGTAGAGATTGCGAGCTGCCCGTCAACTTAGACATTCCTGGCCTCAGACCACGGTCCCCCCATTGGACAATTTCATGCAGGCTCGAGTCAACAGCCAGTGCGTGACTATCACACGTAGCAGCTATAGTTTTCTATAAAATAACAATGTAACTGTCATATGTGCAAAAACAAACTTAAGAATATGGCATGTATTCAGAGGAACTCACCTTTAGTCGTCTGTCGGCACGGTAGTATTGTAAATATTTTAACACAAGCAATGCACTCTTCCTACAACAATCGTATAGAGAATAAGGCTTTTAAACGTGCTCTATTTGTTCTATTACTCAACAAATTCGACCGGGTAGGAAGCATACCTGGAAACGAGGAAGGTGTCCTCTGATTTGTCTCTTTCTTCAATTCTTTTTTGGCTTGCCGACCATGAGAAACCGAAGGTGTGTGAAATTATCTTTCTCCATCTATCTGTTGAATTGTCTGTCTCTTTTTCTTTGTCTTTCCTTTTGTCTGTGTCTTGCTCTTTCTCTTGCCTTCCCTTGAATTCTCTTGTTTTTCGTTTTTGTCTGCATCTTTATCCTTCTCTTTCTCTCTCTCTTTCTCCCGTTGTCTCTCTTAAGTTCCCTTTATTTTTCTTTTCCTTTTTCTCTTGCTCTTCCTCTTTGTTGGATGCTCTTGCTCTCTGTTGAATTCTCTTTCTCTTAATGACATGAATAAATCAACAATCATTGTAGATCGAATTGTTTTCCTTGAAAAAAAATCTCGTCGTTGAAGATAATAGATTATATATATGTTCTTTAACAAAATCGCTAGCACCCAGAAGTCTTCATGACATGAGTTGGTTACTTGACATGCTTTATAATTTGTTAATTAAATGTGTCAATCAACATATGTTTTTCAGAAAACAGATCACACAATTGATGATTGACTTCATGAACATCAATATGTTATTCAGGTGCATCTCATGTAGAAGATGATTGTCATGCACATGTATTTGCCGAGTATGTGGGATAAGGCAAAGCCGAATGCTCTGCATTCTCAAATAACCAATTTCGATTCCTTTGAGGAGTGGTATCGCTCCGAACTGCGGGGTCGCATGGTGCAGACGCTCATGCACGTGAGCATTCAGTCGCTGCACGTCATTTTGCAAGACATAGACATGCAGGACATCAAAGCAGTGCAGGATGCGATGGTACTGTTCCGCTGGACGGCAACATGTGTGCTGAAGTCGAGCACTACAACACTAGGTACAAAAAGGAGGTACCAAGACAACATGACAGCCAGTGGACCGAACGACATTGCTCGTGTAATGAAAAAGGTAATGGGTGTGGAGGATTCAAAGTGGCGTGGAGCGGTGACCGCTCAGACGATCAATGCAAAGACGCATGTGGGGGAGCGAGTGCCGGAAATGAGCGCACATGCCAACGAAGTGCAACTAGACTTCTCTGAATCGCTGATGTTCTCGACTTCTACACATGTAACTACTAAAAAACCGTTTCAGGATGTGGTCATAGTGGGTACGCTGACAGCTCGGGTATGTTTGTGTGTGTCTATTGGGGGGGGTGTGTGATTTTTGTTGGGACGGTACCTGTCTGGTTTTTGACTTGGGTCTCCTCAGACGCAGTCTCGAGGTCCGATTCAAAAAATTGATTATGACATGAGTAAAGTCTCAACCAGAAATGGAATGTTTCATCCGTCTTGCATGGGACTGGCTGTACAGCCCTGACCCCATCTACATCAAGTGGCGATTGAAGAACTACAAGTCCCTCATGCCTATGTTGAAGACGAGTCCCTTTGACTGGCTCAATTATGATGTGAGTTTATAGTCCAATTTATATCTCACCCATCCCTAATACATAATCCACCAACAAAATTTTGTGTAATTCGGTCCATCCACTTGGGTTGTCTTGTACATGTACCGTTGTATCATAACTGTTCTGAACTTGTTTTGTGTGACAGGATCGGGCGGTCTTTTTTGAAATGGTGTGGGAAGCTTCCGAATGGGACTTTGCCAACAAGGAGGGCATGAAGTCGAACTTGAAATTCACCATTGACGCTGATGGCAATCAGAATAAATGCGAGGATGTCTCCGAACCATGGAACACATTTTGCACGGCGAAACTCAAGTAGGTCAGACAGGCAGGGCGTGACGCATTCGCTTGGCAGACACGAGAGGTTACTCTCACGAAACAAGAAGGTGCGACTTTCGACCAGTGGCTCAAACCGAGACAAATCGCTTTAAGGCCACTACTGTGGGAAGTCTCCTGCGATGCGTACACACGCTTCAATCCAAGCTACGAGGCTGCCCACGCCGACAAGCCCTACTTCGGTGTGCGTTGATTCAAATTCGACCCGGATGAATCAGACCCGAGACGAGGGAGTGCGGAGTGCAATTTTTTTGCGAGACAAGGAGTAGTGATCCCATTCACCAAGTACACACACACACTCAAATATATGTATCACCCCAGGTGTCAGAGTCGCCTCTGAGTGTTGCGCAAGAGCAACATCATTCAGGCACGTGTACACAGGAGGTCGAAAACATCATCTCGCTGGAAGAACAGAGTCGAGATAGTACAATTGAAATGTTTTGAGAAAACAATAAATTGGCATGCCCATTGAACTACTGATTGGTCCCTGAGAGCGCCACGAAAGGCGTGATGGCTGCGGAAAGATGCAAGAATATGTTACATAAGTATCACATATATGTTGTTAAACGATGCATGACATACATATGTCTGATAATATTATATGACATATATATGTTGTTTAAAAACATATGTATGTTGTTTAAAAACATATATATGTTGTTGAAGAAAATTATGTTGTTTAGTATAATATGTTGTTGAACAGAATATGTCGTTTAAAAAACATGTCGGATAAGAAACATAGATATGTCGGATAAGAAACATATGTATGTCGGATAAGCCTTAAACAACATAACAACGCAAGATAGTGTTATAAAACATGTATATGTCTTATAAGGCCTTATACGACATATAATGTTTTGTTAAGCGATATATAGATACTAGTGTAATTTTCAGATGAGTGCTCGTTCTAGTGCTCCTTTGTAGTTATATGTATTGTAGTTTGAGCATAGTTGATCATTCCGGGGAAAAAAGCAAAACTGGAGAACTATCAAATACCTGGCCGGGATTCACGCCATCCAGACTTCAGCAAGCTTCGTGGGACGTCGTGTCGAGGAGTTAAAATATACATCAAGGGTCCTAACATATTGCTCGTGTATAAGGCCCGTATTTACGACTCTGACACCAAGACACCCAATAAACAAAAGGAACGCTTGGGTAGGGGTGTAACCATACGAACATCCTTCGGCGGCCTGTTGGGACTCATTAGGTGATAACATATAAGCCGTGCACAAGTATTGCATCGAGCGCAAAGGGATTGGGCAAAACATGCAGCTGCAGCGACCACTCAGCGGTTAGGCTGTTGTGGATTTAACATTCTGCATTATGGTCATCTTTTTCCAATGCCCTTTCCGGGCATGCGCACACAAAGGGGCATTCAGCGCAAACACCTGGGTGATGGCACCAGGCATGTCAACGTCTTTGTCGGAGTCGCTTGTCTTGGTTACAGCAAGTTCTCCGAATCCGGATCATCGCTTGGTGCATCAACGAGGTCGCAGGGTGGCACATGTGAGCAGCGCGGCCGCCACTGCCCACAGACCTCGAGTCCATCAATTGGCCCCGTTGCGCCCCGCACCACCTCCGCCTCCCAACCCCCAAGCCCCCGGGCACGGTCGCGTGCGGCCCGAACAAAAGCAAACGCTGGCCAAGGCAACGCGTGCAGGCCCGTTCCAGGCAGTGGCGAGCCACTTTGTTGCCAAAACACCTGCCGTACGATCAACCATAGATTCCTGTCTGCGCCCGTGCCACATCTACTTCAATAGAGTTGGCCACCAGAGAAATACGACCCTCCACAATGGTGAAGAACAGCCCTAACGAGCGCACTGATGCGTGCGGCGGGACGTTCTTCAGTGAAGCGACGCGGGTCAGGAAGACGGTTGCGCACACGTATCCAGTGCCCTTGGCCACGCCCTTAGCCAGGCGCGCCCCCGTTCTCCGTGGCATCACAACAACAGCCATTCCTGACGTTGATGTTTTGAAAGAGATAGAGAGGGTATGGTACCTTCTCTGCTAAGGTACCTTCACAACTCAGGCTCTGATTTGCGCTGTTTCATCGTTGATACTATATTGAATTTTATATCAACAATCATCCAGGACACATTTGCAACTTGTTCATCTTAACATAGATTTCATGGGTGTTATTGATGTTTGGTGTAAAAACTTGGCAGTAACCTTGACCCTGTCAATGTCCTTTCGATTTGTTTTGGGTATTGTATCCCCCTAGTGCAGTGGGATTGTAACAGATACACTTTGACTCCAGTCCTGAAAGTCCTTAATGGTCCAATCGGACTTCAGAATACATGCCCTTGGAGAAAGAAAGAAAGAAAGAAAGAGATAGAACCCAGGAAAGAAAGAAAACTAAATCGAATTCACTGTACTACCTTTTCGGTAAAGTCTAATTTATTCCAAAAGAACACAGCCGAAGATAAGATTTTTTTTTCCCAATTGAAATAGTCATCGGAATGAAAAACAAAATCCAAATCGGAATAAAGAAACTCACCGACAGTTCTAAGTTGATGGAAGCTGAGATCCAGCATTCATGGTTATCTATGAACTGCAACGCACATCTAGCTTGCCGCAGGTGCGACGTGCCAAATCCATTGTTTTCAGATAGTTTATTGATTTCCAACTGTCCCAGAATACACGATCGTTGCGGTTATATGAATCCTCCTCCACAAGAAGCATACCTATATATCGTTCCCGCCAGATTCCATCATCCCGCTGATTCGCAGTGGTGGTGGTTCATATGTAGATATTCCAAGTATTACACAAACACGCAATAGACACCATATCTATCTTTTTTAATTATTCTGTCGAGTTGGCTAACTGACTGTCTATACCTCTCCATGAAGTTGTCAAATCTCGCGAACTGTGACGGGTGAATAAATCCTCCTCCTCTACAAGAGGTATAGACAAAAATCACGCTAGATTCCATCATCCCCGCTGCCTTGCAGTATGAGGGGTTTTAAAGTCACGTTCACGCATGAAATACGTATAATACCATATGCATTATGACGCTATAGGGTATCACAAGCAGTCATGCTATAGCGCACATATATAAATAATATGTATTGTGACATGTACGTACAGACACTGGCAACAAGTGTCTTATGTGCACGTCTCACATAGATACTTGAAAAAATAATTACATCACGATCATAAGTCATGAATCACATGACAGACGAGCTCACCCGCTCATGTTATATATATGGTATAAGCTTACTCGCCCATGATAGTGCGGCGATGATGCTTGAAAACCACTCGAGACAGTCCCTTGGTGAAGACGTCTGCTGGCTGATACTCACCTGGGTTCGTACAAAGCTTGACCTCAGGCTTGTCTCCCGCAGCAATTTTCCTGACTCGATGAATGAAGTTGCAACTCTTGACTCAGTCGCATAATGCCCTTTTCACGATCTTGTTCGACCTTGCCGCCCTTGAACGCTCCCCGCTAGTCCGTTTGCGACAGTACAAGACTCCCCGCTGTTGCCGAACTTGATGTCCCCGCTACGCATGACTTCAATATTAAGAGATGGCTGTTTTTGTTTGATAGTAGCTGACTCCCCGCTGTTGCCATGCTCAGCGTCCCCGGTGTGCGTGACTTCAAGATCGTGATGCTGCTGTTCCTCCAAAAATGACATCAACTCCTTGATAGTACCTGGCTCCCTGCTGCCGTCAGTATCCTTGTGTCGTGATCTCCCCGCTGCTGATGAGATCCCCGCTGTTCGCCGTTTCCCATTTGACTCTGTACGCTCCCACTGTGTCATGGGGTCTCTCCCCGCTGACGGTCGTTGTCCTTTTGGCTCTGTGCGCTCCCTTTGCGTTACTTTGCTTCCTGGAGCCGGCTCGCTCTGTGCAGTTACCACCAGAAGGATGACTGCCACCATCACTGTGACCACTGTTGATGATGTTGGTGCATCACTGCACATCCACATTGCTTTTCTTGCGGCTATGGTCGACACGTCTACGCTCGAGGTACCAAATTCAAGGCAAATCACACTCGCAGGCACGGGCAAGGCATGCGCAGGCAAGTGCAGTGCATTCTCGCAAGAAGGACACGTGCAAGCAAGGTGAAGATACGCGAATGCAGGTGCAAGGCATGCGCACACAACATCAGGAAATTACGCTTGTATATATATGTCGTTTAATTTTAAATGACATATAAAAACGAATTTTTTTTTTATACGACATATAAACACATTTTTTTTTTAATTTAACATATAAACAGAATTATAAAATTAAGGGACATACAAATGTTTCGTAAATGACAATATATGTCCTTGAATTTTAAAAAGACATAGATACACTTTTTATATTTCATTTATATGTCGCTTAATTTTTAATGCACATATTAATTTCACGTACCATAAGAAAATATGTCGCTTACAACCCACCACATCATATCACACAGTACTGGGTTTTCCAATCCTCGCACGTGTACCGGCGCAGAACTTTTCCAACTTTGAATTCATCCACGTGACTTTATGTGTATGTACATTTCGAATGGACTTACTATTCCAAAATCATCACCTGCGTGACCCACTCAAAGACTGAAACACTCAAGGGTACAGGTTCACCGTGTCAATATATTTTCTATCTGGTTGAATATGGGCCTTTGTGCCGACACAGAATACGTGCAACGCGCGTCATTTTTGATGATTTAGCTCATTTCAATTTTATTATAATCATATGCATTTTTTTTTCCCATCACTCTCATTAGTGATGGTTTCTTATCGTGGGTCTCCTGGCTACATCTGTTTATGGAAAATTTCGACGTGGGTGTTTGCGCAAGTCTTCCATGAGGTCTGGCTTCATGGCGAGAATCTGTAGAGGAAGACTGTCAATCGACAATTTACAAGGCCACACGCCCTGTGTATTGTATTGCGTCCCATCACGAGTCACGTCCAGACCAACTGCATAATTCAATATCATCACATCAGTGACAGTCGTCACCCATTTTCAGGCTACTCCAGTAGGCGTACATGTTTGTTTGAGGCGGCACACTATTCTCGACCCATCATCTTGTAACACATTGCCTCCTGTGTCAACCCACTTGTCGTATCTTGTGACAAAGACGCCACCATTTTCCATGTAATCCATGGTAGCCTCAATATACTGCGCTTTTGTGACTCCCAGTCCTATGTTCTGATGCTGATGGGCATCTTTTGATTCGTTCGCTGCCCGAAACCCTACAATTTCTGAATATTTCGCTCGTATCTCGTCTAACAACAACGAGTCCAATCGTTGTTTTCCCACCTTGCGCACATCCGAGGTGTCCCCCACCCTCGCAATCGCCCAAATTTTGCCACTTACAAACCACTCTACATCTGTAGGAGGTTTCAGCGCCCACTAAAACTCCTCTTGAGATTCAAAGCCATGCTGACCCTGAAGGCATTCCTTCACTCTGATCATTTCGTCTTCGTGTTCCCTAGTTGCCATTTTATCCAAGGGATTTGGCGGAGCTTTACAAAAAATGGCCACCCAAGGTTGTTGTTTCAACGCCAGATTGGCCACGACCAAACTGTCCCGAGATTCTGCCGAAGTCAGAATGAAGATCACATGATCGGAGCAAATCTTGCGGTGGTACGTTGAAAAGGGTTGCGCCCGAATACGCATATGTGTAACATCATTATGTATGTGGTGAGGCGAATTTCAACAAAAAAAAAATGTAGATATGTTGGTTCTGCATACACAGTGTAGTGGTGCTTTGGTGAGTTGGGGTGCCCCACATGTTGACCCACGCCAGTGTATGATTTATGAAAAATTTTCATTATGCTTAGAAATGACCTTTTTATTCCAGATTCGATCAAATTTCTGAAAGATGCATCCCATGTTCCATAAATATGCTGTCGAAAGCAATCTAGAGCGTTTATATGCTACATAACACATATTTGGACATGCATATGTCCATTAAGCCGAATCACACCATTGACATGTCTGTTAACATACACATCCAACAAACATGTTCGTTAACCAACAATATAACATTTATATTAAATCACTCACATAACTCTTAGGCAGAGGGTGGGACAGCACCTGACCTGCCACCGCCGGATGGCGTATGGCCAAAACATTGAAGGGAGCAATGGTCCCAGGCCGCTGTTTGCCTGCTGACCTGTGGTTATTGTACGGTGCCACGACCTGCACCATGTTAACGACTTGTGTGATCTCCTGGTGCGACAACAGTCCCACTGGATCCGGCACAAGCTGTGGATGCGACGCGTGGAATCGTGCGCATGTATATTTGGCCAGAAACCGGGGCAGATGGTGCAAGTCTGGACACAGTTTCAACCACTCCGAGTTGGGTTCACACAATGATTTCACTTGCATGACCAGATTACTGCGCTCTAACCTGCGCACTGTTGGTACCTCCAGGTGGTGGTAACACTTGAAAAATCAAGTATCACCTTCCACACGGGGTATCGCAGCACTGCCTGTTTCTGAATGTTGCATTCGCTCCTGTGCGAACCACAGACACATTTGCTGAGCTGGTTGAAACACCCAGAGTCGATGGCGCCCCCAAGGCACCCTCGCCGTGCCCATTGCCAGCAACATCTGCATCTGTCACGAAATCAGTGACTGTTGTGGAATGTGGGGGGGTCAATGTTTTCAATGCCAGTGCGCTTTCACGCATGTTTCTGACCATTACCTACAACTCCCACCCGTCTTGTCCATTACTGCTTGCTGCGACGTCCTTCACCTTGAGGTGCATGTTCTTGATGATTTGCGCGCTCACATTTTGCATGTCTCCATACATGAGTGGTGTTGACCACACATGTGCTGCCATCCCGTGTGACTTGGAGAAAGACCACTGGCGCCGAGTGGGGTTTGAGATGTCTTCACTGCCAGAGTTCTCATTCTTGCTGTCGAGGGAATCCTGCTTGAACCTGGTCTCCATCAATGGCCTCGTGTATATCCCTGTACACCATGCCATCTTGCTGCATCACGTCAACACGACGATGATACGCCTTGATTGTTTTGTAGCGCAGAGACATGGGGTGAAAGTCTTGGTGCCCAACAATGCGCAACAGCGTGTTGGAATTTTTCTTTGACATGCGTGTTGCCACCAGGTACTGGTATACAGCAAATTCGCTGCTGGTTTCGAACACTTCGTCGACCGACTTTGAAGGAGAAATCATGTTTGCTATTGCCGGGTCGTCTGGAAGCAAGGTGTTGTGAGGAAGGGGACGTGAATGATATGGAGTGCGCCCCGCAAGCAGCACTACAAGGGCATCGTGCGCGGCGTCGTGCTCCCCATGCCACATGATGTGATGCAGTAGAGCCTGCGACGGCTGTGAATTTGAAGCCATGCTCGAAGATGCTGCCAACACCAAATGTGTTGGTCTGCGCGTGCCTACCCGGTTCGCCAGTACAAGACGTCCTTGCCCGGGTCCACCCAGTCCGCCTGCACAAGGTGAATGTGCTGCGGCCTGCGGCATGTCACTGTCCTCTCCCAGACAGCTGGGTGCATCCTGCATGTCCTGATCTTCCTGCCATGTGTTTTCTGCTGCTGCCATGTTGACGGGAGACTGCCCCCCCCCACTCCTCTGTCCTCTTGTGACATCAGTGGGAAGATTAGGTGACAGCACGGCTGCAACCCGCTGCCTCTGTGTAGGCGGCGCCGCCCATGTTACCACCAGTCGACTGCGCTGCAGCCCAACTGGCATGTGGTGCACTACATGCTTGATGCCTGAGCCCTTGCATGTGCGGGATTGAGCACCAACGGTGGTGGGTCGGTGATACTGGCCGTCCATTCTGCCATGCATGCTGCGCTGTTGGTGTCTGATGATTTCTGACATTTGAGCATCAGATCTGCTGCACATTGCGCACATGTACACGGCTGCCATGGCCACAGCAAGCGTGCACGAGGCGCGCATGGGCACTGGCACTGGAAAATGCAATCAGAAGTCTTGACCACACATGGGCCTCAAAACACAAGGATACCACGCATCAACGTCTGTCTCTTGGACCCCATGGGCAACGTAAATCATGTCTAGAATGCCAGTCAACTACAAGGAACAATACACGTTTGCCTGGAACAGACATTTGTACAATCATTAAGGGATTTCTGCATATCTTTACGTTTTGTTGGGTACTAGGCATTGTTTTAGCAATCACCCTACCTAAACAGCAGAGTTGTGTTTTGCTCGAAAGGGGCGTTCAAACCCCAAGAACACGAGAAGCTGGACAGTGCAAGTCCCGGCAGAGCCCAAGAGATGGCTGCAGTCGACAGTAATGAGTCTGATTTCAGTGATGACATGGCGCTCGTGGCCAGCATGAAGGCGCACACCAGCGGTCAGGGTTTGGGAGCCACAAGTGCACCACAGCCGCAGTTCCCCTCAAAAAAGTCACTCCGCAGAGCCAGGATGCTGCAGCTGCTTTGCTCACGGAGCGCATGCGTATTGTGCGGCAGTACGACCTCACCACTGCTGCCAGGATCAACAAGTTTGCGCTTGAAACGATTCTGCAGCGTACCCCCGCACGCATGGACGCGGACTTTGGCGCCATGAATCCAGAAGATGCGCAAGAGGTGCGCAATGCAGACACTCAGCACTGCGTCGATTTCTAGAGTTCTGTCCCAGCAGCTCATGGTGGCGTACAAGTTCAACCAATTCTATGGGAGCATGGCCTTCGGCGTTGTGCACCTCGCTGCCGCAGATTCGAAATGGCGAGAAGTGCCAGAACAAGTGGTAAGAGCATCTCACAAGCACGCGGTGCTTGCGCCCGTGGTGGTGAGCGCCATGTTCAGGACAGGGTTGCTTGGTGACACCAACATGCAGCAAATCAACCGATTGTACGTGGTCACCTGTGTCGGCTCCTCGTTCAGTTGGTATGTCGCACCACCCATTACACCTTGTACTGATTGTGCATGGTAGTGCCAGAGCGATTGCGCAACGACATGTCACACATGGTGTTCTTGTGCTGGCCGTGGTAGAAACAAAAACCGTGATGTGTATGCACAGCGGGGTGTGAGCATGGGTGTGCTTGTCAATACGCATTCTTGTGGTGTTGGTGTGCGCCGCGCTGTGTCGGATGGCGCGCGGCGGCACCGGACCCCATACATGCAAACGTTGTTTGCAAGCACCCACAACATGAACATGTGCGTTGCATTGAATTAACACACATGCATGAGGACACGTACTGCTTGTGATGAGTGTGAGAGGCTCAATGATGTTTCCAACATTTTAATGTTCCTTAAGAGTATAAACGCATGTATATGTTGTTTAATACCCGTTGTAAAAACATATGTTCTTTAAGAGGATAAATACATATACATGTCATCTGATATGATTTGATGAACAATGCTTCTTTGGACAGGTCGGATCCCAGGGACACTACACGTGGCGGCGTGAGTTTGGAGACCCACGCGAAATCACCCATGGGAGGAGCAGGCATGCGCAATACGAAGGCGCGAGGCGCTGTGGAGCGGAACCCAACCAATTTTCTGCCGTGGTGGACAAGGTGATGGTAGGGATCACCGCGGACATGCGCAGACTCGCCGATGACGCCATGAAAGCAGTCTACATCCCCTCAGAGTCGCGTCGCTCAGACACACTCCTTCCGAAGAATCATGTGCAGACCGAATTCGGCATCAATTTGCGATTGACAACCCTCAACTTTTATGAGAATCGCGAAAAATCATCAGGTGTGTTGTCCTCTGTGAGGGTAGGCACTGGCTGTTGTGTGTGTATGCAATGGAGAAAATACTTGACAAACGTGAAATATCACATGAAGCATTTATATGTTCTTTAATTCAATTTTAAACATTTGTATGTCATTGAAGAATATAAACACATCTATATGTATTTTAATTTGAAACGTTGATTAAGTCAAATTTCGACATTTTTGTGTACCTGAATAATATTGAAATATATGTATGTCATTGAATACAAAATAACACATTGTGCAGCATCATTACAACCGTACTGCACTTGGTGTAAGAACATGGGTCAATGACTTACAATCATGAGGTGTATAAGAAATATGTTTATTTTCGTAAGAGGTGTGTGATATTAGATAAATCTTGACGATGACAGTAGTCGGGCGTGCCTTGATTGTCCTGCAGAAATGGAATGCGTGATCCGGTTGTTGTGGGACTGCATGTTTGGCGTGGAGAAGACGGCCGTGAAGTGGAGACTGGAGGACTGTGGCAAGGTTGACAAGTATCTCAAGACCAGTCCTCTAGACTGGCTGAATTTTGATGTAAGTTTCCAGAAATTGTCTCTAAATCCATTACATTATCTTTTAACACCACCACAAATCTGAATGCGGAAATGAGACGAAATGGCAAAACTGAATATTTCTGATATTGAAGATAGTGCGCTAGATACAGAATTTAATTTGACACCTAAGGAATGCTTGTGACAGGACCAAACGAATTTTTTCAAACTTGTCAACGAAGCCTTCAAGTACGACTTCGAGTCCGAGGAAGGATTCACTTTCTGCGCGTCTCCACCGTTCAACACGCTCAGTACGGAGAAACTGAAAGAGATTGTGTCAGCAGCGAAGAAAACCTTTAAGTGGCAGTCGTCGAAGGAGGGACAGACTCCTTCAAAGATTGGATATTTTCAAGGCCTCTGGCACTGAGACCAATTTACTGGGAAATCAGTAGTGACGCTTACACCAACTTCAAAATGGAGTATGAGGCGGAGATGAACACAGAGATATTTGGTGTGCGCCAATACCAAATTCTGGATTAGATCACCAGAGGTGACAGAGGAACCTTGGGTCAAATTCAACACAGTCCGCCGAGGGTTAGGTCAACTTGTTGAGTGTCTGTAGGTGCCGTTAGTGTTAGTGAGGGGTCGGACAAAGAAACACAATGAAACAAATCATCACGGTTTTGTGTTTCACCCTCTAGAAACCAAACATCACATTGGCACACTCTCACCCTCTAGAAACCAAACATCACATTGGCACACTTTCTGAGTCGACCAAGGTGGTACAGAAATCACCGGCAGGCTATTCGAGTACATGAAGCCCTGGTACCGTACATAACGATTCCCCAATATCGGTTTAATAAACAAAGCAACACAAACGCAAAACAATGTGAACAGTATTCCAAATTCGAGGCCTCTCTATTCAACTGATATTCTTGTTGGCTGATGCTCGGAAGACTGACTCAATTCCATCTTGGGTTTGAGTCTCGTGGGTCCAAAGTGATTGGCGCGCGGCGGCAAGTGGAGAGGGGACCCTCCATGTAGTGCACGGCGGCTTCGGGGCTTTGCACTACAAGAGTCGAATGGCGCACGGTGGCTGCAGGGCTTAAGCCCCTCCACCTGCCGTGCGCCCAGCTTGGTATGCGCCACCCAAGAAAGAACGAAATCAACCGAGTAGCTGGGAGGAATATGACTCAAGACGTGCGATTTGAGTATGGCGCGCAGCACGCGCGCACTCGGGTACCTGAGCGCCGGGGAAGTTTGGCGCTGGGGGGGGTTCTGTATCCGAGGATGTTGGCGGCGCAGTTGTTTGCCCCCTCGACAGTTTACAGTCCGTCAACGGTAGCCTAAACATGTTTATTCCTCCGAAAACGGACCCCCCCAATCAAAGTTGACCCGCTGTCAATCGAAAGCCGACAGCCACTTATTTACCACGTCGGCTCGGTTCGTTTTGCGGGGCTTTTTGCGGGGCTAAAGCTTGCGGGGCTAAGCCCCGCCAAATGCCACGCAAGAATGCCCCGCAAAAAAAATTAGTACCAGGAGCCCCGCCAAAATCCAGACTCGGACTCCCATATTCTTCCCAGCTCGGACTCGCATATTCCTGCCAGCTGGAGTACATGTCACACTCTATCGGACTCCCATATTCCTCCCAGCTGGAGTGCGTGTCACACTCTATCCACAGGATCATTCGTGTTTACCGGGAATTGGGGATACTAGAAAGTTGGCAATCTCGAGATGCCTGTTACAAATTTTCAAAATTTCTCGTATTGTGGCTTGACAAATCTCGGTGACAAATGGGTCCAATAAAACAAGTCTTCTGTCGATCTATCCCTACTCCGAGAATATCGTGTGTGTTGCTTCGAGACAGTGACCGCGATAATTCTTATTATTTTTCTTCGCCACGTGTCAAACAAAATTTTTAGTCATCTGTTTTGTATCCGTAAAAACGCACTCGTCCAATTCAATGTCTGAGATCCAGGAGTTTTCACTATCATAATCATCTTTTTCCCCTTTTGGTGGTTGTCTTATGATAAACTTTTCTATCTCATTCAATGAGAACGAGCAGCAAGACGTCGAGTGTTCCGATTGTGAAATAGTGATCAAAGATAACGTAAACTAGCCCCTGAAGTGCCTTGTTCACGAGCAACCTCATCACATCTCAAAAACACTGACCCGCGATACAGTCTGTAAAAAGGAGTAGTGGGCAGGACACCAGGGGGAACACTGAGCTTTGTAAGTGTGTATTCTATATCTTCATGTACACGTCTCATACACAATCAACCTACACACAAGAATGAGAGAACACAACCCACGGCGGACACTCCTACAGTAAATGCCAGCTATTTCAATCCTCTTTTCCCCTCACTATCAGCGCCTCTCTCTTATTTTCACATGTCCGAGGCCAGGCTTGGGTCCCCTCGTGTTTTTCTGAATTTATTTGCGAATGTTGGATACTGATCATGTGTCTGCACGAGGTGACTATAGCTCAAACCGGTATTGCATAACAGTTGGGATCTCTGTGAACAAAATGGTTAGTTTCGATGTTCTCACCGGCTGAGTTGCAGAAGTCTGAGAAACCTGGGTATAACAATCCCCTCGTGTCATCCGGTGATTCCTTGCTGACTCCTCTGTGACTTGTGCACACAGGGAAATTTGCATTGAAATTCAAGATCTGACTAGTTGTGTGCATGGTGCCCTCGTTTTCTGGACTGCGTTGACGTAAGTGTACTCTCCCTCTCTCCGTGACCTGTGTAATGAGAGAGTGTGAGTACAAATTTATGCATCTCTCCCTCATTTCGCTTTCCATGCCCACGATTGTGTTAATGGGCAACTTACTCAGTCTGTGTTGTTCATGGTTCACTTATGTGTGGTACCTTTGGTTTGTTTTGGCAATCTCGAGATGCCTGTTACAAATTTTCAAAATTTCTCGTATTGTGGCTTGACAAATCTCGGTGACAAATGACCACCATGAGCAACACGGTTGTACTGAGGGCCACATACATATACACCGAACCACACATGCACAGACATGCACACACACATTCAAATACTTGTAAACACACATATACACCCACACTCACACACACACACACCCAAGACCACCACGAGCAACACGGTTGTGCTGAGGGCCACACACATATACACAAACACACATGCACACATACACACACACACATGCACATACTTGCACACACATGCACACACACACACTCAAACATACTCATACACACCCAAGACCACTATGAGCAACACGGTTGTGCTGAGGGCCACATGCATACACCTATACTGAGACCAGCTGTCGGACCAAGCTACGGGTTGTTCGTTGGGCGGTCTGCCGAACCACTCGACAACCCCGCACGACCACACAGGCCGCTCCCTACCGTGCACGCGACACAAGCTCAGAACCAAACTGAAGACCGGCACGAGCCAGTCTCCTCTTTATTGACAATCGTCCAAACGTTCCCCCAACCTAAACCGGTTGCTAAACTCCAACTAACTCTCTAGGCGTGTATCCCGCCTTTGCTTGGTCACAGTTTGACAGTCAGCAGATAGGGACGAGGGAGTCCTAGAGGTAGGGGAAGCAGAAGCAAATGAGCAGCTCAAAAGCATCATTGGTGCACTCAGAGCTGCTGTTCTGCCGCGGGAATCTGAGTAGCTCAACTTTGTAGTAGGCTACCGCAGATCCGTAGAATACAGCAATTTCTGCACCAAGCTCATGGTGCTTGATGTACAAGAACGAAAGAAAGACAGATTTTTCGCTGATCAAACGACACAAGTATGCGAAGCGCACAATCGGGTGATTCTGTCGTTCCTCCAGCAGGTGCAGAGACTTGCGAGGCCAAACACACATATATCGAGGGATAAGATTGGGCATAATGTCTATGTGTGAAGGGAGCCAAGGATGCAAGGAGGAACACGAACTCACGTAGTGTCGAATCTAGGGCCATCTAACGAAAGTGGAATCAGGGTGGAAGACTGGGAGCAACAATCCAAGACCTCCCCAAGTTTCAGAAAGACACATTTATTGTATTTTACGTTTTCTTGTTTTCAATTCTGTCACGTGTCTATAAACTTGTCGCGTCTCTCCTCATTTTTGTAGTCTCTTTTGTATTTTGATTTCTAAGTTTCTCCGTTGCAAACGAATTCGTCACGTTGTCCTTGATTTTTTTTTTGATTTTCGAATTACATGTATTTTATCACACACTGTACCACACAAGCGCACACACAATTGTAAGATTAGTGCACACAAGGAGGAGCAGCAAGAACCAAGCGCAGGAGCGTGGTCGGAAATCTCTTGGTTGGAAGGAAAGGCGTGGCATGTACGGATTAATTATTCTTTCAATGCCTATAATGAAATGGTCTAGTAGCTGAGCTCTATACAGCAAAGAAAACAACTTCTCAAAATATTTTTGGCCCCGAATTCATTCGGTAATTGAATGTTTTATTAAGACCTTCTCAGACTAACGTTTTGAAGATGCTGAGGATGATGATTGCTTTTATTACTACAAATAGTGGTTTAGTACTCTTGATTGAGGGTCTATGCGCTCAAATCTTATATTTTAGATTTGAGATTATCGGTGGTCTGCGTTGACATCTTTTGCTTTTCTTTTTAGGAAGAAAAAATCTGTTGAAGGAACAAGCAGTTTGTCCATGATCCCATCCCGCCTCTTAGCATATACATACACATGTGTACTTTGTACACATATACGAATACATTTATGCCGAGATTCAGTCCATCTAGATTCTTCGGGCCCTCCAGGTGTCTCCTCCCGACTCCTGGGCTCACATCTCAGTACCCCATCTGTGCAGTGTGTGTTTGTGTATGCGTATACACACACCTACACCCACATACACTCCCATCCGTGCTTAAAATAGAGAAGACACAGAAAACACCCTTATCTCTCCTTCTGTCAAAAATAGTCCCCCACGCCAAGCAACAAGTGCCCTCATACACTATTTTGACCCCCCTATCCTCGTTCCCCAACGCTATATTTGATTTCATTGGCTTTTATTACTGGAAACTGTAGTTTAGAACCCGGGCCTTGCTTGAGGGTCTATTTGCTCAAATCAATACTGATTTGAGTTGACAGGGCTTCGGCCGGAATCGAATCGGGGACCTGCGGATAACCCAAATTTGTTAAGTCCCGCGCTCTTCTTCACTGAGCTATGGTGACGGATGCATCATTGAAGATTCTTCAGGACCCTCTGAACAAACTGCATATACAGCACATAGAGCTTCCAGCAAAGCTACTAGACTATTTCTTACAAAGTAATAAAGACAAACCAATCAATGAGCGCATATACACATCCTGTAGCGAGTGCGGAGCAAATGTGTACGCTGATGATCACAACATCTGTCTAACGCGCACACCTGCACATGCATGATGCTTACAACACCTGTGAATGCATGCATACTCTCCGCAAAAATGCATATGGACTCGTGCATGCGCGCCTACGCAACGGTGCACAACCTTCTTTACTATGGAAGCTATTGCGAACTTATCTTGAGTCTTGCGCGAGCATCGTGCAGGCTGTTGTTTGCCGCCCGCTGCCGCCCCTTCTGCTGTCTCGACTAAACCCGTTGCCCGACGTTGTTCGCACAAGAAATCCGTCTAAATCCACGCTAGCTCATGACGCGGTCGCCGCTGCGGTGTTGCACAAGTATTATTCGATCATCCGCGTTACTGTAGGCCTCATCCAGTTTGTCTATGGGTCACACTCACACTTTGCCACGGGGGTGTGTGTGTGTTGCTTTGTTTTATTAACCCAATATTGGGGAATCGTTACGGTCCCGGATTTATTCCTTTTCAGGGGACCTGGGGAAGCAGAATCCTCGCCTTTCACCTCAAATACGTTGCTGGTTACATCGGTCCCGTCCTCTTCCTCTTCGAACAGACCCACAACGACTACGTTGACAACCAGGGCCTTGTACCCTGGAAGTTCCGTCGTCTGGGCAGGTCCAAAGTTCGTTCGGCCTCATTGGTGAGAGTCCTAAGTGATGACAAGACTTCTCAAACACTGGGGTCCCAAGGTTTGCGAAATCCTCCACCTCCCACAACTTAAGCAAAGCAACACTTTTTTTTTTGAGAAAAAAAGAAGGAAAAAAAAAGAAAACCCGAAGGAGAGACACCCTCGTTGTTCGTATTTGAGAGCTACTGAACCGGGATATTGACGAGTTTATACTCCTCTGGGAGTTCAGGGCCAGGAGTGGGTGTGTGTCTCGCTCCGGAGGGGTGGAGGGCTCAGTCACAGGATGTAAGGCAAGAAAGGCAAGAGCGAGGAGTGGTGGGCTCATTTGCCCACCAAATCACCCTGGTCGCTACCGTATAGGGATTTTGATGTCTCGTTTAAAATGGGGTGGCTTCGTGCTCGAAAGCGACTAACACACTGACCACAGGACTGAGTGTTTGCCCAGTCCTGAGTCCTCCGGCAGGCAACACTGCGGCAGCAGGATGGCTGGGCAAAGGTAGAGACCAAGGACGTGGCCGTGAGGAGAAGGGGTGGCGCTTGTGGGTACCGACCAACATGTCAACCCTGCTACAAAAATAGATCAATGCATACAAAAAGCAAGGACCAGACACGCACACGCAAAGTTCTTTGTGTTTGATCACCCTGTTAGCAGGCCTGATAAAATGTGCAAGGATGCACAAACATGCCAACGAAACGCGCGCAGGCGCAGGGCACTCCAACGCATGCAGCTGGCTGCATGCTCCAACGCATGCATCAGCACAAGGCACGCGCACAATGCAAGGCCCCGCATTGCTGCGTGCAATGCGAGCAGCATGCGAGCTAACCCCCGCCTGACACCCTGATGCCCATCCACAGCCTGCGCTCCAGTGGTGTCTAGATGGGACGCAGGAGCAAGCGGTCCTGTGATGGTGCTCTGTGTTGCCAATGCGCATGCAAGCAAGATCAGGGCTAATGGTCAGCGTACGTCCTCCAGCTATTGCTCTGCATCCAGCGACCCTGATAATGGCCCCAGCCAGTCGCTCTCCCACTTCCAATACACT
>Ga0209390_10004583_pt1 | contig 20605 bp, 23 predicted proteins | sample BON01_FD_187212 | JGI IMG/M metagenome (GOLD analysis project Ga0209390, IMG submission 187212) | Freshwater microbial communities from Lake Bonney liftoff mats and glacier meltwater in Antarctica - BON-01 (SPAdes) (version 2) | ecosystem: Environmental > Aquatic > Freshwater > Ice > Glacier...
AGTGGTTAAGTGGTTAAGTGGTTAAGTGGTTAAGCCACGCCATATTGAAAGCGTCGGTTCGATTTGATTGAGGGTGTAAAAATGCAAACCGGGTGCATCGTTTTCAAGCAAAGTTTGACACATTTCAGTGACCACTTCGGTACCAAAAGCGCGAATCGATTCGCGGTCATCGCCAAACTCTGCTAAACGCAAGCGTATCCAGCGAGGCACCTCGGCGCCACACATTTCAGAAAAGCGCATGAGCTGATTATGATTGGTAATAGGCATAATACCTGGCACGATTGGCACTGTTACACCGAGCTGAATCGCTCGGTCAACAAAATCAAAATAAGCGTCGGCATTGTAAAAATACTGGGTAATGGCCGCGTTTGCACCGGCATTCACCTTATTAACAAAATGAAGCATATCTTGCGTAGGCTTCGATGATTGAGGGTGCATTTCGGGGTAGGCTGCAACTTCAATATGAAACCAATCGCCGCTATATTGGCGAATTAATGCAACCAAGTCATTTGCGTGCGATAGCGTATCAACACCCGACAGCACACCCATGCCAGAAGGTAAATCGCCACGTAGTGCCACAATTCGACGAACACCCTGTTCACGGTAATGATCAAGCAAAGCGGCAAGCTCAGCCCGCGTTGTACCCATACAAGACAAATGTGGGGCCGCCTCAAAGCCAAGACCTTTAAGTGCAGAAACGGTCTCAATGGTTCCGTCACGCGTTGAGCCACCCGCACCAAACGTCACACTCACATACGCGGGTTTCATCACCGAGAGTGACTGTACAGTATGGGCTAAACGACTTTGACCTTCAGCGTCTCTAGGGGGAAAAAACTCGAGGCTAAAAGGTTGCTCGTGACGCACACGAGTCGCTTGAACCGAGTTGGAAGCGGTCATAATTAAACAATTAAGCTTGAGAAAAAAGCTGAAATCACGCTGTAAAGTATGGCGCCAATAACAGCCCACCAAAACCCTTCAACTTTAAAGCCACTCAAAATTGAACCTGCCAACCAAAAAACCAATGCATTCAGCACTAATAAAAACAGGCCCAGTGTCACGATGGTGATCGGTAACGTCAACAAAATCAATACCGGCTTAACCAATGCGTTGAGCAAACCTAATACCACGGCTGCAATCATGGCTGAACCAAAACTGGCCACCACAATACCGGGTAATAGATATGCCACTGCAAGTAAAGCCACTGCATTTAAAATCCAGACGACGATCAACATCATGACAAAGTTCCTGGTTTAACAGTAAAACTAAAAATTAATAACGGTAGGTCTCAGGCTTATAAGGGCCTTCTTTTTGCACGCTAATGTAAGCCGCTTGTTGAGCAGTCAGCTCAGTCAAGTTTGCATTGATTTTCTTCAAGTGCAGACGCGCCACTTTTTCATCAAGGTGCTTAGGCAATACATAGACGTTACCAGGTGTGTACGCTTCATTACGTGTGAACAATTCAATCTGTGCAATAGTCTGGTTGGTAAACGAGGAAGACATCACAAATGATGGGTGACCTGTACCGCAACCTAAGTTCACCAAACGACCGCGGGCCAACAAAATAATACGTTTGCCGTCAGGGAAGATCACGTGATCAACTTGTGGCTTGATCTCTTCCCATTTAAAGTCTTCAAGGCCAACGACATCAATTTCGTTATCAAAGTGGCCGATGTTGCAAACGATGGCCTGGTCTTTCATGCGCATCATGTGGTCTTTAGTGATCACATGATAGTTGCCTGTTGCGGTGACAAAAATGTCAGCCTTGTCGCACGCTTCTTCCATCGTGACAACTTTGAAGCCTTCCATGGCTGCTTGCAATGCACAAATTGGGTCAACTTCAGTCACCCAAACTTGCGCGCGCAGGGCGGCTAACGCTTGTGCTGAACCCTTACCCACGTCACCATAGCCACATACCACGGCCACTTTGCCGGCAATCATGACATCGGTTGCGCGTTTGATCGCGTCAACCAATGATTCACGGCAACCGTACAAGTTATCAAACTTTGATTTGGTCACCGCATCATTGACGTTAATGGCTGCAAACGCGAGTTCGCCACGCTTTGACATTTGATACAAGCGATGCACGCCGGTGGTGGTTTCTTCGGTTACGCCTTTAATTTGTGCCAAACGAACCGAGTACCACTTAGGGTCACGCTTTAGCGTTGCTTTTATAGCTGTAAATAACGAAATTTCTTCTTCTGATGTAGGGGTATCTAAAACACTGATATCGCTTTCAGCTTTGGTACCGAGGTGTAAGAGTAGGGTTGCATCGCCACCGTCATCTAAAATCATGTTGGTGAAGTGCCCATTAGGCCATTCAAAAATACGGTGGGTGTAGTCCCAATACTCATCAAGCGATTCGCCTTTTTTGGCAAATACAGCGGTGCCTTCAGCAGCAATGGCAGCGGCGGCATGGTCTTGGGTTGAGTAAATATTGCATGACGCCCAACGCACTTCTGCACCCAAAGCCTGTAAGGTTTGAATGAGCACTGCGGTTTGAATGGTCATATGCAAGCTACCCGTAATGCGGGCACCCTTAAGAGGCTGCTTTAACGCAAACTCTTCACGAATGGCTATCAGGCCAGGCATTTCTGTTTCAGCAATAGCAATTTCACGACGACCAAATTCAGCTTGGCTGATGTCGGCGACGACGAAATCTGCAAATTTATCTTTAACTGCGTTCATATCGGTAGGCTCCGTAAAGTAACAAGCCAACGACAATACATCGGTGAATAACGTCACCGCAATCGCCATTTGGCACGACTGGGTGAGCGCGGTTGTGTTCCGGTAAACCGGGTTCACGAACGCCTTATGAGCCTGGCAAACCGTAATGTGGGCGCAGTGGCTCACAGAGATTTGTCGCAACGCTCCTCAATAGGCGGTTACTAACAAATAATATTGTAACGTTTTTTATCTTTTTGGAAAGCCCTGACTCAAAATACGGTCCCAGCAACTGTCTTTTTCTTCAGGCGTCATAAACACCCAATTCGAGACTTCCATGACGGTGCGGCCACAACCCCGGCACACATCATCAAACAAGGTCGAACAAATCGCCACGCAGGGCGAATCTGCCGTACCGCGCTGTGGCAGGTCTGGCTTGGGGGATTGCTGGCGAGCAAATTGATCGTTTTCCATATTTAATAGCGTAGCACCCACTTGGGGTGCTACGCTTATTTACACTGCTTTCTTTAGGGTTGCTACTTTATCGGTTAATTCCCATGAAAACTCAGGCTCATTGCGACCAAAGTGGCCATAAGCAGCTGTTTTAGTGTAGATGGGGCGCAACAGGTCAAGCATGTTGACAATGCCACGTGGGCGCAAGTCAAAATGCTCTCGCACCAATTTAGCCAACTGGTCATCAGGCACAACGCCTGTGCCTTCGGTGTAGACCGTAATGTTGATGGGTTCAGCCACGCCAATGGCATAGCTCACCTGAACTTGGCACTGTGTAGCCAACCCTGCAGCCACAATGTTTTTAGCCACATAGCGGGCTGCATAAGCTGCAGAACGGTCAACTTTTGAGGGGTCTTTACCTGAGAAAGCACCACCACCGTGAGGGCAAGCGCCACCATAGGTGTCAACAATAATCTTACGGCCGGTTAAACCGCAATCGCCCTGCGGACCACCAATAACAAATCGACCCGTTGGGTTGACCAAAAATTTAGTTTGGGGCGTGATCAAACCATCTGGAAAGCTGGGACGAATAATGTCTTCAATAACGGCTTCGCGAATAGCGGCCTGTGATATTTCAGGCGCATGCTGAGTCGACAAAACGACCGTATCGACCTCAACTGGCTTACCGTTCACGTAGCGAAAAGTCACCTGCGACTTGGCGTCTGGGCGCAACCACGGCAGGCGGCCGTCTTTACGTAACTCACTTTGACGCTGCACCAAACGATGCGAAAACCAAATGGGGGCAGGCATTAAGTCGGGCGTTTCATCGCACGCGAAACCAAACATCAACCCTTGATCGCCCGCACCTTGATTTAAAAATTCTTCAGAGCTACGGTCAACGCCCTGAGCAATATCGGGTGACTGTTTGTCATAGGCGACTAAAACTGCGCAGCCTTTGTAATCAATACCGTAGTCAGTATTGTCGTAACCAATTCGCTTGATGGTGTCACGCGCGACTTGAATGTAGTCAACGTTTGCGGTAGTGGTAATTTCACCCGCCAAAACAACTAGGCCGGTGTTGCAAAGGGTTTCAGCCGCAACACGTGCTGTGGGGTCTTGCGCCAAAATAGCGTCAAGTATGGCATCAGAGATTTGGTCAGAGACCTTGTCTGGGTGACCTTCAGAGACCGATTCAGAGGTAAAAAGAAAATCGTTTGATTTAGCTGACATCACAAAACACCTTTATGGCAAAGCCAAAGTAAGTTAATAAGGGTGCGCTGCACCCCTTAACCGACCCGAAAAAAAAGATGTTGGATATGGGCGCGACGCTTTAGCGGAAAACTGATTGTTCTTAGCCGCCCCGCAAGTTGTCGAGTAACTCAGCAGCTTTTAATAGTTTAAGCCAAAATGCAAACCATGTTGAAAACTTTTTTTGTTTGTGGGTGATTTGGGCTGATTTAAAGGCATAAACCCTCTTAAGCAAGCGCATCATGTCGCGCAGAGCAACATATATTGAAAAACGATAAGTACGATCTGCTCTAATATGAACGATGCAAATTCTCTTTAATCGCGACTTATTTCGTTGCCCACCCTTTAATCAATGCCCGAAAATAAAATTGATCGGGCCATTGCGGTGACTATCACCCCCCACGCCTCACCCCTACACTCGTTGCCCAACCGCTGTTCATATACGCTATGAACAGCCCCACCGCGCCCGATCGCTTAACCCCTGAGGCAGTTGCGCAACTAAAACAACGCTCAATTAAAAGTTGGCTTCTGGTCAGTACGTTTCAATTATTAGCAATCACACCACACGCCATCAGACAAGGGTTAGGTCGTTTTTTGGGGTTAATGGGGCGTATTTTTATTCGACGTCGACGAAAAATTGTGCAGCAAAATTTAGCATTATGTTTTCCTGAAAAAACGGTCGCTCAACGCGAACAACTTCTGGTGCTGCACTTTAGAGCTTTGGCGCAAAGCGTTGTTGATCGGAGCGTTTTATGGTTTGGTACGCCCGCACAAATTCGGGCCTTGGTGCATGTGAAAGGTCGACACCACGTAGATGAAGCGCTTAAAAATAAAAATCGTTTAATGTTGTTAGCGCCGCATTTTGTGGGGCTTGACGCTGCTGCTTCACGTTTAACTCTAGACGGGCCAAGAGGGGCCACGCTGTATTCGGCGCAGTCTGACCCAGACGTTGACGCGCTGGTGCGCTTAGGTCGCGGTCGATTTCATGAGGTGAACCTGATTCATCGTCGTGGTGGCGTGCGCACCTTACTGCGCGAAATTGAGCAGGGTGCCCCCATCTACTACCTACCCGACATGGATTTTGGTATGCGTGGCGCAGTGTTTGCTCCATTTTTTGGCATGATGGCCGCTACGCAAACCGCACCGGCATATTTGGCAAAGCAATTTAATATGACCGTACTGCCCGTACTGTGTTTTTGGAACGCTAAAACGGGGCACTACCTTGCTGAGTTCCTACCTGCACTAGTTGATTTTCCTGGCCAAGATGACATTTCCTCGGCCACTGCCCGTCTCAATACACTGCTTGAGCAATGGGTCAGACGGCAGCCAGAACAGTATTACTGGGTACACCGTCGTTTTAAAACACGCCCCGCTGGCGAGAAAAACCCTTACACCCCATAAATTAGCGATAATACGCAACATGATCTGGTCTTTCACAAAAATGCATGGCGCAGGCAACGATTTTGTTGTACTTGATGGCATGCGCCAACCCATCACGCTTTCGCCTGAACAAGCGCGAGCCATTGCGCATCGCCAGTTTGGTATTGGTTGCGATCAAATTTTATGGGTTGCCCCGCCCAGCCACCCTGAGGCTGATTTTCGATATCGCGTTTTTAATAGCGATGGCAGTGAAGTTGAACACTGTGGAAATGGTGCGCGTTGTTTTGTTCGCTTCGTTCATGAACAAGGGCTGTCATCACGCAACCCTCTGCGCGCCGAAATCAGCACCGGCCTCATTACGCTTGAATCTCTCGCCAACGGCGATGTTCGGGTTGAAATGGGGCAAGTTAAAACCGAAACGCAAGATGCCGGGTTTGATGTGGCAGGGTTAATAACCTCTACTCAAGGTGAGCAAACGCTTTATAAGCTTGCGCTCAAACTGGCTGACAACAGCTCAGTCACGGTTGACCTCGCACCGATTGCCATTTCAAACCCACACGCGGTTCAAGTGGTTGAACACGTTGATCAAACGAACGTCGCATTAATTGGCGCAGCCATCGAGTCACACCCGCGCTTTTTACAACGCGTTAATGCGGGCTTTATGGAAGTGGTCGACGCTCACACCATTAAGCTTCGCGTCTACGAGCGCGGTGCTGGCGAAACCTTAGCCTGCGGAACAGGTGCATGTGCTGCCGTGATCACCGGCATACGTCGAGGGCTTCTAGTTTCACCCGTTCGCGTTCAAACACGTGGCGGGTGGCTTACTATTGAATGGTTAAATAACCATGTGTTCATGACTGGCCCAGCCACCACAACTTACAACGGCACCTTTGACATTGACAAATTGGTTGCATCGATTCCTACTTTTTGAGCTCAATTATGACTGACGCGCTAAGCGCCTTAACGGTTGCCCGATTTTTACAAGACAACCCTGATTTTTTCTCCGAGCATGCTGAACTATTTGCTGGGTTAACGGTTCCACACCCCAATCAACCTCGCGCCATCTCACTGGGCGAACGTCAAATCATGACGCTACGTGAACGTGTCAAAGAGTTTGAACAGCGTTTGGCTGACTTAAGTCGTAATGCAAACGCCAATCAAAATATTGCAGAAAAACTCAACGCATGGTCTCAAAGCATGCTGAGCGAAGCCGATGCGCACCACCTACCTGGCCGCATTATTGCGGGTCTTGCCCAACACTTTGGCATTAAAGATGTTTCGATGCGTCTTTGGGGGCTTGAAATGCCCGCAGCAGGCGTAGGTGAAGAGGTCAGTGCAGAGGTCAAAGCATTTGCAGACAGCTTGCCCAACCCTTACTGTGGCCCTAACAAGCAGTTCGAAGCCGCCACGTGGCTACTTCACGAACCCGCATCGTTATCTATGATTCCGCTGCGCCATGACGCTGAGACCCCTGCCTTTGGCTTGTTGATCTTAGGCTCGGGTGACCCACAACGGTTTAGCTTTGATATGGGCACTGATTTTCTAGTCACCATAGGGCTATTAGCAAGCGCATCATTAGGTCGTATTCCCCATGCCGAGCAGCCACACAACGCCACCTAATTACGTTGCGCAATGGTTAGCTTTTTTGGCTAACCAACGCCGCTATTCACGTCACACGGTGTTGGCGTATCAGCGAGATATTCAACATCTTATCGAATTAATGAGCAACCCATCTAAAGGGTTCGCGACGACACCAATAGAAAATGTTGGCGTACAGCATATTCGCCAATGCTTAGCTAAGCTGCACGCGCAAGGGTATCAACCCCGAAGTTTGGCGCGTATGTTGGCAGCGTGGCGTGGCTTTTACGAATGGTTGGGCACGCAAATCAATTTGGCTACCAACCCTGCCGCTGATGTTAAAGCGCCCAAGGTTACGCGCAGTTTACCGAAAGCATTATCTGTTGATCAAACACAAGGCTTACTTGATCAAACCACCCCCAACACCCCCGCCTATGTTCGCGATCGTGCCATGTTTGAATTACTGTATTCAAGTGGTCTGCGCCTCAGTGAACTGGTGTCACTTGATATACATTACGTGAAACAACCCGAGCACACCAGCCTAAGCTGGGTTGATTTACCGAGCGCCGATGTGCACGTAACAGGCAAGGGCAATAAGCCTCGCACCGTGCCGATTGGTGCGCAAGCAATTAAAGCCATTCAAGCCTGGTTAACGGTGAGGCCAAGCATGACAAGTGACAGCCTAAATGACCCTGATCATTTTGCTTTGTTTGTCGGTGAACGCGGTAAACGCATACACCCTCGTGTGGTGCAACAACGCCTGCGCAACTGGTCGGTGCTGGCCGGCTCGCACACACCCGTACACCCACACGTTTTAAGGCATAGCTTTGCCAGCCACGTTTTACAGTCGGCGCAAGATTTACGCGCTGTTCAAGATATGTTGGGTCATGCCAGCATTTCCACGACGCAGGTCTACACCCAACTCGACTTTCAGCACTTAGCTAAGGTGTATGACACCGCCCACCCTAGGGCTGCTCGTAAGCCTGAACTGAATAGCAAAAAAGCTGACGTTTAATTTAAACCCCTTCCCCGATAAAGTCCCTGAATCAAAAAATTGCTCAACCAAGCAAACCGCTTCGAACTGTCTGAGAAATAAACACGCGAAGGTGATTTTGAGGTAGTTGGTGGCCCGGGGCGGAATCGACCAAGACTGAGGATACCCGACTCTACCCTTGACTACTTCCAGCTAAGATTCAATTTTTTATGCGTGGCGGCACAATCTCGTAAGTAGAGATTAATAAGGCTTTGATAAGGAATGCCAACCTCTTCCGACACTGATTTGAAGTAGCTTACCGAATCTTCATCCAAACGGATCGTAATGGGCTTCTTCAGCATAGAAGCATAAGGATTTTTACGAGATTTTGAAAAATCATATTCTTTACGCATATTCATCACCTTTAATAATTCTTTGACTCTTTAGCGGTTGCCTTACGAGCCGAGATAATACGAATAACATTACCCTCACTGCGATAACAATGGCATACCAAAACTACGCAAAGAGAATGGCTTAGCCCTAATAGGATAAATCGCTCTTCATTCTCAAAATGCTCGGGGTCATCAATTAACTTAGCACTTTCATCATAAAACACTGATTTAGCTTCTTCAAATGAAACGCCCTGCTTTTTTAGATTAGCCGAAGCTTTGCGGGGTTCCCATTCAAATCTCAGTGAAGTCATATGTACATTGTACATATGTAAATTAAGGGATGCGATCTCATCCGCCAGCTCAAAAAGAAAATAGCCCAACCAGTGGGCTATTCCAAGTTATTGGTGGACCGGGGCGGAATCGAACCACCGACACAAAGATTTTCAATCAATGCTGAGGTTATCCGTGCGGTTAAACGATGGAAAGAAGTCGCTGCATCAGCTGATGTGGGTATGACAACTAACGAGCTAGAGACGTTCAAGCCTGCGTTTGAGCCTGCGTTTAAACAGGCGCTTTAAACACACTGCCCATCACCTCTACAAACCACCTCGCTTTAATTACCGTAACGCTTTCAAAATAGTTTCCACATTTAGCGCAAACATTTTTAAATAGGTGTCGGCAGGTGTGCCGGGTGCGGTTAAGGCGTCAACATAAAGAGTGCCGCCTAGCTTGGCACCGGTTTCATCGGCAATGCGTTCAATCAGTCGTGGGTCAGCTAGATGCTCGATGAACAAAGCCTTAATATTGTCTTGCCGTATTTGTCGAATTAACTGCCCCACTTGCGCAGCCGAAGGCTCACGATCAGTTGACCAGCCTTGAATCGATAAAAACTCAACTTGATAGCTTGCCGCAAAATACCCAAACGCATCGTGCGTGGTCATGACTCGACGATTGGCAAGTGGAATTTGGTTCATGGCTTGATGCGTGTATTGGTCAAGCGCATCAATACGCGCTTGGTAATCACTTGCTCGTTGATCGATTGCTGCGCGAGACTCAGGCAACAACTGAATCAACCCGACCCGAATATTTTCCACATAAATTTTTGCATTGCTTAAACTTTGCCAAGCGTGTGGGTCTTGTGCATCATGGTGATCATGCGAATGACCTTTCACGTGGGCGCTTGTATTTAGCGTTGAACTGGGCATTGCGTTGCTCGTTGCGCTGCTCGTTGCATTGCTCTTTTCCTTATGCTTTGTGTGCGCGTCAACCGTCTCAACCGATTCGTGGTCTTCAACCAAGGCTGCCACGCCCTGTGATGCCACCAACACCGGCCCTTTGTAACCCGAAGCGGTAATGAGTCGGTTGACCCAACCTTCAAAACCCAAGCCATTGGTCACCACCCACTGCGCTTGCGCGATTTGACGCACATCGGCCGGGGTCGGTGAAAATACATGCGCATCAGCGCCATAGCCCACAATTGACACCACTTCAACAGCGTCACCACCAACTTGCTTAACCATGTCAGCCAATATTGAAAAGCTTGCAACCACTTTTATTTTTTTTGTTTTAACTTCAATTGTTTGCGGACTTTTTTGCTGTACCGTTTGCGACCACACGGTTGAATTGATGCCCAATACCATCATCAAGGGCAACCAAATTTTAAAATGAATGTGCATAGTTATTCCAAAAAAAAAATTACGATAATTTGTGACGGGTATTACGTCGTAACGACACCCATACGCTTTCTCTTGCACCAATTAATAGCGACAACATATACAACGCACCCGCTACCAAAACAATTGCGGGGCCTGACGGTATATGCACATGAAATGAAATCAATAACCCAGCAACACCACTGATTGCTGCGAGCAGCGCGGCAACCAAACATAACGCCACAATATCTTTTGTCCAGAATCGAGCTGCGGTAGCGGGTAACATCAACAAGCCAACCGCCATTAAAGTACCCAAGGTTTGAAACGAGGCCACAAACGCCAACACCACTAACAGCATAAAGATCAAACTTGATAACCGTCCTAGCTTGCCGTATTGAGATAAAAACGAGGGGTCAAAACCCGACATTAATAAAGGCCGCCAAATGACAGCCAAAGTTATTAAACTAACTGATGTGACCGACACCACCAACAACAAGCCACCATCATCAACGGCTAAAACACTTCCAAATAGCAAATGTATGAGATCAACGCTTGTGCCTTGCATTGAAATCAATGCCACACCAAGTGCCAGCGCCATAATGTAGAAAGCAGCCAAACTGGCGTCTTCTTTTTGTGAGGTGTATTGCGACACGGCACCTGACAGCAACGCCACTATGGTTGCACTCACAAACGCCCCCAAACCCAACGCTGGCAATGACATACCTGCGATCATGTAGGCAATGGCTGCACCCGGTAACACCGCATGCGATATGGCATCACCCGCCAAGCTTAAACGTCGCATCACCAACAACACACCGATGGGGCCACTCATGAGGCCCAACGCAATGCACGCTAACAATGCACGTCGCATAAATGCAAATTCTGTAAAAGGCGCGACCACCACATTAAAAATTGAATCAATGAGCATGATGTGAGTGATCTTGCTTGTGATCTTGTTTGTGATCTTGCTTGTGATCTTGCTTGTGATCTTGCTTGTGATCTTGCTTGTGATCGTGCTTGTCCGATGTCACCCCGCTAAGATGCTCGGGCTGGTAACACCATGGGGCAGTCTCTTGCCAAGCTAACGAAGCGTGCTCAGCCTTATCTACTGATTGACTGCTGACGACCTGTGCTGTTTCACCCCACGCGATCAATTCACGGGCTATTAAGAGCGTTTGTGGAAAATGTTGTTTCACTGTGTTTAGATCGTGAAGTACAGCCACGACTAAACGCCCTTGCGCATGCCAAGTGTGAATAATTTTTAATAAATCGCGAACCGTGGCAGTATCAAGTGCGTTAAAGGGTTCGTCTAATAAAATGACGGGGGCGTCTTGCATAATGAGTCGAGCAAACAAAACACGCTGTAATTGGCCTACAGACAACTCATCAACCATACGCGACTCAAAGTTTGCCAGCCCCACTTGTTGCAGTGCAGTCTGCAGTTTTTCTAAAACTGCATGTGTTATCGACCCTGTTGCGCCAATTGTTTGCCACGCACCCATGGCTACCACGTCAATTACGCGCAATGCGAAGTCTGGGTTGAGCCCAGCAATTTGTGGCAAGTAAGCCATTGCACCAGATTGATTGGGTGCAATACCCCGATAAAGCACATGACCCTGAGTGGGCCGAACTTGTCTTGCCATGGCACGTAGTAAAGTTGATTTACCTGCACCGTTTGGACCGATTAAAGCGGTCAGTGAACCGGGTGCAAACACCCCAGATATGTGGTGAACGGCAGGGTGCCCCCTATAAGCCATGGTAACGTCTTGTAGCTCAATTGACACCGCGTGTTGAGTAGCGGCTTTAGTTTTTACGCCCGATGTGACTTGCATGGTTTTAATGACCCGCCTGTAATACCGCCCAAACGGCCCACCAAAGCGGTAGCAGCAACACGGCTATGAAGGCTAATCGACGGCCTAAACCCCACAACAATACATTGCGTTGAATGAGGGGTTTAATCAAATTGGTTTGAAGTGTCATGTATAAACTTAGATGGGTTTCAGACTGCTTATGCAGTAATGATAACTCATTATCAATAAATATGCTACCCTATCGCCTCACTTAAGGAATTGGTAATGGAACGATCTACTCGGCAACGTACCGCTATTCGTGAAGTGTTAGCTAACTCTGACCGCCCATTACTGGCAGATGAAGTATTGACTCACGCTCAGGCCAACGTGCCGGGCCTAGGCATAGCAACGGTATATCGCAACCTTAAAATTTTAGTTAATGAAGAATCTTTGCAGGTGGTGAATTTACCGGGTGACAAACCTCGTTTTGAATTTACTCACCACCACCACCATCACTTTTGCTGCGAACAATGTAAGCGTGTGTTTGACATACACGCCTGCCCAGGCGATTTGTCACGCCTAGTACCTGAAGGGTTTACCGTTTTGAAGCATGAACTTAATCTTTACGGTTTATGTGCTCAATGTGCATTAAACTTAGAAGAAACTAAATTAACCTAAGTATTTGTCAATTTAATTTGTTTAATCAGGTAAAACCCTTGCCTATGTTTTACCCCTATTTCTTCAGTGTGTGCTGTAATCATTCGCTTAGTTGAAAACTCGGTTTTTTAGATTGTTTAGATTTTGCGTTATTTTTGCGTGTTTTTTTGAGTATTTTTAGAGTGTTGAAACGTTATGAACCAACCTATTAAAATTGAAGACATGGTGCCAGTCACCATTCTCACAGGCTTTCTGGGGGCGGGTAAAACCACCCTTTTAAAAAGAATATTGACTGAATATCACGGCAACCGAATTGCCGTTATTGAAAATGAATTCGGTCCAGAGAGTATTGACAACGAGTTGCTTATTCAAGACAGCGACGAACAAATTATTGAACTCTCGAACGGTTGCATTTGCTGCACTGTTCGGGGCGACCTCATGCGAACCCTCAATGACTTACGCGAACGCCGCGAAGCCGGCACCATTAAATTTGAACGCATCATCATTGAAACAACTGGCATGGCTAACCCCGGGCCTGTTTGTCAAACGTTTTTTATGGACGATGAAATCGCGGAATACTACAGGCTTGATGCGGTCATTACTGTCGTTGACGCCAAGCACGGTATGCAAACACTTGACGACCAAGAAGAGGCGCAAAAACAGGTAGGCTTTGCTGATCGTATTTTAATTTCCAAAAAAGACCTGGTTACCGATAATGAATACGAAACGCTGCGCCGTCGCCTAGTACAAATTAACCCGCGGGTTGCGATTGACGCAGTCCATTTTGGTGAAACTGACATCACCAAACTTCTAGAAATGAGCGGTTTTAACCTCAATACAATTTTAGATATTGACCCCGCCTTTTTATCGGCTGATCACCCCGATGCTGCGCAGGCGCATGATCACCAGGCACATGGTCACGATCACGGTCATGATCATGACCACGATCACGACCACAGTCACGACCATGACCACCACCATGCAGCCCACGATGATTCCATTGGGGCTTTTGTATTCAAATCAAATAAGCCATTTGACCCTGAAAGACTTGAAGAGTTTTTAGGGGGTGTGGTACAAGTCTATGGCCCAGATTTATTGCGTTATAAAGGCATACTTTATATGAAGGGTCTTAATCGTCGTATGCTCTTTCAGGGTGTGCATATGATGATGGGGGCTGAACCGGGTAAACCGTGGGCAGCAACCGAAAAGAAGTCAACCAAAATGGTCTTTATCGGTCGTAAATTACCGCAAGAGATTTTTACGCAGGGCTTGGAACAATGCCTTGCCCGCTAAATTGACCCGCAAGCATTAATTAAGAGTTTCGGCTCGAACGGAGTAACCACATGGCAACAAAATCAACTAAAGAAGCACCGGAAACATCGGCAGAAACCGTGATTAAAAAAACGGTTACAGCAAAAGCGGCTCCTAAAACGGCTAAACCTGTTGACGACAACACACCGCTGACTGAAGAACAGTTGCTTAAAATGCCTGAGTCAGACTATATGAATGCCGCTCAAATTGCATTCTTTCGCGCCCGTCTTCGTGTGCTTGAGCAAGATCTATTGAGTAATGCGGGTGCAACCACTGAAAACTTGCGCGAAACCCAATTTGTGCCAGACCCAGCAGACCGTGCCACCATAGAAGAAGAGCATGCCATTGAGTTGCGTACCCGTGATCGTGAACGCAAACTGTTAAAAAAAGTGCAACAGTGCATTTCGCGTCTCGATTCAGGTGAATATGGTTGGTGCGAAGAAACCGGTGAACCCATCAGTCTTCGTCGTCTGTTGGCACGCCCGACCGCTACACTGTCTCTTGAAGCCCAAGAGCGTCGCGAAATGCGTCAAAAAATGTTTGGTGATTAAAGTTTACAAGTTAGCGGCTTGAATCATTCTCAAGCCGCCGCCACAAGGAAGTTATGGAATCGTTTCACGCAACCACCATCGTCTGCGTTCGCCGTGGGCAAAACGTAGCGCTTGGTGGTGATGGGCAAGTCACCCTAGGCAATATTGTTATTAAAGCCACTGCGCGCAAAATTCGCCGGCTTTATCACAACCGAGTTTTAGCGGGTTTCGCGGGTGCAACGTCTGACGCCTTCACATTACAAGAACGGTTTGAAGCCAAACTTGAAAAACATCAAGGCCACCTCATGCGATCGGCTGTAGAATTGTCTCGCGATTGGCGAACTGACCGTATGTTGCGTCGCTTAGAGGCGATGTTAATTGTGGCTGACCGCGATCACACACTGGTTTTGACAGGGAATGGTGATGTGCTTGAACCCGAGCACGGCATTGCGGCAATTGGCTCTGGTGGTGTTTACGCGCAGTCTGCAGCGCTGGGTTTAATTCGGCATACTGAACTTGAGCCCGCTGCAATTGTCAAAGCCTCACTCGAAATTGCGGGTGATTTGTGTATTTATACCAATCAACAACACGTTATAGAAACTCTTTAACATCATGAATGCATCACACATGACCCCCGGCGAGATCGTCTCTGAACTCGACAAATTTATTGTTGGGCAAGACCGTGCCAAACGCGCAGTCGCTGTTGCCCTGCGAAACCGCTGGCGTCGTCAGCACGTTGCAGAGCCACTGCGTCACGAAATTCACCCAAAAAATATTTTAATGATTGGCCCCACCGGTGTGGGTAAAACTGAAATCGCGCGGCGGTTAGCGCGTTTAGCGCAGGCCCCTTTTATTAAAATTGAAGCCACTAAATTCACTGAAGTGGGTTATGTCGGGCGCGACGTTGAAACCATTATTCGAGACTTAGTCGATATTGGTATCAAACAAATGCGCGAAGTTGAAATGCGTCGGGTCAGGTCATTAGCGCAAGACGATGCCGAAGACCGCATCTTAGACGCGCTGTTACCACCCCCTCGCGCAGCTGACGGCTCGCCCCAAAGGCAAGACACCACCACACGTCAAACCTTTCGCAAACGTCTGCGTGAAGGCCTGCTAGACCATACCGAAATCGATATTGAAGTTGCTGCACCCGCCCCAAAAATGGACATCATGGGCCCGCCAGGCATGGAAGACATGGCCGAACAGCTCAAAGGTATGTTTGCCGGTTTAGCCACCGACAAGAAAAAAAGTCGCAAATTAACCGTCAAAGAAGCCCTCAAACTCTTAACTGACGAAGAGGCTGGCAAACGTATCAATGAAGAAACACTGCGAGCCGATGCCATCAAAGCGGTTGAAGAAAATGGTATTGTTTTTTTAGATGAGATCGACAAAATCGCAGCACGACAAGAAGCCTCTGGTGCTGACGTTTCGCGCCAAGGCGTTCAACGTGATCTGTTGCCCTTAGTTGAAGGCACCACTGTTACCACCAAGTTTGGTATGGTACGCACTGACCATATTTTGTTTATTGCTTCGGGTGCGTTTCACTTGGCACGCCCGTCTGACTTAATACCCGAGTTGCAAGGTCGCTTCCCGATTCGGGTTGAACTTGACTCACTTGAAACCGCTGATTTTGTTCGTATATTGTGTGACACTGATGCAGCACTGACCAAACAGTACGCAGCCCTTATGGCAACCGAAGACGTTACGCTTGACTTCAAACCTGACGGCATTCAGCGCTTAGCTGAACTCGCCTTTACTGTAAACGAGACCACTGAAAACATTGGTGCAAGACGTCTTTATACGGTAATGGAAAAATTGCTTGAAGACCTCTCTTTTAATGCCATGTCATTAGCCGGTCAAACCATCATTATTGATGCTGCCTACGTGAATGAACAGTTGGCTGAAACCGCACAAAGCCAAGATCTAGCCCGTTACGTTTTATAACCCAACCCGTCTCATTAAGGCTTCATCATGGTTGACCGACTCAGCATCATTACCACTCGCACCGGCGATGAGGGTACAACAGGGTTAGGTGATGGCTCACGCGTCACCAAAAACGACCCGCGCGTAGAAGCAATGGGTGATGTTGATGAGCTTAACAGCGTGTTAGGTTTAGTCTTAGCGCACATGCGCACTGAAGAAAAACTTCACGAGTACGTTGTTGTGCTTAACCGTGTGCAACACGCTCTGTTTGATTTAGGTAGTGAGTTGGCTGTACCCGGTTTTAAGCAATTACAAGACGCGCAAGTGCTATACCTTGACGAAAATATTGCTCACTTTAACGCCCGCCTGCCCGCACTAAAAGAATTTATCTTGCCTGGTGGCTCTGGCATGGCGGCCCATACCCATATTGCTCGCAGTGTTTGCAGGCGCGCTGAACGGGCAGTGGTTGCCGTTGATGATTTAGGGCCACACCCCAAACAGTACTTAAACCGGTTGTCAGACTTACTGTTTATTATGGCGCGCTGCGTTAACCAAAGCTTAGACGTAAACGACGTGATGTGGCAACGTCAAACTTAATATCTACAAGCTTAACGACTACAAGCTTAATGACTACAAGCGCAATCACGCCATACTTACACCCGCCGCATGCGCTTGTTCGTCAGCATGGTAAGACGAGCGCACCATAGGCCCAACGGCGGCATGGGTAAAACCCATTGCGTAGGCTTCACGCTCGTACATCGCAAACACATCAGGGTGCACATACCGCAAAACAGGCAAGTGATGGCCTGAAGGCTGCAAATATTGACCAATTGTCAGCATTTCAACATCGTGCTCTCGCATATCACGCATAACCTGCAACACTTCTTCGTCGGTTTCACCTAAACCAACCATAATGCCCGATTTAGTCGGCACACCAGCGTGCAGTGCTTTAAAACGCTTAAGTAGCATCAGCGAATGACCGTAATCTGAACCAGGGCGCGCCTGCTTGTAAAGGCGTGCTGTGGTTTCTAAATTATGGTTCATGACGTCAGGTGGCCCTGCATTTAAGATATCGAGCGCTCGGTCAAGGCGGCCCCTGAAGTCGGGCACCAATACTTCTATACGCGTTTGTGGCGATAATTCACGCACTTTTTGAATGCATTCAACAAAGTGCGCGGCGCCACCATCGCGTAAATCATCTCGATCAACCGATGTAATAACCACGTATTTCAACTTTAAGGCAGCAATGGTGAGTGCTAAATTTAAAGGTTCTTGCGTATCAAGCGGGTCAGGCCGACCGTGGCCGACATCACAAAACGGGCAACGACGCGTACATTTGTCACCCATAATCATGAATGTGGCGGTACCTTTACCAAAACATTCACCAATGTTGGGGCACGAGGCTTCTTCACATACTGTGAACAAATTGTGCTCACGCAAAATACGTTTGATGTCATGAAACCGCGAACCCATCGGGGCCGCTTTTACACGTATCCAGTCGGGTTTTTTTAACCGTTCTGCTGGAATAATTTTGATCGGAATACGTGCCGTCTTAGCCTGCGACTTTTGCTTAAGTGTCGCATCGTAGGTTGCAGCGGGTGCGTCAGTTTTAATGGTTTCGGTGCTTATCGACATCTGATCGGCTCTAGAACGAGAGAATGATGAACTATTCTACTCTTAGCCTGCAATGCTGCACAATTTGGCGACAAAGCAACAGGGATACTTCCTCGAATGAAGCGTTTGAACCCATTTGTCGCATGTTGACGGTTCGTTGACCTGGGTAGCCACAGGGGTCAATGCCCTCAAACGGTGTCAAATCAACATCAACATTTAACGCCACCCCATGGTAAGTACAGCCCTGCTTGACTTTAATACCCAGCGATGCAATTTTGGCTAATTCGCCCACAATCAGCCCATACGGCACATAAACCCCTGGCGCTGATGGCTTACGACATGCACCGTTCACATTCATTTCAGTCAAAGTCGCGATCATCGCGTCTTCAAGTGCAGTGACGAGCGACTTTACAAACAAACCGGCCCGACGCAAATCTATTAAGACATATGCCACGACCTGGCCTGGCCCGTGATAAGTCACTTGACCACCCCGATCGGTTTGCACCAATGGGATGAGACCTGCATTTAAAACATGTTGCGGGCGGCTGGCTTGACCTAAGGTGTAAACGGGCGAGTGCTCAACTAACCAGATTTCATCAGATGTCTGCGCATCACGCTCGGCTGTGAAATTTTGCATCGCCTGCCAGGTTGATACGTAATCAACGCGACCTAAATGGCGAATGCGCACGAATTGATTCATATAAAATTTTCACCACGACACATATTATTTTTACTCTTTTAGATCACGCATCACGATCACAAGCTCGGGTTAAAGCACAACCGAAACCAACGGGTGACTGTGTAGAGCCCGATACAACGCATCAAGTTGTTCGCGTGAGGTAGCTGTGACTGTAAAGGTGAGCCCAACATAATTGCCCGCTTTACTCATGCGCATTTCAACAGTAGCTGGGTCAAACACAGGGTCGTGCACCAACACGATTTCTGTTAACTCTTGTGCCAAGCTCGGGTCTTGCTTACCCATGACTTTAATGGGAAATGCACTTGGGTATTCAATAAGAGAAGGCGGTTCAATTGTTTCATTCGGTTTTGATTCAGGGTCAATCATGTTTTTTTGCTTGTTCAGTTTAACGATTAAGACGCGATTAAAGCGTCAATTGCATCATCATAAGCTTGGCGTAATTTTTTATAAACAGGCCCAGGTTTACCTAAGCCAACAGGTTTGCTATCGAGCTGAACAATTGGCAAAACCTCACGCGTAGCCGACGACATCATGAGTTCATCGGCCGAGACGACGTCAGATTGCGCAAAAGGGCCCATGACAAAAGGTATGGTGGCTTGTTCGCACAGCTCTTGTAACAAATCATAACGAATACCTTCAAGTATTAAATTATCTCTAGGTGGTGCATATAAAGTGCCTTGCTTAACAACCCAAATGTTGCATGACGCGCCTTCCGTTAAAAAACCGTCACGAAACTGCACCACTTCGTCAACGTGCGCATCAACCGCTGCTTGCTTAGCAAGCACGTTACCGAGTAACGAAATCGATTTAATATCACAATGCAACCAACGCACATCATCAATACTGATGGCTGTTAGCCCTTGCTCGCGGGCCGCAACGGTAGGTCGGGTCATCGGGGCAACCATCGCAAACACAGTAGGTTTAACTGTTGGCGCCGGAAAGGCGTGATCGCGCTTGGCAACGCCCCGTGTGATGTGCAGGTAAACCATACAGGTTTGCTGGGGCGACCCTTGAATTAACGTTTGCACCAAGTCAACCCATTCATCACGGCTATACGGTGACTCAATGTTAAGTTTTTTTAAACTACGGGCCAGTCGATCAAGGTGATGCCCCATGCGAAAAGGTTTGCCCGCATAGACGGGCACGACCTCGTATATACCGTCACCAAAAATAAACCCGCGATCAAGTACTGAAATTTTTGCTTCAGATAACGGTGTCATCACACCGTTTAAAAAAACGGTTGGGTCGCCCGTAATGCCTTGTATCAACATATTCATGTATCAATTCTCATGGTCGTAACATTGCGTATGCGATGTTATTTAAGCCAAAGTTTAACGGTGTCAACCATGCGGCCAAAGAACCCTGCGCGATCAACCCCATCTAAAACATCAAGCTGAACCGACTTGAGCAGCTTGTCATCCAACATAATAGATAAGGTACCAACATGCTGACCTTTAGCTAATGGCGCCAATAAAGGGTCGGGGCGTTTTACGACAGGCTTAACGTCAGCAGCTTTACCGCGCGGAATCGTGACCCATAGGGCTTTTTCAACGCCTAACTTAGCACTTTCAGTCGTACCCTGCCAAACACGCGCTTCAACGGTGGCTTGCCCTGCGTCGTAAAGTTTAATTTGATCGAAATTTTGAAATGACCAATTTAGCAGTTTTAAACTTTCTTCTGCACGGGTCGCTTCGCTATCGGCACCGACTAATACGGTAATTAATCGGCGATCGCCACGCTTTG
>Ga0209390_10004587_pt1 | contig 20597 bp, 12 predicted proteins | sample BON01_FD_187212 | JGI IMG/M metagenome (GOLD analysis project Ga0209390, IMG submission 187212) | Freshwater microbial communities from Lake Bonney liftoff mats and glacier meltwater in Antarctica - BON-01 (SPAdes) (version 2) | ecosystem: Environmental > Aquatic > Freshwater > Ice > Glacier...
GGGGGGGGGGGGGGGGGGTTGAGTGGTGGTGCGGGTGGGAAAAAAAAAGTTTTCATTCGATCGTCATTTTTTCGGCCTCGTCGTCGTTTTTTCGTATATTTTTCGCGGGGGGGAAAGGGGGGCGAAATCGATTTCTGTTTTTTTCTTCTTTTCTTCGTGTCTCGCGATGTTTTGTCCGTTTGCTCCAAAAAGCCCGTCGCAAAGAACGACGACGACGCCGTGCTCCTCCTCTCGGAGCGGCAGTCGACCAACTCTCTCTCACTGTCCGGCCGGACCCGCTCGCGGCGGCGCGGAAGGAGCAGCAGCAGCAGCGCGCCGCCCCGCCACGCCCCGCCCGCGCGGCGCAAGGCGGGGCAAGGCGGCCGCCCGCCCTCAACTCAGACTTCACGCAGCGGCGCGCCGCTCCACCCGCACCACCCTCCCGCCCGCGCGGTGGTACGCGACCCCGCCCCACACGACCGAGGGGGAGAGCCACGTGCGCAGCGCGGCGAGCGGCAGCAGGGCGCACTCGACCGCGAACCCCAGCCAGAGGAGAGGGTAGCGCACGTGAGCAGTGGTGGGCCGGGGGCAGGCGGCCGCGGCCGCGGCGGCAGCGGCACGGCGGGCGGGGAAGCCGGGGGGGAGAAGGGGCGGGAGCGAGAGGCGCTGCTGGTGCTGCTGCTGCTGGTGCTGCTGCTGCGCTCCGAGAGGGGCGAGGAGGCGGGGCGCCACGGAGGGCGCGTGAGCGGCGGCAGCGGCGGCGGGCGTGGCGGGTGGGGGCCGGGCGGGCGCGGCCCAGGCGGCGGCGGCGGCGGCGGCGGCGGGCGGCTTGCCCTCGGCGGCGGCGGCGCTTGGCTGCTGCTGCTGCTTGCGGCGCCAGAGGCCGAGGCGCCAGGCGGCCGGGGCGAGCGCGGCGGCGGCCGCCGAGGGGTGGCGCGGGCTCGCGCCGCCGCCGCCGCCGCCGCCGCCGCCGGCCAGCGAGCAGGGCGTCTCGCTGCCGCTGGCGACGCTGCCCGGGCCGCTGCCGCCGGCCGCGCTGCCGCTGCCGCTGCCGCTGCCGCCGGCCGCGCTGCCGCTGCCGCTGCCGACGCCGGCGCTGCCGCTAGCGCTGCCCGTGTAAACAATCATGGTGCGGAAGCTGCTGCCGCCGACGCTCCCGGGCCCCGAGGGATGCAACGGCCGGGGCGGCGAGGCGCGCCGCAGGCCCGCCGCGGGGAGCGGGTGGGCGTCCTTGGCCGCGGCCGCGCGGCCGTCGCGGCCGGCGCGGCAGTCGTCGCCGCCGCCGCCGCTGGCCGCCGCCGCCGCCGCGCTCTCGTCCTTGTCCTCCTGCCGCTGCTGCTGCTGCCGCTGCTGCCGCTGCTGCTGCTGCTCCTCCGAGGCGCGCCGGGCGACGCCCGATCGGGGCGCCTGGTCGTCGTGCTCGTCGTCCGCGTGGTCGGACAGCGCGTACGAGCAGACGAGGGGCGGCGCCTCGCCGCCGCCGGCCGACGACGCCACCGCCGACGGGGCCGGCAGCGGCGAGGGCGAGGGCGAGACGAGCGGCAAGAGCGGCGCCGCGGCGGTCGCCCCGTCGTCCCCCGCCTGCTGCTGCTGCTGCTGCTCGTGCTCCTCGTCCTCTTGGTCCTCATCGTCCTCATCGTCCTCCTCGCCGTCGCGCGCGGCCCAAAGCACGTCCATCAGCAGCTGCGCCTCGCCCAGCAGCGCCGCCATGCCCGCCTGCGCCGCCACGAAACCGGCGGCGCCGAGCGCCGTCTGCCACGTCGTCGCCGACGCGGCCGCCGCCAGCGCGCCCCGCGCGGCGGCGGCGAGGACCGTGCCGCCGCCGCCGCCGCCCGAAGCGCCCGCCGCCAACTCCGCCCACGCCGCCCACGCCCCTTGCCCCAGCACCCTCCCTACTCCCCGCACCGTCGCCAATCCCCCGCCCAGGATGACCAGGCAGATGGCGCTGTGCGCCACGAGCATCACCCGCCCGAGCAGCCTGTCTTCAGGGCCAGTGTAGCAGTCGAGCACGAAGAGCTGGCGCCGCAGGTAATTCCAATAGGCGGAGAGAGGATAGGTCGGCGCCAGCGGCTGCGGCAGCAAGGCGGCCTGCGGCGCGCCGACGCGCCGGCCGGCGGCGGCGCAGCGCGCGGCCACCAAGAGGTCGTCGCTGTAGCCGCCGCGGCGCCAGGCGCGCAGCACGCCCGAAGGGTCGAAGATGGCGGGGTCGTCGGCGTCGCGGCGGGCGGCACGGGGGTCGGTGGCCACGGGCGGGGGCCGCGGGGGGACGATGCTGCTGCGGCGGTGAGGGCGGCGGCGGCGTGGGGCGGCGGCGGCGGCGGCGGACGGGTCGTCGGAAGCGTCGGCGGCGTCGGCGGCGGCGCCGGCAGCAGCAGCCAGGGCGGGAGGAGCAGAAGGGGAGCGCAGGCGCGGCCGCAGCCGCAGGCCCGCGCGCGCCGCCGCCCCCGGCGCGCCCACAAGCCCCCTGGCGCGCAGCAGCATGCACCCGCCCCACACAAAGGGGGTGGTCTCGCCAAACGCAAACCCGACGAGCAGCGGCATGTGGAAGGCGAGGTAGGCGTGGGCGAGCACGGCGCCGCAGGTCTCCTGGGCCCAGGCGAGCAGGGGGGGCGGCGGCGGCGGCGGCGCAGAGGCGGCGTCGGCGTCGGCGTCGGCGTCGGCGGAAGCGTCGTCGCCGCCGCCGCCGCTGCCTCCGAGGGCGGGCTCGGCGCGCGTCGCGTCAAACAGGCCCGCCCCGCCCGCGCCCACGAGCGCGAGCAGGCTGGGCAGCAGCGGCAGGCTGCGCGAGACGGAGCGGCGGTGACCGCCGCTGCCGCCGCCCGCCGTCGCCGCCGCCGCCGCGGCCGCCTGCGCCTTTTTGCCGCCCGCCGCCCGCTCCCCCGCGAGCGTCGACAAAGAGCAGCCCGCCGCCGCCGCCGCTCCCGCCGCCGCCGCCGCCGCCGCCGCCGCCGACGAGGGCGGCGGCACGGGCAGGTCGAGCGGGTAGCCCGTCGCCATGAACAGGCCGGCGTCGCGCTCGAGGCAGTCCACCATCAGGGCCACGTGGTCGCGCGCGAGGGCCACGTCGTCGTCGAGGCACAGGACGTAGGGGAAGCCGGCGAGGGCGTCGCGGATGCGGGCCTCGGCGGCGGCGGCGGCGGCGGACAGCAGCGCGTCGTCGTCGGCATCGTCGCTGTCGTCCTCGTCGGCGTCGTCGTCGCCGCTGCAATCGTTGGTGTCGTCTGGTGTCGAATCCTCGCGCGGAGCGGAGGCTGCGTCCGCCTCCTCGGCGGCGGGCGGCTGCGCCGGCGGCCGGCCTCCTGCTCCGGTCGCTGCTTGGCCGCCCGCCGCCTTGGCCGCCGCCGCCCGCTGCTGCCGCCGCCGCCGCCGCCGCCGCCGCCGCCGCTCCTCCTCCTCTTGCTCCTCGTCCTCCTCCTCCTCCTCCTCTTCGTCCGTCTCCACCTCGCCGGCCGTGGCGACGGCCTCGGCGCGCGTGGCCGACGCCACGCCCGCCAGCAGGTTGTGGATCTTCTGGCTGCGGCCCGTCGACAGGCCCGCGACGACCAGGCGCGCCGGCGCGGGCGGCGGCGGCGGCGGCGGCGGCGGCGCGCCCGTGCCCCCGCCCGCGGCGGCGGCGCCCGCCGCCCTGTTTTGCTCGGCGCGGAGGCGCCACGCCTCGTCCCGCTCGGCCAGCAGCATCCGCACCGCCTCGCACGCCGGGTCCGCCTCGCTCTCGACCACGAACACAAACTGCAAGGGACCCGGGTAGCGGGACCCGAGCTGCGAGCGCCAGTTGGCCAGCGAGTGCGGGCGCGTGCCCTTCACCGGCAGCACCACCGAGACGCCCGGCCAGCGCCCCTCGCGGGCGGCGGGCGAGCGGAACCAGCCCTCGGGCGGGGACGCGGCGGCGGCGGTCGCGGCGGCGGGCGGCCGGCGCGGCTCTGGTTGCGGGCTTGGCTGCTGCTGCTGCTGCTGGTGCTGTTGAGGGAGAGAGGGGGGAGGGGGGGCGCTGCTCGGCCGCCGCTGCTGCTCCCGTGCGTCGCCGCGCGGATCCGGGGGCGGCAAGGCAATGGCGGCGGCGGCCGCGAGGGCAACGGGCGCCGCCGCGAGGGCGGGCGGCGAGCGCGCGGCGGCGGCGGCCAGGCCCGTCGGCGTCGGCGGCGTCGGCGCGGCCGCCTCACTGGCGGCGGCGCGACAATCGCGGCGCGGGGGGCCCGCGCGCGCGGCCGCGGCCTGCAGGCGCGTGCGCTCGAGCCTGCGCGCGCGCGCCGCGAGCATCCACCCGAGGCTGCCGAGCAGCATGAGGAAGGCGCACGCCGCCTGCGCCCACGCGAGCAGGCGGGAGGCGAAAGAGGGAGCAGCAGCAAGGGGAGGGGGGGGGAGGCGAAGGAGCCCGTGGGTTTGTGGGCAAGCTCCAGCCCCCTCCATCATGGCCTCGGTCGCGCCGCTGTCCGCGAGCGACGCGGCCGCCTCGAGGAGGCGCGCCGGCGCCAGAGGCGCCATTGCGACCAATTCTGCGCCGCGCGACCTACGCGCGGCACGAGCGACCGGTCCTGGGCATCTTTCGTTGGGTCGCGGACTCAAGACTCTCTTTTGCTCTGTCTGTCTGTCTCTTTTGCTTTTTTTGCGCGCGCCTGGTTGTTTGTTCACGGGGCGGGACGTGGCGCGGGGGCACGGCAAGAGGGGTTGGAGGGTCAATATAAATTCACGGTCGTGTAGAGGTTTGGAGTTGCGAAAGGGGAAGGCGCGATTTTGTTCCTTTTTGGTGTTGGGGCCGCGAATCGAAAGCGGCGGCGGCCGCAGCGAGGCGAGGGGCTGACGGGCGGAGAACGCAGCCGACGGGCCCCCCGCTCGCTCGCTCGCCCGCTCGCTCGCTCGCTCGCTCGGGTGTCGAGTTGTTTACAAGAGGGGGGCCGCGTGTACAAAAAAGGGATGGGATCGCGACTTTATGCTAGGCACAGGGTTCGATGTAAGGGGCGGCGAGCGGCGAACACACAAGTGCAGAACGATTGTTCGCTCGAGGCGTTTTTTTCTCCGGGAGGGGCGGCGCGCGGATCGCAGCGGCCGGCCGGCCTTCCTCGAAAAAGAAAGAATGACGGGGGGGTCCGAATTTTCACGGAACCACGCGCTCACCCGCCGCGCACGACGCGGCGGCGGCGGCGCGGCGGCGGGGGTGGTGGGGGCGGCGCGGCGGGGGCGTCGGCGCCCGCCGCCGCGTCCTCCGCGGCGGCGGCGGCGGCCCCCGCGTCGCCGCCCTCGCGCTCGGGCGCGGGCGCAGGCGCCTCTGCGGCGTCGCCGCTACTGCCGTCGCCGCCGTCGCCCTCCGACAGCAGCGCGCCCTCACCCGACGACCCGCGGTACCGCCGCCACAAGGCCGACATGCGCGCGACCTGTCCCGACGTGAAGGCGCTCATGCAAGCGTCGTCCGTGTACTGCATGAAGTTGCTGGTGCTGTCGGCGCCCGGGTCGGAGGGGCAGCTGTCGACGGCGCCCTCGGCCGGGCAGCCAAAGGCGGGCGCAGACTCGCGGGGCGTCTGTTTTTTGTTTTTTTTGTTTTGTTTTTTTGTTTTTTTGTATGTTGTTTTTGTTGGCTTGTTCGGGCAAGAGGGCGGTGAGTCACGTGCGTTTGTTGGGCGGAGGATGTGCTGCTGTGGGCACGCACTGCACACCATGAGAAAATAAACTTGCCTCCCCCACCCCAAAAGTTGCAGCGCACTCCTGAAGCGAAAACCAAAAAACGCCCTACCCCCCCCCCCCCCCCCCCCGGGCACAATCGAAAGACGACAAAAAGAGGAACTACTCACGTCGTTGACCCTGTCCCCCAGGCTGCCGCACTGCGACCCCTCGAACGTGTGCAGGAGGCCCAGCCAGTGCCCAATCTCGTGCGCCATCGTCATCCCTTGGTTGTAGGGCTTGAGGGTGCTTCCGGGCAAAGTGTAGAAACCGATGACGACGCCGTCGTACTGGCGGTCGCTCCGCGCGCTCTCCGGGAAGCTCGACCAGCCCAGCAGGGCAGGGGGACTCGTGACGTAGACGTTGAGCGAGTCGCGCCCCCCGCGCCGCAGGGCCGTCTTCATGGCGCGCTCGGGCCCCGAACCGACCTCGGCCGTGGCAAAGGAGGAAGAGACCACCCGGGTCACTGCCTCGAGGCGAAAGGCGAATCCCGCGGACGCGTACGTGGCGTTGAGGACGCGCAGCTGCGCAAGCAGGGAGGCGTCGGCGACGGCGCCGCGCCCGGCCCCCGCGGTGGCCGAGGGGGTCACCACGTGCAGGTAGGTGGGCACGACCGTGGGGTTGCGGCGCGCGCGGTCGGCGGCGGCGGCGACGGCAGAGGCCGGCACGCCGGCGAATGGGTCGGGCGTGAACTCTACGTCGAAGGGGTCCTCGGCGGTGCGGAGGGCGCGGTTGTGGTCGTGGGAATGAGAGCGGAACGCGCGGTCGTGGCGGTGGGCGAGCGCGGAAGGGACGGGGGCAGAGGGGCGCGCAAGGAGGCTGCGGCGGCGGCGCGAGAGGCGGCGGAGGCGGCGGCGGGCGCCGCCCCCCCCAGCTTGCTGCTGCTGCTCCTCCTCCTGGAGGTGCGCGCGAACGGCGGCGTCCATCTCGTCGCGGGCGCCGTCCGAGAGCTGGGCGGTGGTGCAGCGGTGCGCGCGCCAGGGGTTCTCGGCGATGGCGGCGGCGCGGGCGACCTCCTCGGCCGAGGGGGCGTCGGCGTCAGCGAGGGCGGCGTCGGCGGGGGCGCCGCCGCCGTCCCCGGCCCCGACCGCGCCGGCGACGCCCTCCCCCTCGCCGGCCGTGCGGCGGTTGGCCTGGCGAGCGAGGTCAAGCACTCTGACGGCGTCGAGGCGCTCCTGCTCGAGGCGCGCCTCCACCTGGGCCTGCAGCGCGTCGTACGCGGCCTCGGCCTCCTCGGCCGACACGGGGCCGGCGCCCTCGCTCGGCGCGCCCTCGGCGACGGCGGCCGCGCGCCCGCCGGCTAAGGCGAGGCGGCCGCCCGAGAACGAGGGGGTCGGGCTCGACAGGTCGAGCACGGTGGTGACGGCCGCGATGCGCGCGAGCTCCTCGGCGTCGTCCTGGGCGAGGGCGGCGCCCGACAGCGACAGCAGCAGCACCAGCGAGGCGGCGGCCGCCACCGCCAGCGACGTGCGCGCGACCGGGCGGCGGTCGCGCGGGCGGCGGCCGGGGGCCGACGCCGGCGGCGGCATTCTTTTGTCTTTGGTTCGCGGAGGTAAGCGAGGAGGGGGGCCGGCCTGCTGTTTCTTGGATGGTGGTATGGATGGTGACACTGATGGATGGGCGGGCAATCCAGCGCGTGAGGCGAGTGCTTCAGAGCACCTCTTTGCGAGGCGATCGAATTCCCCTCCTTGCTCTCCTCGAGAGAGGGAAGGAAGAGGTCGGCTGGGGGAGGGGCCTTGAGTGTGTCCCGTTATTTCCCCCTTGCGCGTCGCGCGCCTCCAAATGGCGTCCCCGCGCGCTCAGACGAATGATTTGGCGCGATCTGAATCACAGGCTCGAGCGGCGGGCGCGCAGAGACGGGCGGGCGCGCGCCCGCACGCAAAAAGAAAATCAGCGCTCACCCTGCGGCCTGCGACAGGTGTCGAGGTGGGGGGGGGGAGAGGGAGAGAGAGATGAGGGGTTCGTTCCGTCGGCGCGCTTTGGTCGCGGGCGCGCGAGCTTGATTGGGATTCGCGAGAGACTTCAGGGTCGGCGCGACGTGAATGCAGACAAGCGCATTCTAGACATCAGGAAGAGAGATAGAAGAACAAAGATGAAGGAGACAAAGCGCGCCGAGGGCGGCTGACGGCCCTGCGCGCGCGAGCCCCCCCCCCCGCCCTCGTCCTTGTCCTCGTCACCGCCTTTTTGGTTTTCTTCGATGGGGGGAGGTGTCCGCGCTTTTTGGTCGGTCCCCTTTTGCGCCCTGTCATATTACAAGCCGATGGGCGTGCTCGATGCATCTGGCCTCGTCCCTCGGGTCTGCGCTCGGTTACCGCCGCCCCGCTCGCTCCCTCAATCGCCGCCGCCGCCGCTGCTCTCGCCCTCGTCGCTCCCCGTCGCCCTCGCTCTCGATCCTCGCCTCCGCCCGCTCGAGCACCTCCAGGCGCGCGCGCCGCTGCTGCACAGCCCCCTCCGCCTCCCGCAGCTCCTGCTGGTCCAGCGACAGGCCGACAAAGGTCTAGTGCGCGCGCCAGCGGCGGCGCTCGGAGCGCCGCTCGGCTAGCTCGGTCTCCTGCCGCGTGCTGAGCGCCGCCGCAATCGGCAGGACGACGGTTGCAAACTGCGGCCGGGCTGATGCGCCGGAGGCCAGCAGCTCGGCGAGCGCCCAGCGGTAACGCTCTTGGGTGCGCCGAGCCCTGTCGTAGGCCGGCGGTCCGTCTCGCTGCAGCCGCCACGCGAGCTCGTCGGCCGCGCTGTGGCCATCGGAAGGGATGACGACGCGCCGCGTCTGGGTGGAGGAGCGGCGCAGAAGCTCTTGGAAGACCGGCCAGCGATAGTTGTCGGAAAACCAGCCACGTTCGGCGCAAGCCGAGATCAGGGGCGTCAGTCCCTTGGAGTCGACGACGTCGGCCGAGGCGCCTCGCTCGAGCAGCAGCTGCGTCGGCGCCGACAGGCAGTACCTCGCGCAAGATAAAAGTGGCGTGCCCCCGTGGTCGTACCGCGCTTCGATGTCCGCGCCCGCCTCCAGCGGCACGGCCATCGTTTCGGTCTCGCCGCCAATGCCGCAAAAGTGCAGCGCGGTTCGCCCGCCGCACGGGCTGCGCTCGTTCACGGGCGCGCCCGCCTCCTCGATCAAGAAGCGGACAAAGCGAGCGTTGATGGAATACGCCGTCGTCATCAGCGGCTAGTGACCGTCACTGTTGAAGAGCCCCGAGGAAGCGCGCGCGCCCGCCGTCAAGACCAGGTCGCCACGCCGTTGACGGTGCGCGGCCTTAAGCGGCGTCTCCTTGCCGACCGCCCAGTTGGCGGCTGCCGCGCGCCGCTGGCCGTCGCCCTGCGCGCACTCCGCGATGACGCACCGCACGTCCTCGTCGCTCTCGTCCGCCGCGACCGCACCGTACACGCGCGCATAGTCGGCGCCGCCGCCGTCCGCCATGCTCTGTTTTTGCTGTTGTTTGGGGTTGCTTGCTGTTTGGCGCCGCCGGCGCTTCTGGCGTTGTTCTCTGTGTGCGTTTGCGGTCGTGGCTGCGCGCGCGACAGGTGCATGGAGATACTGTTGTGTCTTTCTGATTGGGACTTGTAAAAGTGGGGGGGGTTGAAGCGTATTGCCGGCAAAAAGCAGAGCAGTCGCCAGCGGGGGCGACGCGCGCTCGCCCCTCCTCGCTCGCTCGAGCCGCCTTTTTTGTTTGACGGGCGACGCCTCGAATGCGAGAGCTCAAAAATAATCAAGCTTACACATCGGCGCCCGAATAAGATATGGGTGCTAGAATGAAATAGGTAGGGTGTGGGCGGACGCGCGCGCGCGTCGGAAAGAACTACACAAATACAATGCGTTTTCCTCCGTCACGGCCCGGACGGCGGCGGCCGGTCACGCGAGGCCTGGGCGACGTCGGCGTGGGCCTCGGCGGCAGCGGCGCGCGCGCGGGCCCTAGTAGGCCTTGCCATCGTTGTCGGCGCCCTCATCAGGCACCGTGGACTCGGGCTCGGAAGCAGGGGGCGTCGGCGACGGGGCCAGCGGCACCGCCGCGGGCGCCGGCGAGGTCCCGGGAGAGGGGGACGGAGGGGCGTCGGCCGGGGTCTGTCGCGGCTACGCCGGGAGGCGGGGCGACGGCGACGGCGAGGGCGGGGCCTCTTCCTCGGGCGGAGACGGTGACGGCGAGGGCAAGGCGGCAGGAGCAGCTGGGGCTGGCGGCTTCAAGCATGGGCGGCCGCCGCCGCCGCAGCGACGACGGCCGTGGCGGCCTTGGCGGCGGCAACCGCACCCTCGCTGTCGCCGGCCAGGGCGGCCGCCTTCTGCTCGTCCATTGCCGCGACCAGGGCGTCGTACAGGGGCGCCGACATGCCCGCCATTAGGTCCTCCAGGGCCTCGAGCCCCTCGGGCACTCGGGCGGCCCCGGCGGCGGGCAACGGCGACGGCGGCGGGCCGAGCGAGGGCGGAGACCCGGGGGCCGGGGGCGCGGGCGCGGGCGCGGGCTCGGGCGCGGGCGCCCCTACGGGCTCGGGCGCGGGCCCGGCGGCTGGCCTCGGCTCGGACGGCGGCGCCTCTGGCGCGGGCGCGGGTTTGACGGCGGGCGCGGGCTCGGCGACGGACGCCTCGGCCACCACCGGCGAGGGCGAGGGCGAGGGCGAGGGCAAGGGCAAGGGCGAGGGCGAGGGCGAGGGCAAGGGCGAGGGCGAGGGCGAGGGCGAGGCCTGGGGCGACGCCAGCGCATTTGCCGCCTCTGCCGCCATGGCCGCCTCCACCGCCGCCACGACGGACTCCCTGGTGGCAATGTCGACGACGGGCGCCTCGGTCACCACCGGCGAGGGCGAGGGCGAAGGCGCGGGCGAGGGGGAGGGAGAGGGCGAGGGCGAGGGAGAGGGCGGTGTCGGCGAGGGCAAAGGCAAAAGCGACGCCGACGCCCGCGCCTTGGCCGCCTCTGCCGCCATTGCCGCCTCCACCGCCGCCACGACGGACGCCCTGGCCGCGGCCATGGCCTCGGCGAGGGCTTCGGAAGCGGCGGCGGCCTCTCGAGCGGCGGCGGCAGGCGCGTCCGCAAGATCGGCGGGTCCGGAAGGCGCAGGCGTCGTCGTCGCCGCGGCGGGCGCCGCGGCGATGGCGGGCGCGCCGGCCGCCGCCGCCTCGGCCCCTTCCCCCTCGGCCGCCGCCTCTGGCGCCGCCCCCCCGGGCGCGACGGCCGCCCCCGCGACCCCCACCACCGTCGGCGGCCCAACGTGCTCCACGGCGTCCCCCTCGCCCGGCGGCGCCGGCGCCACCCCCCCGCCCACCAGCACCCCCATGCCCGGGCTTCCCCCCGGGTGAGCCGTCTCGCTCGGCGGCGGCGGCGCCGCCACCCCCCCGCCGACCAGCACGCCCATGCCCGGCCGCCACCCGCCCGGCGCCCGGTACAGCGCCCACGCCCCGCGCAGCAGCGCCACCTGCCCCTTGGTGAACTCGGCCATGCAGCGGTCGTCCGCGTAGCTCAGGTAGTTGGACACCGAGTCGGGCCCTTGGTTGTCGAGGGGGCAAGAGTCGCGCGAGGCCATGGCCAGGCAGCCAAAGACGGGCGTGGCCTCGGGGGGGGTGTCGGCCACGCCGTCGCCGTCGCCGCCCGTCGCGTCCCCGCCGCCCGTCGCGCCCCCGCCGCCCTCGGCTCCTCCTCCTCGTCCTCCTCCCTCTGCCCCCCGCTCCCCTCCCCCGCCGCCGCACCCGCCCTCGAACGGGTGCCTTAACCCCAACCAGTGCCCCACCTCGTGCACCCCCGTCGCCCCCAGGTTGTACTTGCCCCGGCGCCCGCCGGGCAGCGTCGCCGCCGAAATCACGACGCCGTCGTTTTCGGGGTCCCACCCGGCCGCCCAAGGAAAACTGCTCCACCCAAGAATGCCCGGGCTGGCCGTCACGTACAGGATGAGGGTCTCGCGCCCGCCCTCGCGCAGGGCGCGCTTCATGGCGCGCTCGCGGGCGCTGTTGACGCCCGCGGTGGCGAAGTCGAGGGACACGAGGCGGTTGACCTTGGCGAGCCGAAAGGCGAGGCGCGGCGACGCGGCGCGCGGCGAGACGCGGCCCGCGGGCGGCGCGCCAAACAGCAGGGGGCCGGCGCCTGCGCCCGGCTCCTCCCCGTAGGCGCGGTTGAGCGCGCCGATCTGCGCCGCGATCGTGTCGTCGTTTGCGGGAAACTGCTGGCGCGTGGCGTTGGCGTGCGGCGCGACCACGTGCACGACGACGGGGATGGTGGCGTAGGGCGGAAGCGCGGGCCTCGGGCGCGCCGGCGTCGACGCCTCGGGCGGCGGCGGGTCGGCGGCGGCGGCGTCGTCGTCGGCCTCGCTCGACGCGCCGCCGCCGTCGACGGGCAGCAGGGCGGAGCGGCCCGCGCCGAGCAGCTTGAGCAGGCCCCACCCGCCGACGACGCCGCCGCCGCCGCCGCCCGACGCCTTGGCCTCGAGAAGCCGGCGGCTGACGGTGGCTTGGCGCCCGGAGGCGGAGGAGGCCGGCGGCGACGCCACATCCGGGGCGGAAGCATCGTCGTCGGCGGCCGCCGCCGCCGGGCGCTGCCCGGCCTCCGCGCGGCCGCCGCCGGCCTTCTTGCCGCGGCGGCGCCGGGCGGCGCGCGCCGCCCTCTCCGCCGCCTTTTTCTCGGCGGCCGCCCGCATCTCGGCCTCCGCCGCCGCCTTTTCCTCCTCGGCGGCCTTCACGTGCGCGCGGTCGATGTCCTCCGCCTCGGCGCGCACACGCTCGTACGCGTCCAGCGCCAGCCGGCTGGCCGGCCGCGCCGCCGCTGCCGCGCGTTGCTCGAGCGCGCCCGCCGCCGCCTCGAGCGCCGGCGTGTCGCCGGTCGCCACGGCCGCGGCCACGGCCGCGAGCTCGTCGCCCTCGGCAAAGCGCGCGGCGCTCGCGGTCACGGGGCTGTGGCGGTGCGCCGTGTGGCACCGGCGCGCGGCCCACGGGTCGCGGGCCACGGCCTCGGCCGTCTCGCGCGAGGACAGGCGCATCGACGGCGGCGCGACGCCCGGCGGGGTGGGTTTTGGCCGCTGCAGGCGCGCGCCCGCGCCGCCGCCGGGCGAAAGCATCACGGCGAGCACGGCCCTCGCGGCGCCCGCCTCGGCCGCGAGCGCCTCCTCGGTCGCGCGCTCGAGCTCGGCGTACGCGACGGCCGCCGAGTCGGAGGGAAGCCCCGGGTGCACGTCCGCGCCCGCCGCATCCGCCGCCTCCGCCGCCGTCCCGATCGCGAACGACCCGCCTCCCGCGTCGCCCGGCAGCACGTCGGCGGCCTCGTCCGCCGCCTCGTCGTCAGCGGCGGGGGCGATTGCCGCGGCCGCGGTCGCCGCCGCCGCCGCCGCCGCGCCCGCCTCTTGTCGCTGCCGCTGCTGCCGCTGCTGCTGCGCGATCGTGTTTGTGGCCAGCAGCAGGGATCGGACGGCGCCCTCGACGGCGGCGGACGACGACCCCACGGCGCCAACGACGGCGGCGACGCCGTCGCCCGCGTCCATGCGCTCGCCGTCGAGGGCGCGCGCGGCCCGGGACGACTCGGGCAGGCGCGCCGCCGCGTGGGCGTAGGACTCGGCCGCATCGGCGTTGAGGTCGACCGCGTCGGCCACCACGGCGCCCGCCAGCGGCCCCTCCCCCGGCACGCGCTTTGGCGCGGCGCGGACGGCGGCGGCGGCGCGCCTGCCCAGCAGCTCGAGCTCGGCGGGCGTGCGGACGCGGTCGGCGTCGAGAAACGCGGAGAGGGAGGCGGCCCGGGCCGGGGACGGGGCGAGCAGCAGGAGGGCCGCGGCGGCGACAAAGCAGAGCAGGAGCAGGGGCGGGGGCGGGAGGGAGGAGGAGAAATGGCGGGGAGCGGGGGCGGGGCCGAGGCGGAGGCGGCGGCGGCGGCGGCGCTCGGCGGGGGCGCCGCCCCACGAGTCCCGCTGCCCGCAGGTGGCAGCAGAGGGCCCGCCCGCGCGGCAGCCTCCTGCGACGCCTTTGCGTTGCGACATGCTGCTGCTGGGAGATTGGCCTGCGCGCGCGCGCGCGCGCCTGGCGAATGAAGAAGAAGGAGGAAAGCTGGAGGGAAGAAAGGGTTTAGGCCCCCTAATTTAGACGCGCGCCTCGAGCTCCCCGCGACGCCTCCCGGGCCTGACCACCGCGAGCGTGCGCGGGAGACCGATGGCGAGATATAGTCGACGGTGTACTTGGCACTGGAAACTCAAGACAAGAACAGAAAGGAAGAGAGGAAGAGAGCTGCACGGGCGGAACTTGTTTTTTTTGTTGGGGCCAGACGGTTTTTTGGTTACGTTTGGTCGCTCGTCCCGTGGTGTTGGGGTTGCAGTGCGGTGATGTCAAGGGGCAGGTTCTGAAACGGGGGGGAGGCCTGATAGAAATGTCCGGCGGCGAGCCTGGACGAAGCGGCGTGGCGGATGAAGGTTCTCTCTCACCGCCGACGCGACAGCCGCCGCACGCCGCCCGCCTCGCGCCGCCCGCCTCGCCCGTCTGCGCATCTCTTTCTTCTCCGTTCGGCCCTCATGCCGCCGCCGCCGCCGCCGCCGCCGCCGCCGCCGCCGCGTCCGCCTCGGCCGCGCGCCTCGCCCCCTCCTCGCCGCCCGTCTCCTGCGCCTCGCCCAGGTACAGCCACCTGCCCCCGTCCGTCCCGCCCTCCCCCGCGCGCCCCCTCTTGACGAAGTGGGACGTCTCGCGCGCGACAGACTCGTTCCCCGTGGCGCCGCCGCCGCCGCCGCCGCGCCGCGCGCCGCCGGCCTTGGGCCTGTGCCACACCGTAAAGGACAGGAACGCCTCCTCGTCCCCCTCGCCTCCACCTTTGAGCGGGCGCACGGCCGCGCCCGCCCGGTCCACCGACAGGGCCACGAACTCGGTCGCGCGCGCCGTTCGGGCGATCGAAGCGCGGTAAGCCTCGGCTGCGGCGGCGGCGGCGGCGGCGGCGGCGGCCGGGTCGTCGCCGTCGTCGTTGTCGCCGCCGCCGGCGCCGCCTCCCGCGCCCGCGAGGCCCAGGGCGGCGGAGCGGCGCTCGGGTGCGGCCGAGTCGGTCGTGGCCACCAGGTAGTCCACCAGCCCCAGGCGGTAGGCGGCGAACCGCGAGCGCAGCAGCAGCTCGGGCGACGCCGGCGGCGCGCGCCCCGCGTGCGCGGGCGCGCAGCAGGCGCCGTACGCCCTGCCGCTGGCGCAGGGGCAGGGGGCGGCGGCGTCGGGGGTCTGCGCCTGCTGCTGCTGCTGCTGCTTGGGGCTGCTGCTGCTGTTGGTCGTGCCGCCGCCAAAGCCGCCGCCGCCGCCCGACTTTTTCGGCGCAAAGCCGCCGCCGCCCGCCGCTTTCTTGGCGGGAGCCGCCCGCGTCACGACGAGGGCGGCGGGGGCGACGGGGCGGCAGAACGAGAAGGCGCCCGGAGAGGATGTCAGCGCGCGAGGCAGACGCGGCGCTGCGGCTCGGGCGCTGTGCTGCGACAAGGGCCGCATGAGCGAGGAGGACGCGGAGGCCGCGGCGGCGGCCATTGTCGATCAAGTGCGATCGATCGGAGGAGGAGGGGGGGAAGGGTTGTGGTTGGGGGTTGGGCCCCGATCAGCAGCGCGCTTGCTTGACTGCTTTGTAGGATGTGTGATGCGCAAGGTGTTGTTGCAAGTGCACGGTGTGTGATAGATGTTGTGGTTGGTGCTGGGCGCAGGGTGGGCCGTGGGGCGAAAAAGACCTCCAGAACAAAAAAAGCAAGCGACGATTGGCGGCGGCGGCGGCTATGGACGTTGTGACGGCGCGCTGGGCGCAGGGGTGGGGGCCGGCGGGGGGCAAAAGAGAGCGAAAAGCGCTAGAAAGAGCACAAAGAAAAAGCGACGACGATGGCGGCGGCGGCCGCTGCCCCCGCGAAAACAACCTTCTCTCTCACTCGGCCGCCGCCGCCGCCTTCTCCCCCTCCTCCCCGCCCACGGCCCCCCCGCGCTCGAACCACGCCGCGCGCGCCACCCCCTTTGACAGCATCGACGCCGCCATGTCGGCGACCGTGTCCGCCGGGTCCGTGTACACCAGTCCCAGCGCCCGGCACGCCTTGGTCCCGTCCACCAGCCGCAGCCCTTGGTCGCCCGAGGGCCCGCCGGCGCGTGCCTCGTCGCTCTCGGCGCCGTCCGGCAGCGGCGCCGCCGCCGCCGGAAAGCGCTTTTTCAGCGCGTCGGTGAAAAAGCGGGCGTCCACCGCGCGCGGTTGCGAGACGATGAACCGCTGCCCTTTCGCGACGGCGTCCTCGGCCTCGGCCGCGCGCCAGTGCGCCTCGGCCACGTCGCGCACGTCGCAAACGGTCCAATAACCAGGGGGCGGCGGCGCGTCCGCCGACGCCTCGACGAATTTTTTCATGAAACCGACGGAGACGCTGCCCTCGGCCGACGCCTTGCCGCCTTCGAGGGCGATCGGCCCGAGCACAAAGTTGGGCAAGATGGTGGCGACGTCGAGGCCGTGCGCCTCGGCCACGCGCCACGCCTCGCGCTCCGCCTGCACCTTGCTGCACCAGTAGGCCTGCGCCGGCATGGCGGAAGTCTCGTTCCAATCTTTTTCCGTGTAGAGGACGCCGGCGCGCGAGGCGGCGGCGGCGTCGACGGCCTCGGGCGAGTCCGGGCCGCCGGGGGCGGCCAGGCGGGGCTGCGTGGCCTTCATGTCGTGGATGGCTGTTTGTTGTTTGTTGTTGGTATTGTTTTGTTTTGTTTGTTTCCGGGGTTTTTAGTTTAGGGCGGGCGGCGGCGGCGGGGTAGGAAGGCGGTTTTTTTGAGCAAAGCGGCCGAGCGGAGCGGAGCGTCCCTTGTTTCTCTTTTTCTCTCGCGCGCGCTGGCCGCGGCGCCACCCCTCCCTGCCAGTTTTCCCCTCTCTCTCCCTCCCTCCGATTGACGCCAAGCCCCGTCCGTCGGTACAAAGCACACAAAACACCCGCTCTCTCTCTTATTCTTGTCTCACCGCACACCGAAGACGTGACGACCACGCGCCGCGGCTTCTTCCCGCCCGCCTCGCCCTCCGCCCCGCCCTCGCGCGCCGCCGCGCATGCGCCCAGCACCGCGCGAGTGCCCTCGACCGCCGGCCGGAGCACGTCGGCCTCGGCGTCCCCGTCGAAGCGGAAGGGCGACGCGACGTGGAACACGTAGTCGGCCCCACGCACGGCCGCGTCCAGCTCGGCGGACCGCTCCAGCAAGGAAGGCACGGGCACGACGCTCAGACGTCCGCTGGCGCCGGCGCCGGCGCCGGCCTTGTCAGCCATTTTCGTGAGCGGCAGGGCGCGCTGCGCGTCGCCGCGGCTCAGGGCGCGGACGGTGTACCCGCGCGCGAGCAGCTGGCGCACGAGCTCGCCGCCGACGTAGCCCGTGCCGCCCGTGACGGTGGCGACCTTGCCGTGGCCGGGCAGGGAAGACATCGCGCTCTGTCTTTTGCGATCCGGTTTTTCGTGTTTTTTTACGGGAGCTCCCCTCCTCTCTCTCTCTTTTTCTTTTCGGGGGTAGGACGAATCTGGATTTAAACGCGCGCGATCGCTTTTTTGGAATAGGAAGGAAGAGCAACGTCGAAAGCTTGTCGAAGCGTGGTGTGTGTGGCCCGATGCGGGAGAGGGAGGAGGACAAAGAGAAATAAGTCCGACGCGCGAAAACGGCGCTGCGTCGCCGCCTGCGCGACCAACGCCCCGAGGAAAAAAATCACACCGCCGCCACGTTGGTCATCCCCTTCCACGCCGCCGTGTCCAGGCGCCGCACCATGGCCTTGAGCTGCTGCCCGGGGCCCAGCTCGAATAGGCGCACCGACGGCGCGGCAGCGGCAGCACCACCAGCAGCAGCAGCAGCACCGCCGCCGCCCGCCGCGCCCGCCGCGCCCGCCGCGCCCGACGCCGCCGCCGCCGCCGCCCCTCCTTCGCCCACGAGCGCCAGCGCCGCCCGCAGCGACGCCTCCCACCGCACCGGCTCGACCAGCTGCCGGCACAGCAAGGTCTTCACCGCCTCCGAGTCCCCCACGGGAAACGGCACGCCCGTCACGTTGCTGATTACTAGGGGCGCGTCCGGCTTCAGAGGCCGGACGTCGGCGGCGTCGAGCGCGGCGCGCAGCGCCTCGGCCGCCGGCTTCATCAGGCGCGTGTGGAAGGCACCCGCCACCTCAAAAGGGTGGCTTTCAGGGCGCCCGCGGCCTCGGCCTTGGCCTTGAGTAGGTGCAGGGCGTCGCGATGGCCCGAGACGACGCGACCCTCGGGGAAGAGGAGGTTGGCCACCTCGAGGACGGTAGCGGCCTGGCCGCCGCCGCCGTTTGCGGCGGCCGCGCCCGCCTCGCCGCCGCCGCGTTGGCCGCCGCCGCCGCCACCGCCGCCGCCGCTACCGCCGCCGCCGCCGCCGGCCCACGCGGCCCCGGCCTCGGCGCGGGCCTCGGCCACCAAGCCCTCCAGCCGCGCGTCCGGCAGGCCCACCACGGACAGCATGCCGTGCGGGCGACCCCCGCTGTCACCCGCCGCCGCCGCCATGGCCTGTCCGCGCGCCTGAACGACCCGCAGGCCGTCCTCGAACGAGAGCGCGCCGGCGGCCACCAGCGCGCAGTACTCGCCCAGCGACAGGCCCGCGACGGCGATCGGCGGCGGCGGCGGCGGCGGCGGCGGAGAGGGGGAATCCTGCTGCTGGTGCTGCTGCTGCCCCTGCGCCTGCTGCCCCTGCTGCTCCTGCTGCTGCCGCGCCTTGAGCGCCTCGAGCGCCGCAAGTCCCGCCACGAACAGCGCCGGCTGCGCAAACGCCGTGTCGTCCAGCCTTTCCTTGGCGGCCGCCACCATTGCCGCCTTGTCTTCGTCCCCGCCCTTTTTCTCTCCCTCCTCGGGCGGCGGCGGCGGCCCCTCGACCAGCGCGAGCAGGTCGTAGCCCAAGATCTCGCGCGCGGAAGACAGCATGGCCGCGACCGCGGGGAGGCGGGCGGCCGCGGAGCACGAGAGCATCTTGCCGAGCTCTTGGGAGCCCTGGCCGGGGAACAGGTAGACGCACGGCGGAGAGGAGGGGGAGGGGGAGGGATGGGCGGCGGCGGCGGCGGGGGAGAGGGAGAGGGCGGCGAGGCCGGCGCCCGCGCCGCCTCCGCCGCCGCAGTCGCGCAGGGCGCGGCGCCGCTCGCGCGCGGCGCGGCGCTCGGCGCGGTCGCGCGCGCGCTTGGCCGCCTCGGGGTGCTCGACGACCCTGTCCGCGGGCCAGGACGCTACGGCGTCGGGGCCGTGGTCGTAGAGCGCCCAGAAGCAGCCCAGCTGCGGGTGGGGGCGCGCCGCGCGCGGCTGGCCGCCCTTGCCGACGCCGCCGCCGCCCTCGCCGCCGCCGCCGCCCGCGCCGCCCTCCTCCCCCGCGGCCGCCGCCGACGGCGCGTACCGCCGCTCAAGCGCGACAATCTTTGCGCGCGTGGCGTCGTCGGCGGCGAGGTCGCGCGGGAGCTTGGGCCCCGGGTCGAGGTAGGGGTCAAAGTCGTCCGAGGGGATGTCCGGGTCGGCGCCGCGGGACTGGTTTTGGGTTTTGGGTTTTGGGTTTGGGAGGAGGCAGAGGGGGAGAGGCGGCGGCGGGCGTGAGAGCAAAATGCGACGGCGTTTTTGGGGCCTTGTGGTTTCTTGACCCGCCTCTTAATCAACCCGCGCTTCTCACCAGCAGGTACTCGTAGATCTCGAGGTAGCCCCCGCCCGCCACGTGCGCCAGCGCCGCCGCCCGGTGCAGCGGCGTGAACCCGCGCGCAAAGTCGCGCTGGTTGACCGCCGGGCAGAGCGGCGCCGCGCGGGCGTCGTCGGCGGCGGCGGCGGCGGCGGTCCCGCCTCCCGCGACAGCGTCGACGCCGACAACAGCGCCGGCCGCGCTCGCGACGCCCCCCTTTTCCCCGTCGTCGGCGCCGCCGCCGCCGCCGCCCGCGCAGCCGCTGCTGCTGCTCAGCAAGAAGTGCGCCATGTCCAGGCGGCAGTGCGTCACCGCCACGTGCAGCGCGCTGCCCGCGCCGTTGTCCTGCGTGAAAAAGTAGGGGTCGCGCGCCGCGACGCCGACCAGCGCCGCGGGGTCGCCCGCGCGCGCCGCGGCGTAAAAGGCGAGCGGCTCGTGGCGGGGCACGGGCGGGTGGCGGCCCATGCCGGAGAGGTCGCGCGGGGGCATTGGAGCTGCGCGCCTCCTTGTTTGGCCGGTGCTTACGGTGTTGTGGGTATCGAGGGGGCGGGTCGCGAGTTAAGTCGCGAGATAGTCAGACAGGCAAAGTGTTTTGGCTTTTTTTGCGGGAGCGGCGCCGATCGGTTTTGACTCTTGTGATCGGCGTGTTGGTTTTCGTTCGCCGGCAAACGACGCCGGTCGCAGAGAGAAAACTTAACACGCGCCAGCTCACTCGTCACACGACAGCCACAACCAAACAAACCACAACGATGCCCAAGCTCTCCGACTGCGTGCGCGCGGCCGAGCTGCGAGCGGCCGCACGGACGGGAGCAGCAGCAACAACAGCACCAGCGTCAGCGGCAACGGCAACGGCGGCGACCCCTCCGCCGCCTCTTGCGCCTCCTCCTCCTGCCCTTGCGGCTCGGCGCTTCCGCGACGGGCGGACGGGCCGCCTGCTGCCCGAGGGCAGCCCAGCCCCGGAGAGGCCGCGCGCGCACGTCGCGGCCCGGCGCGAGTGGCGCGGCCTCGTGCGCTACTGCTGCGCTGCGGTGGCGGCTTCCGGCGCGGCCTCGCTGCCTCTGCCACCCGACGCCGACGCCGGCGACGACGACGACGACGACGGTGACGGCGACGGCGGCGACGGCGAGGGAAAAGCGGCGGCACCGCCGCCGCTCGTGGGCGCGCTGGACGACCCGGACGCGCCCTGGGGCGCGCACTACGCGGCCCTGGCGCGCGACGTCGCCGCCCGCCGCGCGGCAAGGGCCAAAGACAAGGGCGCGTAAAGAAAAAAGACACGGGGGGGGGCGGGGGGGGGGCGGACCCGCAAAACGACGCCTTGGTCGCCCCCCCGGCGACAATGGCGGCCGGACGACCAACGGGCGGCGACGGGCGGCGGCCCGCCGAGCACGTGTCGCGTCACCTCACCGCGCGT
>Ga0209390_10004590_pt1 | contig 20585 bp, 15 predicted proteins | sample BON01_FD_187212 | JGI IMG/M metagenome (GOLD analysis project Ga0209390, IMG submission 187212) | Freshwater microbial communities from Lake Bonney liftoff mats and glacier meltwater in Antarctica - BON-01 (SPAdes) (version 2) | ecosystem: Environmental > Aquatic > Freshwater > Ice > Glacier...
CTCCGCTTCGCTCCGTCGAACCCCTAAGGGTTCTCATCCCTCTCAATGGGGTTTTGGTTGTTTGGTCGGCAAATCCCAAAATATACGTTTGGTATTCGGAACCTAAACTGGCGGAGAGAGAGGGATTGGCGGACCTGCGGTCCGGTGCTGCGCACTCACGCTATCGCGTGCCCCATCTCCGCTTCGCTCCGTCGAACCCCTAAGGGTTCTCATCCCTCTCAATGGGGTTTTGGTTGTTTGGTCGGCAAATCCCAAAATATACGTTTGGTATTCGGAACCTAAACTGGCGGAGAGAGAGGGATTCGAACCCCCGTTACCGTTGCCGGTAAATCTGATTTCGAGTCAGACGCATTCGACCACTCTGCCATCTCTCCTAGGTAGAACGGCGAACCCTACGTCCCCGAATCTAAAACGGAAGCCGAAAATTTAATCGAGCCGGTCAGGTCGCTTTCGGTTCAGCCATCGAACTGGCGTGTTGAGCGCGGGTGCGTTGGTTTGCGGCAGCCACAAAGTAGTTCTGAACAGAAAATGTAGGTTCGTTCGGATGGCGGGTGACGGGACGATAGGCCCCGTTCGGCCGTAGCTGTCGGGCATCTCGATTGTCCTGTAGTTCCATCGGAAACATCTCGTCGACGAACCAAGCTCTGAGTTCAGGATCATCGATGGGAAAAACCACCTCGATGCGGCGGAAGAAGTTTCGGGGCATCCAATCCGCACTCCCAGCATAGAGTAGTGGCGCGCCGTCGGCGTTTTGAAAGTAAAACGCCCGGGTGTGCTCAAGGTAGCGTCCGACAATACTCCGAACTCGGATGTTTTCACTGAGACCTCGAATGCCAGGGACCAAGCAGCAGATTCCTCTAATGATTAGATCGATTTGCACTCCGTTCTGGGAGGCGGTGTAGAGACGATCGATGGTCGCTTTGTCGACGAGCGAATTCATCTTGGCCATAATCCGGGCGGGTTTCCCGGCGAGAGCATTGACGGATTCGATATCGATGAGTTCTTGGAGACGAGAGTGCAGGTTGAATGGCGCTACCAGCAAGCGCTGGAACTCCGGTTTACGACTGAATCCGGTCAGCGTGTTGAAGAGATTTGCGACGTCTTCAGTGATATCGGTTCGACTCGTGAATAGGCTCAGATCGGTGTAGAGGCGGGCCGTCTTGGGGTTGTAATTACCGGTGCCCACGTGGGCATATCGTCGAAGGTTTTTCCCCTCGCGTCGAACGATCAAGGAGCACTTGCAGTGGGTCTTGTGGCCAACGAGGCCGTAGACAACGTGGACCCCAGCTTCCTCGAGCTGTCGGGCCCATTGAATGTTATTGGCTTCATCGAAACGGGCTTTGAGTTCGACGAGGGCGGTGACTTGTTTGCCGTTTTGGGAGGCTTCGATCAGCGCGCGAACAATCGGCGAGTCTCCACTGGTGCGGTAGAGCGTTTGCTTCATGGCAAACACGTTGGGGTCGTGGGCAGCTTGTGATACAAACTCGACCACCGGATTGAACGAATCGTAGGGGTGTTGGAGCAGCACATCCCGATCTCGCATTGTATCGAACGGAGGGATTCCGGCGCGGAGAATGGAGGAGTTCGTGGGGGTGAAAGGCGTATATTTTAGATCAGGTCGATCGATCTCTGTGAGACTCATCAGTCGCATGAGGTTCAACGGACCGTTGAGTCGAAAGACGTATTCGTGGGAAAGATCTAAATTGGTGCAGAGGGTTTCAAAAATCTGTTCGTTGACGCCCGCTTCGATTTCGAGACGAACGGCGGCCCCTCGGCGGAGGTTGCGGAGCTCTTCTTCGATGGTCTTGAGCAGGTTTTCCGCCTCTTCTTCATCGATGTAGAGATCGCTGTTGCGGGTCACCCGAAACGCGTGCGCGCCATTGATTCGGAAGCCGGGGAATAGTTCATCGGCGCCCAACTTGACGATTTCACTGAGAAAAATGTAAGTCTCTTGGTCGGGGCTCTCCGGGGAGATTCTGACGAGACGAGGCAAGATTCGAGGAATAGGAAGAATCGCGGCCTGCTGTTCGATTTCTTCGGTCTCGGGATCATCGAGCGACACGATGACATTGAGGGTCTTGTTCGCCAGTTGGGGGAAGGGGTGCGATTGATCGAGCCCGAGAGGGGTGAGCACGGGAGAAACTTGTTCTGCGAAATATTGGCGGACCCAAGCCAGCTGGGTGGGCGTCAATTCATCTGCCGCTTTGATATGGATCCGTTCCTCGGCCAAGGCTGGCACGAGGTCGTCGAGCCACGTGCGGTATTGGTCGTCCACCAAGGATCCGACCACGGAGTGAATACGGCGGAGGAGCTCGAGTGGCCCGAGGCCATCGAATCCTGATTTACCGATGCCGCTGTCAACCTGCTGGATGAGGCCGGCGACCCGGATCTCGAAGAACTCGTCGAGGTTGGAGGATACAATCGCGAGAAACTTTACCCGTTCGAGCAAGGGGGTCTGTGGATTTCGAGCCTGCTCTAACACTCGGCGGTTGAACGCCAACCAAGAGAGTTCCCGGTTGAAATACGCTGCCTTCGTCGGACGATTTGCCCGCTCGACTGCTTGATGAGTGCAATTCGGCTCCCGCACGCTCGTCGAGTCCACCGGAGGAAGATCAATCAGCGTTGTTTTGGAAGGAGAATGGTTCGGCATAGCAGAGGAAAAGGGGGGAATATAATAACAGGGACTGCAACTGAGACCAGAATTAACAGTGGAGGGCCCCACTTGTAATAATTTTCCTAAGCGGATTGGACGGTGGGCTACCGACGCAACATGGATGATCCTCACAGCCAGCGACTGAGTCTCTGCCGCAGTTGCTCGCGGGCACGGTAGAGGCGGGTTTCGACGGCCTTGGGCGTCGCACTCACGATTTCGGCGATCTCGGAGTGCGAGAGATGCTCGTATTCGAAGAGGATGACGACCTCGCGTAAATTTGTCGGCAAATGGGCAATGGCAGTTCGCACGGCTTCACCAGCTTCCTGATTGATGGCTTGTTGGCCCGGATCAAGATCGTCGGCAGTCTCGGAAGCCTCGCCAAGTGGGGACGTCGGGCGGCGTTGCATATAGCGGCCGTGATCTCGGAGCAGGTTGAGCGCGATTTGAAACATCCAGGTCGAGAATCGGCGACTGGGGTCGAAGCGATCTCGATGACGGAAGACTCGCACGAATGTTTCCTGAGCGAGGTCGAGTGCGTCGGCTTGAGTCGATAGGTGGCGAAGGAGGTAAGCGCGCAGGCGGACCTGCCAACGATCCATTAGGCGATCGAGCGCTTTGTTTTCACCGCGCTGGAGAGCGACCATATCGGTCGTATCGGCGTCGGCTTCACTCATCGCAGTCCAAAAGGCTCGCCGTGTTGATGCGCGCTCAACTGGGGACTGATCAGCGCCAAGTAGCGCTCTCCTTGCGAGGGGTCCATCGCGGCGGCGACTGCTTCGAGATGGGCCTGAGTTGACTCATGGCATTTAGCAGTGAGTTGGATAAGCTGACCCTCGGCTTCCTCCCGAGATTCACTCGATGCGGCAGTCTCGATCCTCTTCCTCGTATCCAGAATAGCTGCACAATGGGCGGCGCAGATCGGGTCGTAGTCTTCGTGAAGCGTGCGAATTTGCTCCGCTTGATCCGGGGAGAGATTGAATTCTGAAACGAGCCAACTGATTTCGGCGGAACTCTCCGGCGGGGGGGCTAAATAGCGGGTAATCGCGAAAGCCACGAGACCGGCAATCGCAGCGACGAATATGAGACGAAGCCAGTGTTTCACGGATGAGGGTGGGGGGCGGTGGTGGTCATCCAGACGGGGTCAATACTGCGGGCGTAGGCCTCGGCCATCTTAGACTGAGTCTGGGTGCGGTTTAGGGTGAGGGCAGACGCGATGCCGAGGACGATAGCAAATCCGGCGGCGAGGGGTAAAGTAGCAGGAAAATGGACGATCCGAGCTAATGTCACGGGCGCAGGACGATGGATACGATCGTGCACTCCACCGGTAAAATGCGGAGAATCTGACGGGGAGACTTCCCATTTTTGAAGGAGTGAGTTGAGAGGATCGGGCTCGGTCATGGCAGGTGATACGTTGCGAGGCTCCCAGCCCCTCGAATTTTTGCAAAGGAGAGTTAGCCCGAGGGATGGTTTTTTGATCGCCGCGTCCTGATGCTGCGAGAGTACACCGACATGGGAATCGATTTTACCCGAAGAGACGTAAGATAGGACTGTGCCGGTAGCCTAAGTTTTACCGATTTCGAGGGTGACTCAAAGCCATCGACGGGTGTTCGCACAATAGGCGGCGTAGTCGCTGCCAAACTGAGTGCGAAGAGTTGTTTCTTCCCACTTAATCACGAGCCGGTTGAGTCCGATGATGAAAAGAGGGAGGATAAGCCAGGGCAGGGCTTGGTCAAACTTGGTGCATAAACCGGCAAGGATAAACGCCTCGCCGAGGTAGATCGGGTTGCGCGACCAGCGAAAGATACCGATGCGAATGAGTGTTTCTGGGTTGCGAAATGGAACCACCGTGGTGCGGTGCCGGCGAAAACTCAGTAAGGCAGTCAAGACGGTCACGACGCCGCTCCAGATGAGCACCTGACCCGCGACCAAATGGAACTCGGGCAGGGCGAGCGGCGTCGGCATAAACCGACGTAGGGCGAGGATCAGGCTGATATTGGCGAGGAACCAAATGGGGGGGAAGACGCGCGGCAGTTTCATGGGTTCGGTGGGTTGGGTGCCCGGGAGACAAACCATTCGAACGCGGCTGTGGCGATCAACGCCGGGGTTTCGTCAAGAATTTCTACGTCGACTGCGATGCTGGCCCGGCCTCGGCGAGTCACTTGATCGAGCAGCCCCGCGAGGGCTTCAGGGGACGCGATTGCCCGGGAGTAAATTGCACCGCTGGTTGGTCGGCGATATTTCGTTTCAGCCCGACGCACCATGGCGCCGATAGGTTGTCGAAGGTCGGCGAAATGACGTTGTAGAAATTCTCCACTGGTCGCTTCGGCGAGGGTGAAAATGACGGCAGCATGCAAGGTGCCGAGATGGTTGAGGTAACGAGCATCGGCCGGGAACATGAAGATGAATTCCGGCCGGTCAGATCGCAGCATGCCGCTGTCACGATTGAACGGGATGGCGGTGACATTTACGAGATTCATGGAATGACTGAGGGCTCCGGTTGGCGCGGGAGTGAGAAATGAATATTCGGTTGAAGTCCAATTTAACGATTACCGACCAAAACGACGAGTCGATTTGATAAACTCATTCGCATCTTTCATAGTAGTGTGATTGGCCGTTGGAGGGATTGCTCATTGGAGGGATCTATCAGCCGGCTTTGTTGGCGTTCCCCCTCCCTATGCGTATCTCAATTAATTGCTTTGCTGATCAAAGACTGCCCGCTTCGTTTGGGGGAAGTTCGCGTCGTCTATTCGCGGTCGTGCTGATCGGCGGACTGGCGATGGTCGCTCACGCTCAGGATGAACTACTCGCTACGTTTCGGAGTGATCTTGAGCCCGTGCTCGATCTCTACTGCATGGATTGCCATGGCTACGGGAGTAGCAAAGGCGGAGTCGTGCTTGATGAATGGGCATCTGACGAGGAACTGCGTGATCATGCGCTCTGGATGAGGGTTTTGAAAAACGTCAGAGGTGGAATCATGCCTCCACCCGACGAAATCCAGCTCGAGGAAGCAGAGCGCGAAGCAATCGTGCACTGGATTAAGGCCAAAGCATTTGAACTCGATGCGGCAGATCCAGATCCCGGCCGCGTCACCGTGCGTCGACTCAATCGGGTGGAGTATAGCAACACGATTGAGGATCTGATCGGCGTCGAATACGACACGGCGGCGGAGTTCCCCTCCGACGACACGGGGCATGGTTTTGATAACATCGCCGACGTGCTGACGATTTCACCGATGTTGCTCGAAAAGTATCTCGATGCGGCGCAGGCGATCGTAGATGAAGCGGTGCCGACAAACTCGCGGCAGGTCGCGCAACTTCGGTTGCCGGGTAAAGACTTTAAGTCGGTGGTTACAGTGGCTCCGGAATTGGGAATCGAAGCAGAAGATGGTACATCTGCGATTCCTCCTCCTGCCCCGACGAAAGAAGGGTGGCAAGCGGGTGAAATCCGGGGGAGCGAATTAGATCTGCTTTACTATGCCCCGGCAGGGGTGGGTCTCACGCATCAAGTAGCGATCGAAGGAGACTACGAAGTGGAGCTCAACTTCCGCGCGGTGGAGCGCTACGTGGACAACGAGTTCGATCTGAACAAGTGTTTGTTGGTCTTCAAAATCGATGGAGTGCCGGTCTTGGCGAAAGAAATGGTGCGCGAGGGTTGGCGAGAGTTCACCTACACGTTTCCACAAAAACTGGTCGCGGGGGCGCACGAATTTTTGGTTGAAATCAAGCCGATGGAACCCTTCGTCGAACAGAAGCGAGATCTGCGCGTTCGCCTGACTAATGTGACCTTGCACGGTCCGATGGCGGAAGAATATTGGGTGCCTCCGCCCAATTATGCGGATTACTTTCCTCGACCCGTGCCAGAGGACTCGGCTGGCCGGCGCGCCTACGCGGCTGAGCTGATGCAGGGGTTCGCGGATCGGGCATTTCGCCGTCCTGTGGATCCCTACACGATTGATCGTTTGGTGAACGTGGTGGAAAGCGTCGCGGAGTTACCGGATAGCAGCTTTGAGACCGGGGTCGCCCAGGCGATGGTGGCGGTGTTGGCTTCGCCGCGATTCTTGTTTCGGGAAGAAGAGGCCGAACCCTTACGAGAGGGAGAGCGGTTCCCGTTGGTCGATGAATATGCTTTAGCCTCTCGTTTATCCTATTTTTTCTGGTCGACCATGCCCGACGAAGCGTTGTTCGATTTGGCTCAGTCCGGGACGCTGAGAGACAACCTATCCACGCAAGTGAAGCGCATGATGGATCATCCGAAGTCGGCTCAGTTCGTGGAGAACTTCACGGGCCAATGGCTTCAAGCACGTGATGTCGAAGAAGTGCAGATTAGTGACCTCTCGGTCTTTTTACGCGAGCATCCGAACGCGGCGGTTTCGGATGCGCAGGCAGTTTTCGGACGCATTAGTGGTATTAGGGAAGCGGATCGAACCCCGGAGGAGGTGGTGGAATTGGCGGAAGCGCGTCGAGTTTACAGCGACTTCGTGCGACTTCCCCGCCCGAAATTTGAAGGTGGTCTGAGGGCAGCGATGCGGCGCGAAACGGAACTCTATTTTGACTACATCATACGGGAGGACCGTGATCTCTTGGAGTTACTGGATAGCAACTACACCTTCCTGAACGAGGAACTCGCGCAGCACTACGAGATTGATCACGAAGAGATCCTCGGGGAGGAGATGCGAAAGGTGATTTTGCCGCCGGGAAGTCCCCGCGGGGGAGTCCTCACTCAAGGCACGGTCTTGGCCGTGACCTCTAACCCGACCCGCACCTCGCCGGTGAAACGTGGCGTCTTCATTTTGGATCACATCTTGGGCACCCCGCCCCCGCCGCCGCCGCCGAATATTCCGTCGTTGGAAGATGCCGCGGATCCCGATGAATTATTAAAACTATCGCTGCGGGAGAATCTCGCGCTGCATGCGAGTGATCCGCTTTGTAGTTCCTGCCACATGCGGATGGATCCATTGGGGTTGGCGCTAGAAAATTTCAATGCGATGGGGCAGTGGCGGGATGCCGAAATGGGTAAACCGATCGAACCCGAGGGGAAACTGATTAGCGGCGAGAGCTTTGCGACTATTCAAGAGTTGAAGACGATTTTAGCGACTCACCATCGTGAGCAGTTTCTCCATACCCTGGCGGAAAAGATGCTGATTTACGCCCTCGGGCGAGGCATGGAATACTATGACACTGAAACGCTCGATCAATTGGTCACAAGCCTCGGCGCCAACGGTGCTCGTCCTTCCCACCTAATCCATGGTATAGTCGAGTCGGCCGCCTTTCAGAGAACGCGGGTTCGCGCCTCATCCCTTTCCCCAAACAACCTAGTCAATCCGGCCGAAGATACCGGCGAAAAAATTGTGCAAGTCCATCCCCAGCTATGAGCGCTTCATCTGACACTCAACTTCGCCAGCATCTGGCATCCCTAAGCCGTCGTCATTTCCTTCGAGGGCTGGGCGCGACGCTAGCCTTGCCGGCTTTCGCCACTTTGATGCCATCGCGTTCACTCGCGGCCAACGAGGCGTTGAATCTGGCCACGACGGCGACGGGTGCGCCGTTACGCACGGCATTCGTCAAATTCCCCAATGGGGCGATTCCGGCTCAGTGGTGGCCGCAAGGCGGGCAATCCAACTTTGAATATGGCACCACGCTCGAACCGCTTGGTGAGATGCGGAAACACGTCCAAGTGCTGGGGGGCTTGGATCACCTCAATGCCACGGCAGGTAATGACGGCGGCGGCGACCACGCGCGGGGTTCGGGCGTTTTCCTCACTGGGGTTCGTCTGAAAAAGAGTGCGACTGATGTTCGCGCGGGGGTTTCGATTGATCAGGTTATTGCCCAAGATGTCGGGCACTTGACGCGGTTCCCGTCGCTGGAACTCACCTGCGATAATTACCGGCGCACCGGGAACTGTGACTCAGGTTATTCGTGCGCTTATCAGTTTAATATTTCCTGGAAATCGGCTACCGCGCCGATGACGCCAGAGAACAATCCTCGCCTCGTGTTCGAACGACTTTTTGGTCCAGGGGCGAAGGGCGAGCGAGCGACTAATGCACAGAGCCGGATGGTCAATCGTCGTTCGGTTCTAGACTTTGTAATGGACGATGCCCAGCGCATGCAGCGTCGCTTGGACCCGGAAGATCGGGAGAAGCTCGATCAATATCTCACGGGCGTGCGCGACGTCGAATCGCGGATCCAGCGCGCGGAGCAGTTTGGACCCAATGTGGATCCTGATCGTGCGACCCCGGAAGGTATCCCGGAAAGTCGGGCGGAGTATATTCAGGTCATGTATGACATGATGTTACTGGCGTTTAAGACCGATTCCACCCGCGTCGCGACCTTCATCCTCGGGCATGACGGTGATAACCGATCGTTCAGTGAAATCGGGATTAATGAAGGCCACCACGATCTATCGCATCACCAAAACAATGCTGATCGGGTGGGCAAAGTGGCGACAATTGATCGCTGGTATGTGGAGCAGTTTACCAAGTTCCTCCGTCGGATGGAGGAGACCAAGGACATCGATGGAAATTCGCTCCTGCACAATTCCCGCATCATTTATGGTAGCGGCAATGCCGACGGGAATCGCCACACGCACGAGAATTTACCCGTGTTGTTGGCGGGGTCTGGAGGCGGGTTGCTGCACCCGGGGCGATTTATTAAGCACGGCGCCAAGCCAATGAGTAATCTCTTCCTCACCTTAGCTGACCAGGCGGGAGTGCGGGGATTGGCTCGATTTGGGGACTCGACTGCTCGATTGAGTGATATTTAGGCTGTAGCTGTTTCCAGATACTCCAATCCCATGATGAAAATTCGTAGCCCACTTCTCATTCTAATCTCTTTCGGTGTGATCGTATCGATGCGCGGTGAGCTCGACATCGTGACGGGCGATTTTGGCCTCAGTCCCGACTCGATGGTGCAGGAAGGCGTGCCGCAAGGAGAGTTAAGCGGCCCCTTTGAATTTCATAGCAAGATCATCAAGGATACGGTGCGGCGCTATTGGGTGTATGTGCCGGATCAATACGATAAGGCGGTGCCGGCGAATGTGATGGTCTTTCAGGATGGGCAGCGCGCGACGAACCCTAAGGGATCGTTGCGGGTGCAGAATGTGCTCACGAATCTGATTCACGATGGTTCGATTCCGCCGACGATTGGGATATTTATTACGCCCGGAAATAGAACAACGGAGAGTCGGCACTATCCGGACGATCTCGGCATGAGTAATCCTAATCATCGTTGGCCCGAGTATGACGTGCTGACCGATGACTATGCCCGGATGTTGATTGAGGAAATCCTGCCGCTCGTCGGTCGCAGTTACAATTTAACCGATGATCCCGAGCGTCGCGTGATTGGCGGAACGAGTAGTGGGGCGATCTGCGCGTTCACGGTGGCGTGGAATTATCCCGATCATTTTCGCAACGTGATCAGCTATATCGGAAGTTATGTTTCGATCGGTGCGCGCCCTAAAACGGAGGAGACGGATAGTGAATGGACGGCGGGAGGGCAGGATTATCCGGCGATGATCCGGCGCGGGGGAATCCGTCCTTTAAAACTGTTTTTCCAGGACGGATCCAACGATTTGGATAATGATTGGGGAGATTGGTTTCTGGCCAATCAGCAGATGGTGAAAGCCCTCCAGTATGCGAATACGAAGGCGGATGAAACCGGTGATACCGGACCGCGTTACGTGGAGAAACACGTTTGGACCGATGGGAAACATTCCGACCAACATGGCGGCTCCATGCTCCCCGACGTGCTCCGCTGGATCTGGAGTGAATCGAAAGAGTAGTTTATTACCGCGCGCGGGGTGATCTTGGCGGAATGATTTTAACCACGTCCATGAACGAAGTGAATGGTCTGATATGGCTCCGCTTTCCAGCTACGCGCCGAAGCTGACGGACTGCGGTTGTTTTTGGGCCGAGGGGCAATTGGTGGGGAGTGAAAATCAGGTGGGCGTGGGATTGATTGGACGCGGAGAAAGGCTAAGGTCGGGGCATGTTGCGTCTTTTTTTCGTTTTGAGTTTGCCGGTTTGGTTGACCGCTGCGCCGTTGGCGAAGATCGATACTTTGGCCGATGCGGTGGAGGCGAATGTCGTATTATGGCGGCATCACCTGCATGCGAATCCTGAGCTTTCAAACCGTGAAGAGCAGACGGCGGCCTACGTGGCGGCACATTTGCGGGGACTTGGTATTGAGGTGCAAACCGGCGTAGCGGGTCATGGCGTAGTCGGTCTGCTGAAAGGGGGGCGTCCGGGACCGGTTGTTGCTCTACGGGCAGACATGGATGCCCTGCCCGTAACGGAACGCACCGGATTAGTGTATGCTTCCAAGGTGAAGGCGGATTATGGCGGGAAGGAGGTCGGGGTCATGCACGCGTGCGGTCACGACGCGCATGTCGCGATTTTGATGGGCGCGGCCGAGGTTTTGGCGGGAGTGCGCGAGGAACTGGCCGGAACCGTTAAGTTTATTTTTCAACCCGCCGAAGAGGGGGCCTGGCCGGCACCGGAGTGGGGCGCGAAGCAGATGATTTCGGAAGGCGTATTGGAGAATCCCAAAGTGGATGCGATCTTCGGCTTACATGTTTGGTCTTCGATGCACTCGGGAGTGATCGGAGTGAGGTCCGGACCGGTAATGGCGAGTAGTGACTTTCTGCGCATCACGGTGACGGGTAAGCAGACCCACGCAGCTGCGCCTTGGCAGGGCGTTGATCCGATCACGGTGTCGGCTCAGATCGCGTTGGGCATTCAGAATGTGGCGAGTCGTCAGATTAACATTTTGGGATCCCCCTCGATTGTTTCCATTGGCACGATTCATGGCGGTGATCGAAATAATATAATCCCCGACGAAGTGGTGATGACGGGAACGATCCGAACATTCGATCCCGAGGTGCGAACGGCGTACCACGAACGTGTGACCCGCACCGCGGAGAAGATCGCGGAAGCAGCAGGAGCAAAAGCTGAAGTCTACATCGGCGCGGATACGGGTTACGCGCCGACGATCAATCACGTGAAACTGACTGAGCAGATGAAGGATGTCTTGGTGAGGGTGGTGGGTGAAGAAATGGTGGTCACCAATGATCTGACAACCGGATCGGAGGACTTTTCGTTTTTCCAACAGCAAGTGCCCGGATTGTTCATCTTTCTGGGGGTCACGCCCGAGGGCACGGACTTGAGCACGGTCGCCGCAAATCACTCGCCCTTATTCTTGGTCGACGATGCGGCGTTAAAAACGGGGGTGCGCGCGATGGCGAATCTAGCGGCGGAGTATTTGGAGCGAAATCGTTAGAACGGAGGAGCCGAAGGAGAGCTTCTATGCAATTTGACAATTTGCCAAAAACGGAGGCCGAAATCTTCGTCAAGAATCGGGCTTTGTCCCCGTTTCGGATTCGAGCAGGGTCGGGTGAGCTCAATGATGTAATTAAGGCAAACCGTAAGGATCGACCCTTTTTACTCCTCCCTGTTCTCAGCCAACTAGATACTCGCGACTAGAACTTTCCTTTTGCGCGCTTTTCGCCTTATTGCGGCGTAAATCCATATGAAATCTCTGCGCTTCCTTTCTCTGGTGACCGTGCCACTCGTCGGCCTTCTCTTCCTGACCGGGTGCGGCGGTTCCTCCAGTTCCGATGATAGGGGCCTGAAAATCCTTCACTTTGGTAACGGCGCTGAGCCACAGGACATCGACCCCGCCACCGTCACCGGAGTGGTGGAACATCGCATCCTGAAATCTCTGATGGAAGGGCTGGTTTCGGAGGATCCCGATCTCAATCTCGTGCCCGGCGTCGCGCAAACTTGGGAGGTATCGTCGGACGGGCTCGTTTATACCTTTCACCTGAACCCTGAGGCGAAGTGGTCCAACGGTGACACCGTGACTGCGCACGACTTTGTCGGTTCCTACCGCCGTATGCTGACTCCCGGCATCGCCGCCGAATATGCCTACATGTTGTTCAAGGTCGTCGGCGCTGAGGACTACCTGAATGGCGATATTGAAGACTTCGGCCAGACTGGTTTTCAAGCGCTCGATACCCAAACCCTCGAGCTGACTTTGCACCAGCGCACGCCCTTTCTGCTGCACGCCATGAATCATTACGCGTGGTATCCGGTGCCCATTCGGGTGGTGGATCAATTTGGCGGACTCGACCGCAGAGGCACCCGCTGGACGCGACCGGAGAACTTTGTCGGCAACGGTGCATTTCGTCTGAAATCGTGGCAACCGGGCCGTAAGTTGGTCGTCGAACGCTCTCCCACCTACTGGGACCACGCCATCGTGCAGCTCGACGAAATTCACTTCCATCCGATTGAGAGCATCGAGACGGAAGAGCGCATGTTTCGCACCGGGCAACTTCACATCACTAACGAAGTTCCCCTCTCGAAGCTCAATACCTACCTCACCGAAAAACCCGAAAGCATCCGCATCGATCCCTACCACGGCGTTTACTATTATCGTTTTAACACCACCCGAGCACCCTTCGATGATGTGCGGGTGCGCCAGGCTTTTGCCTATGCCATCGACCGCACTGCGATCGTCGTAAACATCACGTTGGCCAACGAAAGTCCGGCCTATCACATGGTGCCGCCCGAAATTCTTGATTACGAAAGTGAGCACCGTTTTACCATGGACATCGCCAAGGCAAAACGCCTGTTAGCCGAAGCAGGTTACCCTGATGGCGCCGGATTCCCGAGCACCGAACTCCTTTACAACACGTCGGAAAAGCACCGCACCGTCGCCGAAGCGATTCAACAGATGTGGCGGGTGAATTTGGGCGTAACGATCGGCCTCTACAACCAAGAGTGGAAGGTCTACCTTGAGGCTCAGGATAATCTAGACTTTCAAATCGCGCGGGCGGGGTGGGTGGCTGACTACGTGGATCCCCACGTGTTTCTAGACCTATGGAAAACGGGCGGCGGCAACAACGACACCGGTTGGGGCAGCGACAAGTTTGATCGCTTACTGGCCCGAGCGCTCGACGCCCCCACCGATGCCGAACGCTTCTCGACCTACAATCAGATGGAGAAGATTTTGATCGATGAAATGCCGGTTATGCCGATCTACCATTACACCAATTCGAAGCTCATCAGCCCAGCAGTGTTACACTACAAAATCACCCCACTCGACAATTTCCCTTGGAAGCTCGTGGACTTGGCGCCGGCGCCCTAGGGGTAGGTGGCAGACCGGAAACGCTAAAAACAGAAATACATAAATTTTTAAGACTCAGGCTGGCGTCTGGGCGGGGGCATCTCGTGAAAATACGTAACGTTAACGGAGTGGATTCGGGCCGGCGAAAGGGACCAACCGTAAAACTTAACTATCGAGTTGATCGGCTGTTCGTGGCGGTCGGAAGAGCATAAGAGGTGGGACAGATTTGGTTTTTCTCTGCCCTCATTTTCATCACGAGGCTGGGGCAATCCAGAGGGATCAAACGCTTCAGATGAACCTGGCCGACGTTCGGAAAAATGGGGCAATGCGATGGGGGAGTGTCGTGAATAGTTAATTGTTTTGCGAGTTGCGCCGATACGCTTCTTTTTTGAGCACGAGAGGCACCCGCTTTTACTCTCATTCGAAAATCATCGGTTCGAAAAATGACCACTGCCCCGACCTCTACCCTTGCTCGAATTCCGTTCGCTCGAGCGATTCTCAATCTTTGGGTTTTGGGGGTGAGGCGGATACTGGTCACGGTGTGTCTTGCCGCTCCGGTCCATGTCGTTGATGCCGATGAAGAAGCAGAGCGCTTGACTCCAGTGCCAGCTGATCAACCGATTCCGGTGAGTGACTTCTTTCGCTACGGGCGGATCACGAGTCCGAGCCTGAACGACTCTGGGACTCACGTCGCCGCGATCATTTCTGACGGGCAGGACAAACAGATGCTCATGATTTTGGAGGTGGCGTCTTGGGAATCCGAAGTTGTCCACGGGCAGGAAAACAAAGACGTCTATTCCTTTCGTTGGCTGACGGATGATCGCATCATGTTCAACCTGTCGAAAGACAAGCGTTGGGCGGATAGTATGATGGTGGCCAAGATTGGCCGTAAGATTGACATGTATTCGATCTATCTACGCGGTTCCACCCGTATCATCGGCATCCCGGAGAACGATCCGCTGGAACCGATCGTTTGGATCCAAGGGGGCACCTCTTCCAAAAAGGATCTCGGCGCGGTGGTGCTCAACGCTAAGCTCAACGTCGATAGTGGGGATCCCCGTAACACCTATTCACAGCTTAATTATGAGTATGAGCATGCGCTGTATATCAATGAAGCGCACATCGAGAAGCTGCACCCCCAGGTCGATTCGGAGTGGGGCCAAATCACTGGCTTCCAGGCTGATCGCAAAGGAAACCTAGCCTATGCTTACACCATGAATGAGGGACGCCCCAAACTGCACCAACTGCAGGGCAAGGAATGGGTGCCGTCGCCAGTGGATTTGGACGCGTTCAATGTGCACCGGGTGGCGGATAAACCGGGCCATTTACTCGTCACGGAAGCCATCACGACGGGCGAATCAGGTAAGCTCTATGAGCTCGACGCCGCGACGGGTGAGCTGGGTGAAATGATCTTTCAGGATCCGGAATATGGGTTTGCCGGCCGGATCTATCGTGACCGCAAAACCGACACGGTCGCCGGGCTCATTTACGATCGCGCAGGACCGACCTCCTTCTGGTTCGATAAGTCCTACGATAGTTTGCAGAAAGCGCTCGATGGCTTCTTCCCGCAGAAGGTGGTGCGACTGGTCGATAGCAATGAAGCGGCCACGATTTTCATCGTCCACGTGTATTCGGATCGGGAGCCGACGAGCTACCACCTCGTTGATTTGGCGACGAAAAAAATCACCCTCATCGCGGATTCTCGGCCGTGGTTGGACCCGCAGCGCATGCACCGGATGAACATCATCCAGTTCAAGACTACGGATGGAAAGAAGCTTGATGCTTACGTGACCATGCCGGCGGGGGTGACCAAGGATAATCCGCCGCCACTGATCGTGATGCCCCATGGCGGGCCTTGGGCGCGGGACCGGTGGGGCTTTGATCCGGCGGTGCAGTTTTTGGCGAGCCGAGGCTACGCGGTGTTGCAGCCTAACTACCGGGGGTCCACCGGCAGTGGTTGGAAGTTCTCGGTCGAGGATCAATGGGATTTCGTGAAGATGCACGAGGATGTCACGCAGGCTACGCGGACGCTGGTGCGGTCCGGCTATGCCGACCCCGAGCGGATCGCGATCATGGGCGGTTCTTTCGGCGGGTATTTGGCGCTCATGGGGGCAGTGCATGAGCCCGATCTTTACCGCTGTGCGGTTTCTTTTGCCGGAGTTTTTGATTGGGCAGAAAGCGTTGAAATGGCCTCCCGCAATAAAAACGAGAATGCCGAATACCAGATATTCTTGCGCTACTTGGGTGACCCCAAAGAGGAGGCCGAAAAGTATGACCGGTTCTCCCCCGGGCGGCGCGTGGATCAGATCACCATGCCGGTGTTCGTGGCGCACGGTAAGGATGACAATGTGGTGCACGTGGGTGAGTCGAAGCGGTTGATTCGCGATCTCGAAAAGTACGGTGTCGAGCACGAGGCTTTACTCATCAGTGGCGAAGGACACGGCACGCAGAACCTCGAAAATTCAGTGGAGCTCTATGAACGTATTGAGGCCTTTCTGGCCAAGCACCTTTAAGGCGTCCGAGGTTCGTCAGCATTCTACGAATGCTTAAACCTGACCCGTTTATTACCAAAGCCGACAGTCGTCGCCTTGATCGGCTGGAAAAAGGAGCCGAGAAAGAGTCAATCCATCTTGTTTGCATCAACTGGCATCCGGCCCTCTGCGCTCGACCGCGGGGCTGGCGGGTGGCAGTCGCTAGCCTCGGAGTCGTTTAACCGCCGCGGTCTCACCCTGCGCTGAGCCAACGCGTCCTAGCGACTTGGACTTTACTCAGTGGCGCCGGGTTAACATCACCCGCAACGAGCGCGGTTCGAAGGGGTGGTGGTGGGCTCCCTCAGTTACGTCGGCTGGTTTGCCCGACAATTCAGGGCCAAGGGAATTTAGTTTGTTTTGAGTTCAGTCATCGGACGTCAGGTCATGGCTCTTCATAAACCTGCTTCGTCCGCCGGCGGCAGGACACGAAAACGGGGTGAAGATTTGGGTTACTGGTTGGAATGCAGACCCCAGCGGAGGGGACCTTGCAAAGGGGCAGATTGAAATTGGTGCTCAGCCCACTTCTGACTACTTGGCCGCTCTCTTAAGCAGCAATTGCTTCAGCTCTTCGACTTTGCGGGGGAATTGGGGGGCGACATTCAGAGACTCTTTATCGGGAGAATCATGGTCGTAGAGCTCGGTGTAACCGTCTTGGTGAAGGGTGAAGCGATAGCGCTCGGTGCGGAGCGTTTGAGCTTTAGCGTGGTAGGCGTAGGCGGTGTGGCCTTTGGCGTCGGGCTTTTCAAGCTGAGGCAGCAGCGAAGCCCCGTGGACGAAGCCCGGTTGATCCAAACCGGTAAGGTCGCAAAGGGTGGGAAAGAGATCGACGGTTTCGATGACTGCGTTCGACTTCTGGCCGGGGTATTTCATACCGGGGACGGAGATGATGAGGGGGGAGCGGAGGGATTCTTCGAAGAGGCTGTGCTTACCCCAGATGGCGTGTTCTCCCAAGTGCCAGCCGTGATCGCCCCAGAGCACGACGATGGTGTCTTTGTCGCGGCCCGTTTCCTTGAGTTTGGCGAGGATTTCTCCGACATGATGGTCGACGTAGCTCACGCAGGCAGCGTAGTGACGACGCACTTTGTCCGCGTAGGCGCTATCTTCGCGGGGATCTTGCCCGTAGTGGAGATATTGGCTCATGAATTCGCCTGAGCCATGCCAAGTGGTTTGGCCGCGGGGCTTTACTGGATGGGGGATCGGAGGTAGGTCGACCCCGACGTAGGGATCCATATAGCGCTGAGGCGAACCGAACGGGAGGTGCGGTTTGATGAGACCGATGGCGAGGAAGAAGGGTTGGGCCGAGCCGGCCAAATCTTCGAGTTGTGCGAGCCCGGCGGCGGCAATCAAACCATCATGTTGATCGGTGTCTTTGTCTCCCGCGCTCTGGAAAGCATCCATTTTATTTTCCGAGAACGAGCCGATGGGTTTGATCTCGCCGTGAGCCAAAGAATGCATCGCGCCACGCGGGTGCTTCCACGGGCCGGTGGGCATGAGTTGACGATCCCAGGCGCCGGGCATTTCGAGGGTGTTGAGGTCATACCAATCTTCGCCGCCCCAGCCGCCGGGATGATGCGAGACTTTGCCGACGGATACGGTCTTATAGCCATTTTTACGAAACCACTCCGGCATGCTGGGGGGGATGGACGCATCGGAAGATTTTAACTTTTCGGCCCGGACGAAGAGGGCTTGGTTGCCGTAGGAACCGTATTGCCCCGTGAGCATCGTGTAGCGAGAGGCGCCGCAGGTGGGCGCGTTGACGTAGTGGTGGTGAAAGGCTCTGCCGGAGGCCGCGAGTCTGTCGATGTTGGGCGAGTGAATGTAATCGGCGCCAAATGACTTCAGCTCGGGTCGAAGGTCGTCGATGCAGATGAGTAGAATGTTCTTTTTGGTGGATCGGCTGTCGTCGGTGGCGGCTGATGAGGAGCAGATCGGGCAGAGGTAGAGCGCAGCGGCGAGTAGGATGAGGCGTTTCATGATCAAGTTGAGGGGAACTTCAATTGTCCGATTTTCGGCAGGGGGAGATTGAGGGGATGGGTTTGCGGTATCAAGGTGGAGATCGCGGGTGTTTTTTAAGCGAAGACGTCCCGCGGGCGAGACTGCCTGATCGCATTTTGATGAGAGATTGAAGGGGTGAGATTGTCAGGGGCAATTCAACGGGGTCATGGCGTTACGTATTACAGCTAAAACACTGAGGCAGTCACTCGACGACTCCGGCCCCATCGACTACCTCACCTCGATCAAAATGTAACAAGTAACGACGTGACCCGTGGGATGACCAATGTTGCCAATTGATCAATGGGATTGTTTGTTTCACCGAGTAATTTTGGGTCGGGATTTATTGCCACCCAAGGTTGAATCTTTCGGTCTGGCCCATATCTACAATCCGCTTACGGAGATCTTTGGTCTGCTCTTTGAGCTCAGGCACCCTGTCCTCATGAGTCCCAACGAGAATCAGTTTGGCGATCTGGTAGGCACCGGTATCGAGGAGGTGATTTATGACTTCGATTTCTGCACCTTCGATGTCTATTTTTAAGACCGCGACGTTGCGTTTGAGGGAGTAGAGAAACTCGGCTAGGTCGATTGTCTCAACCGTGACGGGCGCAGCTCTATCAATGTTTTTTTTAAAACTGAGAAGAGACGATCCGTTAGCGGACCTCAGTATTTCCGGCCGGATGTTCCGGTGCAGATAGAAGCTCGCGTGAGCATTCTTATTCGAGACGGCTTTCTGGTGGAAAATTAGATTTGGAGTATCTGGAAATCTCTGTTTTAGCGCGAGCGCAGCCATGGGATTTGGCTCAAAGGCGTGAACGAAAGCGCCCTTTTTGAGAAATACATGGCAGGTATCGCCGATGCTTGCGCCGCAATCTACGACCAAGGCACCTGGTTCGAATTTGAGTTTCTGGAGAAAATTTGCGTCCAAAATATCGCGGACTTTTCGACCGGAATGTTCAAATCGATGACCAATCGAAAAAAGAACTTTAAAAATCCAGCTATCATGAATTCGTGCTTCACAATAGCGTAAGAGGTTACTGCGCCTGAGTTGAGTGCGATGTCGGTAAATGTGCAGGTAGGGATTGGGGGAGCGGAAATTGAATCTGAAAAAGTGGCACGGTAGTCCCGTTTTCCAGCGAACGAACGGCAGGCTGATTTGATCTCTGGTTTCAAATTTTTTGAAACAATCCCACCAAAGGTTCATCGCTCCAGCTAGCGCGGGGTGATGGTGCCATCGTAGAAGTACATTGTTTTCGGTGAGGGGGCTAGTCTCATCAAAGCCTTGCGTTTGATAATGCGCAAATTCGGATTCCGCCGTCAACGAGTCGGAGAGTTTTCCACACATGCTGCAGGCGACTATTTCATCAGCGACGGTGGATCGAAAGGGATGTTTTTGCAGGCCGAGGCTGGCTTGAGACGCGGCAAAGGACTTGAACAGTGGGGCGAGCAATCCAATGATCCGTAAGTTCCCGTCGAGGTAACATGAATATTCGCTGTGCGGGAATAACTCATGCGCAAAAAATTTAATGTAGCGGTTGCCCGTCGAATTCCCTCCTAGGTGGGCTGGATCAATGGTCCACGTCTTCCAGCCTCTTACTTTTAAGGAAGGATTATCGCTAACCAGGATGTAATCGGTTTCTGGCTCCGCGAATCTTGGCGGAAGCACAAAATCGTAGCCCCCAAATACGCAGGTATAAACGACCCGTTTCGCGGAACTATACGGATACGGAGGAACACGTTTTGGAGGCACTAAAAGCCAGTCTAGAAAACCCAAACCGAAATGCAATGGGGTGGGAGGCTTGATTTTGCTCCCCCATTCTCCGTTTGTGTATTTCCCCGCATGATTTTCCACCAGAACCAAGGGATCCTTGTCCACCAGCGGAAGGCAGCCGGAACAAGGTGTGAAGTCTCTTTTCTTCGATGATGCGGCCATAGGCGATCTGGAGTATCACCAGTTTAACGATGGATTATTGGGGGCCGGATACTCCCGCGATAATCCGATAGGGTCTAAATACTTCAAGTTCACCGTGGTGAGAAATCCTTGGGAACGGTTTGTCAGTGCGTGGAGATACTTGGAATGCACCAATCATCGGGACATGCATGAGGTTTTAGCCAATTTGCCTAGGAGCTATTCACTAATTTGGCGAATAGGTCGTTAAGTGCTGTACTTTGCAATAAGGCCATGTCCTAGAATAGGGATGCAAGAAAACACGGTGCGCAGATGGATATCGGATGAATGCTGGGCGGTCATGGAGCCGGCGTTGGAAGCGGCCAAGCACTCCAAGGCCG
>Ga0209390_10004592_pt1 | contig 20582 bp, 12 predicted proteins | sample BON01_FD_187212 | JGI IMG/M metagenome (GOLD analysis project Ga0209390, IMG submission 187212) | Freshwater microbial communities from Lake Bonney liftoff mats and glacier meltwater in Antarctica - BON-01 (SPAdes) (version 2) | ecosystem: Environmental > Aquatic > Freshwater > Ice > Glacier...
TGTAAAACGAGCACGACACGCCGACTGGCCACAACCCACCGGACCACCCATCACCACCATCCGATCGCCTAACTGAACGGCATTGCAACTAGTCCGGCAGCGTCCGGCCACGGTCACTCGCGCCGGAGCACAACTGGCCGAAGTGACGGGCGAGAGCGATACGGACTGCGTGGCAGCGATCCAGCGGTATCTACTCGCCGGTTCGCGCCTGCGAGCAGCGAATGGACGGCCGATCTTCGCGTTCCGTCTCCACCAATTCCTGTCCAAGGGCGACACCGTTTACGCCGGCATTGCCCCTGAAGGTGACCGCTACCTGACGGACCGCTATCAACTGCGTGTCCCGGAGGAACCGGACAAAATTCTCCTCCCGCTCGGCTTTTGCCGCGAGTGCGGGCAGGAGTACTACGTCGTCGCGAAGTCGACGCTGCACGGCGAGGAGGTCTTCATCCCCCGACATGATGCCGACGCGAGCGGTGGCGATGCCGTCAACGGATACCTCTATATCTCGTCGGATCATCCGTGGCCTTCGGATCCGGTGGCCGAAGGTCGAGTGCCCGAGCATTGGCTCGAAGAGTTCGACGACGGCACCCTCGACGTTCAGAAGACTCGACGGAAATATCTACCGACGAAAGTTTGGGTGGAAGCAAGCGGCGTCAGTCGGCCCTCGGGCGGCAACGTTCCAGCCTGGTTCATCTCGACACCGTTTTCGTTCTGCCTCCGCTGTGCCGTCACGTACGACCAGGTTCGGAGCAACGATTTCTCCAAGTTGGCCACACTCGATCAGGAGGGGCGCTCCTCGGCGATGACGGTCATCAGCGCAAGCATCGTGCGAAGTCTTCGGGCGGCAGATGATCTGGCCGACGAGGCCCGCAAGCTGCTGACGTTTGTCGACAACCGCCAAGACGCCGCTTTGCAGGCTGGTCACTTCAACGATTTCGTCCAGGTGACCTTGCTCCGAGGTGCGCTTGCGACTGCTGCTGCCGGTCAGCCCGACGGATTGACCCATGACATCGTTGCCCAGTCCGTTGCCGAGGCACTTGCCATGCAACCGAGCGAGTACGCGGCAGCACCGGACGCGGTGATCGGGCGCGATCGCACCGATAAGGCCCTCCGCCAGGTGGTCGAGTACCGATTGTATGTCGACTTGAAGCGGGGCTGGCGGGTCACGATGCCGAACCTCGAGCAGGTCGGCCTACTGCGCGTCAAGTACGAAGGTCTCGACGAGCTGGCTGCGATCGACGGTCTGTGGTCAGATAATGAGCATCTCCTGGCGGTGACGCCAGCAATCCGATCCGAGCTGATGGAGATCATGCTCGACGAGTTCCGGCGCGTACTGGCGATCGATGTCGACTGCCTGACACAAGCAGGCTTTGAGCAGCTGCAGCGCAACTCGCGCCAGCACCTCAACGAGCAGTGGCAGATCGGCGAATACGAACAACTCGAACAGGTCGGAGCGGTGATTCCGCGGCCGGGTCGACCGGGCATGGGCCGAAATGTGCTCAACCTGACCGGCCGGGGCGGCTTCGGCCGCTACTTGCGCAGCATCCATGGATTGGGCAAGCACCTCTCCGTCGATGATTCGCAGGCGGCTATCGAAGCGATGCTGTCCATATTGCGAGACAACAACGTGCTGGCGCTGGTCGACGTCACCCTCGGCCGAGGTGGTCGTGGGCCGGCCGAGACCGGCTATCGCCTTCGGGCGAGCTCGATTCTTTGGATTCCCGGCGATGGCACCAAGGGCGCGACCGACGCTCTGAGAAAGCATCTCGACACCGAAGCCACGGCCCGGGTGAACCCGTTTTTCCGCGACCTCTATCGGTCCGTGGCTTCCACGTTGACGGGGCTCATGGCAAAGGAGCACACCGCCCAGGTTCCGGGTGCAGAACGCGAGCTTCGGGAGCAGGCATTCCGCGACGGAGACCTCAAGCTCTTGTATTGCTCGCCGACGATGGAACTCGGCGTCGACATTGCCAGCCTTAATGCAGTCGGCATGAGAAATGTGCCGCCGACACCCGCGAACTACGCGCAGCGTTCGGGGCGTGCCGGTCGCAGCGGACAGCCAGCGCTCGTCACGACCTACTGCTCCACCGGCAACGCTCACGACACGTATTGGTTCCGGCGCAGCGACCAGATGGTTGCCGGTTCGGTGCAGGCACCACGGCTGGATCTTGCCAACGAGGAACTGATCCGCTCGCACATGCAGGCGGTGTGGCTTGCCGAGACGGGCCAGTCGATGAAGTCGTGCATCACCAATGTCTTGGAGGCCGACGGCAACGCTCCATCGCTGCACATCCGGCCCGACATCTGGAAGGCGTTGCTCGATCCGGATGCTCAGCGCCGAGCTGGCGATCGCGCATCTGTGTTGATGAGCGATTTGCAGGAGACGTGGCGGGCGAACGACGACGATCCAATGTGGTTCACGGATGATTGGCTGGCTTCGGTGATCCGTTTCGCTCCTGAGCGGCTTGATGCGGCCTTCGACAGGTGGCGCGATCTGTATCGGGCCGCGCTTGATGAGTACCGCGAGCAGGGCATCCTTGCTGTCGATACAACGGTCAACAAGCGGACTCGATCAACTGCGGCGGTTCGTGAACGTGAGGCCCGCGATCGCCTCTCGGTCCTTCGTAACGATGACGCCGGCGAAGGCCAGACCGACTTCTACTCCTACCGATATCTCGCGTCTGAAGGCTTCCTTCCGGGCTACTCGTTCCCGCGCCTCCCACTTGCTGCCTACATCCCGGGCAGCCGTCAACGTGTCGGGTTCGACAAGGGCGGCGACTACCTGCAGCGGCCGCGGTTCCTGGCGATCAGCGAGTTCGGCCCGGGCGCCTTGATCTACCACGACGGAGCCCGCTTCGAGGTCAACCGAATTCAGCTACCTCGCCAGGCGGGCGACGCAACACAGATCGCCACTGAGACCGCACTCCGTTGCGAGGCGTGCGGTTATCACCATCTCGAGGGCGTGGGTGTCGACACCTGCGAGGCGTGCGGCGTGCGCCTCGGCGCGAAGACCTACAACTTGATGCGCCTGCAAACCGTTCATACGCGCCGACGCGAGCGCATTTCCAGTGACGAAGAGGAGCGGCGCCGGAGCGGTTTCGAGTTGGAGGTGAGCTACCGCTTCAACACGCGCGGCGACCGACCGAGGAAACTGATTGCGTTGGTCAACGACCGTGACGGCAACGCGCTACTCGAGTTGACCTACGGCGATGCTGCGACGATTCGTGTTGCGAACATTGGCCGACGCCGGCGCAAAGTCAAGGAGGATCGGGGCTTCTGGCTGCACACGGTCGAGGGACGCTGGCTGAGCGACCGCGAGGCATCTGAAGCCGACTCCGGCGATGGCGACGAGGTTGAGAGCGCCGAAGACGTGAGCACGAAGGCGAAGGTCACGCCGTACGTCGAAGACACAAGAAACATGCTTGTCGTGCGGTTCATGCGCGAGATGGGCGACGAGGAAGCCATCTCGATGCGATACGCGATCGAACGCGGTATCGAGGCCGAGTTCCAGCTGGAGGATTCTGAGCTGGCATCCCAATGGCTGCCTGACATCGATCAGCGGGGCCGATTCCTGCTGACGGAATCAGCCGAAGGTGGTGCCGGTGTGCTCCGACGTCTCGTCACCGAGCCCGATGCCTTCGCACGGGCAGCGGCAAGGGCTCTCGAGATCGCACACTTCGATCCAGTCACCGGCAGCGATCTGGGGAGTGCGACCGGCGTCGAAGAGCGTTGCGCCCGGGGCTGCTACGACTGCCTCCTGAGCTACAACAATCAGTTCGAGCACGCCCTCATCGACCGCATGCTCGTCCAGCATCCACTTTGGGCGCTCGCCACGGCGACGACCGCTGCGGGATCTGGTGGCCGCGCCCCAGCCGCCGCGGCGGACTACCTCGAACGTTTTGCTGAATCGTCGCTCGAACGGAAATTCATCGACTGGCTCGTCGAGCACGGTCATCGACTCCCGGACAGGGCGCAGGTCACGAACACCGAGGCCAAGGCCCGACCGGACTTCGTCTACGACCTTCCGACGGGGACGGTGGGCGTCTTCATCGACGGCCCCGTGCACGACTCCCCACATCAATCCGAGCGAGACATGAACGCAGAAGAACGACTCATCGACGCCGGATGGCACGTCGTACGCGTGCGATACGACGATGACTGGCAGGCCGTCGCACGGGACAATCCGTCCGTCTTCGGGGCAGGGTCAGGCCGATGACCGACACAGCCACCAAACCCACGTTTACACCGGGCACGCTCGTGTCAGCACGCGGTCGCGAATGGGTGGTGCTCGCCGAGAGCGAAGCAGACCTCCTTGTACTTCGCCCACTCGGCGGGGGCGACGACGACACCGCCGCGGTATTCCCGGCATTGGAATCGGTCGAACCAGCGAGCTTCGCTCCGCCGACTGTTGCTGACCTTGGCGATGCGTCATCGGCACGGATGCTGCGGACAGCGCTCCGCCTCGGGTTCCGGTCGACGGCGGGCCCGTTCCGGTCCCTGGCGAACCTTGCGGTCGAACCGCGTGCATATCAGTACGTCCCCTTGATGGTGGCGCTCAAGCAAGAGACCGTCCGCATACTGATCGCGGACGACGTCGGCATCGGCAAGACGATCGAGACCGGACTCATCATCACCGAACTGATAGCGCAGGGCGATGCCCAACGGCTGGCGGTGCTGTGTAGCCCAGCACTCGCCGAGCAGTGGCAAGCGGAGCTTCGCGACAAGTTCGCAATCGATGCCGAACTCGTGCTGCCGTCGACGGTCACACGACTGACGAAGGGGCTGCTACTCAACGAATCACTGTTCGACAAGTACCCCTACGTGGTGATATCGACCGACTTCATCAAGTCCGCGAATCGGCGACAGGAGTTCATCAATCACTGCCCTGACCTTGTTGTCGTGGACGAGGCGCATGGAGCCGTAGCCGACAGCGCCACACAGGGGTCGCGCACACAGCGCTACGAGCTACTCCAACTGCTCGCCGCCGACGCCGACCGGCACCTCATCCTCGTCACGGCGACACCCCACTCCGGCAAGGAGGAAGGATTCCGCAACCTCATCGGTCTTCTCGATCCGGCTCTTGCCAACGTGGATCTCGACTCCGACGCCGGTCGCGCTCATCTCGCCAAGCACTTCGTGCAACGCCGCCGAGCCGACATCCGCCAGTACCTCGATGAGAGCACCGCATTCCCGAAGGACCGCGAGACGCGTGAGGCGCCGTACGAACTGAGCAAGGAGTATCGGGCGCTCTTCGACAAGGTCATCGACTATGCCCGCGAACAAGTCGTTGGCACCGACGGCGTCGCGGTGCGGCAACGCGTTCGCTGGTGGGCTGCGCTTGCCTTGCTGCGCAGCCTTGCATCCTCACCCGCAGCCGCAGCAGCCACACTTCGCACCAGGGCCAAAACAGCGGACGCCACCTCGCCAGAGGAAGCCGACGCCATCGGTCGTGCCACCGTGCTTGACACCGGCATCGACGACACGGCCGAGGCCGCCGACGTCGTTGCAGGGGCTGACGGGATTTCCGCCGAGGACACCGGCGAGTCCTACCTGACGCAACGGCGCCGCCTACTTCAACTTGCCGTTCAGGCCGAAGCTCTTTCAGGCCCGAAGCTGGATCACAAGCTGGCAGCGCTGACAAAGGAGGTCAAGTCACTACTCGCCGACGGCTTTGACCCGATCGTGTTCTGCCGCTTCATCCCAACGGCGAAGTACGTCGCCGACCATCTGAACTCAACGCTCGGCAAAGGCGTCTCCGTCGCTGCCGTCACCGGCGAGCTCCCAGCGACCGAGCGGCTCGAACGCATCGCTGAGCTGACTGCTATCGAAGGTCGTCATGTGCTCGTGGCAACCGATTGCCTCAGCGAGGGCGTCAACCTGCAAGAACATTTCCAGGCAGTCCTCCACTACGACCTTGCATGGAACCCGACACGTCACGAGCAGCGCGAAGGTCGAGTTGACCGGTTCGGTCAAGTCAGAGATGTGGTTCGGGCAGTGACGCTGTTCGGTATCGACAACCAGATCGACGGGATCGTGCTCGACGTACTCCTCCGCAAGCACCGGGCGATCTCGAAGGCGACCGGCGTCGCAGTGCCGGTGCCCGACCAGAGCGACGGTGTCATCGAGGCGCTGCTCGAAGGTTTGATCCTGCGGGGCCGCGAAGACATCAACCAGCTCACGCTGGACCTCGGCATGGAGGCGAAGCGCGACGACCTGCACCGAGACTGGGAGAGCGCCGCTGAGCGCGAACGCACGAGCCGCACCCGTTTCGCCCAGGGCGCGATCCACCCAGCCGAGGTTCTGCGCGAAGTGACTGCTGCTCGCGAAGCGCTCGGCGGCGGTGACGAGGTGGCGGCATTCACCGAGGAGGCGCTTCGAGCACTCGGTGCAACGATCACGACCGGCGGGCGCCTGGTGAACGGATTCTCGGCAGTCACGACGACATTGCCAGTCGGTCTTCGCGATGCACTGCCCGCAGGACACGCGGAGCCGCTTCCGTTCCACGCAGAGTTTCCAGTTCCCCGGTCCGAGGCACTCCTGGTGCGCACCGATCCCCACGTGGGCGCCCTCGCTCGGTTCGTGCTCGATCTGGCGCTGGACTCTGTTACCACGGTCGACGGCTACCGTCGTCCAGCGCGGCGTGCCGGCGTGATCCGAACAAACGCGGTTGCCACGCGGACGACCTTGCTCGTTGTTCGCTTCCGTTTCCACCTCGATCTGCCCGGGTCGAGTGGAACTCGATCATTGGTCACCGAAGACGCTCGGCTCCTGGCCTTCGAGGGGTCACCAGCGTCCGCACAATGGCTGACGCCCGAAGGGGCCGACGATCTGCTCGATGCCGAACCGGATGGGAACACCGCACCCGATCAGGCCGCATCAATGCTCCAACGCGTCCTCGACGGCATCGATCAGTTGACGCCACATCTCGACGGCCAGGCACACGAGGCCGCTGCCGAGCTGCTTGACTCCCACCGCCGCGTACGTGGCAGCGCGGGAGCAGCAAAGCGCGGGCTGAATGTCCGTGCCGAGACACCCGTGGACATCGTCGGTATCTACGTGTTGCTGCCAGCGACCGGCGGAGCAACAGGATGAGTGCGTTCACCACGATCCGGGCGGTCGGTTCAGCGTTGCCTGCCGACCTGTTGAGTGCGACGGTCAGCGACGCCCGGCTCGAAGGAATGCGGGCTGACGACTATCACCTCGAGTACGGGGTCACGCCGAGGGAGGCAGCAAACCGGGCATGGTCGGTGCTCACCGGAGCCTGGGTGGGATATCGGGAGGCGATCAGCAAATTGCCCGAAGGTGATCGTGCGGTCCGGATCACCCGTGAGAAGTGGTTGTCCGTGCTGCTCCGAGAACTTCAATTCGGCCGCGTTCCCGTGACGCCATCGGGCGGATTGGTCCTCGACGACCGGTCGTTCCCGATTTCTCATTCATTCGAACTCGACGTTGGTCATGTACCGCTTCATCTTCTCGGGTGGGGTGTCGAACTCGACCGCAAGACCACCGGACAGCCGGGAGCAGCGGATCGCGCCCCTCACGCGATGGTGCAGGAGTATCTCAACCGCACCGACGAAGCGTTGTGGGCGATGGTCAGCAACGGTCGCGTATTGCGAATGCTGCGCGACTCATCGACACTGATCGGGCAGAGCTACGTCGAGTTCGATCTCGAAGCGATGTTCGACGGCGAAGTCTTCAGCGACTTCGTCGTCCTGTTCCTGGTGTGCCATTCGAGCCGCTTCGAAACCGAGCGCCGAGACGACGCAACCATCGCCGACTGTTGGTTGGAACGTTGGCGCACCTACGCCGCCGAAACCGGCACCCGCGCCCTGCAAGCCCTGAGCCCCGGTGTGAAGCGGGCAATCGAAGCGCTGGGTAGCGGCTTCATGCGCCACCCCGCGAATGACCTGCACCACCGACTGGCTGACGGGTCGGTGACGCCGAAGGATGTACACGAGGCGTTGCTGAGACTCGTCTACCGATTGTTGTTCTGCTTCGTGGCCGAAGACCGCGGTCTGCTGCTCGACCCCGACGGATCCCAACAGGCAAAGCAGCGATACCTCGTATGGTTCTCCACGACACGATTGCGACGCGTTGCGACTCGGCGCCGGGGGAGCGGCCATGCCGACTTGTGGCAGTCGGTCAGCCTCGTGCTCGACGGGCTCGCAACCGAGGGCGGCCGACCAGAACTCGCCCTACCGGGCCTTGGTGGACTGTTCGAGATCGGTGAGGTCGACGTGGTCATCGGCTGCGAGTTGGGCAACGAGCCTCTCCTCACCGCGATCCGACACCTCACGATCGTACAACCGGTCGGCGGCGGTCCGAAACGAACCGTCGACTACCGCAACCTCGGCGCGGAGGAACTCGGCAGCGTCTACGAGAGCCTCCTTGAGTTCGTTCCTCGCTACGACCCAATAACCCACAACTTCACGCTGGAGTCGGCCGTCGGCAACGACAGAAAGACCAGCGGCGCCTACTACACGCCCTCATCACTGATCGACTGCCTGCTCGACTCAGCGCTCGACCCACTGCTGGACGAGGCCGAACAGGCCACCGATCCGGAAGCGGCGCTCCTCGCGCTCACCGTGTGCGACCCGGCGTGCGGTAGCGGCCACTTCTTGGTCGCCGCCGCGAAGCGGATCGCTGCTCGAGTCGCGTCCGTGCGCGCCCGCTCCGAAGGCAGCGATCGCGATGAGGCCACGATCATTGAGGAACAGCGAGCGATGCACGATGTGGTCGATCGTTGCATCTTTGGCGTGGACCTCAACCCGATGGCCGCCGAACTCGCCAAGGTCAGCCTGTGGCTGGAAAGTGTTCAGCCAGGCCGGGCCTTGAGCTTCCTGAACGGGCACATCAAGGTTGGCAACGCTTTGCTCGGAACCACGCCGGCGCTGCTCGCCGCTGGTATCCCCGACGACGCGTACAAGGCGCTGGATGGTGACGACAAGAAATGGGTCACGCAACTCCGCAAGCAGAACAAGGCGGAACGCGATCAAGGGACCAACGATCTGTTCTCTGCCGACGTGCTCGAGGTCGCCAACACGTCGTTGCGATCCCAAGTCGCGGAAGTCGAGCGACTGTCGAACGTCAGCCTCGCCGATGTCCACCTGGCAGCACAGCGATTCCGTGAGGTGGAGAGCTCGCCTGCGCTGCGCACTGCTCGACTTGTTGCAGATGCCTGGTGCGTTGCTTTTGTCGCCACCAAGACGACCGACAAGCCCGCGATTACGCACAACACGCTGACCCGCCTCGAAGCGGGGCATTCGGATCTCCTCGCTTCGGCCGAGGCGGCACTCGTAGACGAGGTCGGCCAGCAATACAAGTTCTTCCACTGGCACCTGGAGTTCCCACAGATCTTCGAAGTCGGCGAGTTTTCGAATACCGAGGATGGTCCGGGCTGGAGCGGCGGATTTTCGTGCGTGCTCGGTAACCCGCCTTGGGAACACGTCGAACTCAAGGAGCAAGAGTTCTTTGCGTCATCCGCGCCGGAGATCGCAGCTGCATCGGGCGTGGAGCGCAAAAGGCTCATTGAGCAACTGAGGACTACTCAGCCTTCACTACGTGACGCCTATGACTCGGCGCTTCACCGCGTCGATGCAGAGCGATTCTTCTACGGTTCCTCTGGGCGCTACCCACTTTGCGGCAGAGGCCGAATCAACACCTATGCAGTCTTCGCCGAGCACGACCGCTCGATTGTTGATAACCACGGCCGGCTCGGAGTGATCGTGCCCACTGGCATTGCCACAGATTCCACGACCCAGTACTACTTCAAGGACCTCGTCAGCCAAGCGTCGCTGGTGTCGTTGTACGACTTTGAGAATCAATTGCCGCTCTTCGTCGGCGTCGACAGCCGCTTCAAGTTCTGCTTGCTCACGTTGTCCGGGCTCGACGATCGAGTCGAGCGCGCCGAATTTGCGTTCTTCCTCCACCACCCCGAGGACCTGGCCCGCGACAACGCACGATTCGTTCTGTCGCCCGACGAGCTGCTGCTGCTCAACCCGAATACTGGAACCTGCCCCGTGTTCCGATCACGGCGCGACGCCGAAATCACATTGGCGATCTATAAGCGACACCCAATTCTGATCCGCGATAGCGACGACTCGCCACAGGAGAACCCATGGGGCTTGTCGTTCATGCAGGGTTTGTTCAACATGACGAGTGCATCTCATCTGTTCCACACCCAGGACGATCTCGAAGCAGATGGATGGGCGCTCACCGGGAACAGCTTCGAACGCGGCGACAAACGGATGCTTCCGCTCTACGTCGGTCAAATGACAAGCTTTTTCGACCACCGTTCTGCAGACGTCGTAATCAGTAAGACGGCAGTTCAACGACAGAATCAACCGCGATACCTCACGGACGAAGAGAAGGCAGTCGCGAGTCGCCTGGCGATTCCGATGTATTGGGTTGCGTCCGAAGAGGTCCAGGATCGCATTGGCGACAGGTCGAATCGCGAGTGGCTCCTTGGTTTCTCCGACGTCACGAGCGCTACCAACTGGCGCACGATGGTGCCAGCGATAATTCCTCGATCCGCCGTAGGCAATCCCCTCCCACTCGCTTTCGTGCCCGAGGGCGCCCACCACCTCTATGCGGCTCTTTCGTCGCTCGCCTTTGATTTCGTTGCCCGGCAGCAGGTAGGCGGCAATCATCTCAACTTCTACATCGTTGAACAGCTGCCAGTACCGGCGCTTCAAGCATTCAATGCGCAGTGTGATTGGGATCAGAGCGTTTCGCTCGGGGAGTGGATCGATCCGCGACTGCTTGAACTGGTCTATACCGCCGTCGATCTCAAGCCGTTTGCTAGCGACTTGGGCGACGTAGGCCAACCATTCGTGTGGGCTCAGTTGCGTCGTCGACAGCTGATCGCAGAACTCGACGCATGTTTTCTGCACGTCTTCGGAATCGATCGCAAGGATGCCGAATACGTGCTTTCGACGTTCCCCAAGGCAAACAAGCGTGACCCCGAAATGGCCAGTCGCGTCCTCGCAGCGTACGACGCCATCGCCACAGCCATCGAAAGCGGTATTCGCTTCACCAGCGCGCTCGACCCGCGACCAGGCCACGGTCCGCGCCATGCCACATCGGAGACCGCGTGACATCAAGACTGATTCTTCCCGGAGCTCTTAGCGAGCCGAAGCAGATTGCCGAAGCGGTTCGCCGACAATGCGCCGATCTTCCGGACCTGCTTCCCCCTGATCCAGCGGCAGAAGCCGTTGCGCAGTTGGGTCGCGTCGCATCAGTCACCAAGTTCGTGACTGCGCGGATTCGCGAGGGCCTAGTAATCGAATCGCGTGAGGTCTTGTCTGCGCGAAAATCCCGGACGGCGACGCGGCCAGTCACGCCACTCTCATTTACGGAGCGCGTGATCCTTGACCATCTCATTCAGGTGCTGGCGGACGCAGTTGAAGTCGATGAGTTGTCGGACGAGTCGATCTCCGTGCCGTACGCAGGGCTGCAGCAGGCGCCCATCGAAGCTGAAGCGGCCTGGGTAGTCGGGGCTGATATCAACTCCTACTTCCAGTACGTCGATCACCAGACTCTCGTAGATCAGATAATTGGCCGCACCGGCAATTGGGAGCTCGCAGATTCGATCCGGTCAGGTCTCGGGGGCGTCATGGGGCTGGACGTCGGATTGCCCCAAGGCTTCCGGCCCATGCGTTTGCTGGGGGACATCTACTTGGCGGCGTGCATCCGTCGACTGCGTCGTGCCGGCTACCAGTCATGGGCGCACAGCGATGATCTCAGAATCGCGGTCGATAGCGAGCGAGACGCTCACGAGGCGCTGCAGCTGCTCGACGAGTCTGCTCGCAGCCTTGGGCTCAGTCTCAACACTGAGAAGTGCTGGGTGCGAGCGGCAGATGAGTACGCCGGCTGGTCCGCTCGGCCCGACCAGCTGCTGACCGAATTCTCCGATGCCCAAGTCCTTGAGGTCAGTCTGTGGCTCCTCCACAGTGAGTATGAGGACGACGAGGAGGAGGACGACGAGGAGGAGGACGACGATGGGCCAACACCTGAGGAGATCCGGGGAACAGTTCGACGTGTTTTTGAATGGGTCGAAGGGAAGCCGCCGAGTTGGGGAGGCGCCGAGGCCTGGTCGCACCGCGTTGTCATCACGGAGGCCTTGCGCAAGGGAAGGAATCACGGCGAACCGGCAGGCCTCCCGGTGCTACATGCGATCGTTGCAGAGTTCCCACAATTAACTCCCGAAGTGAGCCGCTACTTCAAGGCCACTGCACATATGGATCCGGAAACCGCTGGGCTCAGTTTCCGAAGGTTGGTGCGGCCCACCGGCTTTGTTTCCGCTTGGCAGTTGGCCTGGCTTGCGTGGGCTGCGCCAATGCAGGAGCTGCGATCAGGCATAGCGCCCGTCTTCGAGACGGTTGCCGAGATCTGGCCGCACGATATCGCTGGGGCGTGGGCGCAATCCGTGCTCCTTGACCAAGGCCGAGTGAGCGTTGGTGACCTGATCAGGAGTCTGGACAGAGCCGAGTCGCCAATAGCCAGAAATGTCCTTCTTGCAGCGATCGTGAGGGGCGAGCCCACCATGACGAACAAGCGCCGCCAAGCTCTTGCGAGTGATGCAGATGAGCGCGCGGTGGTGGAGTACGCCGGGTCGCAACGATGACTCCTTCTTGGACCGCCTCACGGCAGTGCGAAGACGCTGTTGTGCTCATCAACACAGTGCGCGCTGAGACTTCTCGGACCTCCCATTCACCAACCCGGGTTCTTACTCGAAGAGCCACACGTACGCTCCGACACTCTTCGATCCAGAGAGGCCATGCTCTTGCATTGGCAAGCATGGTGAGCGCTTGCGAGGACTACTGCCAGGCAGCACTCACCGAGCTTGTTGAGCGAGGCCTCGCAGCGAACGTGACAGGTGAACGCTTGTGGGATGCCGTTATCGACTCGACGTTCACCTCTTGGACTGGGCATCTCCAGTTGTGGGGAAGATGGGGGGTTGAAGTGCTCAAGTCGCATGAATACAAGGCGTTCCAGGGTTTCATAGCTGCGCGAAATTCGGCTGTGCATGGTCTCGGGGAGCTCACGCGAATCCAGAGGCGCAAGTCAAAGGTGCAAGACGAGATCCGTGCCACCGGGTTGAGGATCTCCGGCACCCGAGTGGTCATCGATGAAGTTGCGTTGGGCCTCTGCGCATCCGCTGCAATCAACTTCGTGACATACATCGACCGCGAACTCGATACTCTTTTGCAGCCACAAAAGTAGCTGGCGCTTTCACAAATCGGGTCGACATTCGGGCGTTCGGACCAACTGGACCATCAAGCGGGGCGCACTCGCTCTGCTGTCGTAGTGTGACCGGATGGCGAATACGGGGTTCTGGCAAAGCGCGGGCAGTCGCAAGATCCTCGAGCTGCTGAGGGATCGGGGCCCACTGAGGTGGGAGGAGATTCAGTCGGCGTTGCGTGTCGACCTCGATCCGACCGAAGAGGAAGATCTCAAGATCGTCAGCAATGGCAGTGAACGCTGGTGGAACCTCATCGCCTGGGGTTCAACGGGCCTCGTCCGAGCTGGCTGGATGACGAAACAAAGCGGCACGTGGGCTGTTACCGACGAAGGTGTTCAGGCCCTCGTCGACATCCCCGATGCCTCTGAGCTGAAGGCCACCGCCGACCGGATATACAACGATTGGTACAACGCTCGTGTCGAGCAGCGAACTCAGCGTGCGTGGTTGGTGCGTGGCTCGTCGGTGCTTGGGGTCAACATGGTGCCGCAGTGGCTTGACGAAGGCTGGTGCAGCCTCGCTGCCTCGCAGTTGCCGCCGATCGAGGCTGGTGCCAGCCGCGACGAGCTGGTTGCCCTTGCGACGGCCGGCTATGAGCACCTCAAGGACCAGGAGCAGCGGAGCAAAGTCTCCGAGATCGTCGAATTCGTCGACCGGGTCAAACCCGGCGACCTGGTCCTGACGAGTGGAGACGGCGGTGTCTTTGTCGGAGACATTGCAGACAAGCTTGAGTACGTGACCTCCGACGGCGGCAGGTCGAACCTGAGACGCGATGTGTTGTGGCGCAACCCCGACGTCGGCGTGGACTTCGGTGAGCTACCCGGGTCGTTGCAGGCGAAGTTGAAGACGAGCGCCAGCGTCGCAGACCTCACCGCCGAATTGTCGGTGATCGACCGCCTGATTGGGGGAGAGGAGGTCGACGACGAGGAGGTGGAAGCCAGCCAAGCGCCGACTCGAACGCCGCATGAGAAGTTCGAACTGCTCGACGCTGACGTTGCCAAGGATCTGTTCGTGAGCAAGGAGTGGCTCGATGAAACTGTCGACCTCCTCAACGAACAACGACAGATCGTCTTCTACGGTCCACCCGGAACAGGCAAGACGTACTTGGCGCGCAAGATCGCAGCGCATCTCGTCGGCGAGGAACGAGTACGCCTCGTGCAGTTCCACCCCTCGTATACGTACGAAGACTTCTTCGAGGGCTTTCGGCCGGCCGCCAACGACAGCGGCGGGGGAGTCTCGCTTGAACTGCGACCGGGCCCGCTGCGCCGCCTTGCGACAGAGGCTCAGGAACACCCCGACCAGGCGTTCGTCCTGGTCATCGACGAACTCAACCGCGCCAACATCGCCAAGGTCTTCGGCGAGCTGTACTTCCTCCTCGAATACCGCGACCACGGTGTCGAGGTGCTCTACGGAGGCGACCCGTTCACCTTGCCCCCGAACCTCTACTTCATGTGCACGATGAACACTGCCGACCGATCAATCGCATTGCTCGACTCGGCGATGCGCCGAAGGTTCGCCTTCAAGGAATTGCATCCGGCGACGGAGCCGACCGCGTCGATGTTGGGGGACTGGCTCGATCGCAACGGGCACCCGCCGGTGGCCGCTCGGCTGCTCACCCTGTTGAACGATGCGATCGAGGACCGCGATGCCCACATCGGACCGTCGTACTTCATGGTCAAGGAACAGACAAGCGAGCGCATGAGCCGGATCTTCCGCACGCAGATCGAGCCGTTGCTGCAGGAGACGCACTACGACCGATGGGCGTCGATGGCGTCCAAGTTCGACTTCGGCAAGCTCTACGCAGCGGCCACCGCCGAGCCAGCTAACGACTCCGAATGACAGCTGTCTCTGTCACCGAGACAGGACCGGGAACCCCGCACTCGTTGTCCCCGTCGCAGGCGCGACTCCTCGCAGCATCGTCGATCGTGAGCGTTGAGCCTCTCGACGACACAACGTGGCTGGTCTCAGGAACAGGCAAGGTCGGCGTCGCCCAAATCGGAGACATGACCGTTCGCATCGAACCGAAGCTGCCCATCGGACGAATCTTCTTCCTTCTCGGCTACGGCCGCAAGTTCGCATGGCAGGACGACCTCGTGCCATACGAGACCACCGACGACCTCGTTCACGTGCTCGCAGACGCCTTCGCACGACAGGCCGAGCGCACGCTTCGTCGAGGTGTGTTGCAGGACTACGTCCAGCGAGACGACGAACTCGCAGTGGTACGGGGACGGCTCCGTGAACGCGAGCAGCTCACCCGTCGATTCGGGCAAGTGACACCGCTGCTGGTCCGGTACGACGACTTCACGATCGACATCGTGGAGAACCAACTGGTGCGTGCCGCCGCTCAAGTGATGCGCCACGTTCCCGGGCTCGACCCTTCAGTCGCACGCCGTCTGCGGGCAATCACGGTGCTCCTCGATGACGTGAGTGATCTCGTGCTCGGCCAACAGCTCCCCGCCTGGCGATCGAACCGCCGCAACGCCCACTACGAGACGGTGCTGTGGTTCGCCGCGATGATCCTTCGCCACCGATCGATCGACCTTCCGGCGGGGTCGGTCGAAGTGAATGGGTTCATCATCAATATGGCGAAGGTCTTCGAGGACTTCCTGGAAAAAGCCCTGGGTGACGCCCTCGAACACATCGACGGCCGAGTGAGCCCACAGGACCCGCAGTGGCTCGACGTCGACTCTGCCGTGAAGATGAACCCGGACCTCGTGTGGTATCGCAGCGGCAAGCCTGCCGCAGTGATCGATGCCAAGTACAAGGCGGAGAAGGTCGCCGGCTACCCCAACGCTGACCTCTACCAAATGCTCGCCTACTGCACGTCGCTCGGCCTGCCGATTGGTCACCTCGTATACGCCAAAGGCAACGAAGCCGAAACCAGTCACGTTGTGCGAGGAAGTGGTGTCGAGATTCGAGCGCACGCACTGGACCTCGAATTGATGCCGGTTGATTTGCTCGCGCAAGTCGACGAGATGGCGGCGACGATTGCGCAGCTCGTTTCGACTGCGGTTGCTCCGAAGCAGTGCCGAGGCGTCGGCGGATGGCTTTGAGTGCGTACCTGGATCGAGCAGTTGGGCAGTTCGTCTTGCGGCGCCAGTCGGTCGATGGCCAAGCTGCGGACATACTCCGAGGTGGGCGACGGATCGGAACGGCCAACGTGGGGGCGATGTCGGCGAGATTGAGTCCGCCATCGGCAGTGGCGGGGCATTCTTCCGCCGGCGCGAATGCGTTGCGCTACTCATCATCGCCGTCGTTCCGTGGCTGGGCCGCGTGGAGGTAGCCGGACACCGAACGAGCGGCACCCGCCTATCGCCTGATTGAAACTCGGTATTTGATGAGGTCGGCCTTGAGCCACTCGAATCCGTCGTCGCCTTCGAACTCGCCCTCCAAAGGATGCAGTGGTCCGTCCGCGACTTGGAGTGCGCCGGGGGGCGAATAGCACGTGCACCTCGGAGCCGGGTTCGCGTTTGGATCGCTGAGAGTGCCCCGTTTGGTGGTCCAGTCGACCGCCGGGACCAATTTGCGCGACGTAAGACCAACCCTAAGCTTGCGCGCTCTGTACGATCGTTGCCATGGGACCCGCCCCTAGATTCGTGATCCGGTTCACCCTGCCGGAGCTCGGGGCGCGCGGATGACGACCACAAAGCGGATCGTTTGCCTAGCAAACTCCCGCAAGCTGAGCGGACGTTGCGTCGCAGGACGCGAAATGCTGGATACGGGCCCGGGTGAATGGATTCGCCCCGTGAGTAGCCGATCACACCAAGAGGTGTCGGAGCGCGAGCGCCAGTACCAAGACGGTGCCGACCCGCGGGTGGGTGATCTGATTCTTGTTCCACTACTGAACAGGCAGCCGAGCACATTCCAGCAGGAGAACTGGCTACTCGATCCGACGTACTACTGGAGCTTCGAAGGACGGATGAAGTGGCCCGAGATGGCCGCCCTGAGTCAAGAAGGAGGTCAACTCTGGATCAACGGCCACCACACCTTCCACGGGCGACACGACAAGATCCCGCAAACACTCGCTGACGAGCTGAAATCATCGTTGACGGTCATTCGGGTCGCAGGACTTGATCTGACGGTGCTCGCTCCGAGCGAGGCGTTCGGCAATCCAAAACGTCGAGTTCAAGCCAGGTTCGAGCACGCCGGCACTGAGTACCGCTTCTGGGTAACAGATCCAGACCTCGAACGCTCGTATCTCCAGAAGCAGAACGACACTTACCGGCTTGGCGAATCTCTCCTCACGATTAGTCTTGGTGAACCGTTTGAGGGACACACGCACAAGCTTGTCGCAGCGGTTATTCGACGTCCCCGAATCATTCGAAGAGGTACACGATCATGATGACTCCGCGGACCGTGTTGACCGTCGGCCACTCCGCTCACTCGCTCGACAGCTTCATCGCTCTGCTCGCGCAACATCAGGTGAGCGCGATCGCCGACGTGCGATCTACGCCCTTCAGCAGATTCACACCACAGTTCAACCGAGAGTCCGTAAAGCAGGAGCTTGCTCGACACAAGGTCGGCTACGCCTTTCTGGGTCGCGAGCTGGGAGCACGGTCAAACGATCCAAACTGCTACGAGGATGGTCGAGTGCAGTACGCACGACTCGCCGCAACCAAATCGTTTCACGAGGGGATCGAACGGCTACGCACCGGGGCGGACCGGGATCGCATCGCACTGATGTGCACAGAGAAGGACCCACTTGACTGCCATCGAACCCTGTTGGTAGCGCGTGCGCTTCACGAAGAGGGCGTGAACGTCGAACACATACACGCCGACGGACATCTCGAGACGCACGAGGACGCCATGCTCCGCCTGCTCGACAAGTTTGGCTTGCTCCAGGCGAATATGTTCCGCACCAATGACGATCTGCTGCACGACGCGCTGCAGCAGCAGGAGGCCCGAATCGCATATGTCGATGAGTCTCTGGTCCCGTCCGCCGAGAGCGTTGCCCGATGAAGCTTCTCACCCTCGGGTTCACCAAGAAATCCGCGCAGACATTCTTCGAACTTCTTAGCGAGTCCGGAGCCAAACGACTGGTCGACGTTCGACTCAACAACGTCTCTCAACTGGCCGGGTTCGCAAAACGGGACGACCTCGCATACTTCCTCAAGACCATCTGCGGTATCGATTACCTCCATCTTCCGGAACTCGCACCGACCAAAGAAATTCTCGACGAGTACCGCAAAGGCGGCGGTGACTGGGAACTCTACGAGCGCAAGTTTCTCGCGTTGATGGATGAGCGCGAGATCGAAAAGACCGTTCCACCCGATGTTCTCAATGACGGATGCCTCCTGTGCAGCGAGGAGAAACCCCACCGCTGCCATCGCCGGCTCGTTGCTGAATATCTCCAGGCTCGCTGGGGCGACGTCGACATTCGACACCTGGGCTAACAGGGTGTCAGCGCGTTGACAACGAACGCTCCCGATTACCTTTTGCATATGACTTCGGAGAGGCTGCCAGCGAACTGGTACGACTCACGAAGTACACCGTCGCGGTGGTCGCCAGTTTCATCGTTGCAACAATCGGCGACTACGACCTAACGAATCTGTCTCGGTTTGCAGCTGAGCAATCGAGCAGCCTTCGCGTGCGCGAAGCACGGTTCACGCGAACCGGCCACAAGGCCTTCTCACCGGCCCAACACCCGCAGAACCCGATTTTCAGCACCCTGTTTAACGTTGCACCGGAACGAGTTCGGCTCGACGCGACTGACGACCGGATCAATGAGATGGCGGGTGGGAAGTGTGGAGACGAGTTCGTCTGGGTTCGCCCCTGAGGAACCGCCTTTCATTTGTCGGTGCGCCTGCTCGATCCGCTGACGTCGAACATGCCGCCGCGTAAAGCGGGTTCCGGACTGCTGGGAGTCATCCGCGTTCGTCGGCACCGTCGAGAAGCCGCTGCATCGCATTCGCCGCATCGGCTTTCGCCGGCGAGAATAGGTGGCCGTAGATGTCGCTGGTGACTCGGATCGATGAATGGCCAAGCGAATCGGAAATCGTCTTAAGCGGGACGTCTGCGGCGATCAGAAGTGACGCGGCTGAGTGTCGCATCCTGTGAGGGGTGAGTTCTCGGCCGAGCACAGCGCGGGTCATCGCCTTCACGAGTCGGTTGCAACGGTTCGGCCCAAGAGGTGTGCCAACCGTCGACGTGAACACAAGATCGTCGGGCCAGCCGAGGCCCCATTCTGAGCCGAAGGCAACGCGCCGTCGGTCCTGGTCTTCTCGATGCTTGCGGAGCACGCCGACGGCAAGCGGAGGCAAGTGAATGGTTCGGCGCGACCCGCTCGTCTTCGGCTCGTCCAAGTACAGCGTGTCGCGGTCGCCTCGCTTGAGCGCCCGCGTGACGGTGAGCGTGGCTGGCGACGAGTCGAGGTCGATCGACGACCAGCCAAGTCCGAGTGCCTCACCCTTGCGAAGCCCAGTGAGCACGAGAACGGCGACGAGCGGGCCGATCTCGTATTCGTCGACTGCCTTGAGGAGTGTCCTGGCATCTGACGGGTCGAGCGTCTCACCCTCGGATCGGGGCACCTTGATCCCGTCGACAAGCATCGCTGCGTTGCGGTGCACATGGCCTTCCTGCTCGGCAACGCGCAGCCCGCGCCGCAGGACCGCTCGCGCCTGACGGATCGTGTTCGCGGATCTGCCCTTGCGCTGGAGCGTCGACATCATCCGACGCACATGAGCCGGCGCCAGGTCTTCGAGGCCGACATCGCCGACGTGGGGGAGTACGTAGATTCGGGCGATCTGGATGTACCCGCGACGAGTGACGTCGGAGATGTCAGCGAGGGGCAGGATCTCACCGATCCAGATCTCGAACCACTGGCTCACGGTCATGTCGAGCGGTGCGGCCGAGTCGAGGTCGAGTGCGACATCTCGCGTCAGGCGCGCAGCCTTCGCGACCGCTTCGTGCTTCGTCGGCGCAGTAACGGTTCGGCGGTGCTGCTTCCACTTCGTGACCGTGCCCTCGTCGTCCCACGCGACGGGTTCGGGGGCCCTCGTGGTGACCTTGGCCTCCCATCGTTTGCGCGCCTTGTTGTGCCAGACGCTTCCGGTTCGTTGGGGATGTTGTGTGCGAGACAAGGGGCGCTCCAGGTGGACAACTGGTGGACAACTTGGTCACACCCTAGCGAACGGCGGCGAACGCTGCTGAACGAAAGATCCTGGTAGATGCCCTATTTCTGAATGCGCACAAACGTGCAAGAACGGTATATCACTGTCTGGGGGACAAGGGGTCGCAGGTTCAAATCCTGTCAGCCCGACGTACGAAAGTCCTGGTCAGAGGTTGTTTCCTCCGACCAGGACTTTCTTTGTTTTCGGCGAGGGGGTTCTTCGGGGGGTTCTTC
>Ga0209390_10004596_pt1 | contig 20563 bp, 22 predicted proteins | sample BON01_FD_187212 | JGI IMG/M metagenome (GOLD analysis project Ga0209390, IMG submission 187212) | Freshwater microbial communities from Lake Bonney liftoff mats and glacier meltwater in Antarctica - BON-01 (SPAdes) (version 2) | ecosystem: Environmental > Aquatic > Freshwater > Ice > Glacier...
AAGTTTTAAGAAATTTAAGAAAATAAAAAGATTATGTACTCAATTTCCTTAAGTAGCAGAATATACTATGATATTACAATGTATTTTTAATAAGTTATAAGAGAATATATTTTGAGTACATAATTTAATTTATAGAAAAAATTTATAAGTTTTAAAAAATTTAAGAAAATAAAAAGATTATGTACTCGTTTCCTTAAGTAGTATAATATACTAATTTATATTCTATAAGTGAATATATTTTGAAAAATATTTGAATAAAATATATAATTTTATAATGAAAAAAATAAAAATTGATAGATAATATAATAAAATATATTATCATAACACAATGACTACAACTGCTAATACCAGCAATATTAACTCTCGTATGTTTAACAGTTTCTCTAATAAATACAATGATACAGAAGATATTGTTAAGATTCCTAGAAGTATTAAGCAACATAATGATGTTAATAATGAAAAATGTTTGAAAACACAAAAGTCAAAAAGTCGTGATAGTCGCTATGCTTTTAAGAATAGGAGATCTATTAATAAGGATTGGAAAGACTTTAATAACTGTTCGTAAAAAATGTGTTTAATATATTTAATATCTTCTATATATTTTCTATTTTTATATTTTGGAAAAAAACTTTGTAACTATATATACATATATAGTCCATAATAGTATTGGTATTGCATATATATATAAATAGTTTTTTTGATATTTAACTAATATTATTACAAATAATGTAAATGATAATATTAAAGCAATTAAATTATATTTTACCGAATCTTCATTATTTTTATTTTTAGTTAAAAAAGGATATATTAAACAATATATTATTACAATAATTACAAAGAATGAAACAGGACTATTATATGTCAAATAATGAATATAACCTAAAAAACCTAAAATTATAATCCAAGTAATTCCTATAACATAACCAGGCGGTAAATATTTATTACGTGTATTATTTTTATAGACATCATTTTGATATAGATATATATTTACAATAATAGCAAGTAATATTGGAATAAAAATATGTATCAAATAATTATAATTATTCATTTTGTTTATAATATATAAAGTTATTTTAAACATTTTTTTGTAGATATTTCACTTGGATTCCACGATATATATAACATATTAGCATTTGGTTCAGGAAGTATTTGAACGTATAATCCATTTTTTCTTAGAGAATCTATTATATATGTTATACAATCTTGCATTTTATAAAGTGGTTTTCCATATATATAATATGGTATTTCATAAAAAATATTCATACCACCGATAGTTGCTGTATTTTTTATTTTTTTATGACAAGTTTCAATAATATAATCGAAAGTAACAAATTTAACATAATCTTTTTTTTCTTTCAAAGTATATAATTCTCCTAATGATATTCTTGGAGGCATTATATATAAATAATAATATATAATTTAAAGTTCTTTAATCTCGCTACTTTCAAAATCATCTACGGTAACCATATTATATTTACTTGATTTATCTATAACAATGGGTTTATAATCTTCTTTATTTAAACCTTTATGGAGTAATCCTGCGATAACATCATTATTAATAGCATAATTGAAATATTTAACATCTCCTATTTTCAATGTATCTGAAGTTTTAAAGGAAGATGTTTGAAAAAAAGGGTTATCATAACTTCCACCTTTATTTGTATTAGTACTAGTAGTAAAGTCAGGATTAACATAAAATGGAGAATTATTGTTTTTAGAAGTTGCTGAATAAATGACACCTCCATATCTTGTATCTACTTTATTGTTGAATACTTCATATCCATTAATATATATTTTACATTCAGCACGATTATTAGAAAGAATATTATTATTATCTGAAATTTCTTTCATAACTACTGTTACCATATACCATTTACTATCAAAATTAATATCATAAACACCTAAAAGATTACTATTTTTTTCATTCCAATCACCTGATCTACTATCACAATCTTTATTCGTAGATCTATTTTGGTAAGAATCAGGTGAAAGAATATTATTATAATCTATAGCAAGTTTTGAACCATCATGATTAATTCTAATAAGTGGATTTTTAGTTATAATATTTAAACCTCTAATTGTATTAGATGGGGGTAAAGTACTAGAACAATTAAAGTTTGCTTCATTGTTGTAATATGTATCTTTTTCTCCTTTGAATAATAATACAATATCTTGTTTAAATGGATTAGAATCTCTAATTTTTTCTTTATCTATAAATAACCAAAAGTTATAACTGTACTCAGCGCCACCTTGTTGATTTGTAGAAGGAGTTATATCAATAAATCTTGCATGAGATTTATTTACTGTATTAAATTTATATTCTTGTGATTCTTTGTAGTCTAATACACCTTTTATAATATCTATTTCTTTTCTTATATCACCATTTCCTTTAAACATAGTATGTAATTCAATTAAATATATATTATAAGCTACATATCCCATTAATAGTAATATTATTAATGAAATAACAACTTGTATAAAAGGATTATATTGAGCCATTTTTTATTATTCACCTATCTATTTAAAATATGGAAATAAAAATAATATTGTTATTATAATTTTTTAATTTAATTCTAATTTTGATGATTTTAATTTATATACAGGATTTCTAATTCCATATGCACCCATTCCTAGTTTCCCCATAATACTATTTAAAGGTCCTGCGTTATATTCTTTAAATATATCATTACTATTTAAATCATGATTAAACATTGTAAACTTACTTAATAATCCTGAAAACCCTGTTAATAGTCTTCCATCACCTCCTACATTTAAACTTCCTGAATGATCCAATTTTAATTTATGTATTTCAAACTTTGATGATGGTTCAATAGGATTTTCACTAAAATTTCCATCAAGATATACTGCTACTGAACCATTACCTATATCATTTAATACAAATGCTACATGAACCCAACGTTGTATAGGGATATATTTTATAGTGAAACCGCATGGTCTACCACTTGCAGTTTCAAGAATCTCATTTTCACTATCAAAATTAGTCTTTGTCTGTGGAAAATCATCATCTTCATGTGCAAATCTAACATGAATACTATTTCTATTTTCATCAAGTAATATATAAGGTGAAGCATCTTTTACAGTTAATTTATTTGAACCGTTGTTGATATGAGCGATATGTCTATAAGAACCAGAACCAGCACCAATATTAAAAATATATATCCAGAAACAATATGAACGTTTATTACCATTTCCACTTTCAAGTTTTTGCTTGAAAGGAAATGTAGATAACTCAGAACATACAACGGGAACTTCTGTTCCAGGAACAAGTAATCTTTGTTGATACAAAACATTATCTGTAATAATATAATATAAGATGTAGCATACTATTGCTGAAATAAATAATAATATTATAATTAAATATAATGAACTTGATGTGTCACTCATAGCATTTACAATAGCTTCTTTTGTATTAGCAACTGAAACGTTACTAACCGCACTTGATATTATTTTTGTACTTTCAGATATAGCTTCGTTCCCTCTATTCATTACATTATTGTCTAATATACCACTTTTTGCAGATGCAACAGAGTCTGAGATAGAGTTTGATATATTCCCTAATATACCATTTTCATTATTAGCTGAGGGTACTACTACGTCTCCCATATTTATTTAATTATCTAATTAAAGGATATAAATTTTCTATTACATAAATTTATATGATAGTTTGAAATTTGATATAATGGAAAATTAGTAGAATTATAAGCATATTTAATATTCTTCTTCTGTAAAGATAAGTAACTTAATATTTTAGTAAAATTACCTATATTAGAAACTGTACCTTTCTTATATTTATAAGTAGATAAGAGATATACACATGATGTTAATAAACCTATACATGTTTCTGAATTATTATTAAAAGTATAATAATCGTATAAACATATAATTTCAATAAAGTTTTTATAAAACTCATTAGTTTCATTTAGTGTTATTTTACGTTTTTTTAAATCACTTATAATATTTTCATGAAATTTCAAAGGTATCATCCAAATATCTTTATTTATTATTCTTTGTATTCTTGGTCTATCGAATACATTATTATATAATATATTTAAATCACTATTATCTTCTATAATATCAGAATATATAATTTCATCTTTTTTTTTCATTGCGTCGCTAAATAACTTCTCAAGATTTCCATTGGAATTATCCCATAATGTATTTATTCTTTTATAATTATGTCCCATGTTTAAAAGCAAATCATTTATATCTTTTTTCTCGGGAATTAATAAATTATATATTTTACAAAGTTTTTTAATTTCACCTATTTTTTTTATAATATCGTTATTAGTAATACATACTATAGGTATATTTTTATATTTATTATCTGTTAGTATTTTCAATAATGTAATGTTTATTGTTTTGTCCGCCATAAACATACAATCAAAATTATCTATTATTATTATTTTTTTTCTAATATTATTTGTTAGTATTTGAAGAAGAGATGATGTTGTAGATTTATGTATTATATCGTTTAACATTAATGATGTGTAACAATTACTATTGTCAATTGATATTATTTCACTATTTAAATAATTACATAATTTATTGATTGAAAAAGTTTTTCCGATACAAGTTGAACCTGCGACAATAATACAACTTTTTAATGATATTTTAGTATCATAATTAAAAGTTTTTAACCACATTAATATTTCACGGTATATTATATTATTCCCGCAAAGATTATCAATTAAATGTTTATCTTTTTCAATATCCATATTAATACTTATAGTATTATTGTTTTTTATGTGTAAATAATTTCAAAAACTAATACAATTAAATATATTGATAAAGCAAATATAGGCAATATCAAAAAAATAGGTAAAAATGTGGTATCGTCATCTATTTTATTACCAAAAGTTTTTATATTACCATCTTTATCAAATATAAATTCAGGGTTAATACTACAAATTATAGAAATAATTAATAAATATATTATAAGTGTTATAACTTTTCTAGAAAGCATTCTTTATCTACTATTTTAATAAGGAAAGAAAAAAATGAATATTGTATTAATATGTATTATATTAATCTTAATTATAATATTATATATATATATCATAATATATAATAAAAGTTATGAAAAATATCAGAATAATTCATTAATTATTACAGATAACGATATGAATGTTGAAAACTCTTATATAATCAATTCAAAGAAACTTATAGAGGTTATTGACGATATAAAGAGAACAAAAATTATAAATAATGAAATTATAGGAGTTGATAATAAAGATATAGTATTATATATAGATCCTTATATCGATAAATATATTTTAGAAAATAAACAAGAACCTGAAAAATACAAAGATGGAATTTTCATTTGTTTGAGTGCATTAAAAATAAGAGATAATGATTGTATTTGGAACTTTAAAGGGAAAGTAATAGGATATATATATATGAGTGATTATTTATTTATTCAAGCGATGATTAAAGCTTATAGACAAGACATAAAAAATGTAATATTAAAAAAGTTATCTCCAGATGATCTTAAAATGAAGGATAAGCAATTTGATTATTTATTTACATATGTAGTATTGGATAGTAAATATATGGATTATATAAAACAAAGAAAATATTATATAAATGGATTAAAAGATGTTGATATTAATAGGATAAAAGCATTTTATCCATTTATAACAGAAAATTATAATAGTATAAAATATTATTTTCACAAAAAAGAAAGTGACGATATATATAATTTATATTTAAATAATGAAAGATCATTATTACCTATTATGAATTATAATATATTAAGAACAGTTGAAAACTTTATTACAAGACTTGATATGCCTCGTGACTATTTGAAAGAAATAGATAGAAAAGATTTAAATGGAAATAGTATTGGAGGATATGGGTGTTATGGTAATGAAGATATAATAAATAAATTTGAATGTGATTCTTTATATAAAATAGACGGATTACCTAAAGATTACTATAGTATATGGGATAAAAGATGTAATAAAAATACAGAATGTCCTTATTATAAGAAAAATAAGTTTTATGAAAATGAAAGAGGTGGATGTATAGATGGATTTTGTGAATTACCAGTTGGTGTTAAAAGAATAGGATTTACAAAATACACAGATAAATATATGAATAGTCCATTATGTTATGATTGTGAAGATAGTAATGATTTAAATTGTTGTTCTACGGCTAATGAACTTGAAAAACTAAATGAAGAAACATTAAAAAATATGAAATATGATTATGTATTTGAAAATGATTATAGAGATAGACAAGAAAACAATTTAAACACAATAATTTCCTTATTAGATTATAGAGGATTATAAAAATATGAAAAGTAATTTTGTCATTAATATATACAATATTATATCTATATTTATATTATTGATTATGTTTATAATCGTAATTAAAAGATATTTAGAATTAGAAAAATATTCAAATATTGAAAGTTTTAGTATGAATAATAACGGAGATATTGTATATAAAAACCCTTCTAAATATTTACCATCAAACACACGTATTATGTATAATAATACTGGAAGTTTACCATGGAATAGACATAAAATTAATTCTAGTATACCATATGATATTAAAGTTAAAAAAGAAGCAGTAAATGTATATTATTATGAGTTTGATAATAAAACATATAATCAAAAATTAAAAGAGGTTTTTAAAAATAATTGTGAAGAAATAATTATTGCGATTGATGGTAATATATGGGATAAATGGATAAATCCAAAAACATTAAAAGATAAATCTCAAATTGATAAAATACTTAATAATTATAATATCATATATAATTTTATTTATGAAAAAATGAATAAAAGTATTATAATGAATTTGCCTGGTGAAGATGAAAATCAAAAAATACAAATAGTTCATGATATTATGATTCGTTATAAAACACATTCTCAAAATAAAGAATATTATATGTTTGATATTGATTTGATATTATATCGTGCTGGAAAGTTTCAAGGAAAACATGTTAAGGTTGTTGCTATTACAAATGGAAAAATCATTAATATAATTTTCGTAAGAATTATTGGAGTAGTTTCAGAAGATAAAATAGTTTTACATCCTTACAAAGGATATGATTATATTAATGATAATATTTTTAATGATTTTGTACCTATGAAATATGGTACAGTAGAAACTGATAATTTTGAAAGTATACAAAATACTTTCAATATGGATGATAATTATATGGATAATGAAGTTGAAAATATAATGTATAAAAAACTATTGGAAGAAAATATACCTGAAGATGTTGATATAAGTAATAATAATTTTATCCCAAAACCAGAAGAATTAATTAAAAGAGATAAATGTGTTTTTTAGATTAATATCATTAAACTTACTATATATTTTTTTGAGTACATAATAATTTATTTATAAAAGTTTTATAAGTTTTAAGAAAATTAAGAAAATAAAAAGATTATGTACTCGTTTTTCCTTAAGTAGCAGAATATACAAAGAGATTACAATTTATTTTTATTAAGTTATATAGAATATAAAATGAGTACATAATAATTTATTTATAAAAGTTTTATAAGTTTTAAGAAAATTAAGAAAATAAAAAGATTATGTACTCGTTTTTCCTTAAGTAGCAGAATATACAAAGAGATTACAATTTATTTTTATTAAGTTATATAGAATATAAAATGAGTACATAATTAATTATTTTGAAAAGATTTAAAAGTTTTAATAAATTTAAAAAAATAAAAAGATTATGTACTCGTTTTTCCTTAAGTAGCAGAATATACAAAGAGATTACAATTTATTTTTATTAAGTTATAGGGAATATAAAATGAGTACATAATAAATTATTTAGAAAAGTTTTATAAGTTTTAAGAAATTTAAGAAAATAAAAAGATTATGTACTCATTTTCCTTAAGTAACAGAATATATAAAGAGATTACAATTTATTTTTATTAAGTTATAGGGAATATAAAATGAGTACATAATTAATTATTTATAAAAGATTTAAAAGTTTTATGAAATTTAAGAAAATAAAAAGATTATGTACTCATTTTCCTTAAGTAGCAGAATATACTATGAATTCATAATGAATATTCTATCATAAAATAGAATATATTTTTGAGTACATAATTAATTATTTTGAAAAGTTTTATAAGTTTTAAGAAAATTAAGAAAATAAAAAGATTATGTACTCGTTTCCTTAAGTAGTATAATATACTAAGAGATTACAATTTATTTTTATTAAGTTATATAGAATATATATTTTGAGTACATAATAATTTATTAATAGAATATTTATAAGTTTTAAGAAAATTAAGAAAATAAAAAGATTATGTACTCGTTTCCTTAAGTAGTATAATATACTAAGAGATTACAATTTATTTTTTATTAAGTTATATAGAATATATATTTTGAGTACATAATAATTTATTAATAGAATATTTATAAGTTTTAAGAAAATTAAGAAAATAAAAAGATTATGTACTCATTTTCCTTAAGTAGCAGAATATACTAAGTAATTACAATGTTTTTTAAATAAGTTATATAGAATATATTTTGAGTACATAATAATTTATTAATAGAATATTTATAAGTTTTAAGAAATTTAAGAAAATAAAAAGATTATGTACTCATTTTCCTTAAGTAGCAGAATATACTAAGTAATTACAATGTTTTTTAAATAAGTTATATAGAATATATTTTGAGTACATAATTAATTATTTATAAAAGATTTATAAGTTTTAAGAAATTTAGGAAAATAAAAAGATTATGTACTCATTTTCCTTAAGTAGCAGAATATGCTAAGTAATTACAATGTTTTTTAAATAAGTTATATAGAATATATTTTGAGTACATAATTAATTATTTTGAAAAGTTTTAAGAAAATTAAGAAAATAAAAAGATTATGTACTCGTTTTTCCTTAAGTAGCAGAATATACTAAGTGATTCATATTGTATTTTTTAAAGTATATAACATATTATATTTTGAGTACATAATAATTTATTTATAAAAGTTTTATAAGTTTTAAGAATATTAAGAAAATAAAAAGATTATGTACTCATTTTCCTTAAGTAGAGCAGAATATGTAAAGGAAATCACAATATATATTTAATAATTTATAATAGAATATATAATGTACTCATTTTCCTTAAGTAGCATAATAAATTTAATAGTACATATATAAAAAAATATGATATACTTATATTATAAGTTATAATGGAGTTATTTAATGAAAAGTCAATTATCAAAATAATTTTTAACAAATATTGGAAAAATAAAATTAAACTTAAAGCACAATTATTAAATATGCATTAAAAAAATAATTATATTCTTTTCTTAAAAATATTATTAAAATAAGTAAGTTTAAAAATATCATTATCTTTTATATTTTTATATAAAAAAGGTGAAAAAATACCTTTATCTTTATCTAAATTATATATTGAAATATATTTATATGGCGGTATTGATAATATTTTAATATTACTCATCTCATATTGATTTTTATAATCACTTGTTTTTTTACTTTTATTAATTATAATTGAAGGAATAGAAGAAATCATTATTATATATAATAAATATATTATTTATATAGTTTATATTTACTTATTTTAGAGGTTGTATAAATGAATAAAGATTTTTTTGATAAAATGGAACTTATAAAATTAAATATTATGAAAAAAAGGTCTAGTGGTAAATCATCAAGTAATTCTTCAAGAAGTTCTAAAAAGTCTGTTTTTCTTCCTGAAATTTATAAAGAATCAAAAGTAAAAAAAATACAAAATTTTCTAAAAAGTAATTTAATTATCAATAAATATAAATTAGATAAAAGAGTTTCTTATTTAAATTATATTAAAAAAAAATTAATTAACTTATTACCAGACGATTGTTTAGAAAATAAAATGTTTGGTAAAAATAAAGGTTTTACTATTAGAAATATAATAAATTTAGAGAAAAAAATAGGTAGTGATGGTTATAATGGAGAAATATATAAAACATCAATACCTTCATCTTTTGGTACTTTTCCTATAGCAACGAAAATTATGGAAGATAATAAAGAAAATAATAATGAAGTTTATTTAATGAAACTTATAACAGAAGATATTATTATTAATAAAAAGTCTAAACATTTTCCAATAATGTACGAATCTTGTTTATGTAAAAATGAATATTATCCAAAAAAACAAAAGTTAATATGTCTAAATGAAATTGCTAATGGTGACCTAAATATTTTATTAGATAATCGTGTTATTATCAATGATAAGAATATTTTATTCAATATATTGTTTCAAGTCTTTATATCTATCGGAACATTTCAAAATTATTTAAATAGAGTTCATAATGATTGTCATGGTGGTAATTTTCTATGGAATTATAATAATGAAAGAGGTTATTATCATTATATTTTTAATAAAAAAAGTTATTATCTTAAAGCGTGTGAATATAACATTATGATTTATGATTATGGATATTCTAATATTATTAAATCAAAAAAAAGTATTATTAAAATTGTATCAGATTATGCAGAAATTATTCCTATTTTTTTAAATGAAGAAATAAGTATGTTAAGTAAAAGTTCTGTTGAACCTTCAGACGAAATTAAAAGAGAATTATATGAAATTATTGAATTATTAATGAAAGAACGCAAAAGTCTAAAAACTAAATATACTATGTCATCTTCTTCTCCAAAATCAGAATCTAATCCAACAAATAATAGAGAACAATTATTCGAATATATTATAGAAAAAATATTTAAACCATATTCTCCAGAAGATATGTTTATAACATCTATTCCCGATAATGTTATAAATAAAATACCATTTTATATAGATAAATGATTATATAAACCTAATATATATATAATTAATAAAAATGTCAATTGTTAAAAGATATTTATCATTATGTGAAGACGATATAAAATATGGGATTTCTGGTTTAATATGTGGATGTGCTGGTTCTTATTATGGTGTTTATGCTAACGAACATACTTATAATGTTATGCAAGGAGACTTTTCAAAAGAAAGATTAAAATTACTATTATATACAAATATAATATCTATAATTGCTATGACATTACGTGGAACATTATTTTCACATTCGCAAAAATGTATGAATGACAGATTGAGTAAAATAATATTTAAAAAGATTATTAATCAAAAAACAAAATTTTACGAAACTATGCCTGTTAATAAACTATTACAATTTTTAACAAATGATGTAAAAATTGTATCAGACTTAATTTCTTTAAATATAAATGTTATTTCAAGATCATATATACATGTAATAGCAACATTATGGTTACTTTATAATATATCATTTAAATTAACTATATTAATAACAATATTAATGCCATTTAATTTAATAATTTCTCATTATCATGATAAAATACACGAATATCTTATGATAGGATATAAAGAAACAAATGAGATTATTAATACATATACTTTTGAAACAATATCACATATTTCATTAATTAAAACTTATGCAACCGAACAAGAATCTTATAGAAAATATAAAAAATACTGTGATAAAATTATGAATTATGATTTTAAACAAACATTATTATATGGTTCAAATCTATTAATTATTAGTAATATACCATCTTTTGTAACAATAGTAATTATACTCTTTGCTAAATATTTGAATAATATGGATGGTGTAATAACTTTTATATTACATAATCAAAGTTTATATGAAAATATAAAAGCTATAATTTATTATAATAATGAGTTTATTAAATGTAAAGAACCATATAAACGAATAAGTGAGTTGTTGGATACAGATGTATATAATAACGGATATTATTTTCCTGAAAATGACATATGTGGAGATATAACATTTAATAATATTACATTTAAATATTCATCATCTGATGAACCAATATTGAAAAACTTTAACTTAAAAATTAAAAGTGGAGAAAAAATAGCTATAACTGGAAAGTCAGGTTGTGGTAAAAGTACTATTGTTAAGTTATTAATAGGGATATTGACACCAGATAATGGTGATATATTAATTGATAATGTTGATATTATGAATTATGATAATATATTATTAAAAAAACGTATAGGATATGTTGCACAAGATAGTATATTATTTACAGATACAATAGCAAATAATATTGTATATGGTCTTGAAAATGTATCAGAAAATGATATAATTGAAGCAGCAAAACAAGCAAACGCCCACGAGTTTATTTCTAAACTACCTGAAAAATATGAAACAAAAATTGGAGGAACAGAATTAAGTTCATTATCAGGAGGGCAAAAACAACGTATATCAATAGCGAGAGCTTTGATAAGAAAACCAAAGATAATTATTTTTGACGAAGCAACATCTGCGTTAGATCCTTATTGTGAAGAATTAGTTCAAAATGCAATAAAAGAATGTTGTAAAATACAAAATATGACAATGATAATAATAGCACATAAAAAGTCTGCTATTGATATTGTCGATAAAGTTTATTATTTGGAAAATTCAATTCTAGAATAATTCTAATATATATATATATATTAGAATGAAAATAAAGTTTATAGATAAGTTATTTAATAATGATAATCCAATAATAGTCTCTTCTACAAATAGAAATGTTGATATATATATTAATAATATTCTTAATATTGTAATTGCTTCTTCAAATATTAAGAGTATATTTAAATATAAATCACAAGATAAAAATAATAAAATTTTATTCGATCTAAGTAGTTTAAAAAATGTATTTATAAATGCGTTTGTATACAGAATAATACAAGGAATTTATAGCTTTGAAAAATATAAAACATCTAATATAATAGAAAAAAATATAAGTTTTTACATCCCACAATTATCAAATATTAACAAAGAAGAACTTTTAAAAGTTTTAGAAGCTTCTAAAATTACACGTGATATAATTAATGAACCTTCAAATATTTTTACACCTGATAGATTTTCTAAAAATGCTATTAATATGTTCAAAGGTAGAAAAAATGTAAATATAAAAGTTTTTGACGATAAAATGATAAAAAAACTTGGTTTAAATTTGGTATATGCTATAGGCGGTCATTCGCAAAATAAACCCAGGTTTTTAATAATAGACTATACACCACCGAATAGTAAAAAAACAGTTTGTATTGTAGGTAAAGGCGTTACGATTGATACAGGTGGATATTCAGTAAAGACAAATCATTCTATGAATAATATGCATATGGATAAAGAGGGTGCATCTATATGCGTTGGATTGATAGATACATTATCAAAAAATAAATATAATAATAGAATTGTATGTATTTGTCCTCTTGTAGAAAATATAATATCAGATTCTTCAATAAAACCAAATGATATCGTTAAAGCTTATAACGGTCAAACAGTTGAAATAATTAATGTCGACGCAGAAGGTAGATTAATTTTAGCAGATGCTTTAGCTTATGCATGTAAAATATATAAACCTGATTATATTTTAGACTTTGCTACATTAACAGGTTGGTCGGAATATATTAATTGTCACACAAGTTTTACACATTTTACAATTAATGAAAAGTTAGCAAATTGTGTTATAAAGTATGGTAATATATATGCTGAAAGAAGTTATAGAATACCAGCATGGTTAGAATATATGGAATATATAAGTTCCAATGTTGCAGATGTAAAAAATCATGGATTTGAATGTAGACATAGTGACGGATTTATGGCTAGTTTATTTTTAATGAACTTTATTCCACATGAATATAGAAATAAATGGATTCATTTTGATATACGCTTATCAAGTTATAATAATAATGTAAATGTTGCTGATGGATTTGCTTCATTCCTTGCAATTATAAAAAATATATAATATATATAATGAAGCGTTATTAATCTACAGAATAATTTTATTTATTACTTTTCTTTTTTGCCTTTTTAACTTCGACAACTGGTACTTCAGTAATTTCTGAGAAGTCTTCTTTATCATTAGCAACTTCTTTTTTATCATTAGCAACTTCTTCTTTTTCTTTAATAACTTCTTCTTTTTCTTTAATAACTTCTTCTTTTTCTTTAATAACTTCTTTTTTATCTTTAATAACTTCCTCTTTATCTTTAATAACTTCTTCTTTTTCAAAAGTAGCAGCTAAGGCTTCTTTGTGTTTAGCCCATTCTTCACCAACTTTACGCAATCTTTCAGTATTTGAAATATCAGGATACATTTCTTTTATTTTTGGCTGACATTCTTTCATGAAGATGTTATATTTTGACAATACTTTAGGTTTTTCAACTCCATTTTCATCAACCGCTTTTTTTCCATTTTTCTTTCCTTTTCCTACATTTGCCTTTTTATCTTTGAGGTTTTGCTTTTTTTCTTCTTTTTTATCTTTAACCCAATTTTTATAAGATTCGTCAATTACTTTAAAATCAATTTCTTTAACAGAAAGTGACATCATTGTAAATAACTTGTTTAATACAGGGCATTCGCATTTGATAACGTTATCGTTTGATGACATTTTTATGTGTATAATTATATTATTTTATATAGACTATCAATTTTTATTTTTTTCATGATAAATACATAAGAAAAATATAAATAATATTATATATAAAATAATGAAAAAAGTAAGTATAAAAGTTCATTCTGGATTAGGAAATCAAATATTTATGATATTTTGCTTATTATCTTATTATATAGATAATTGTGATGATTATGTAATATATTATGAAGAAGATGAAACAAAAAAATACTATTGGGATACTTTCTTTAAAAAAATAAATAAGAAGAAGTCTCAAAAAATATTAGAAAATGAAAAGATATACAATGAGCCTTATTTTCATTATAAAAAAATACCTAAATATGAATTTGATATAGTATTAAATGGTTTCTTTCAAAGTTATAAGTTTTTTAAACATAATATAAATAAAATAAAAAATATCATTGATTTAGATAAACAAATTACACATATTAAAAATGAATATTCAGAATATTTTAAAAGAAAAACAATAGCTCTACATTTTCGTATTGGCGATTATTATAATCTTCAGAATATGCATCCTATACAAAAAGTAGAATATTATATTAAATCTTTCAATATGTTAATAGAAAAAGGGTTAAATATTAAAGAATATGATATTTTATATTTCTGTCAAGAAAGTGACAATATAATTGTTAAAGAATATATAAAAATAATAAATATGCATATTGATAACTTAAAATTCGTAAAAATATCTGATAGTATCCCTGATTGGAAACAATTATTATTAATGAATTCTGTAGAACATTTTATAATTGCTAATAGTACATTTTCTTGGATGGGTGCTTATTTATCTAATTCTTATGAAAAAAAAGAAGCAATTGTAATTTGTCCTAGATTATGGTTTGGTGATTATTATAATTATCATCAATTACAAGATTTACGACCAGAAGATTGGATTATTATATAGAAAACTAGTTCAATATAGAATAAATAATATCAATTTCTTCATTATAATTATATGTAGGAGTTTCAAGAATTATTATAGGCGGATTCTTATTATTTTTTATTTTATTTATAAAGTCTATTATTGATGTATTCGGAATAACACCATTTAACATTGTTGCATGTCTATCTTTCATAGAACCTTTATTTACACTACTATTATTCAGATGAATAACAGAAATATTTTCTGAGTTTTTTTCAAATAATATATCATATGCTTCGTTTAATTCATATCCAAGAGCCCATACATGAGCTGTATCTAAACAAATACCAATATATTTCTGCTGTTCTTTTGTAAAACTATTATAAAAGTCTGTAAAGTTTTTTAGATCTTTTAACAATTCTGTTCCTTGTCCTGCAGGTGTTTCAATAATAAGCTTTGTGTTATATTTATTTTTTATCATTTCATCAACTATATAATCAATTACTATTTTCATATTTTCTAATCCTTTTTCGTAAGATAATTTAACATGTTTTCCGACATGTAATACAACACCTTCAGAATTTAAAAGATTAGAAACATATAATTCATGTAATAGACTTTTTATCCAATAACATTCATCTATAGGTAATGTTCTTTTACAAATTTTAAAATCATTAGCAATATTTATAGTGTATGGTGAATGTATAACAAGTTTAAAATCGTGTATGTGAAGATATTTTTTAATATGGTCTGAAGACTTAATATAATTGTCAATATTTGGAATTGTTGAACTTAATGGATTTGATGCAAATATTTGTAAAGCATTTCCACCATTAATTCTTATATTATCCATTGTTTTACATATGGACTTATCGCGTTTTATATGAGCTCCTACAAAATATTTTATTGACATTGTGATGATTTACTTTTATAATAAATATTATCATTTTTTATTATAAAGATGTATAATAATCATTTATAAAAAGTTCAATAATCTTATATTTTTCATTTGCAATATGTTTTCCCATATTTGTAGTAATATACATCATTAATAATGATGTTCTTGATTCAATATTTTTTATTACTTCAGATATATTATTATTTTGTTTTTTTATACCATAAGTAAAATAGCGTGATATACCAATAGCACCGAGAGATTCTATTCTATCTGCGTCACGTACACATTCGAGAGGTATTGATATTATGTAAGTATTATCATTTATCATTTCTATTTCTTTTGAAAGACTTACATTACATGCAATTATAATTACATTATCCATAATAGACTTATTTAAAAAGTTTTTAAAGAAGTTTTCTAATGTTTCTTTTTGAGTTTCTAAAGTATTTCTATATTTATGTTCGTTAATATCGTGTGTTAAAGCACCTAATTCTATTTCAAAAATATCATTATCATCCAGATTTAAATCTTTGGCAATTTTTACAGCTAAATCTCTAACTCTAAAAACATGTTCTGAACTATGTGAATCATCATAATCTTTCATATATTCTTTGACGAAACATTCGGTTTTGTTAATAATATAACAGTTAGACATATTATTGAAATTATAAATATATATATATCATTTTTTTATATGATAACTATTAAAATTAAACACAATTATTAAAGTTATTTGCAAATGTATTTGTGAATGTTTTATGTGGTCCAATAGGACATTCGCCAAGTATTTTAAAGTTATTTGGTATAGGACATTTTTTGGTAATAGTTTTCGTAACCTTTGCTTTTGATTGATAATCAAATAATGTATGAGAGTTCATGTTACTTAATTCATCTTTATACATATCACTTAATACATATTGATTTATCCAATCACCTTCTTCATATAAAGGTCTTTTATATATACATGTTTTATTATCTATATATATTCCTCTTATAATATCACTTTCATTTTTTTTGATATTGTCAACATTGTCATTATAATTATTATGAATATCACATAAATCAGTATTTATTTTGTCAGAAAATATTTTATTTTGATTAAATGTATATTTACTTGATAATGAAGACATATTATTACAAGATACTTTAGAACTTATATTTTTCATATCATAATTTTCAATAAAATCTATCATTGAATAGTTATTATTCATTGCAATTCCTATAATAAGTCAGATATATTATAATAAAAAATATTCATTATATAATAAAGAATGTATTATAATTTAACGCGGGAAAATAAGAAAGATATAAATAAAATATTAAGAGAAGAAGAAAATGTAGTTGTATTATATTATATGACACAGTGTGGACACTGTATTGAATTAAAACCAGCGTGGGATAAAATATGTTCTATAAATAAAAATTCAAAAGATGTAATTATAGTTAATGTAGAGGCAAATGTAGAAGCAAATGTTTTAAAATATCTTAATTTAAAATACAGAAAAAATATTGTAGGATTTCCAACTATAATTAAATATAATAAAGGTACTATTGTTAAAGAATATGAAGGAAACAGAAAACTATCTAGTTTAAAAAGATTTATAAAAAAATGATTTAAATATAATATGTATATAGTATTATAAATGGAAGAAACATCATCACTTATTGACGATATTATTAATGTAACAAAACGAGAACCAACCGAAGAAGAATTGGATACTTTTAAAAATCAAGTTAATGATTGGTTTAAATTTGACGATCAAAGAAGGAAGTTAGAAATAGCATTAAAAGAAAGAAAAAATCATTTACGTGTTTTAGATACTAAAATAAAAGGATTTATGATTGATTTTAAATATAATGATTTAAATACACAACATGGACGTATTAAGATCAATATTAAAGAATGTAAAGTTCCTATAAAAATGACAGATATTAAAGCAAAAATTATGCAATATGACGATTCGTTTGGAGTAGAACTGTATAAACAAATATTCGAAGAAGATAAGGAAACTGTTATGAAACAGAATATTAAAAGAATTATACCAAAAGTATCATTAACTTTATAATATCACTGAAAAGTACAACTATTACAACATTCATTTTTTTTATAATTAGAAATCCTAAATTCATCATATTCGTATGATGTAGAATAATAGGCATTTTTAATATTATGTTTCTTTATCGTACATTGACAATTAGCACAAGGTCTTGAGTATTTTAAAGGGTTATCTAAACTATCAGGACCAATTCGGACAACATATATATCACAATCTTGCAAAATATTCTTTTGTTTTTTCTTAATATGTGAAATTGCTGCAACTTCTGCATGAATACTAAAATCTCCTAAATAATAATTAAAACCACTGCTTATAATTTTATCTTTATAAATTATAATTGCTCCATGTTTATGAGTAAACATAGGTGATTTTAGGGCTATTTTAGAAGCTATATCTAAATATATTTTTTGCTTATAGGTAGACTTTTTAACATATGAATTATCTATACATTCAAAATATTTTGATGTAAAATATCCTAACTTTTTTGTATCATATCCTTCGATTCCTTCTTTATATTTTTTATTACGATTTTTAACATTATTAATTGAGATTTGCTGTGCATTTCTAATATCGACCATATCTTTCACTTTGCTATTTGTAAATAATTATTTCAATTTATTCATTATCAATTTTTAATATAATTCTTATATATCTTCGTATCTATAAAAATTGATATAATATATTATATAATACTATTATAATATCAATGTCTTTTAATTTTAATAAAGATGATATTGAAAAGTCACAAAAGTCTATATGGACGATTGATGAAAATGATAAATTAATAAAAGATGTTTGTAATAAAAAGTCTTACGATAAAATTGCTTTAGATAATAATAAAACAGTATCATCAGTAATTGCGAAAGTTATATCTCATATTATTTATCCTAAATATGATAGTGATATTGACTTTAATATTGAAAAAATTTCAGAAGAATATAAAATAAATAGTACATTGATAAATAAGTATATTATAAATATGAAGAAAAAGAAAGAGTATAAAAAAATGAAAGACGAAGATACGAAAAGAAACTTAAAATATGATGATATAATGAGAACTTTAAAAATAAATGAAATTAAAATGGATGAAATAATTATAAAGTTGGATAAGTTGTTAAATATTGAAAAAGAGTAGAAAATTATTTATATTTTTTAAGAAAGTTAAAGATTACTTACTATTTTTTTCATTAATTACTATATATAATCTTATTGTATATTTTGAGTACATAATTAATTATTTACAAAAGATTTGTAAGTTTTAAGAAAAATGAGAGAATAAAAAGATTATGTACTCATTTTCCTTAAGTAGCATAATATACTAAGAGAATCACAATGTATATACTAAGTGGGCGAAATGATTATATTTTGAGTACATAATTTTATTTTTAGAAAGATTTAAAAAGTTTTAAGAATATTAAGAAATTTAAAAGATTATGTACTCGTTTTCCTTAAGTAGCATAATATACTAAGAGAATCACAATGTATATACTAAGTGGGCGAAATGATTATATTTTGATTATATAAAGAATATTCTATTTCAAATAAGTGAATATTTTTTGAGTACATAATTAATTATTTACGAAAGATTTATAAGTTTTTTAAGAATATTGAGAGATTAAAGATTATGTACTCATTTTCATTAAGTAGCATAATATATTACTATTATGCTAAAGTTATAAGTGAATATATTTTGAGTACATAATTAATTATTTTGAAAATATTTATAAGTTTTAAGAATATTGAGAGATTATAAAGATTATGTACTCATTTTCATTAAGTAGCAGAATATATTTATATTTTTAAGTTATATAGAATATATTTTGAGTACATAATTTTATTTTTAGAAAGATTTAAAAAATTTTAAGAATATTAAGAAATTTAAAAGATTATGTACTCGTTTTCCTTAAGTAGCAGAATATACAAAGAGAATTACATTATTTTTTAAATAAGTTATATAGAATATATTTTGAGTACATAATTAATTATTTATAAAAGTTTTAGAGATTTCAATAAATTTAAGAGAATAAAAAGATTATAAGAGAATATAAATTGAGTACATAATTAATTATTTATAAAAGTTTTAGAGATTTCAATAAATTTAAGAGAATAAAAAGATTATGTACTCGTTTCCTTAAGTAGCAGAATATGCAAAGAGATTACTATATATTTTAAATAAGTTATATAGAATATATTTTGAGTACATAATTTTATTTTTAGAAAGATTTAAAATGTTTTAAGAATATTAAGAAATTTAAAAGATTATGTACTCATTTTCTTTAAGTAGCATAATATAGTAAGTGATTACTA
>Ga0209390_10004597_pt1 | contig 20558 bp, 16 predicted proteins | sample BON01_FD_187212 | JGI IMG/M metagenome (GOLD analysis project Ga0209390, IMG submission 187212) | Freshwater microbial communities from Lake Bonney liftoff mats and glacier meltwater in Antarctica - BON-01 (SPAdes) (version 2) | ecosystem: Environmental > Aquatic > Freshwater > Ice > Glacier...
TTAAGCAGTTAATCAGCCGATCCGAAGCAATCCTTACGATGGTAGTAGAGCAAACAGATTGCTTCAGTCGGGGTGATTGGGATTTACCCTTTGAATTCTGTTTCCTCCTTCGCAATGACGATACAGACTGCTTCAGTCGGGTTGATTGGGGCGTACCCTCTGAGTTTTGTTTCTACATTTTCAATGACGATCCAATCCGAATCGTCATTGCGCCTGTCCGCCGCGGCGGGAGGATCAAATCCTAGTTATCTTTAAGCAGTTAATCAGCCGATCCGAAGCAATCCTTACGATGGTAGTAGAGCAAACAGATTGCTTCAGTAGGGGTGATTGGGATTTACCCTTTGAATTCTGTTTCCTCCTTCGCAATGACGATACAGATTGCTTCAGTCGGGTAAATCCTTCAATAAAGCATAATTCTCTAACCTCCTTCGCAATGACTATCCAGACTGCTTCAGTCGGGGTGATTGGGGCGTACCCTCTGAGTTTTGTTTCTTCCTTCGCAATAACGAATCCAGTGAATAAAAAAATAAAAATACTCCACCTAATCAAATCCCTCGGTAGAGGCGGAGCAGAAAGGCTGATTCCTGAAACTGCCTTGGTGCATAATCAGGATCGTTTTGAGTTTTACTGCCTCTATTTTTACCATCAGCAGAATAATATCGTGGATGAGTTGGAAGCGGCTGGAATTCAGGTGCATCTTATTCCTGCCAGTAATCTGAGTTTGTTTTTTCAGGTAAAGCGAGTGAAAGAATTTGTTGCAGCAAACCAGATTGATATTATTCATGCGCATCTGCCTTGGGCCGGGATTCTTTCAAGATTTGTAGGGAAAGAGACTAAGATTCCCATCGTATATACTGAGCACAATACTTGGGATCGCTACAATATAGTCTCCTATTGGGGTAATCTACTTACCTTCAAGCATCAGGATGTTGCCATAGCGGTATCCAACGAAGTGGCACTTTCCATGCAGCTGAATTCTATTTTTGATCCCTACCGAAGGGGAGGAAGATTGAAAGTGAAGGTGATTCAGAATGGGGTGAATACGGAGGTGTTTAAAAGGGAGACCGAAGACGGAAGACGGGAGACAGAAAGTGGCGGTCGGAAGATGGAAGTCAGAAGTTGGGAGTCGGAAGAAGTGACAGTAGCGGGTCATTGGGAGAATTCAGATTCTGATAGGGAGCAGGATCTAAATCCCCCTTTGCAAAGGGGGGGAGGCGGTATTGGTGCTTTGCAAAGAGAAGTAAAGATGATTGATCTTAAAAACCAACTCCATATCCCTTCGACTTCCCCCGTGATAGGCAAAGTCGCCGTTTTTAGATCACAGAAGCGCTTATGGATATGGGTAGATGTGGCCTTGAAGATTTTGGAGCGATGTCCAGAGACTCACTTTTTATTGGTAGGTGATGGGGACTGGCGAGAGCGGATTATCTCGCAAATTGAAAGATCCGGAAAGCAAAAAAACTTTCATTGGGTAGGTTTGCAGAAGGAGGTGATTCCTTACCTATCGATTATGGATATCTATCTGAGTACATCAGAGTTTGAGGGCTTGCCAATAGCTATGCTGGAAGCGATGTCCTGTGAAGTCCCAGTAGTGGCGACTAGTGCAGGAGGAATAGGGGAGATGGTGCAGCATGGAGTTCAGGGATTTTTGACCGGAATTGATGCCTATGAAGGTTTGGTAGATTTTGCTGTTCAGCTATTGGAAGATCCTGAGTTACATTCCCAGTTTGCAAAGGCAGCGCGAGCGCGAGTGGTCGAGAAATTCAGCATGAATCGGATGGTGCGGGAGTTGGAGGGGGTGTATGATTCCGTAATTGCCCGTCATTGCGCCTGTCCGCCGCGGCGGGAGGATTGTATGCTAAGCGTCATTGCGAGGATTAACCGCAAACATGCTTTTACCGGGTAAATGCTAATCCGAAGCGTCATTGCGAGGATCAAATCCTAGTTATCTTTAAGCAGTTAATCAGCCGATCCGAAGCAATCCTTACGATGGTAGTAGAAAGCAAACAGATTGCTTCAGTCGGGGTGATTGGGATTTACCATTTGAATTCTGTTTCCTCCTTCGCAATGACGATACAGATTGCTTCAGTCGGGTTTATTGGTGCATACCCTTTCAATTTTGTTTATTCTTAATCAATAACTTATGAAAAAAGGCGGCTCAGTGTATATCTTGACAAATAAAAACAACACAGTATTATACATAGGAGTTACAAATGACTTGATTAGAAGAATTTTGGAACACAAGGAGAAACTACATCGAACCTCATTTTCTGCAAAGTATAACTTAGGCAAATTGGTTTACTTTGAAAACTTCCATAACATTGAAGAGGCAATTTCCAGAGAAAAACAATTGAAAGCTGGTAGCCGAATCAAAAAGGAAAAATTGATTCATGGGATGAATCCTGAATGGCTTGACTTATATGGAGGATTATTGGATGATTGATTTTGTTTTAATTTATACCGTCTCAATCAGCTGGATAATTGTGGTTACGAGTGCTTTAATTAGATTTTTACTAGGATGATTATTTACAAACTCGAAGCAATTTTTTTTATTGAACTCACTGAAACAGAAGCTTCAGTCGGGGAATTAAACTGGTCAAATCTGAATCTCATTCCTCCTTCGCAGTGACGTAATATGCTAGGCGCAGTAATCCTTATATTCATCCTTTTTGGAATTAGCCAACCCATCCTAGCCAACCTACGGCAGGAGCACAAGTGGTTGAAAGCCAGATTTCTCAATCAGATGTACTGGTACCATATGTTTTTTGGATTGGTCTATTGGACCTATGCACAGATCAATCGCTCGGATTCTGTCAACTACTTTAACCACACTTTTGCATGGCGAAATTGGTTTGATGCTTTTTCGGCTGGGACAGATTTTGTAGAATGGATGGCTTTCCCTTTTGTAATATGGTTAGGCTTCAATTACGATATGATGATGTTCCTGACCACCTGGTTGGGATTTTGGGGTTTCGTATATTTTTACTGCTTTTTCAAGGAAAACCTTCGTTTTAACCCCAAGTTTGAAGGTTGGGATGCGATTACCATTTTCATGTTTCTGCCGAACATGCACTTCTGGACCGCATCACTCGGCAAAGGAGCTATCATCTTTGCAGGGATTGGTTTTTTGATATATGGCTTATCCTGGCCTGCCAAACGAATTGGGCATATTGCCTTTGGGAGTTTTTTATGCTATATGATTCGTCCCCATGTTCTCTTTGCAATCCTGATTGGAATGGGAGTAGGCTTTATTTTAGGTAAGGAGAAAGTCCCAGCTTATCAGAAATACTTGGTAGTATTCTTTGCGATAGGGATGAGTATCTATGTCTATGAGGATTTGATTGTTTACTTGGGCTATATATGCTAGGCGCAGTAATCCTTATATTCATCCTTTTTGGAATTAGCCAACCCATCCTAGCCAACCTACGGCAGGAGCACAAGTGGTTGAAAGCCAGATTTCTCAATCAGATGTACTGGTACCATATGTTTTTTGGATTGGTCTATTGGACCTATGCACAGATCAATCGCTCGGATTCTGTCAACTACTTTAACCACACTTTTGCATGGCGAAATTGGTTTGATGCTTTTTCGGCTGGGACAGATTTTGTAGAATGGATGGCTTTCCCTTTTGTAATATGGTTAGGCTTCAATTACGATATGATGATGTTCCTGACCACCTGGTTGGGATTTTGGGGTTTCGTATATTTTTACTGCTTTTTCAAGGAAAACCTTCGTTTTAACCCCAAGTTTGAAGGTTGGGATGCGATTACCATTTTCATGTTTCTGCCGAACATGCACTTCTGGACCGCATCACTCGGCAAAGGAGCTATCATCTTTGCAGGGATTGGTTTTTTGATATATGGCTTATCCTGGCCTGCCAAACGAATTGGGCATATTGCCTTTGGGAGTTTTTTATGCTATATGATTCGTCCCCATGTTCTCTTTGCAATCCTGATTGGAATGGGAGTAGGCTTTATTTTAGGTAAGGAGAAAGTCCCAGCTTATCAGAAATACTTGGTAGTATTCTTTGCGATAGGGATGAGTATCTATGTCTATGAGGATTTGATTGTTTACTTGGGCTATGATCCAAATAATTTGGTGGAAAGCTTTGAAGAGGAATCAGCTCTGAATGCCGGCCGCTTAGCATCGGCAGGGTCTGGAGTAGATATGACATCCTATAGTCTTCCAATGAAGTTATTCACTTTTTGGTTTAGGCCACTTTTTGTCGATTCGCCCAATGTGATTGGTTTGATTGTCTCGATGGAGAATGCGCTCTACATCTATATGTTTAGCAAGATTCTCAGAAAAGACTTTATTACCTATATCAAGATTGCTCCTGCAATGGTCAAGATGTCAGCAGTGGTATTTATTTCCATTTCGATCTCGATGACCTTTGTCATGTCCAATCTGGGAATCATTATCCGTCAAAAATCGCAGATTATGTATTTTATGCTTTTTGTGATCGTGGCCTTTATGGACTGGCAAAAAACAAATCGAATCAAGAAGCGAGGGGAGATTTTCAACCGAATAGTGGAGGAAGAGCGAAGGAGGATTGAGGAGGCGGAGGCGGTGAGGTAGAGCCCTGATAGCTATCGGGGGAGTGTGGGGGATTAGGGGAATGGGAGGTTAAGAGAATAGGGGAATGAGAATAGGGATTCGTCTTTTTACGTAGTGCTGGCCATGATAAATCGCCATATATGTATCATGTTTTGGTCGTTCAGATTTCAATCCGAACATATCATAAATTCATAGTTTCAATATCTTATCGAAAAAAATATTCAAATAAATTACAATAAAAAAACGCCATTTAAACTCAATCTCTTACTCTCTAATCTCTTACTCCCTGAAAACAACAATGTCCCCTGGAACGCTCACAATTAGCCTCGACTTCGAACTCCTTTGGGGTATTTTCGATAAAGTAGGAGCTCACTACAACCCACTCTATTTCCGTAATACGCGAAGAATTATTCCTGAGATGTTACAGCTATTTGGCCAATCCAACATCGAAGTGACTTGGGCGACAGTGGGGATGCTTTTTGCAGAAAATGAAGAGGAGTGGGAGGCTTATTCGCCAGCTTATTTGCCTACTTATCGAGATCGAAAGCTCTCTGCCTATGCTTGGGCTAAGGATCATGGGATTCGGCCTGAAGTGCATTTTGCACCCGAACTTATCCGGCAGATTTTGGATACTCCAGGACAGGAATTGGGTTCACATTCCTATGCACATTATTTAACATTGATGCGGGGCCAAAGTTCGGAGCAGTTTAGAGAAGACCTGAAAGCTACTCAACGGATCGCAATGGAGAAATTCAATACCAAACTAGAGTCTCTGGTTTTTCCCAGAAATCATATGAACGAATTGTATCTGAGTATTTGTCTGGATGAAGGCTACAATCAGGTCAGGGGAAACCCAAAAAACTGGTTTTGGCAAGAAACGCAGCATGAGAATTTGAGCAAAAAGTTTTTTAGGTCGGCAGATTGTTTTTATAGCGTTGGGCCGCGTACTTCCTACGGATTGGAAGAAATCCAACAGTTTCCCAATGAGCCTTTAATTATTCCTGCTTCTCGGATATTGAGAGAATTTTCTATTTCAAATAGTCTATTTAACAATAAGCGTTTGAGTCGGATTTTGGGAGAGATGGAGCAGGCAGCGAAAATTGGAGAGTTTTATCATCTCTGGTGGCACCCGCATAATTTTGGGAAAGATCCAAAGGCTTCGATGAAAGAATTGGAGCTATTGATTTCACATTATAAGTCTTTGAGGGATCAGTATGGAATGCAATCGCTGAGTATGAAAAGTATCGGTGATCAATTTCGATCAAAGACAGGGAAGACCAGTGTCCAATAATGGGGGATGGGGGACTGAAGACTGCTGAAGCAGCTGTAATAAAACCGCAGCGCTGCTGCTAAAAATATCCAAAAACCGGCAACCGAAGAGAATAGAGATCAAGAGAACCCAGAACCGAGAACTGACACCCCACAACCCAGAACCAAGAACCAAGAACCCAGAACCGAAAACCCACAACCCACAACCGAAACGAAGAGAATACTCCCGAATATTAAAATAACACCCGTGATAATCAACAACCAAACCCAACCACAGTCACCGTGAAAACCGATAACCCACAACCGATAACCCACAACCGAAAACCGAAAACCGAAAACCGAAACGAAGAGAATAGCGATTGAAATAACACCCGTGATAATCAATAACCAAATCCAACCACAGTCACTGTAAAAACCGAAAACCGACAACTGACAACTGATAACCCACAACCGAAACCCCACAACCGACAACCGACAACCAAAACAAAGAGAATAGCGATTAAAATAACACCCGTGATAATCAATAACCAAATTCAAGCACAGTCACCATGAAAACCCAAAACCGAGAACCCACAACCGACAACCGACACCCACAACCGAAACGAAGAGAATGGAGATTGAAATAACACCTGTGATAATCGATAACCAAATTCAAGCACAGTCACTGTGACAACCGATAACCCACAACCATAACCGAAAACCGACAACCGAAACGAAGAGAATAGAGATTAAAATAACACCTGTGATAATCAATAACCAAATTCAAGCATAGTCACTGTGACAACCTATAACCCACAACCGACACCTGATCAAAACACTTCCAAATCGCCCAAGCTCCAATTCCAATTTTTAGTTAAGGTACTGATTGCAGGATTGACTTGTCTGATAGTCACAATCGGTCCCATAGCAACAATGGGTAAAATCCCCATATCCACTATTTTTTCAGTAGTGAATTTCAGACCCGAATAGGAAGTGAAGCGAGCCTTAGCCAACTTTTCGACTCTTTTTAATTTTTTTTGAACTTCCTTTTTTTCATTCTCTAATAGTTCTCGAGTTGTAAGGAAATCTGCGATTCGCAGCTCCCTACCTATTTTCCCTTCTTTGATCCGGTAGAATAGTAGATAAGAATCTCCGTCAGAAATGATATGATAGGGGAAAAGTGGGCAGTCTCGATACCTCCAGGATAAGTACCCAGGTAGGAGGTTAGTGTTCAATCCACTGGTCGATTGACTTTGCTGCTCCATCTCACTGATCACAGTTTCGATTTGACTCCAAGGTTCAGGATTGATAGGATGTTTATTTGTTCCTTGGTGCAAATGGAAACTGAGTTTCAGAGGTATTCTACCCCATTTTTCCCATCCCATTTTCAGATATCCGGGGAGACTGACAGCATTTGGAGTGTTAAATATCAAATCAATTCCTTCTTTTTTAAGAGATTTGATTAGTTCCAGAGTCAATTTTTTAAATAAACCCTGCCCTTGATAATCGGGGTGAATTGCAGTATCAACTGCCCTGCATGCGCTGATAAGTTTAGTCGATTCTATAAATTCCCATCTTAGAAAAGTTCTGACTCCGATGATATTCTCCCGATCCAATGCCACCAAAGTATGCGAAGCTCCGAAAGGATTGTCTAGATGCTTCCATCTCCAAAGCGCTTCAGATTTGGGTATCAAAGACTCCCCCAAGGATACTTTTAGGAGTTCGATGATTTGGGGAATGTCAGCATCTATGGCTTTTCTTACGATCATTTTTGAGATAGTTGAGTAGGTAATTAGAGATAAATGATTTAGAGTGGAATTAACCCCTCGGAGCACTCGCAGAGATAGATTTATCTACTATTTCGCAAAGTCTATCTAGCCGAAGGTCTAGCTCAGCAAGTATATCTCACCGAAGGCATATCTCGGCAAAGCCATAGCTCACCGAAGCTATACTCCATCAAAGGCCCCCTACTCAAAAGAAGCGCTTACAAAACAATTTTTCTATATTTGGCTAATATTTTTGCTAACGAAAAACATGAGATTCATCCTCTATTTGTTCACTTTGGTTTTATTGGTCAGTAGCTGTATTAGCAACAAACGAATTACCTACTTGCAGAATTTACCTGACAACGTACCCATTGCCTTGGATGAATTTATTCCTTACGCTACAGTGGATTATAAATATATATTACAGCCTTTTGATATGGTAGAGATTGATTTCGCTACTTCAGATGCGGAGTTGACGGAGGCTTTTTCCTTCCAAAACACACAGCGAGCTGGCGGTATGGGCGGTGGTGCTGGAGGTGGAGGCGGTTCTGATCCACTTTACTTTTTTGGTTATACCATCGATCAGGAGGGGAATGTGGAAGTGCCTAAACTAGGGAAAATCAAGATCGGAGGCCTGACTGAGGCGGAAGCGAAAGTAAAAGTTGAAGAGCAAATTAATTCCTTTTTCAAAGAGGAGGTTTACGTGAAATTGCGAATTGCCGGTATTCGTTACACTACAATGGGGGAGTTTAATTCGGTGGGCGTAAATATTATTTTTAAAAATCGAGCAACTATTTTTGATGCATTGGCAAATAGCGGAGAAACTTCACTTCTGGGGAAGAAAAACAAGCTATTTATTATCCGTCAGTACGATGGAGGGAGCAAGATTCATCAGATCAATTTAAATGACCGGGCATTGCTGGCAAGTCCCTTTTATTTTATTCAGCCAAATGATATCTTGTATATGGAACCTATGAAGATCCGTCAACTGGGTGCAGCAGATAATTTGACTGCTTCCTTAGCACTTTTTGCAGGATTATTGGCTTCTACTTTGCTGATTATCAATTTATTTGCTAGTAATTAAGCTATGGAGAAGTTAGACTTAAGTCAACTGGATAACGAAGAGAAAGCCTTAGAAATCAGGTATGTCGTGGCTAAATATATCCGCTACTGGCCTTGGTACCTATTCTTTATCTTTCTTTTTGTGGGGGCTACCTTTCTATTTCACCGCTATATAGTTGATGAGTATGAGGTGAGTGGTTCGATGTTGATCAAAACTAATACCTCTCCTGAGGCTAAAATTTTAGATCGGTCTAACATTTTCTCTTCAGGTCTCAATCTGGAAAATGACATCCTTCGCATAAAATCTAAAGGGCTTGCAAAGGATGCCTTAGCAAAATTGCACTTTGATGTGGAATACTATGCTAAAACTAAAATCAAACCAATTGAGCTGTATGATCGCTCACCGATTCGTATAGATGTGGATTGGACACATGTACAAGTGACCAACACCGCACTCGAGTTGATAGCTTTATCTGAAACAAATTTTAGAATTCTTCCCGAGGAATCTGGCTTAATGGATTTCAGCTCTGCCATGGCAGCGGGTGATGATGCGTTGTACAATAACACTTACACCTTTGGGGAACTGATCGAAACTGGCCGATCCAAGTTCACTGTTAATCTAATCAACCCAAGTAAAATCGATGAGTCAGTAGTGTTTAAGCTGATCGACCCCTCATCATTGGAGGATTTACATTCCAGAGCTATTCAAGTGATACTTCAGAACCAGTACAGTTCTGTGCTTCGCCTGACTACGACTACCAAGGTGATGGAGAAGGGGAGAGATTATATCAATAGTTTGATGGAGGCTTACATCGGCTATGACCTTCGGGAAAAGAATAAAATTCAAGAAAATACCTTGGCCTTTATCGAAGAGCAGCTAGGTTTCCTGAAAGATTCCCTACAGGAAAAAGAACGTGAATTACAAAATTTTAAAGTTCAGAATAAGCTGCTGGATGTATCGGCAGAGTTTTCCAATATTCTGAGTAAGATGAATAATCTCGATGAAATGAATGCTGAAATAGACTATCAGCTTGACTATTTCAATGAGATCAAGTCGTACATGCAGGCCAAGAGTAAAGATTTCTCTGATGTCGTAGCACCTTCCGTAATTGGAGTCCCTGATCCTTTATTGAATGGCTTGATTCAGACTTTGGTCACGCTTTCTCAGGATCGAAGAAAATTGCTTGCCACAGTCAATGAAAAGCATCCGGAAGTATTGAAGATCGATGTGCAGATGGAGAAAATTCAGGAGTCTCTGTTTGAGAATGTATTGAACCTCATTGCCAATACAGAGAAAAAGAAGCGAAGCATTCAAGATGAAATACTAGTTTATGATGCTGAGTTTTCGACTTTACCGGAGTCTGAGTCGGAATATTCTGGGATTTTCAGAGAATTTAAGTTACGAGAATCCCTATTCACCTACTTGCTGGAGAAGCGTGCAGAAGCTGGTATTGCCAGAGCTTCCAATGTTTCTGACAACACGATTTTGGATTACGCCAAAAAAGGCACATTAGTATTTCCTAAAAAACAGCAGAATTATGGTTTGGCGATTGTTTTAGGCTTTTTAATACCCTTTGGTTTTGTCATCGTACGGGATGTTTTTGACGATAGCATCAAAGATCAACGAGATTTGAAGAAGTATTTTATGATTCCTCAGCTCGGGATTGTTGGTTATAGTGAAAAGGACACTAATGTTGTTGTGTTTCAGCATCCCAAGTCTGCAGTGGCAGAATCCTTTCGATCGCTTCGCTCTGCGATCACGTACTTAGCCTCAGGAAAAAACACGAAAAAAATACTGGTTACTTCATCCGTTTCAGGTGAGGGAAAAACCTTTATCTCATTGAATTTAGCTTCGGCAATGGCTTTAGGCTCAAAAAAAACCGTCGTAGTTGGAGGAGACTTAAGAAGACCAAAGCTTGCCGCATATTTTGGGGAGAGTGATCGAGTGGGACTTTCAACTTATCTGATAGGAAAGGCAGAAGCGGATAAGATTATTTTAAAGACTGATTACGAAAATCTATGGTTTGTGCCATCAGGAGTGATTCCACCAAATCCTGCAGAATTACTTCAAACACCAAGACTGAAGGAGTTTTTAGCATACCTAGAATCCCAATTTGATGTGATCATTTTTGATACACCGCCCATGGGACTAGTCTCTGAGACTATTGACTTGATGCGCTTATTTGATATCAATATCTATGTGGTACGCCAAAATTATACTGTAAAAGATCACTTGGTAATGATCAATGACCTATTCAATAATAAGCAGGTCAAAAATGTCTACGGAGTATTTAATGGAATTACAAATTCTGGCTACCACTACGAAGGTTATAACTATGGCTATGGCAATACTTACCTCTATTCTCAGAATAATAAGTACATGTACAATTATTACGGAGACGATCTAGAGGAAAAGCGCAAGACCGTAAAGAAACAAAAAGGGAATAAATTCATAAACAAGTTGAAAAAAACATTAAAAATAAAATAGCATCTTGGTGTAGTTCCGATATTTGTAGGCATTTACGATGGCAATAAGGAGCAATCGAGTAATCGTCAAAACCGATACCTGTTAACCGATACCCGACAACTGATAACTGAGCGACACGAAGAGATTTAGAGAATGGAGAATGGGAGAATAGCGATTGAAATACCGCCTGTGACAATCGATAACCAAAAATCAGGTATGGTCACTGTGACAACTCATACTCCACGACTGAAAACCCATATCCCACAACCGAAAAGCCCCTTGAAAATCATAGCCCTTATTCCCGCTCGATATGCCTCTACCCGACTCCCGGCCAAACTTATTCAGGATCTTGGTGGGAAGTCTGTCATTCAGCGTACCTATCTGAGTACAGTAGCAACCGGCGTTTTTGATGAAGTGTGGGTAGTCACTGATCACGATGCCATTGCAGAACAAATTTTGGCGCTTGGCGGGAATGTATTTCGAAGTAAAATGACCCACGAAAGCGGTTCCGACCGGATCGCAGAGGCACTTTCAGAAGTGGAGGGAGATATTATCATCAATGTGCAGGGCGATGAGCCAAATCAAGATACCAAGGCATTGACTGACTTGGTGGCTTGCTTCCAAGATGCCTCGGTACAAGTGGTGACACTAATGTGTAAGATCAATGCGAGTGATGCAGCCAACCCAAATTATGTCAAGGTGATAACTGATCAATCCAACAATGCGCTTTATTTTTCAAGAGCACAAATTCCCTTTGATCGGGACGGCTTGACTGACTTTGACTATTGGAAACATATTGGGATCTATGGCTATCGAAGGGAAGTCCTTTTAGCATTTACACAACTTGAGAAAAGCTCCTTGGAACAAATAGAAATGCTAGAGCAACTCAGGCTTTTGTCAAATGGGTATAAAATCCGAATGGTCCATACCGATCACCTCCCAATAGCAATCGATACTGTGGAGGATTTGACTCGGGAAAGAGATCGGCTTTCTAGATTAGACTAGTGCGACCAAAAGGAGTTGCTTATTGCCTATCTCATTTAATCACTGTAAACCAGCTCAGCAAAAGAAGCGGCAGACAGAATATTAGCTAGTGCAATTATCAGCAGTCATGCCAATAGCCTATTTTTGCTTAAATGCGAGGCAGGCTGAAGACAGATGTCCAAGTATTACTAGTGTTTAACATATATTAGTAGGTTCTTGCCGCTTTCTGGTGAAATTGCGAATATCCCTATAAATTAAATGTAGTCTAGTTGGTGTAAAATTGAAACTCAATAATAGCCTGGGAAATTGGCTCAAAAACTAAATACTTGATTATATTTGACAGGTAATTTTATTGATAAGTAGCTCAATTTTCTGAACTGATTATGTTTTAACCTAAAATTCTCGGAATTTTTATCTAAAGTCCTGAGATCTTTGGTACACCCTGCTAGGTTCTTTCATAAAAAAAATACGCGTTTTGGTACAAGTATTAATTCACCATTATATGACCAATTTGTTAATTGTTACTGAAGGGGCGAAGACTAAATTTTATTTATGTACATCCGCAATTATACCAGTAAAAATCAAAAAGCAGCTTACTATATGGTGAACAAAGCATTACTGGTACTTCTTCCGATGGCTATCGGAACGTCACCGGCTTGCCTCGCTGTGGCGGGCGGGCCTGCCAGTTGAGCAAAGAAAATTAGGTTAGTGGCATAATTGCGGATAATCATAATTTTATTAACTCGTATTCTTTAAGAATTTTTCAACTATGAAAATTATTAATGTTATTCTTTCAGGCGGAGTTGGTTCAAGACTTTGGCCCCTGTCTCGAAAAAGCAGACCCAAACAGTATCTCCCTATTTTCGAAGGTGAAACTCTTTTTCAGAAGACTGCAGCTCGAAATATTGAATTTTGTGATGAAATCATAGTGGTGGGTAATCAAGATAATTTCCAGCTCTCTAGAAGAGATTTTGATAAACTTGGTATACAGTCATATACTGAAATAATTGAGGCGAGTCCTAGGAATACTGCCGCAGCCATAGCGTTTTCTGCATTTGTAGCAAATCCAAACGATATTTTATTTGTGACTCCATCAGATCATTTAATTAACTCTGGAGAGAAATACGCTAAATCAGTACAGAGAGCCATTGATCTGGCCAAAGCTGGCTACATAGTCACCTTCGGGTTGAAACCTAATTATCCGGAAATAGGATTTGGTTACATAGAATCGGAAGGAGAGATGGTGAGGGGTTTTCACGAAAAGCCCAATTTAGAAAAGGCGAAGGAGTTCATTGTTTCAGGTAATTATTTTTGGAACTCAGGAATGTTTTGTTTTTCAGCTGGTGCTTTTTTAAGTGAGCTTGAGCGATACGAACCTGAGTTATATGAAGCAGCACAGACTACATATCGAAATTCAGATGGGTCAACACTCGACCTTGATCTTTCTTTGATGATTCCTTCTATTTCTGTTGATTATGCAGTGATGGAAAGAACCAAAAAGATAAGGATGGTTCCTTCTGATTTTGATTGGTCAGATATGGGCTCATTCGAATCGATCTATACTTACTTAGACTTAAGAGGTCATCCCAAGGATTCAAATGGAAATATGGTCATTGGAACTAATCTTCATACTGAGTTTTTAGGAATAGAAAACTCTTTGTTAATCCAAACCTCAGATGCAATTCTTGTACTCCAAAAAGATAAAGCGCAAGACGTAAAAAAAATATTTGAGCGATTGGAGAATGAAAAACCAGAGTTACTAGATTAAAGCTTAATTGTTTAAGGGCTTAAAATTTTATCCATTAAGCTTTGAACAAGTTGTAAAAAATTATAACCTTTAATATTACTAGTTTAATCCCTCAAGGAATGAATCCAAATCAATATTATTCCTACTCTTTAGAGAAGCTTGAGGTAGATCAACTTGCCCGTAAATTTCGTGTTGAAATCAAAAAGCTTGCAAGTAATTTTCCTTCAGATGAGAAATTTGAACTTGTAAGTCAAATTAGGAGGTCATCGGCTAGCATTGCGACCAATCTTGCAGCAGGATCTGGAAGGGCTAGCTTGCAGGATCAAGCACATTTTACCAATATGCCAGTTCAAGTGCTTCGGAGACTATTGACCATCTTACCTATGCCTTAGATATGAAATATAGTAACGATGAAGTATATAGCTCTTTCAGAATTAAGGATGATGCAATCATTCAGAAGCTAAATTCCCTTTATAAATATCAAATTAGGTCGAGTAGTGATTTAAAGGCAAAGTTCAGAGATGATGTCAAGCTTAAGCCTTAATTTCTCAAGCGCTAATGTTTATTTGAAACTAATTAATTTGTTAAAAGATTAAGCATTTGATCTTTTAATTTCCTAATCTTTAAACAATCAACACTTAATCCGGAATAAAACCCCAGTGACTAACAATACAAAGATTTACATCGCCGGCCATCGTGGAATGGTTGGCTCAGCAATTTGGCGGGCATTAGAGGCAAAAGGATATTTCAATCTATTGGGGAAATCCTCCTCAGATTTGGACCTTCGGAACCAATCAGCGGTGAAGGATTTCTTTAATTCAGAAAAGCCAGAAGTGGTCATTGATGCAGCAGCTCGTGTTGGAGGAATAATGGCTAATAGTTCGTTTCCTTACCAGTTTCTGATGGAGAATATACAGATCCAAAACAATCTGATTGAATTTTCATTACAAAGCAATGTCCAAAAATTTATTTTCTTAGGCTCATCCTGTATTTATCCTAAGCTAGCTCCACAGCCTCTCAAGGAGGAATACCTTCTTACGGGGCCTCTTGAACCGACAAATGAGTGGTATGCACTAGCAAAAATTACAGGAGTGAAAGCCTGTGAGGCAATTAGAAAGCAATTTGGGAAGGAGTATATATCCTTAATGCCTACCAATTTATATGGCCCTTACGATAATTTTGATTTGAATACCTCTCATGTGCTTCCGGCCATGATTCGTAAATTTCATGCGGCCAAGCTGCTGGGAAATAAGCATGTTAAGTCTACTCGTAGTGAGCCCGTCACATTATGGGGTTCGGGCAGTCCGATGCGGGAGTTTTTACATGTTGATGACTTGGCCGATGCTGTACTTTTTGCTTTAGAAAACGACTTGGAAGAATCCCTTTACAACGTAGGTTCCGGAGTGGATTTGACTATTAAGGAGTTGGCAGAATTGATTCAGAGAATTGTAGGTCATACAGGAGAGATTCTCTGGGACAAAAACAAACCTGATGGAACCCCAAGAAAACTTATGGATGTTTCCAAAATGGCAGCTGAAGGTTGGAAATCTAAAATCACATTAGAAGATGGGATTAGATCAACTTACCGGTGGTTTCTTGAAAATAGCGAAACCTTAAAAGAAGTAAAGATTTAAGTGATGAAGGTGGCAGTACTTCTAACCTGTTTTAACAGAAAAGAAAAAACAAGGAAATGCCTTGAAATTTTGTTTAGTCAGCAGAATCCAAAAGATGTTGAATTTGACGCTTTTGTCTGTGACGACAATTCATCGGATGGCACAGCTGGGATGATTGCTTCAAACTTTCCCCAAGTCACTGTAACTTCAGGATCCGGAAAGCTTTTTTGGGGTTTAGGCATGCGAGCTGCTTGGGTATTAGCTTCCAAATCAGGTGAGTTTGATTATTACCTATGGTTGAATGACGATACCTTTTTATTCCCGGATACTCTTGTTCGATTGTTTGATGAATATGAAAGAATAAATAAAATAGCGATTTTGACAGCAGCATGTAAAAAACCACAAACCGAAGAGTTTTCTTACGGGGGGTTTAATGATGATGGAGTTGTTTTGCCAAACGGATCATTGCAAAAGGTAAAATATATAAACGGGAATCTTGTTTTGATCCCTAAGGAAATCGTAAATAAAATTGGTTTTAATTCGCCAAAGTATACGCATTACTTGGGAGACTATGATTATGGTCTGAGGGCTCAGAAAGCAGGATATGATTGCTATACGACGTCAACCTATTTGGCAGAATGCGATGTCAATGATTTTATATATTGGGGTTCTGCAAGCTTGGATTTCCTACAGCGATGGGAACAGGCACATGCAGTAAAAGGATTAGCCTTGAATGAACATATTACTTACCAAATTTATCATAATGGACGCTGGGTAGGAGCAAAATTGTGGGTAAGTTGCTATCTGAAAATTTTTTGGCCTAGATTTTCCCCCTACTTTCGAACGAATCTAAAAGCTATTTAATTAGTCTATGTCAAAAATTTACAAGATATTCTAAGCTGTCATTATCCGATTTATCACTTGTAAGCACTAAAAAGCAAATTATTACCTATACGTATCCTCATAAATACAGTTCCTGATCTAAAACGAAAATTTGATTGCAATCGGATCAAATTCCCATTATGGATAATCATCAGGATAAAAGGAGTCAGTAGCCATTCTTAAAAATTGGAAGGAATCTATCAAATCACTAATAAATTTGTCTACGGGTAATAAAACTCAGGTATGTATTATCATATCCGGTAAATCATCCATTGAGAATTTCTGAGTAGCGGCAACTAAATACACTACGAGTACCTCAACGAAGGTGCATAGGTAATTTTTTCATTCTTAACCTACTGATAAAAATAGCTTTGAAGTCTGGTATTTCGTGGCTAGTTTATACTGTCATTTTTAAAAACCTCGGAGAGTTCCGAGACTATACCGGAAACCATAAGAATTCATAAAAGTCACGCGTCAAACCGTAGATAGAATAGTCTTTGAGTGTTGGACTTATCAAAATATAGCTGATTATACATCTATTTAGGAATTAGAGCTACGGAACTTAGCTAGTGAACCTTTAATAATGTTGATTACAAAAGCCTATCGTTAACCTGAACCTTCCAACAGTTTTACACTGCTTAATGTGAAACCTTTGAATATTTAACCAACTAACTTTAGACTTTTAATTACTGGCGTCCGACAAAATTTCGTTTTTGGAAATTAATCGGCTTAGAAATGAGTATTTGGAAATTTCCCCGTACCTCCCTAGGTGATGTATCATTGATGGTTCAAAAGGGGGGTAGTTTTCAGAAAGGCGTTGAAATGTTCATTTTGCGCTAACTGGAGCATATTTTTTCAGAGTTTTAGTTTTACTCGGACGCCACTAACTTTTAATCAGGAAACAACATAAAACTAATTGAACCTCCGCGGAAATCTCTGCGGAACTCCTTGTCATAAAATTAATGAAAACAGCACTTATCACAGGCATTACGGGTCAAGATGGCTCTTATTTGGCAGAACTTTTACTAGAGCAGGGTTATATGGTTCATGGGATCAAGCGTAGAGCTTCTTCATTTAATACCCACAGAGTCGATCACCTCTATCAAGATCAGCATGAAAATGCAGTTTACTTTAAGTTGCATTATGGTGACCTGACTGATTCAATGAATATCATTCGGATCATCCAAGAAGTGCAACCAGATGAAATTTATAATTTGGGTGCAATGAGCCATGTAAATGTTTCCTTCGAAACTCCAGAATATGTGGCGAATGTGGATGGTATCGGAACCTTAAGAATCCTCGAAGCGGTTCGAATTCTAGGCTTGGAGAAGAAGACGCGTATTTACCAAGCATCAACTTCTGAACTGTATGGTGGATTGCCGGAAAACAAGAACGAGAAAGGATTCTATGATGAGCGTTCTCCGTTTTATCCTCGATCACCCTATGGAGTGGCTAAAATTTATGGTTTCTGGATCACCAAAAATTACCGTGAAGCTTACGGTATGTTTGCTTGTAATGGAATACTTTTCAATCACGAATCGCCACGGAGGGGAGAAACTTTCGTAACTCGGAAAATAACCATGGCTACCGCAGCGATTGCTTTAGGTATGCAAGACTGTTTATATCTGGGAAATTTGGAGGCTTTACGGGATTGGGGTCATGCCAAAGATTATGTAAGAGCCATGTGGTTAATTCTTCAGCAAGATCAGCCAGAAGATTTTGTGATTGCTACCGGAGTCACTACGAGGGTGCGTGATTTTGTTCTTATGGCTTTTCAGCATATAGGATTCACTATCCGCTGGGAAGGACAAGGAGTAGCAGAAGTGGGAATCCTAGATTCTATAGATCAAGAGAAATACAAAGTCGCTACAGGTGAAGCAATTAAACCTTTAATCCTTAAACTTTTAAACTCTAAAATTATAAAAGTAGATCCTCAATATTTCCGTCCAACTGAAGTTGATTTGCTTTTAGGTGATCCTACAAAATCTAAAATGCAATTGGGGTGGAAGCCTGAGTATGACTTAAAGGGCTTAATAGAGGATATGATGTATTCTGATATTAAATTAGTGCAGAAGGATATTCATTTGATGGAGAAAGGTCATGAGACTTTTAGATGGGCAGAGTAAAAAATATACTGATGTATAAATTAAGTTATTGAATAATAAAGAATTTAGCTGTGATTCAACTGCCACTATTTTCAAAGGTGCTGAAGCTTCCGAAATCACATTACAACACAGTTGTCTTAGCGCAAGATGCAGGAGTGGTGTCGCTAAAGTGCTTTCAGGAGAAGTTGAAAATGTGACAGATGAGTTAGTGCTCTCCAACGAAGAAATACTGGCTGGCTTTACCCTGACATGCAATGCAAAACCAAAGTCAGATTTGCTTTTGGATATTGAAGATTTAACAGATTACAACGTTCCTAAGTCAAAGATCTTTCCAGCAAAAATCAACAGTATTCAATACCTAAAGCATGATGTCATTAGATTAGTGCTTAGAGTGTCTCCAAACGCTAATTTTAGATTTTTACCCGGACAATACGTAAATATTGTGAAAGGGTCAATAAAGAGAAGCTATTCAATTGCAAATTCGAATAGCGGCAATAGGGAGCTTGTTTTCTTTATTAAAAATTATGAAGGGGGTGAGATGAGTAACCATTTGTTTAATGGTGCTAAAACCAATGATCTACTTAGAATAGAAGGATCACTTGGTTCATTTTTTCTTAGAAATACAGAAAAGACAAATCTCGTATTTCTCGCTACCGGAATTGGAATTGCTCCAGTTAAATCAATAATTGAAAGCTCAGAGCAGAATCAGAAAATATTGATTGGTAAAAGAATTTTTGTGATTTGGGGTGGTAGGTTTAGAGAGGATATTTTTCTTGATTTTCAAAGTTATCCTGAAATTTCGTTTCAGAAGGCCTTATCAAGAGAAGATGATGTTTCAAATAGCTATAAAGGGTACGTACAGGATTGTTTGTTAGCTAGTGATATAGACCTATTTGATAGTCAAGTATATGCTTGTGGATTCAATGAAATGATAAATTCAGCAAAGGTGAAACTATGCGCAAGTGGATTAAATGATGTTGATTTTTTCTCCGATGCTTTTGTTAGTACTAACTAATGGTATGAAAGCAGTGATATTAGCAGGGGGACTAGGAACCCGATTAAGTGAGGAAACAGTGTCCAAACCTAAACCAATGGTTGAAATAGGAGGAAAGCCTATTTTATGGCACATTATGAAAACGTATTCGTATTACGGTATCAATGAGTTTATTATTTGCTGTGGCTATAAAGGCTATCTGATCAAAGAATATTTTCAAAATTACTTTTTGCACCAATCAGATGTTACTTTCAATATGAAAGCTAATAAAATGCTAGTACATGAAGAAAGGGCAGAGCCATGGATAATTACATTGGTGGATACAGGAGACGATTCCATGACAGGAGGCAGGTTAAAAAGAGTGGCTTGCTATCTAAAAGACGAAGAGAGTTTTTGTTTTACATATGGAGATGGAGTAGCGGATATCGATATAAGAGCTTTAATAGAATTTCACAGATCTCACGGAAAAGAGGCTACACTCACCGCCACTTTCCCACCGGGACGATTTGGAGCATTAGAGATTGTCAATGATGAAGTTAAACAATTTCAAGAAAAACCTCGAGGTGATGGTGCCTCTAATAAACGGAGGTTTTTTTGTCTTGTCACCTAAAGTATTTGATAGACTGGAAGGAGATGCTACCGTCTGGGAGCAAGGTCCATTAAAAGAATTGGCATCAGAGGGGCAATTAATGGCATTTAGGCATGAAGGTTTTTGGCAACCTATGGATACTTTAAGAGATAAAATTTAGGCTCTTGGTGATTTGTAGTTGGCAGCAGCTAATTAAATTAGTAAAATATTTAATTTTACTAAATAGTGTTTGGACGAAAACTTATAAGTTATTAATAATGAAGTATATACATGCTCAACCCATCGTTGAATAATTCAACAAATGTCAGTAAAAAGATACAAAAAAGCGGTATTTAGTGCCTTCTAAGCTTGATTGGCAGCTATTATTCAACTATTTTTAAAGTGTAGATCAATTAAGGAAAAAACATTCGATGCGCCAACGATTCTCCCTGCAACAAACTTTAGGAATTACCCCCATAGCAGAAGTAGCTATCCCCAAAAACAGCAGGCATGAGCTGGCTCCGGTACTGGCCGCCCTGCAGCATATTTTTATAACCCCGGAATT
>Ga0209390_10004601_pt1 | contig 20541 bp, 13 predicted proteins | sample BON01_FD_187212 | JGI IMG/M metagenome (GOLD analysis project Ga0209390, IMG submission 187212) | Freshwater microbial communities from Lake Bonney liftoff mats and glacier meltwater in Antarctica - BON-01 (SPAdes) (version 2) | ecosystem: Environmental > Aquatic > Freshwater > Ice > Glacier...
CCCGGCGGCCTCCAGCGAGTAAGAATTTAACAAAATGAACAGAATGTAGTGCCCGAAGGGATTTTTATTGCCTGCAAACCGTTGAGAATACAAGGATCCGAGTTCGGCATGTTAAAGATGGGCTAACTCAGCCCGGGGTTAAGGAGGGCACGACCAACGCCCCGGGTCTCAACGTAGAGACTCCGGGGGCGAGCCAAACGCGTCGCCTCAAAATCGACTCACCCGATGCCCGCGAGGCCAGCACCGCCGCCGACCGGCGGACCAGCTAAAGTGTCATTTGGTAATTCATTACATTTACCTTGCCCATGGAACCTCCGAACTCTGCCCCCGGTTCCCCACCGACCCAGTCACCGACCCAGTCAAAAGGCTCCTAACCGTAATCGGACGCAGCGAACTCGCTCCGTCACAAATTCAATCCCAACTCGGTTTGAAACATCGTCCCACTTTTAAGGAAAACTATCTTCAACCAGCGCTCCACGCTCAACTCATCGAACGAACCATCCCGGACAAGCCCAACAGCCGCCTCCAAAAATACCGCCTCACCGCAAAAGGCCGTAAATTTCTTTGATTAACGATGACTACATTTGCCCCACCGACATCGCGAAGTCGAGGAACCCGGAACATCCCGACGACCTGATCCGCAACTGGCTACGCAACAAAAATAGCCTAGAACTTCTCGGAATTTGGGAACGATTGCACAAGCCGGAATTTAACCCCGTCGAATTCGACGGGATTAAAAAACAATCCGGCCTCAACAGCGTAGTGATCTTAAATGCACCACGAACAATTTAAACAAGGGACTTTGCAAGTTGACTAACTTTCTCAAAGGAACCGATATTCCAAAATTTCCTGGACAGCCAGACTGAGGATCGCAAGCTCTCGAAAATCATGAAGAGTATTTTCAGTCTCTCGCCTCGGCAGATCAAGTGTATCACCTTCATTTTGTTCCTTCTGGGCACATTTGCTCAGGGAGCTTCCGAATTTAAATCCACATCTTCAAATCTCAATATTCCCGACGCAGGTAGTTGGGTTTACAAAAAACTCACCATCTCTGGTGCTCCAGCGGGGGCTACGGTGACTTCGATTGAAATTTCTTAGGCGCAACATGCTTACTCGGGCGATCTGGAAATCGATCTGGAGGTGGCCAATGCCGGCAATACGGTTCGGCTTTGGAATCGTGAGGGTGGTGCTGCCGACAATCCCTCCAGAACTGTCACAACGAATAATTTCAACGGACTTCCTGTAAATAATGATTGGTATCTTTATGCGAGAGACAGGGAAGCTGGAGATGCTGGTTACATCGATTCTTGGTCGATTCGTGTCTTTTATGCCAACGCTCCTCCACAGATACCCGATCTGGTGGTCTCTTCGTTGAGCGTTTCACCGACGAGCGGGTTGCCGGGAAGTTCGGCGACTGTCAACCTCACCGTGAAAAACAACGGACCCGGGGCTGCGCCTTCTGGAACGGTCTGCCGGATCCGATTGGCCAATTCGACGACGATTCAGGGCAGCGATCCGTTGCTCGACACGTTTACGGTGGGGTCGTTATCAAGCGGCCAGACCCGAACCTACTCCAAGAGCGTGACGATCCCCTCGAACACTGCGACAGGCTCCCGCTACATGGGAGCCACCGCCAACGCAACCTCAGGCGTGACGGATGAGACCAATGAAGGAAACAACCAGCGAACGACGCCATTCACAGTCACAGCTCCGGTTCAGTTACCCGATTTGGTGGTCTCCTCATTGAGCGTTTCACCAACGAGCGGGTTGCCGGGAAGTTCGGCCATCCTAAACCTCACCGTGAGAAACGATGGACCCGGAGCTGCGCCATCTGGAACGGTCTGCCGGATTCGGTTGGCCAGTTCGACGACGATTCTGTCTAGCGATCCGTTACTAGACTCCTTCACGGTGGGGTCATTGTCCAGCGGCCAGATCCGAACTTATTCCAGGACCGTGACGATTCCTTCGGGAACAGCGGCAAGCTCGCGCTACATGGGTGCCACTGCCAACGCGACTTCGGGCGTGACGGATGAAACTGATGAAGGGAACAATCAGCGGACAACGCCGTTTACTGTCAATGCTCCGGTTCAGTTACCCGATCTCGTAGTGTCCTCGTTGAGCGTTTCACCGACGAGCGGGTTGGCGGGCAGTTCGGCCACTGTCAACCTCACCGTTAGAAACAACGGACCCGGAGCTGCGCCTTCGGGAACAGTCTGCCGGATCCGCTTGGCTAGTTCAACGACGATTCTGTCCAGCGATCCGTTACTAGACTCCTTCACGGTGGGATCGTTGTCCAGCGGCCAGATCCGAACCTATTCCAAGACCGTGACGGTTCCTTCGGGAACAGCGGCAAGCTCGCTTTACATGGGAGCCACCGCCAACGCGACCTCAGGTGTGACGGATGAGACGGATGAGGGCAACAATCAGCGAACGACGCCATTTACAGTCAGCGCTCCGATTCAGTTGCCTGATCTGGTGGTCTCCTCACTGAGCGTATCGCCGACGAGCGGGTTGGCAGGCAGTTCGGCCACTGTCAACCTGACCGTGAAAAACAACGGACCCGGAGCTGCGCCATCTGGAACGGTCTGCCGGATCCGCTTGGCCAGTTCGACGACGATTAAGGCCAGCGATCCCTTGCTTGACACCTTCACGGTCGGATCGTTGTCCAGCGGGCAGACCCGAACCTATTCGAGGACAGTGACAATTCCTTCGGGAACAGCGACAAGCTCCCGCTACATGGGAGCCACCGCCAACGCGACCTCAGGTGTGACGAACGAATCCGATGAAGGGAACAACCAGCGGACGACGCCATTCACGGTCACTTCTCCGGTTCAATTACCCGACTTGGTGGTCTCCTCACTGAGCGTATCGCCGACGAACGGGTTGGCTGGCAGTTCGGCCACCGTCACCCTCACCGTGAAAAACAACGGCTCCGGAGCCGCGCCTTCTGGAACGGTCTGCCGGATCCGCTTGGCCAGTTCGACTACGATTCAGGGTAGCGATCCTTTGCTCGACGAGTTCACGGTGGGGGCGTTGTCAAACGGCCAGTCCCTAACCTATACCAAGACATTGACGATCCCCTCTGGCACTGCGGCTGGCTTGCGCTACATGGGAGCCACCGCCAACGCGACCTCAGGCGTGACGGATGAGACCAATGAAGGAAACAATCAGCGGACGACGCCGTTTACAGTGTCATCTCAGATCTCACCACCAGCGAAACCAACCCTCTTATCACCTGGAGTCTTAGCGGGATCGAGCAGTTTAGTGACAACGCTTGAGCCGGTGATGAGCTGGATCAAGTCATCAGGGGCAACAGGTTACGGGCTATACATCTCTGATACCGTGAGCGGGTCTCTTGTTTACAACAACGACAATGTCCCGGATGTAAGTTCACTGCAGATTCCATCAGGCCGTCTTGAATGGGGGAAAAGCTATCGCTGGAATATGCGGGCTAAGAACTCTTCCGGATGGAGCGATATTGTTCAGGCAAGACTCTACTTTCACACTCAAGGAGGGATTCCAAGCATTCCAACGATGGTTAGCCCTGGAACGTTAGGTGCCTCAGGTCCAATTCTAGCAAATTTGACCCCTACTATGGTTTGGGAGAAATCGGCGAATGCCACCAGTTATAACGTAGCAATCAGAGACTTGGAGGATCTGAGTTTTCCTTACGATGTCATTGTCGGTGATATTAGCTCGGTTACGGTTCCAGCAGGTAAGCTCGAAGCTGGAAAAAAATACCGATGGAACATCAATGCCATAGGTGCTGGGGGTGAGAGTAATTACGCATCGGCCCTTCACTTTCAAACACCCGGAGGAGTGACGAATTCTCCGGATTTAGTCCCTCTTTCTTTGTCCCTTTCTCCGTCACAGGTTTTGCCGGGGGGAATGACCACCGTTTCTTTTTCGGTCAACAATCGCGGGCTGACTGCTTCGAATTCCTCAACGGTTCAGATCAGTCTGGGTTCATCTTCAGTGCAGTCTTCCGACTCTGATACAGTGCTGTTTACTGGTTCAATCACCGCAATTGCTGGTAGTGAAACCAAGAACTACGCGCAGCCTGTTACGATTCCTACTAGCACACCTGGCGGGGGAACTCGGACACTCTGGCTCAGGGTGGATCCCGGGGATACAGCGGGACAGGCCTCTTCAAATAGAGGGAATGATCAAATTTCCGCAGCACTTGAGATTGAGGGTACGGCTCCTACTGCGCAAAATAAACCCAGTGCGACCAACGGAAACCAATATCGGGAAGACTTTGGTCAGGCGATCCCGCTTGGTGATTCCGGGGTGATTCCAGCTGGGACAAAAGTGTATTTTGAAGCGAATACGAGCGATGTAGATGGCGATACCGTCCGCATGGAGGTAGAGCTCAGGAAACTACCCTGGATAACCGGGACCACGATCAGTCTGAACAGTGTTTACGTGAGTCCAGGACAGCGGGCTAGAACGCCAGCTTCTTTAGGTCTTGCTGCTGGGAATTACGGCTGGCGTTATCGAGTGAGAGATTTTCGTGGGGCAGCTTCGAACTGGGTGGATGCAGGAAGTCCTGATTTCCGAGTGACTGCAATTCCGACAGGTAATGAAGCTCCAGACGTGAGTTCTTTTGTGCTGGTAGATAACAGTGGGAACGAAATCCCCAAAACGAATGGAGTTTATAGCATCTCAAAGGGAACTGATGTGGCTGGAAGAGCTGTCATTTCTGATGGCGATGGCGACCCTGCGAAGTTGATTCTCAGACTTACCCCGAAGAGTTTCCTCCCGCAGATTCTTTCAAGGCGAAAGGCACTTGTTCGGGAGAGTGCGGAAGCTTCGCAGGCAGGCTCGTTTACAACCAAATATGCCCAAAGCTTAGAAGAATGCTACACAGTGGAGTATAGAGTAAGCGATGGATACCATGAAGATGACACTGATTGGATTAAGGACGGTGAACTCAACACGGAAGACCAATTACCAAATCGAGCACCTGTTCAGAATTTGAGATCGGTTCAATTATACGCTGATGGTAGCCACGTAGAAGCCAGCTCTGGAGCATCAATTGGGATGGCATCTGCGCTTCGAGTGACTGGCATTGTTAATGATCCTGAGCGTGATCAGTATCAGGTGGAAATAGCAGTGGTCCGTTCAATCGCCGGTGTTACTCCGGCGAATCCAGTTTCCCTGACTGGAGGGGATGTCTGGTATGACTCTGGCTCTCAATTTGAAGTCACCTTCACAGGTCCCGCTCTGGAAGGAGATTATTGGTGGGTCTTCCGCTTCAGAGATAATCGAGGGGCGGTAACAAAGAGCTGGATTGGAGTTAAGGAGGGGAGTCCAGTGGACTTTCAGGTGGATGGCAATCCGTCTCCTCCGGTGACAGGTGAAATATCTAGAGCTGAAATTCTTCGGAGGGCTAAAGATATGATCTGCTTCGATTGGACTCCGAAAGTTTCTTTCGGAATAAATGAATGGGGAGTAAGTAGATATGATCGTTTCTACAAAAAAGGTATGACTTATTATTCAATGCCTTACAAGTTTGGTGGGGATGCGAGTCGGTTGCAGTTTAAAGAGTATGGAGTGCCTAATTTAAGTGATAAAACCTATGTTAGACAATCTACCTACCAGGATGGGACTATTGAAAGCATGATTGGCAATGATTGCGCTGCGTTTGTGTGGTGGGCTTGGGGCTATTCAAGGGTTGATGGTTTTGATGAGGTGACCAAGTATCCTAAGGTATCTATGGTTTGGACTGGTGATCTTCGACATCCTACTCTTTTGAGTGGGCGAATGGAGCTGATTCTCAATCCAACTCCAGAAATGGTTAAGCCAGGAGATGCGTTCGTCAGAAACTCAGGGATCAAAGATCATCCATTTGACGGCTTATACAAAGGCAAAACTCTGAATCATGTTTTTCTTGTTGAAAAAATGTACCAAGATTCTTTTGGGCAGTGGCAAATCCAGACATTGGAGCAAACATCTGATCCGGTAGAGGATGGGAATAGCGGAGACGATGAAGATGAATCTACCCCTAAAGTTTTTCAGGCAGGCAGGGGACTTCGAGCATGGAGCGATGCTGTAGTTGATCAAAAATATAGGTTGATCAAGCGCCTCAATGTGGGAGCTGATTTTCCTAGTGACCCAGGAGAACTCTGCCCCCCAACTTCTCCAGGTGGATTCCAGCTCGTTGGCGGTGGCTCGCGAAGTCTCTTTAACTCTGATTTGACTGCTACCCTTCAGGTCGCTAGTATAGAGTTGAGTAACGCAAGTGTGAGTAATTCAGGCCCCCAACCTAGGTCAGTTGGCCCTACTGAAATAACCCGAATCAAGGCCGTCACCTCATTGGTGAATTGGCTGGAGGTTGAAAATGACAAACGTCGTCCAGCTCCGTCGGAATTAGCGGTAATAGATGCTCCTGCTTCCCAAGCCGAGAGAGAGTTTTTGGAGGCGGGTTTCGCATGGGGGCTCGTTCAGGAGACTGACTTGGTCAATGGGAAGTTTGCGCCATCGATTGCGGTGCATGAGAGCACTTACTTGGTGTGGTTGAACCGGGCGATGAGCCGGGTTGCCAATGTGGAATATCAGGGACGAACCCAGGCGATGCTGGAACTGAGTTCCGCTCCCTTGACGATTATCGATGGTGCGACGGATTCCAATAGCTTTGTGACTCATCATCAGGCGCGAGTGATGGCGCGTAAATTGTTCGAATCCCATCTGGGGCGCGCTTTGAATGAGGATGAGCTTGATGAAATTTGCACCGCACGGCCCTTCGATGATCCCTTGGTTGTGATGGAGAAGGTAAAGAGGGCTGATTTGCTCAAGATGCTGGTCCGACCGCTGGTCGAGATCACGAGGCAGCAGCCCCCTCTCGGAGAAACTCAGAAGATCAGTGATATTTGGGCTGAGGCGAACTTTACTGAGTGCATGGAGAGTGCTCAACAGTGGGGGATTATTGGAGCGGATGATCTTCCCAATAGTCACTTCCTCCCAGACGGTCTTGTGACTCTCGGAACAGCGGCGGAATGGGTCAATTCGGTCAGAACGATTTTAGATCAAACGTCGGCTCCGAGACTGACTCAGCCCGAAAATCGAACGGTGCAAGCGGGTGCCCAGATCAACATTAACCTGACAGCAGAAGCCGGATCAGGAGCGATCTACGAATGGTATCGCAATGGTGAAAAAATTGGAGAAACCACCGTCCCAACATGGAGCGAGCCAATCGCCGGAGCTGGCAATGTAGGAACTTACCAGGTGAGTGTCCGAAACCCCTTGGGAGGGGTCGTATCGCAGCCCTTCGTGGTCAGCCTGACCGGGATGAATTACGCCACCTGGCTTGCCGCGACAATCGGCGGAGGAATCACGCCCGAGACAGCAGGCTATGCTCCCGAGGAAGTGGCTCCAGGCAATGAATATGCGAATGAACTGTATTATGCCTTGGGTATTCCATTGACCGAAGAATTCTGTGAGCTGGAGTCAAAAATAGAGGACGTCGATGAAGTCGGCGCTTCATACCTAAGCATTCAATTCACTAGGCTCCTAGAGCCGGTGGATGTTCAGCTACAGATTCAAGCTTCAGGTGATTTAGAATCATGGCGTGAAGTGACGGATCAAATGATTCAAGAGGGCAGCAGCGTGCTGTCAGCTGATGGACTCAGGGAATTCGTCACCTACCGCTGTCCTCTTAAGATTGGCGAAGCAGGATCCTCTGAGTTCCGCTTCTTGAGACTGTCTGTTGGAATTGCGGACGTCGGTCACACTCCTGATGGCTTTGCGCTGATTCCGGCGGGGAGCTTCCAGATGGGGAATGCGAATTCGGATGGGATTGGACACAGTCACGAATTGCCAGTCCATACAGTCGATGTGAGTAGTTTTTACATGGGTAAATATGAGGTGACAAAAGAGGTGTGGGATAGGGTGCGTGTGTGGGGCTTGAATAATGGTTACACGGATCTAGCAGTGGGGAACGGATCATATCCCTCAAAGGGAGCTAATCACCCGGTTCACAGTATCTCATGGTATGACATGGTGAAGTGGTGTAATGCTAGAAGTGAAAAGGAAGGTTTGGCCCCGTGCTACACTGTTGGCGGAATGTTGTTCAGAACTGGGGAGAGTTCTCCGAGCTGTGATTGGACTTTGAGCGGTTACCGACTGCCAACGGAAGCGGAATGGGAGAAGGCAGCCCGAGGTGGGTTGACCGGAATGATTTTTGCGTGGGGAAACAATATCAAGCACAGTCAGGCAAATTATCGCAGCTGGTCTTTCTTTAGTTATGATGTCAGCCCCACAAGAGGGAATCACCCAGCCTATAGTGGAGGGGGTGAGCCTTACTCATCGCCTGTGGGAAGTTTCGCACCGAACGGGTATGGGATCTTCGATATGTCAGGAAATATGAGAGAGCACTGCTGGGATTGGATGAGCGCAGACTATTATAGTTCATCTCCTGGAGAGGATCCCCGAGGTCCCAGCAACGGCTTTAGCCGAGTTACACGGGGTGGCAACTGGCAGCGTGAAGCATCCACCTGCCGATCAGCCCATCGCAACACCAGCGCTTTGCCTGCATCTGTTTTTCATACCTTTGGTTTTCGGGTTGCCCGTGGGGTCGGCCCATGAGCTAATGGTTTTTGAGGACTTCCCTTTTCTGGAACCCACTTCGCCCTTTACCTCTCACACGGAAGGTGTGACCTCACCCTCAATCATGACCGATAGTCATCAACCCACCGGCGAATTCCTCCTATACACGTCCGAGGATGGGCAAACACGGGTCGAATGTCGTTTCCAAGAAGAGACCATCTGGCTGAGCCAGAAGCTCATGTCCGAAATTTTTGACGTCGAGGTGCCGACGATCAACGAACACCTCAAAACTCTCTATGAATCAGGAGAAATCGACCCGGATCCAACTATTAGGAAATTCCGAATAGTTCGCCAGGAAGGATCCCGGCAAGTCGCTCGCATCATCGAGCATTATAATCTCGAAGCCATTCTCGCTGTCGGATACCGCGTCCGCTCGGCCCGCGGTTCCCAATTCCGCCGCTGGGCAAACACCCGCCTCCAGGAATACCTCGTCAAAGGCTTCACCATGGACGACGAGCGCCTTAAAAATCCTCCCGTGAATGGCAACGGCATCCCCGACTACTTCGACGAACTCCTCGAACGCATCCGCGACATCCGCACCAGCGAGCGCCGCGTCCGGGAACTCTTCTCCCTTGCCGCCGACTACCAAGCGTCGAAAAAAGAGACGATCGCCTTCTTCAAAGCGATCCAAAACAAACTCCATTTCGCCACCACCGGAAAAACAGCCGCCGAGTTAATCGCAGACCGCGCCGATGCCGAACAGCCAAACATGGGCCTGACTACCTGGAAGGGCGAAATCGTGAGCAAAGGCGATGTCACCATCGCTAAAAATTTTCTCAGCTCCAAAGAAATCGAAGAACTCAACCGCATCGTGGTCATGTGGCTCGACTTCGCCGAAGACCAAAGCAAACGCCGCCGACAAGTCTTCCTCAAGGATTGGAAATCCAAGCTCGATGATTTCCTCCGCTTCAATGATCGCGAAGTCCTGGAAACCACTGGCTCTCTTTCCAAAAACGAAGCCGATTCCCGCGCCAGTGAGGAATACGAAATCTTCGCCCAACGCCGCCGTGATTTTTTAGAGGCCGAGGGAGTCAGAGACACCATCAAGGCAATCGAAGACGCCGCCAAAGAGAGACCAAAAAGTGAATGAACGCCCTCCTCAAAAAGAGGCCCCGCATTTTATGAGTGGCCAAATCAGCCGAGATCAAGCCCTCGAAAAATCCCATCGGGAATACCAATGACCCCGCGCCCGCGAACTCTCCGAACCAAGCGAAGCCAAAAAACAGATCATCGCCAACACCGAGAAGGAATTGAAGGCTCTCGAGAAGTAGGCAAAAGAGACGCCGTCGTTGAATTTCACCGCAGCCATAGGAAAATCGCAACCACCTTCAACCTTGCCATTATTTCCAAAATCAAGTAACTTAAACCCAACTTACTTGAAAAGTGGAAAGTCAACACCGTCAACTTCTGGAACTTGCCAAGCGCTCGCACCTCCTTCGAGACGCGACACTCCGCGAAGCAGGGATCAGCAGCACCGTGATTTCTCAAGCGGTGAAAGCAGGTGAACTGCTCCGCCTTTCACGTGGCGTTTACCAACATCCTGGTGCCGAAGTCGATGAGCATGTCAGCCTCTCGGAGGTGGTGGCACGCGTTCCCCACGCCGTCATCACGCTTATCTCCGCGCTCCAGTTTCACCAGATCGGCACGCAGCAATCACACGCGGTGTGGATTCTCCTCAAACAAAATGCGGTGACCCCCAGGATCGACTACCCACCGCTTGAAGTCGTGCGCAGCAAGCTCCCCTGTGCTTTTTCGAAAGGGATCGAAAAGCACACCCTCAATGGAATCGCCATCCACATCACCAATCCAGCCCGCACGGTGGTAGATTGTTTCAAATATCGTAACCGCATCGGCATGGAGGTCTGCCTTGAGGCACTGAAGGATGTTCTCAGCGGCAAAGCGAAGGCCGCCCAAATCATGGAGTACGCCAAGGCGCAGCGAGTCTCCAGCTTGATCCGCCCTTACCTTGATGCCCTTGTCTAAAAGATGAACCTCTTCGCCTCACTCCAAGACCTCCTCAGAAACGAGGCACGCAAGCGGGGAATTCCCTTTGCGTCCCAGCTGGAGCAATTTGCCCTGAGCCGCTTTTTCGCACGCTTGGCGCTGAGTCATCATGCCGAAAACTTTATTCTTAAAGGAGCCCAACTCTTTCGCTTCTTGAGTCCTGCAAGTCACCGCCCGACCAAAGATGCCGATTTCCTCAGCTTTGGAGGCCACACCGCCGAAGAACTCGAAAGAACATTCACCGACATTTGTCAGATCATCCCGGTCGAAGCAGATAGCCTCAGCTTCGAAAACATCCGGGCCTCTACCATTCGCGATGGGAATGCCTACGGCGGTGTCCGCGTCCTCATTATTTGTAAGCTGGGTAAAATGAAAATCCCTCTTCAATTCGACATCGGTTTCGGCGACGCCATCACTCCCAAAATCCAATATCAACAATGGCCAAGCTTATTAGGATACCCGGAGGTCACCCTGCCAACCTATCCGATGGAAACCGTGATCGCGGAGAAACTCGAAGCCGCGATCTCACTAGGCATCAACAACAGCCGCATGAAGGATTTCTACGACCTCCACTGGCTGCTTTCCAAGCTCACCTTCGACGGAGCGATCCTCACAGAAGCAGTCGTCAATACCTTTGCCCGACGAGAGACCGAACTCCCTCACCAGACCCCACTCGCCTTCACCGCAGAGTTCAGCTCGGATGCTCAGAAAATGGCCCAGTGGAAAGCCTTCCTGAGAAAAGGAAACCTCCCCCAAAAAGAACTCACAGAGATCACGGGCCGCATCTCGCACTTCCTCCTCCCGGTCCTCACGCGCCAAGTCTCAAACCATACCTGGACTCCTGAAAAGCAATGGCAAGCAAGCGCGTTCACTCAATAAAGTTCACCTAGGCTGGGAACCTTCTCCAATACTTGAAAGTTATTAGTGGCCAAATCTCCAATTCCACCCCGCTTTTGGCCACCAATGACTCATGCTCCTCCCTTGCCTCACCCTCACGACACGCTAGTATTCCCAATACCAAGATGAACACCGTAAACACTTTCAAAACCGGCTCCGGCTCTGAGGCCACCTTCCACTCCCTCCCCGCCCTCAAAGCCCTCGGCATTGCCGACGTCTCGCGCCTGCCCGTCTCGATCCGTATCGTTCTCGAGTCCGTCCTCCGCAATGTCGATGGCCGCAAGGTCTCCGAAGACGACGTGAAAAACCTCGCCAACTGGAACGCCCAATCTCCGGGAAACTACGAAGTCCCCTTTACCGTGGCCCGCGTCGTCCTCCAGGACTTCACCGGAGTCCCCCTCGTCGTCGATCTCGCCGCGATGCGCGACGCCGCAAAAACAGCCGGAGCGGACCCGTCCATCGTCGAGCCTCTCGTTCCCGTCGATCTCGTCATCGACCACTCAGTGCAAGTTGATTTTGCGGGCTCCCAAGATGCCCTCAACCGTAACCTCGAGATCGAGTTCATCCGCAACCAGGAGCGCTACGAATTTCTCAAGTGGGGCCAGCAGGCCTTCGACACTTTCGGCGTCGTTCCTCCGGGAATCGGCATCGTCCACCAGGTCAACCTCGAGTATCTCGCCAAGGGCGTGCTCAACAAAGATAACGTCTTCTACCCCGACACCCTCGTCGGCACCGACTCCCATACCACCATGATCAACGGCCTCGGCGTCGTCGGCTGGGGTGTCGGCGGCATCGAAGCCGAAGCCGGCATGCTCGGCCAACCCGTCACCTTCCTCGTACCGGAAGTCGTCGGCGTTTACCTCCACAGCAAACTTGCCGAAGGCGTCACCGCCACCGACCTCACCCTGCGCATCACCGAAATCCTCCGGACCCACGGGGTCGTTGGAAAATTCGTGGAATTCTACGGCCCCGGTGCCGAAGCCCTCAGCCTCCCCGACCGCGCCACCATCGCCAACATGGCCCCCGAATACGGTGCCACCATGGGCTTCTTCCCCATCGACGGCGAAACCATCAACTACCTCCGCGGCACCGGTCGCAGCGAGGAACTCTGTGCCACCGTCGAAAACTACTTCAAGGCCCAGGAAATGTGGGGCATCCCGCAAAAAGGCCAGATCGACTACACCGACGACCTCGAACTCGACCTCTCCACCGTCGTGCCCGCCGTCTCCGGCCCCAAGCGCCCGCAGGACCGCATCGACGTCCCCGCCCTCGGCGCACGCTTCAACGAACTCTTCACCGCCTCAAGCGCCGATGGCGGCTTCGGGCGTTCCGCCGACACCCGCAACCTCATCGTGGATGTCCACATGCCCGAGCCCGCCGGGGTTGCCGTCGGCTCGCTCCTGGATGATCCCAAGCCCGGTGCTCCCAAGGACAAGGCCGAAATGGTGACCAATCGCCCCACTCCGTCGGCAGTTCCCGCTGCCGAAGCCTTCGACGCCATCGACACCCAGCTTCAACACGGCTCCATCCTGATCGCGGCCATCACCAGTTGCACCAACACTTCCAACCCCAGCGTCATGCTTGCCGCCGGATTGGTCGCGAAAAAGGCCAACGAACGCGGCCTCACGGTGGCTCCTTACATCAAGACCTCCCTCGGACCGGGCTCCCGCGTCGTCACCGACTATCTCAATGCCACCCACCTCCAGAAGGAACTCGATCAACTCGGCTTCCAAACCGTGGGATACGGCTGCACCACCTGCATCGGAAACTCCGGCCCGCTCCATCCCGCCATCGAGGCCGCCATCAAAGAAGGCGATCTCGTCTGCGCCTCCGTTCTCTCCGGAAACCGCAACTTCGAGGCCCGGATCCACGGAGCGATCCGCGCCAACTTCCTCATGAGCCCGCCGCTCGTCGTCGCCTACGCCCTCGCCGGACGCGTCGATCTCGATCTCACCAACGATCCCCTCGGCCAGGACCAGGATGGCAACGATGTCTACCTCAAGGACCTCTGGCCCACGCCCGGGGAACTCCAGGAAGTTATCGGCTCCGCCCTCAAGCCGGCGGTCTTCAACAAGCTCTACAGCAACCTCGATACCGCCAACCAGAAGTGGGTCGATGTCCAAACCTCGACCGGTGACACCTACAGCTGGAGCGACGATTCCACCTACATCCAGCTTCCTCCATTCTTTGAGGATTTCTCAAGAACACCCGCCACCGAAGGGCAGGACATCATCGACGCCCGCCCCCTCGGCATCTTCGGAGACAGTGTCACCACCGACCACATTTCCCCCGCAGGCGCCATCACCGAGACCAGCCCCGCCGGTCACTACCTCCTCGAACACGGGGTCGAAAAAGCCAAGTTCAACTCCTTCGGCTCACGTCGTGGCAACGACCGCGTCATGACCCGTGGCACCTTCGGCAACGTCCGCATCAAGAACCTCATGACCGCCGACGTCGAAGGGGGCTACACCCAATACTTCGGCGATGCCCCCGTCCCCGCTCCCGACCAAGACATCGCCCCAAGCAAAGGCGGTAAGCCGACCTTTATCTACCACGCCGCCATGGCCTATAAGCAGAGCGGTCGCAAACTCATCGTCATCGGTGGCGAAGACTACGGCATGGGTTCATCCCGCGACTGGGCCGCCAAAGGCACCGCCCTCCTTGGCGTGCAAGCCGTCATCACCAAGAGCTTCGAGCGCATCCACCGCTCCAACCTCATCGGCATGGGCGTCCTTCCCCTCACCTTCAAGGACAGCGCCGACTACGACAAAATTAAGGAGATGCACGACTGCACCTTCAGCATCACCGGAATCTCCGGCGAACTCAAGCCCATGCAAGCCGCCACCCTCGAAACCAGCTGCGGCCTCAAAATTCCCCTCGTCGCCCGCCTCGATACCCCGGCCGAAATCGACTACTACCTCAGCGGCGGCATCCTCCCCTACGTCCTGAACCAGATCCTCGACGGAGCGCAGGCCTAATCCCGCCCCCCACCCACTCAACTTCCAAGCGCCGTCTGCACCCGCAGGCGGCGCTTTTTCGTATCCCCCGGCTCCAGGCGCTAAAAAATCACTCCGCCCAGGACAAAAAATCTTGCATTCGGTGGGCCCGCCCGTAAAACGCCGGTCCCATGGCCCGCAAAGCTTGCAAGTCCAAAACCAGATCGTCCGTCGCCAAACGCTTTAAAGTGACTGGTACCGGTAAGATTCTGCGCCGCAAACAGGGCAAACGCCACATCCTCCAGAAAAAAAACCGGAAACGGAAAAGAAATCTGGGGAAAGCAACGCTTGTCTCCGCCGCAGATATTACAAATGTGAAGAGAAATCTTCTCATGAAGTAAGTCTTACCCTGCTCAATCTGCAAATCGCAGACGCACGATGCCCCCGCCCGCAAAATGGGCGGCCTCCAGATAGCCAGCCTTTCTCCGGAAAGGACAACGAACGAGTGAGACTATCGGAGTGAATTCGAAACCAACGACCCGTTCACCCAAAAGAAACAATGCCAAGAGCAACCAACAGTCCTGCCAGTCGGAAACGCCGCAAGCGCGTTCTCCTTCGTGCCAAAGGCTTCCGCGGCTTCCGTTCCAAGCTTTACCGCTACGCGAAGGATGCCGTCTACAAAGCCCGTCAATACGAGTATCGTGACCGCAAGAAGCGCAAAGGCCAATTCCGTCGCCTCTGGATCCAGCGTATTTCCGCTGCCGTCCGGAACGAGGGCCTGACCTACTCCCGCTTCATCGAAGGTCTCAAAGCCGCCCACATCGATCTCGATCGCAAAGTCCTCGCCGACCTCGCCGTCGTTGATGCTGCCGCCTTCTCCGCCATCGTGGAACAGGCCAAAGCAGGCCTCGAAAGCAAGGCCGCCTAAGACTCAGCCCCGCTGACCAAAAACTTCCATGACCGCATCCGCAGGGATGCGGTCATTTTTGTTCAAAGCCCCCACTTACCCACTCAACCTCCCCCAACCAAGCCTCAAAAAAAACTCCGCGCCCCTCCGCGTCCTCTGCGGTAAACTTCCCCAACCCAAGCCCCCACAACCTCCAACCTCCAACCTCCAACCAAAGCGGTCCGTCATTGACCAAATCCCCCCGCTCCCTTAATTCCTCCCCATCATGACCGAGCAAGCCGCCCAAATTCAAGCCGATGCCCTCGCCGCCATTGAGGCCGCGACCACCGAAGCGACCCTGGAAGACGCCCGCGTCAAATTCCTCGGCAAAAAAAGCCCGCTCAACGCCCTCGCCGCTGAAATGCGCAATCTCTCCAACGAGGAAAAACCCAAACTCGGCGCCGCCCTCAACTCCGCCCGCCATGCCATCACGGCAGCCCTCGACTCCCAAAAGCAAGGCCTCCAGGACGCCGCCGATGCCGCCTCCGTCGCCGGGATCGACCCCACCATGCCCGCCCGCAGCCTCCCCGTCGGCGCGCTCCACCCGCTCACCATCGTCAAGGACCGCGCCATCCAAATCCTTCGCCGCCTCGGCTTTGCCCTCGCCGACGGCCCCGAAATCGAAACCGAGTTCCACTGCTTCGACGCCCTCAACACCCCCGCCGACCACCCCGCACGCAACGACTCCGACACCTTCTACTTCGACTCCGGCAAACTCCTCCGCACCCACACCTCGAGCGTGCAGGTCCGCACCATGGAAAAACAAGCTCCTCCGGTGAAGATCATCGCCCCCGGTTCGGCCTATCGTCGCGACGAGATCGACGCCACCCACCTCTCCGTCTTCAACCAACTCGAAGGCCTCTACGTCGACAAGGACGTCCGCCTCTCCGACCTCAAAGGCACTCTCGAATTCTTCTACCGCGCCATGTTTGGCGACAACACCGAAGTCCGCTTCCGCCCCCACTTCTTCCCCTTCACCGAGCCCAGCTTCGAGATCGATGTCAAACTCCAGGTCAAAGGCGAAGCCCCCAAGTGGATCGAAGTGGCCGGTTGCGGCATGGTCGATCCCGCCGTTTTCGAGGCCCTCAACCAAAGCCGCGGCGACCAAGCCTACGACCCCGCCAAGCTCACCGGCTACGCTTTCGGGATGGGCCTCGACCGCCTTGCCATGATCCAATACGGCATCAAGGACATCCGCCTCCTCATCGAAAACGACACCCGCTTCCTGAGCCAGTTTTCCTGATTTTTATTTTTTCCACCAGAGGGCTTCTCTGATCGAGACGGCCATGGCAAGGTAGCCATCTATCAAATTTTTTGATATTCGCTCCAATTCCAGATCCATGAAACTTCTTGCCCTTCAAGTCAGCCTCTTCTTTCTAGGTTGCCTCACAATCCTCGGTGCCCCGGACAAAGTCCTTCAGGGATTCAGCGAACAACATCCCGATATCCCGGCACCGGCATGGGAGGAGGATTCCAACGGGAACTGGAAGGCGACCTTTGAAAAATACGGGCTTTCCTTCGCCTCCGAATTCCATCCCGACGGAAAATGGGTCGAGACAGAACACCAGGTCAAGTTCGACCAGCTTCCCGCCGCCGTGCGGTCGACCGTCAATCTCAAGCATGAAGGGCAGAAAAACATCCAGCAAATCAACTCTCTCGATAGCGACGTTCATGGGACCTATTACAATGTCGAATTCCTACGTGAGAATGAACTCATCAATGTCATGTTCGACCCGAAGGGCCAGGTTCTCGGGACGCCCGCTCCGCCCAAGGAACGGGGATACTTCCAGTATTGGTCCGGCGAAGACGACGCGGATTCCCCTCTTCTCCAGAGCGGCTGGCCCTTGTTCTACAAGGTTCTTTTCAATGTCTTCGCGATCTTTATTTACGCCTATGTTATTTATTATCGAAGACATCATGACCATAAAATGATGTTTCTCCTCTTTGCATTCAATCTTTTCCTCTTTCCCATCTTCCTCTCGAACTCCCTCGTGACGGCCGGATTCGGTTTCACCATCTTTGCCCTTCTCGCCCTCGTGCGCCTGAGGAGTGAGGCCTTTGACAAAGCCGAAATCGCCTACCTCCTCGGGGCGATTTCGTTGACCTTCGTCAATACCATGTTGCCGATCTACGTGGACCTTCCCGCCGCCGTCACCATTCTCCTCACGGCCTTCATCGCCGACAGCCCGTCGCTTTGGCGGGATACCTTCCAAAAAATCGAGGTTTACTATCGCATTTCCGAAAAGGAGAAGATGCTCGATCAAGATTACCTTCGGGAGAAGCTCGCCGAGGAATTCCAAATCGAAGTCCGCGAAATCGCGATCGACCGGGTCTTGAAAAATGAAGTCAGACTCACCCTGATGTATCGCGACCTTCCCGAGATCAGGAAAACGAGAAGCGAGGCCATCAAGGCAAAACAGCGGGCCGAGGCGATCAAGAAATTCGCCCATTAAGAGGCGATCTTTCCGAACTTCCAAATGCCCCTCATCCCCTCCACCTACCGCGCTCCCCTCGGCTTGCGGAACGGGCATCTTTCGACGATCTACCCGACCCTTTTCCGGCGGGTCGGGAGGCCGGAGATCAAACGCGAAATCCTCGAACTGGAGGATGGCGATTTTCTTGATCTCGATTGCTCGCGACTTGGTCACGGACGACTCGCGATCATCGGCCACGGACTGGAGGGTGATGCCGATGCCAAGTATATCCGGGGGATGTCGCTCGCCCTTCAAAAGCGTGGTTGGGACACGCTCGCGTGGAATTGCCGGGGCTGCGGCGGCTCGCACAATCGCCTGCTGCGGTCTTATCACAGCGGGGTGAGCGAAGATCTGGGATATGTCGTCGATCATGCCATCGACAAAGGATACCGGGAGATTTCCCTGGTGGGATTCAGCCTCGGCGGAAACATCGTTTTGAAATATCTGGGCGAGCAAGCGAAACAAGTTCGCCCGGAGATTAAATCGGCAGTCGCCTTCTCGGTCCCCTGTGATCTCACCTCCAGTTCGCTCCAGCTCGGCGAGCGGCAAAATGCCCTCTACATGCGTCGCTTCATGGACGGACTCAAGGGAAAGGTCGTTTTCAAAAACGAAAAATTCCCAGGGGAACTCGATCTGAGCGATCTATCAAAAGTAAAAACCTTCGCCCAATTCGACGACCGCTTCACCGCCCCGCTCAACGGCTTTGCCGACGCCCGCGACTACTGGACCCGCGCCAGCAGCAAGCCCCACCTCGCGGCCATCACCGTCCCCAGTCTTCTCATCCAGGCCCAAAACGATCCCTTCCTTCCCCCGGCCTGCTTCCCCCGGGAAATCGCCATCGCTAGCAAGCATCTCTATCTTGAGACCCCCAAACATGGCGGTCACGTCGGCTTCATCAGCCAGGGCGAAGAGTATTGGTCGGAGACCCGGTGTTGTGAGTTTCTTGAGGGCCCATCGCAGGATCGCCTTGGAGCTGCGACTTGACTGTGTTCCAATACACCCCTGTAGGCCCTTCCTCCTTTCACAGATGGATGACTCAACGATAGTGCCAGCCTCCCTTCTTGACCGCGTTCGCCTCGGTGAAGAAAGTGCATGGCAGGAACTCGTCAACTTGCTGAATCCTCTGATCTTTAAAATTATTGGAAACCAAGTCCGTCGCACCTCTGATCACGAAGACCTGGGTCAAGAAGCCTTCACCAAAATTTTCCTCAAGCTCCACCAATTTACGGGCAAACAACCCTTCGACCACTGGGTCTCCCGCATCACCATCAACACCTGCTACGATTGGCTTCGGAAACAGAAAGCGCGACCTCTCGTCAGCTACTCCGACCTCGGTGAAACGCAGGCCGAAATCATTGAGAAAAAACTCGTCGGCGAACCCACCGACCAACTCGAAGAACTCGCCGCCATGCGGGAACTCCTCGACCGGCTCATTTCATCCCTCAAGCCCCGGGAACAAATCGTCATCCGTCTCCTCGACCTCCAAGAAAAGAGCGTGCAAGATATCTGCGACCTCACCGGCTGGGGTGCCTCAAAAATCAAAGTCACCGCGATGCGCGCCCGCAAAAAACTCGCCGGGCAACTCAAAAATCTCGAACCAAGAGAGCACCAAAAATGAACGACAACGACGATCCCTGGAAACGCCTCGTCGCAGCGACGAAACAGGCACCCCCCGACGATTCCCCGGACCCGCCACCCAAGATCAGCGTCCGGAATCTTCGCAAAACTGTTCACACCCTCCTCCTCGCCCTCACCTGGAGAAAGTGGACCCTGATCGCCGCCGCCCTGGCAGCACTCGCCTTCCTCACCTTCTTTCTCATCTTCAATGACGATTCCCGGCCCCGAACCGAGGGCCCCATCATTCAGCCGGAACCTCCCGCTTCTCCCACTGCGCCATGAAACCCACTCCGAGCCTCTACCTTTCCATCTTTCTGGCACTCCTCACCATCTTCGTCTGCGGGTGCGGAGTGGGATACATTCTAGGGAAAAAAGCCGCACAAAAACAAACCGCTTCATTCGTCCTCGCCGACACCTCCAAAGAGGACGCTGCCACCTGGAAAGATCGCACTCTGCAGCGCCTCACCCGATTCCTGAAGCTCACAACCGAACAGCAATCTCTGACCACCGCAGAGGTCAAAACCACCTCCTATGCCATTCAAGCCAGCCGTGATCACGCCGTCGAAGATTACTACCGCCACCTCCTCGACCTCCACCTTCGTTTGATTCCCCTCCTCGACGAAGAACAGCAAAAGCTCCTCGAGAAAGATCGTAAAAGTTTGCAACTCGCCATCGATTCGCGGTATTAATCATCAATTGCCGAGGAACTTTTCAACCACACAGCCTCATGTCTCAATTCCAATTCATCCTGGGCGTCACCATCGTCGTGGTCGCCGGAACCCTCGCATTTACCTTCCACTCCCAGCAAAGCGAAAAGAACTCAAATGCCCCAGCCGACCCACCGCACCTCGCGGCATCTTCCCGCTCATCCCAAAAAGCCCCTTCAAGCAACGGCCACCCATCCCGTTCCAAATCTTCCACTGAACCCGGTTACAACGGACTTTACCCCTCCCGGAATGGGGCGATGCCTTACAGGACGGGGCCTGCGGGCGATTTTCGATTTCACGCGGGTGGCTACGCGGCTGTTCCGGCTGTTTTGAGGAGGGTCAGGATTTCTTTT